>Ga0163147_10002951_pt1 | contig 23421 bp, 18 predicted proteins | sample OliLakLV19MP6G1_FD_148597 | JGI IMG/M metagenome (GOLD analysis project Ga0163147, IMG submission 148597) | Freshwater microbial mat bacterial communities from Lake Vanda, McMurdo Dry Valleys, Antarctica- Oligotrophic Lake LV.19.MP6.G1 | ecosystem: Environmental > Aquatic > Freshwater > Lake >...
CCGCGGTGTGAACCGCCTTCTCTCTGGCGCTTTATTAATATACTTATTTCGCAAGGGGTTGTCAAGCGTTTTGGGAAAGTTTTTTTGACTTTTTTTTGAAGCTATACACAGCAAGGGTTTTGGCTGTCCTTCACTGCTCCGACCTCCGCTGGCTGACTCCTCTTTTAACTATGGGGTCTTTGTTTTGGGTCAAAATACGGCTTTTAGGCGGACTATTTCCCGCGCATGGGTAGAAGCACTCAGTGGTTCAACATGATGATGGGGCTTACTTCGAGTATGGGTAAGGCAAGGTTAGAGTGTAAGATGTGAGGCTGCATCATGGGGTTAGGATGACAGAATCAGGCTGGTGCATGAGTCATATATAATATGTGGTGTCTGCATTTCTTGGACTTTACAGAGGGAAGTTTGGGTCTCAGATTGAGCCGATCGCCCTTAACAATTCCTCTGATTCAAAATCCAGAAGTTGACACGACACGGTACTCTAACCCTGATCAAACTCCCAGGAATCGATCGCCGGCAAATACACTCTCCTGAATTACACCCCGAAACTCCTTCAGTTACCCCAGTTATCAGCCTTTGATGATCGAGGGCGAGTTGGTCTCCTCAACATCTACATCTAAAAAGTGCAAGTGACTCTCTTCCTCAGTATTGACAGCAATCACCAAACCTCTATTCCCCCAAGGAGCGATCGCCCGGGGTGAGGCGGGGCTGCTAAAACTCCCTACTTGAATCCCTTGACTGTTTAACACTTCTATCTGCCCCCCAACATCTGCCAACACCCATCCCCAATTAGCCACACAAGCAGACACGGGCAAAGTTTCAAGAGGAATTCGTGCTACCTTGAGTGGCCACAATTTCATCAACAGCACCGCCGCTTTACCACCTTGAGGAATTCCCAGCAAAGTATAAGGCTCAGGTGTCAACAGCATCTGTCCGACGCTGGCAGACAACCGCACAGAACCCACCGGCGTGCCGCGGCGAGTGTAAACTCTAAAAATAGTTTGGGGATTTTTTGGCTCGTTGTCCGGCCAAACTGCTAAGACGTGTCGCCGATCCAAAAACATTAATTCTGGTAAATAGTGTTCTGATAACGGCACAGTAGCCATCAGCTTCAGGACTTTTTCCGGATCGCCCGCAGTGCTGTTGGCAGCTAAAGAATAAAAACGCAGCTCGCCAGGAACCGCTACTGTCAACCAGTTGCCGTGAGAGTCTACAGCAGCTTTAAAAGCATCTGGACCTTGCCTCAAACCCATATCCAGCAAGCACTGAGGCTCCCAAGAGCGCTCATTGAGCCAGTAAAGTTTTTGCGGAGTTAGAACGCAGCAGCCGTGGGAAGCAGGTAAAATGCCGCGCACGATTTCCGGCCTTAATGAAATAGAAGTAGACTGTTCTCCTGTAACGAGCTGTTTTCCCGGCTGACACCAAACCTTCACCTCTGTACCTACAGCAGCATAGAGATAGGTTTCAGTGGCAATTAAAGCGGTCAACGGTGCTGCAAGTATCAGTGGCTTGGGCTGGGAAAGCGAATAGCGCACAGTCCCAAGTAAATTAATAGCCGACTGTGATGCTTTTTCCTCTTCAACTTCCAGCAAAGAGTCAGTTTCCGACTTCAGACTTTTATCACCACTGGTTGTGGGGTTTTCCCAAGGAATAATGCAGTCGCCCAATTGCCTGACAGCGGGGTCGTACATGATCAGCCGCAGAGCTTGAGCCATTTGGGAAGCACTGGCAAAACGGCGGGCTGGCAGCTTTTCTAAAGATTTTTTGACTATTGCTTGCAAAGGTTCGGGGATGGCGTCGGGAAATTGCAAGCGTTGATTCAGGTGCGCCCACCTCAAGTCCCCGGGGGTTCCCCCGAAAGGGCGGTAGCCCATTAGCAATTCAAACAGCAGAATTCCTACTGCATATATATCTGACATCGGGGAAAAAAGACCGTAAAACCGCTCAGGGGCCATGTAAGCGGGGGAACCTACGGTAGCGTCGGGAGAAATTTCTTGGTGGAGGCGAGTGGTACCAATTTCTGGCAGCCGACGCGCGATGCCAAAGTCAGAAAGCCGGGGCGACCAACCTTTTGCTCCTAAAGTTAGGAGGATATTTTCGGGTTTGATGTCGCAGTGAACTACGCCTCGGCGGTGGGCGTAGTCTAAGCCTGCTAAAACTTCCATGACTAGCTGCAAACCTTCGAGCAGCCGCAAGGGGCGGTCTTGTTTGAGCAGGTTGCGGAGGGTTCCTCCCTCGCAGTAGTCCATAACCAAGTACCTGCCTGTAGCTGTGTGTTCTAGAGCTCGGCAGGTAACAATATTCGGGTGCTGCAAGGTGATCAGAAACCACAGCTCTCGCAAGAATTCGCTAGTTGGGGCTTTTTGATGACTAAGTTCTTTGAGAGCAACCAGTTGGCTGGTGAGGCGGGAGTCCTGGGCGGGAGCTTCTCGAACGCTGGCACAAAAGACTCGACCAAATTGTCCTTGTCCGACTAGCCCTAAAATGCGGTACTTAGAATGTTGCATCGGTCTAATTATAGATAAAGCTTGAGCTAGTATTAAAATATGTAAATAATTCTGACAAAAATTCAAATTTTTGAATCGATCGCCAGGTACTGCTATGTTATCTCAGGTTCATTCTCAGCCTCCTTGAGAGCGATCGCACAGTCGCACCTACTAAAATCCTTGAGCTTCGGAATCACTATCAATCTTGCCGGATGCCGGTACCCGCTCGGGAACTACCTGTGGCTGCTATTTTAGTCGATCGCGACTATTACAGTTTTTTCAATGCCATCTAGAAAGTATCTAAGGTTTTAGCTTTTCAAGGCTAAGCTGGGGAATCGGGGCGAGAGAACAGCGATATGACCAAAAAATAAGTGCGGTTATGCCATAGGGGTTAGAGAGCCAGAAGCCGATGCTGTCGTCAAGGCATCTTAACCTTTTTGAGTGTTAGCCAAATTTTTTTGCGCTTTGAATAAGTTGATCGTAACTTGCTAAATACTGAACTTGACAGGAGCAAACATCAATATGGTTAAAATTATTAAACTAGATCCAATTGCGGAGGAAATAGCAGTCGAAACCCGATCGAATATCCTGTCTGCCTTACTTTCCAAAGACTTAGACGTTCTCAAGGAATGCGGGGGGCGGGGAATGTGCGCTACCTGCCATGTTTACATTAAAGAAGGCATGGAAGGCTTGTCGGACATGAACCGCCGCGAGAGAAGAACGTTGGAAGTCATTACTACGGCTAAAGCCAATTCGCGACTTGCTTGTCAGGCTCAAATTATGGGCGAGGGTGTGGTTGTACAGTTGCCTGCGGGGATGTACATTAATGCTATTGAAAATGTCGAAGCTCTGATCGGCCGCCGGGCCCAGCAAGATTTATTACACCCAATTACGGGTCAAGTAGTTGTAGAATCGGGAAAGTTAATTACTCGTTCTATCGTTACACAGCTTAATGAAACCCGCTTTCAAGTAGGACAGTATTTAGTTCGGACTAAAGAAGCTTAAAACTGATATGTTTGTATTTTAGTAGTAGAGAAAAATCTATGTTGAGCCAACTTGGGCGTTTGAGTACGGAAGCAGACGGACGCTACGCCAGTGCAGAAGAACTCCAATTTTTGAAAGACTACTTTCAGTCTTTGAATCACCGGATGAGTGCTTATAAAAAACTTCAAGCCTCTGAAACAGAAATTATGCGGCAAGTGGAAGCACAAATGCAGTCTCTAGACCCTAGTTTATTTCGGCGGGGGGCTAACGATGTCACTGAAAAGTGCCGTGGAGATATTGTGCGGGTGTTGAGGCATTCGGCGGCAGCACTGTTGATTAATGATACGGAACGATTGCGCGATCGGCTACTACTTTGGTTGCAAACTATTTTAGGCGCTGTTCAAGTTAGAAATAGTGCAACCGTGACCTACGATGTGATGAAAAAGGTACTCAAACAATATCTCACGGTGGAAGAAAGGAACCTATTTTTTCCGATTCTGGACATCAACCGCACTTTACTCGGCAAATAATCAAGGGGGTTGACAAGTTAACGCCGATAAAGTGTGCCGTTAGGAAGAGTGGCTCCAATCAACTTCGCTCCCGTCAAATCGGCCTCAGTGAGAATCGCTCCCCGGAGGTTGGCTCCTGTCAAGTCAGCTTTCTGCAAGTTGGCTTTACTCAGGTTAGCTTTGCTCAAGTTAGTTTCATGCAGGCAAGAATTAGAAAGGTCGGCATTGATCAGGTAAGCTAGGCTCAAGTTGGCTTTGCTGAGGTAGGCCCCGCTCAAGTTAGCTTCCATCAGATAAGCACCGCTCAAATTTGCTTCGTTCAATAATGCTTCTGCCATATTGATTCCAGTTAAAAGTTTGCGGCTCAAGTCTACACCGCCCAGATCTGCCCCGCTGAGGTTAATACCGCTTAAGTGGCTGCCATTCAAAGTAATGTTTCTCAGGTAGGTTTTGCTGAGGTCTGCTTTGCACAAATTGGCTCTATCCAAGCAAGCTTCGCTAAGGTCTGATCCGATCAAGCACGCGCCGTTTAAATAGGCTTGAGTGAGGTTAGTTCGCCTGAGATTAGCTTTCAACAGGTTGGCTTTGCTGAGGTTAGCACGGGTTAAGTTGGCTCCGGCTAGGTTGGCTTTGGATAATTCGGCTCCGGTGAGCTGTGCTTCGGTCAAGTCTGCCTCTTTGAGACTCGCTAGACTTAAGTAAGCATCTTTGAAGTTTGCCCCGTTGAGATTGGCTTTAATCAGATAGGCTTTACTGAGATTGGCCTCGCCCAGATTGGCGTTGGTGAGGTTAGCCGCGCTCATATCTGCACCTATGAGATTGGCCTTGGGGAGAATTGCTCCGGTCAGGTTTGCCCAATTCAGATGAGAGCCGGCTAGGTTGGCGCCGGTGAGATTGGCACCGATGAGATTGGCGCCGCTCAGACTGGCTGCCATGAGGTTGGCGCCGGTGAGATTGGCTCCGCTGAGGTCAGCTTTGCTGAGATTGGCTCGGCTCAGATGGGCTTTGGTGAGGTCTGCCCCGCTGAGGTTCGCACCGATTAAATAGGGTCGTTGCTGGTGTTGGTTGAGGTTTGCCAAAATTAGAGTTGGGGCATCGCTGGAACGGTATAAATCGATCGGACTCAACACAATGCCGCGCAGATTTGCCAGTCTAAAATCTCTTTCGCCGGCTGCATATCGAGTTAGAAGTTCATTGGCGTCCATTAAGTTCTAGCAAAATGTTTGAGGTGTTGATTGCTTTTAAATTTTATGAGTTTCTAGAGTAAGTTATGAAGTTTCTAGCTGCTAGTTATCATCAGGTTTTATTTGAATTGCTAAAACCTGATTTTTTAACTCAGGAGCTTTTTTATAATTTAACTCACAGTTTTGATGATACGGTGGATAATATGGGTGTAAAAAAATCGATTTGACAGCTATTAGCAACAAAGTAATAGCTGTCAAATCAGTCAGTTTTTTGGGGAAAGTTGACTGAGAATAGCTTCATGGTCTTTTCCTTCTTCGACCATAGAATCGCCAGGTTGTAGGCGATCGCGCAGCCCTAAAATAAAGCGGTTGCAGTCCGAACCCAATGATTCGCAGGATGTTTGCAGGCAGTGAAGTTCTCGACCCGTAAGCTGACTAAAGAAAGAACTTAAAATACCTGCTTCTAAAAAACAGGCTGGTCGCTTAGACTGGGGGGCTGTTTTAGCAAAAAGAGAGTTAGCAATTTTTACTATTAAAAATCCATGTTCGGAATAGCTGGGGTCAAGCTCAAATGTTCCCCATCCATGAGTTTTCCAACACTGCTGCAAGGACTGAAGAAATTCTACCATTTCCATTTCAGAAACTGGCTGACCGTAGTATTCGCTGACTTCTTCGCAAAAACGCACGTAGAAGTTTTTACCCCACCAGCGACCGCAGTTGAAAAGCACGAGGCGGGAGGCTTGACCTGTTTCTTGTTCTAAGCCGATATAAATGGCTTGAATCAGTGTTTCTGGGAGTGCTAAGAGCCGATCGCCCCGGCGGTTTTCGAGGAGGCCGAGTTCGAGGTCGCCTCGGACGTAGGCATCGCTGGCAAAGTAGTTTCCAGGGAGTCGGGGCTGTTTGAGTAAGTCGGCAATATTAATCATCGGAAATTGGGAATTGGGAATCGGGAATTGGAAATTGGGAAGAAAGCTGATTATTTATTACCTTGGTCAATAATAATTGACTGTGCTTGGTCGAAAAATGGTTGCAATATAGCCCGGGCTTGCTCGGAAAGCAATTCTTTTAAACGAGTTTGCAGCAGATTGCAAACAGTTGCTTCGATATTGTGAGTTTGGTGGGCTTCGACTATGCCGGAAAGCCAGTCTACAAGGCGCTGTTCGAGAAAATTTTGATCGTTCAGCAGCATAGCCATAGCGCAGTACCGCAAGACTAACACCCAGTGTTTGAGCGATCGTTCTAAGGTTTCTTGTTTTTCGTCGGGGAATGTTTCTTGTAGTTTGTTGGCTACTGGTTGGAAGATGCTTGCTTCCTTCTCTCGCAAAAATTCGTAAATTTTTAAGCGCTGGACAAGGGTTACAGCTTGACGCTTAAAAGCTATGAGTTCTTCGCCTTTTAAAAAGCGGTTTTCTGCCTGATCCAGCAGCGCCTCAATCTCAGGGTGCATGATTTTAATTAAGTGGTAATCGGTAATTGATAAAAGGAAGGAAGGAAGAAGGAAGAAGGAAGAAGGAAGAAGGAAGAAGGAAGAAGGAAGAAGGAAGAAGGAAGAAGGAAGAAGGAAGAAGGAAGAAGGAAGAAATAAGGATGAGGGATTCCCCTATTTTTTGTTTTCCATTTTCCACACAGATTAAAACAGGTCGAATAGGTCGTCAATGGTGACTTCTGCTTGTTCAGAAATAGAAATTACTGGCAAGGGTGGCGGTAGGGGTAGGGCACCTACTTCCGGAATTCCTTCCCAAGAAATAGCTTGAAAAAAGTCTGCTACTGGCTGGGTTAAACTCAGAAGTTGACCGGGGGTCGAGCCATTTGGGGTTTCTAAAGATTTTCCCAGCCAATTATAGTGACCAAAGAATTCTTGGACAGATTGGCCCAACCATGAAGTTTGACTTTTCATCTTTCTTCCTGCCTGGAGAAATCCACCATCGCACTTTCGATAGCGAAATTGGTGGGAGGAAAGGCAGGGCAGGGGATGTGCCTTTCCACGTTGTTTACCGCAATATTTCACCGTGTTGCAGTCGATTTTGAATATCGCGGGCGTTGGCACCTTCGTTGAGCCAGAATGCTGCTGCATCAATTTTATCTGGGTTGCCAAGCAGGAACTTGCAATAGGTTTCTCCCATTGAGTAACATTGGAGTTCTATGCAGCTCAGAGGCTTTTTGACTAAAGAGCCGAAGAAACCGGCGAACAAACCGGCGTATATGTGACAAACCGGTTTGCCTACGTCTCCTAATGTGCGAGCAACTGCTGAGTCAAAGAGGTTGATGAAGATGCAGCCGTGTTTGCGATCGCTCATGTCCACTTCCCAGCGACCCCAACCTTGAGCCGTGAAAGGCCACCACCAAGTTTCTAGCAGAAACATGAGATTTGACTGGCGAATGTTCTGGCTGTATTCGGCACTAAACCATTTTTGAAAAAATTCGGAATCTTGAAGTCCCCACTGGCAACCAATAGTATACATGATGACAGAGGACGCGGGGCCGACTTCTTCTTCGAGCCCCTCCACCAAACCGATAATGAAGTCTTCGCTGGTAAAAATGTTGCGCGACTGATTCCAGTCGTCAATTGTACCCATCTGGCGATCGAAGGCAAAAAAATCCTGAAACCTATAGTGGCTGTGAGTTTTAGGATGCTTTTGCTTCAGTAGCGATTCGCTGTGGGGGGAGATTTCTTTTTTGGCGGTAGAGACCATTGGCGGGTTATTCCTTTTTGGTGTAGTTTGGTGAAAATTAGAGTCAAATAGACTGGCCTGTGTATCCAATTTAACTTTATTTTTCTAAAGGCAGGCACCGGGTATAATTTTTTACTTCAATATAAAAATTAAAAATTCTAGGATGCTAAATTTGGGGGCTTGTTGGGAGCTCTGCCTTCGGACAACTGCTCTCTGAGTGCTGGCGAAAGTGGGTATAACCTTAAACGGCTATGTGTTATCGTTTTGTGCAAGCTGTCCACTATATATATAGGGCATATGAGGATGAAAAATCACGCTTGTATTGCAATAGGCATCAATCAATATCAGTTACTCCAGCCTTTGAGTTATGCCCAAGAGGATGCAGAGGCCCTGTACGGTTTTTTGACTGAGGAGGCGGGTTTTGCGCCGGATGGATGTCTGCTGATGACCGATAGCTCTCCGTCGCTGTGGGGTCAATCTACATATCCAAATCGGGAAAATATTCTGAGATTGACCCAAAGCCTCTGCGCGGAACATGTGCAACAGGGAGATTTACTCTGGTGTTTTTTTAGCGGCTACGGTGTCAGCTATGAAGGTAAGGATTATTTGATGCCGGTTGACGGCAATCCGGCTGACATTCAGGGTACGGGGATTCCGGTAGAGTTGCTGTTGAATACTCTGAAAAACGCTCCTACGGAAACGGTATTGGTGCTGGTTGATATGAACCGCAGCCAGATTGTGAAAGCGGGGGAAACGATCGGCTCTCAAACGGTTGAGCTGGCGCGGGAACTGGAAATCCCAACGGTGCTTTCTTGCCGCCCGAATCAAGTTTCGCGAGAAACTTCGGCTTTGCGTCAAGGGTTTTTTACGACGGCGCTTTTGGAGGGGCTACGCTCGGGACAGTGCATGACCATTAAGGGTTTAGACCGTTTTTTGAGCGATCGACTGCCGGAGCTGTGTGACCACCATTTGCGTCCGAAACAAGAACCTTTGATGGTGGTGAATCCTCCGGGAAAGGCTAATTTGGTGATTTTGCCGGATGCTTCAGGGGTACCAACTGCTGCGTTGGCCGGACGCAACGGCAATATGACGGTTGGTACGGGTGATGGTTTTGATCGCCCGCAAATGGCGACGGCTACAGCTCGAATGGATCTGCCTCCGGCAGTTCGCAACGCTCAGGATTCGTCGGTTAAGATGCCACCTGTGTCGCAGCCAAATGCTGCGGCCCCTGCTGATCGGGGGGGCGATCGACCGAATTTGCAAAAGCCGGAGGATGCTGAGAACGGGGGGTCTGACAAGTCATTTTTACAGCAGCTAATTTTGTGGAGTGGAGCTACGGCTTTGGTGCTGTTGTTGGGTGTTTTTCTGACCAACAGATCAATTTTTATCGGTCAGCAGGAAGCAGATCCTCGATCGCCTGCTGAGAATGCCCAAAATCCTCCGCCTAAAAAATCTACTGCTGCTATTTTGCCGCAGAAGCAACCGCAGGCGGTGGAAGCAGGGAGTGGAACTAAGCAGCCACCATCCAGCCAGCAGGTGTGGGCTGAGGCGAAAACTTTCCTCAAGGATGGTTCGGCTTCTAGTTTTAATAGAGCGGTGGTTAAGGCTCGAACGATTCCGGCTAGCGATCCGCTCTACCCGCAGGCTCAGCAGGATATTGAGCGCTGGAGTTTGACAATTTTGGATATAGCTAACGGGCGGGCTGCTCGGGGCGATTTCCAGGGGGCGATCGGCGCGGCTAAATTGATGCCTGATGTCAATCAGCCTGTTTACAATCAGTCGAAACAGGCGATCGTTCAGTGGGAGGAGCTATCCAAAGACCAGGATGTAAATATTGCTTTGCTATCGGCTGCTAAGGGTCAAATTAAGCGGGGGGTTGCCTCTTCTTACAGTAAAGGCATCCAGCAAGCTAGTAAAATTCAACCTGGTCAGCCGAAGTATGAAGAAGCTCAACAGTTAATTGGAGGGTGGAGCGAAAGTATTCTCAAAATTGCTCAGTTGCGCGGCTCTCAAGGAAAGCTGAAAGATGCGGTTGAAACTGCTTCGCTGGTGCCGTCGGGTACTAAGAGTTATCAGCCGGCTCAGAAGGATATCGCCAATTGGAAAACTAAGCTCCAACGCCAGCAGAAAAAAGGTTGATTTAGTTGATAATTTCTCGGTTGCCCACCGGGAAATTATCTTACAGACTGGTCGAAATAAGTCGATAGGTCGCTCGATACCTCTTGATACTGCAAAAAAAGACCTACATACCGATCATTGAAAACCAATAATTTTATTCACCATTTCCCCTCCGCAGCTTCTGCGCGAGGGGATTTTATATGCTCCCTGGTCGGTTTGTTTTTGTAGAGTGAAGGATATCGTATGAGCTGGTTAATTGGGGTTGCATAATAGTGGGATGATTTTGATTTTTTTGTGGATTGGCCCATGAGACAGAAGGCGTATATTTTCAAAGCAGGCGGGGCGCCTAACCCTACTCACCACAATAATCCTCAAATTGTGCAACGCCGATCAATTAATATCTTTAATTAACGTCCAGAGTTCCCTAAACCAGCGGCTCCACCGTCAAAAACGAGTTTTTTAAACCATAAAGATGGCTGTAAATATATATTTTTTTAATCATGAACAAGTTCTAAATGAGTTAATTATAAGGCAAATTAAAACAGTTGATTTTTATATTTTATCACGTAGGCTTATCAGCTTAATCTATAGTTAATTTTAACTTGAGTGACCAGCAAATAGGGCTATATCGAATTGCTATCTAAGGCAAATGGCTAAGGCAAAATCGCCTTAAAAAATCGGGTAGGCAGAGTTAATTTCTTTTATCCCTCTTTGTGGACTATTAGGAGCTATCGACGGATGGAAGAGTGTTTAAACTTGTGCTATTTTTAAATTATTAGCAGTGACAGATCTGTTATGAATTATACAAAATGAGCCGTTACTGGCCATTCTCGCGGAGGAGCGATCGCCCCCAATGAATTCAGGAAACAGATTCACCGCCACACAGCACAAAATATCTGGATTCGCAAGCTGCGAGTCTTCGTTGGCCCGGAGATCACAAAGCTGCCTTAATTAACACAAATAAGGGCTTTGCAAGAAAATCCAAAAAATATTTCCTTGAGAAACAAGAATAAAAACTTGCTCGCTTATTGTAGCCCCGGTAACAACACGTATGCCTGAAGTTATAGTCCACAGCCAAGTCTACGGGACGATCTAAATCAATAGGGTGATGTGGCAGTGTCCGGGTGTTAAGAGGGGCGATCGAAGAGGAATGTTACCCGAGCGATCGCTTCCCAATCGGGGAGTCTAAAACCTAGGAAGGGAAGGAGTTGGAGACTATGCTGAACTTTTTGAGTTCCGGAGAGTAGCGTTAGCACTAAACTCTGCCGTATTGTGGAAATCGAGCCAAATTTGTAACAGTTCTTAACTATAAATAATTCTGCCAAAACTGCTAGCATAGTGACACTTTTGCTAGCAAAAACAGATAAAGTAAATAAAGTTGGCTAACTCTAGACGCCCCGATCCCCATCCTGGGGATGTTGAATCAATTTGATTCATACCAAGTGGTTTTAGAGTTACAATCGGAACCAAAGCATCGCTATTTAACTGAGTTCTTTACTTACTTTTACTTTCAGCTATGAACGTGGATTTTATCAAAGCCCAAGTCAGGTTGCTACAGGGTGCAAGTTCATCGGAGCGAGAAACCCTTATTAAAAACATCGGCGTCTGTGCTGGCGTGATCCGACCGGGAGAGTACGTGACTCCGCAACGGAAGCACGCTATCACTCTCTGGCTGCAAACTAATGCGGTTCGCCTCCGGCTTCCCCAACTTCCTCTGGACTTATCAGGCCAAAAGCCTTAACAGGGAAGTAATCAAGAGGTAGCGACAGAATCAAAGAAATTAGTCAATCTTGCCTAAAAGTGCTTTTTTATTGAGCTGTACAGGATCAATGAAACACGATTAAGATTGAAAAAATGTTTGTAGGGAAAGTTGGGCTCGAAAACACGCCTGTGGACAAGAAGCGGCTGACCGCCTTGGTAGAAGCAGGAAGTGAGCGTCAAACCTGCTCTAAAAGTAGATTTGACTAAGTTTCACAGAACGGATTATTGTGCACAACTATAACCTGGGTTATTTGCTTTTAGATTTGAGATTCACGATTTAGCTCGTATTGGATAAATAGGCTATTTGTGGATCGCCTGAAAAATTATCCTATTCAATAGGTATAACTAATTACAGGGGCAGTCATTGAACTGCCCTTACTTTTGAGCCCCGAGGGGGAAATGCTGCAAGTTACAATAAACGCATCTACTTGCAGATAGAGTTTAGGTAAACTCTCATGTAAGCTGCAGCGCCTCTATATTATCTGTTATGTTCGAGATGGGGAGAGGGGGAGAGGATTTGACGAGCTTTAAAAGGGAACTAATATCATCAAACAGAACTAATTATTACAATTCACTTGCTTTCTAATATATTTATTCCACAAAAATACTGTGAGCAAAAAACAAAAATTTCCTTATTTAGTTGGTTCCCGATGGACTTCACACCAAAAAACTTGGGGGTGGCGACACTTTCAAGTTGTCAACCGAAAAAACGAAGGTAAATGGGTATTTGCAGAAATGGTGGCGGCTTGCGATCCAAATGTGCGTTTTTGGCTGAACGCCGCACAGCTTAAAGACCGATCGCTCTGGCAAGCTGGATGGCAGTCTACGCAAGAATTAGAGCAATTAGAAACTGCAGACTAAAAGACAGGGCTGTGGGATAGAGTGAGCGGAACTTCCGCCACCTGCTCGCTATCGTTCCGATCCAAACCAATACGGAGTGAGACTTTCCCGGTTTTGAAAAATCTTTTACATAACTACAAGTCCTGGAAACCTTTATTTAGCAGCGTTTTTGCTTAAGTAAGTTGGTGGGAAAAATCATCAGTATGTAACAAAACATTAAGTACGGCGTTCCGAACTCAATTTAATGCGTTTTGTAGGGTAGTGTCCCTCTCGGCCAGGTAGCAGGTTTTTGATTCTCTCCCACTGGTCATCTCGTAGTGCATATCGACGCGTCATCTTTATCAAGAGTGTTTATTCTTTTTCATCAGTTCTGATTCCAGTTTACCTAATTGATGACACGCCCTAGTCAACAGTCAACACTCAACAATTATGCCGTTTTTCGACTGGCAGTCAACCGTCAGCAATCATGAGGAGTACAACCGGAACTGATATGAATTCTCGATCATCGCGCCTGAGATAAAAATAGAGCGATAAGTTAAATTGAGTACGGTCGATCGTGCCATATTTCCAGCGGTACTGGCCGCAACCTTCCCGCTACTTCTACACTCGGCCAATTCGGATCAAAAGTCAAATTTTCCAAGGTTCCATCGCTGTGAATTACAAATGTATCCTCAATTTTTGCTCCCGACAAACTAGGATTCCAAGCCACAGCCATATTTGCTACCAAAATATCTGAAGTAGCTGGATTAGCCACGATTTCGCGCGCCAAATATCCGGTAGTTCCGCCTTGATGGTGTTCCACAATTGCTTGAGGATATCCGTGCTCTTCGTAAGCAGTTTTAAGCGTATAATAAACCGCATTCAGCGTTACTCCCGGCCGACACAAATTTAGCGCCGATGCTTCAATTTCTCTGACTTGTCGGTGCAACTCTGAATGCTTTTCTCCAAGAAAATCGAAACAGACAAATCTGGTTAAATTTGCATACAAACCCCATCCCCTAGCGCAAAATACTAACATTGCTTGTCGTCCAATTTGTTCGGCGGTTGCTGTGGCGTGGCGGTACAGCGGCAAACGCCTTTCTCCAGCAACTAAGGTAAGTGCTGGATGCAAACCTCTCGCCCACAAAGCCTCTGCACCGGCTCCCGCTAACTGATATTCTGTCCATGTTGGTTTGGCTGCAGAAAGTACCTCTGTCATCGCTTCGCTGGCTAAACGCCCGACTCGCCGGTATCGCTCTAATTCGCTTGACATCATTGTCTGTTTGCAAGACTGTAAAGATCCGATTATTGGTGTTTCTTGGGCATTTGGCCGATCGCTCATGACGTTACCGCCACCAGTAATTTCTTTGACGAAAGCTTCGCGCTGTGCAACATCAGCCCAAGGATAGATGTACATTTGAAAGTTGGCTCGCAATTCCTCGTCCTGCAAGCGTTGAGCTTCGATTTCATCGGTGAGAACCCAAGCGTTTTCGGCAGTAATTAATATTTCTGCAACTCCGGTTTCTGCAGTTAGCAATACTGTATGGGAACCGCCGGCTGTGGCCCAGGCAAACCAGTCAGTGCCTCGCAAGCGAAGGGCGATCGCTTTTGTTTCGGTTAAGGCTTTACGGATGAATTCGAGTTTTATATCGACTTCTTGATTTAATGGGTTTATCATTAGCTTTCTTGCATATAAATTGTATTTTTTGGGCGGGCGGGACGCCCACCCCACAATAATTGCATCAAACTTTACTTGAAAATTTAAATGCGTTTCAGCTTATATGGACAGATACGGCTTGCAATTCTTTAGCTTTTTCTTCGGGTAAAGCGTCGTTGGCAAACATTCCGGCGGCGAGTTCGGTTCCTGCTAGGTATTTTAGCCGATCGCTCGATCGATAGGGCGGATAAAATTGGGCGTGCAAATGCGCTTCTGGATGGGGTTTCCCGTCTGTGGGCCCTTGAAACCAAGCCATCAAATAAGGGAATGGGCGATGCCACAAACCGTCATATTTGAGGGTGACTGTTTTTAAGGCCTTAGCGAGTGATTGCCGCTGTTTTTCCGTCAAATCGATAAATGTAGCAGCGGGTGCGATCGGCGCAATCCAGACTTCGTAGGGGTAGCGGGCGCAAGCGGGGACAAAGGCGATCGCCTCTTCGTCTAAATAAATAATTCGCTGTTTGTCGGCAATCTCTTTTTGAATCAAATCTTGCAGCAAACCGCTGCTGTTTTTTTGATAGTAAACCGACTGACATTCTAACATCCGCGCCGGCACCGGCGGCACGAACGGATAAGCGTAAATTTGACCGTGGGGGTGGTGCAAAGTTACTCCTACTTCGACGCCGCGATTTTCAAATGGCAAGACGTAGTGAATTTCGGGATTGCTGCCAATCACTGAAGTGCGATCTGCCCACACTTCTAACAGCAATTCTAAGTGACTTAACTCTAAAGAACCGAGGGAAGCCAGCGGATCTTGAGTGAAAACTACGACTTCGCAAATGCCCTTAGCGGGCAAAGTTTCCACAATATTTGCTGGTGCGTTTTTTGCCTGCAAAGTCATCGAGGGAAAGCGGTTGTCAAAAACTGCGACATCGTAATCTCCCGGCGGCAATTCTGTGGGAAACTTGGGATTAATTGTAGCAGCCAGCGGGTTGTATTCCGGCGGCGGCATGAAAGTTCTTCCCTGACGGTGGCTGGCGTATGCTACCCATTCCCCCCGCAAAGGGTGCCAGCGAAAGTGCGGGTTTGCTTGTACGGGTTCATTGCTGGGACTTACGGCCACGATACCTTCTGGGATTGGGTAGCGGCTGTACAGTGTGAGTGGGCGGCCGTCTGGTTTTAGCAATTTTTGGGCGTACATTTTTTGTAGGGGCGGGCGATCGCATTTAATATATGTTAGGAGTATAACTTTGTGCTTTGAGAATCCGCCCCTACCTAAAGTCGCAAATCATGTTAACAAGTTTAGTTTGTAGTACCAACGTCAGCCGACCGTGTGCTATTGTGGAACGGGCCGGAGAGCCAGGATCTGGATTCAATTTAAATGCGTAGCAGCTTACGATCGCAATTGCCAATTACCCAGTATATTTATCGATCGACTATTCGATCAAGCTTTTCCTTGACCAACAAGTCTAACAACGATCGCAACACAAACAAGCCACCGAATCCCGAAACCGCAAAAGCTGCGATCGCCCCCGTTTGATATCCGCCGACTAGCAGCACTGCACCCGACAAAAACACAAAACCAGTCAAACAAGCGAAAATTAGAGTTTTCAGGGCTAAATTAATGCGTTTTAAGGCTCTTTCGCTCTCTAGATTTCGCACTCTAATTTGCAGTTCACCCTCTTCAATTCGCTGCTCCAAACGGTTGAGAAAAACTTGCGATTTGCTCGGCTGCCGTAACTTATATGTAATAAAACTTCGCGCTTGCCTTGCCAATTCTCCGATCGCATTTCCCCGTCCCTTGCTCACCGCAATACTCTTGACAAAAGGCTGAGCGCATGATAGGAAATTGTAGTTAGGGTCGAGAGTTCTAGCAATGCCGTCGAGAGTTGTCACCGACTTGACAATAAACATCATTTCTGCAGGCAAGCGAAACGGTTGCTGCTCAAACATGATGTAAAGTTCGTTCTTAATTTCATTAAAAGCTTGAAAGTTGATCGGCTTATCAATAAACTTATCCAACAGAAAAGCAATCAGCCTGCGTACCGGCATCATATCCGGCATCGGCTCAACTAAGCCGATCATAATTAAAGTATTGAGTACCTCGTCAGTATCTTTTCTCATCACAGCAAAAAAAGTCTTGACCATTTGGTCTTTAGCCAGAGACTTCACCTCAGCCATCATCCCAAAATCGTAAAAAATTAAGCTACCATCTTCTGTTACCGCCAAATTTCCCGGATGCGGGTCAGCTTGAAAAAAACCGTCTATTAACAACTGCTTCAAATAACAGCAAATTCCGAGTTGGTTGAGCTTCGCAATATCTACTCCAATCGCCTCTAAACTAATGCGGTCGTCCACCTTAATGCCTGGTGCGTATTCTAGAGTCAGCACTTTTTTACTCGTGTACTGCCAGTAGACTTTCGGGACAATAATCTGAGGATATTCTAGAAAATTATGGCTAAAGCGATCGGAATTTTTACCTTCTTGCACGTAGTCAATTTCTTGATATAAAATCTTAAAAAACTCGTGATAAATAAATTCCAGGCCGTACTTGCGCGTTCCAGGAAAATAGCGATCGCAAAAACGCATCACTTGGCGCACCGCCTTCACATCTAAATCAAATAAACTTTCCAAACCCGGACGCTGCACCTTCACAATCACATCTTCCCCGGTGTGCAGCCTCGCTTTGTGCACCTGTCCTAAACTCGCAGCCGCGATCGGCAACGGGTCAAAATCGCGGTATAAAGCATAAATATCTTTGCCTAACTCTGATTCTACAAGAGCGATCGCCTCTTCGGAACTAAACTGAGGAACCCGATCCTGCAACTGTTCGAGTTCCTTCACATACTCAAGCGGCAGCAAATCCGCCCGAGTCGAGAGAGACTGCCCGATTTTAATAAAAGTCGGGCCTAAATTCAGCAAAGTATTGACCAACCAATGAGCGCGAATTCTTCTAGTATGAGGAGAATTATTTTGCAGCAGTCCATCCCACCACAAAAAAAACATAAACTTTCCCGCCGCTGCAAAAATGTCTATTTGCCGTGCCAGTGGCGAATATTTAGAACGTTGCCAACGCAGGGTTTTAGGTGCAGCTTTTGTGAGCATAATATTGGCTATCGAATTCCATGCACCGTGACAATTTTTAGGGGACAATCCAGGACGCAGAAACCGGCTTGTACGAAAAGACGGCTTGCAGGCCTTTGAAACAGTTAACAAACTCAGTTTCTTTGGTCTATACTGCGTAATATCATCTCCGGCTATACAATTATAATTAAGTTCCTAGTAAGTAATGCAAGTCCTGATTAATTAATAAATAGAGGACAGTTGTACTCACTACAAACACGCACTAATTACGGGCTAATAACCAGACATAATATAAGTCCTGGGGAAAATCAGCAATCGAGAACCGGCAATTTAGACGGGCAACCAGACCAACAATTCAAAACAGAGGACTTGGTAGCGTTTACGACATTTCCAAATCTACCTCTTCTGGCAAGTCTTCTAGTTTCGCCTGTTCGCTGCCAATTCCCAGCAGCTTCTTAACAGAACTATTCTTCTACATTAGAGAGTTCCGCTGCAAATTGCGGCAGAGTCAGAGTAAAAGATGTGCGCCACAAATTGTCAGTTGCTGAACTTTCGGCAGGACAGCTAGATACATCAATAGTACCATTCAAGTGCTGCACTAAAGACTTTACCAGAGCCAGACCCAAACCCGTACCGGCGATAGCTTGGTCAGTAATGCCAGTGCCACGGCGGAACTTGTCAAAGATGTAGGGCAAATCAGCCGCAGAAATGCCTGGCCCGAAATTAGAAACGCTCAAGACAATACTGCCGCCCGCTTCAGACACATCGAAAACTACCGAAGTCCCAGAAGCCGAGTATTTGCCAGCATTCGTCAGCAGTTCCAGCAGCACCCGCTTGAGACTGTCCGGGTCGGTTTCCCAGCAAAGGGTCAACTTGGGCAACTCCACCTTCAGAGTCAATTGCTTATCCGCCCACTTTTTCTCAAAATCCCCAGCTAAATCTTGAATTAAACGCTTGAGATCGATTTTGATGATAGAAATAGGGACTTGCTGAGGCTCAAACTGCTTGAGGGCCAGCAAATCGTTAACCAGATCCGCTTCCTTAGCACAATGCTGCTCTAGAATGTCGAGATACTTAGTCCGACTCGCTGACGGCAGTTCAGCTTGTTTGAGCATCAGAATCGCCAGCTTCATGATTGTTAAAGGGGTACGCAACTCGTGACTCAGAGTGCTGAGAAACTCGTCTTTAATCACCTTCAATTTCCGCATTTGCTCTAGCTGATTGGCAGATTGTTCGTACAGTTTCCCCTGCACGTCTAGGCTTTGCTGCAACTGAGCGGTTCTGTCGAAGACTACCGTTTGCAATTCCTTAAGCGTTTGAGTTTGGATAATCATCTTGCTCACTTGAGCGCTGACTGATTCGAGAACTTCTAATTCTTCCGGGCTCCAAGTGCGCGGCTCGGAGTGCTGCAAAACCAAGAAACCCAAAACTGTTTCCTGGCAGCTACGGCCCGTGAGGGGAACCAGCAGCAAGCCGCGAATGCCTTGGAGTTTCAAAATTTCTGTGGCTGCTTCTTGTTCTTTGCCGATTAATGCGCCTGCGTCAGCGAGGGCGAGGGGTTTGGGTGCGCTGTGGAATGCTTGGTGGCACAAATTAGATTCTGACAGCCAAAAAGCGGGATAGTTATTTGGTTTTGAGTTGGGGATTTTGGATTGGGAATTAGCAGTTTTATCTTTGTTTTTTGTTTTGGATGTTGAGCTTTTTTTTCCGGTAGCGCTTTGTGCTATTGCCTGTTTGTTTGGAGTTTTTTTTACAACGGATTCGCAAACTAATTCGACTTTCGCTTTGGGAGTTTGATTGGGGGAGCGAGTTGTAAATAGAGGATATGTATATTTAAATAGCAGGATTTGGCCTCTATCTATTTCCAGGGTATCGACGGTATTTTCAATAACTTGCTGCAATATTCGATCGACTTCTGAACTCGTATCGATCGATGCAGCAACTGACCTGAGTAGATTTTTGTATTTAGCTTGTCGCTGTAACTGTTCGTTTAAGCTGGCAATTTCTTGAGTTTTTTGAATGTGAGAAATCGCGCTGCCGATCGCATCTGATGCTGCTTCAAGGCGCCGGAGGTCGGCTACCGACCACTCGTGAGGTTGCGACTTACCAACAATCATCATGCCATTTACAGCCCCTCCAAATCGCGCAGGCCCTGCCAAAATTGCCCGAAAAGGCAGCGGAGTCACAGGGGAATTGGGCGATGAAGCTGCCGGAATATCAAGATAGTCGGATATCGCCACTATCTCGCCGTCTGCTAGGACGTTTGCCCAAACGGGATGTTCGAGTGATATGCTAGGCGGTTTTAATCTTGTGGTTTGGGGGTGTTCCGGTGTTGCAGTGGAATCGGCAACACCGGCAACATAGGAGACATCGCTGCTATTTTGCCAGTAAGCATTCGGATGTACTACTTTTTGGTCAACCACAGCAGTAACCAAACAGAAATCTGCCCCCCATGCAACCCCCAAAGTATTGGCTATTTGCAGCAGCAGGAGTTCTCGATCAAAGCTGGTGGCGAGAATTTGGCAAATTTGTCGCCCAAGAAGGGCAGGATCGACCTGGTACTGCATAAGACGATCCAGAAATTTTTGGACTGATACTGGTTCTGCGATTTGCGGTAAATGCAAAGTGCAAGACTCTGACGGCGATCTGTCGATCGAAGTAAAGTCTTGATTTCCCTGGCGATCGATCATGGCAACCAAGCCTTTATTCTAAGATGTTTGAGCCAGCTCCCGCTGCCAATCTAGAACCTATCCATAACTGTCGGCTTGACCGTTATGAGCCTGCTTTCTGTGTTTGTGCAGCCGGTCGGCGGGTCGCTCGATATGTAAAAATATACCCAGATCTGACCGAGTTCTATTTTCCTGTTTTCTACCCTTCGATCTGTACGGGATGAACTTTACCATCCTTTACCGGATGATTACCAATCCCATTCCCGCTAATTTTGACGGTTATTAGTAGTATGAAGCTTTTCTAGAGACCGCTTAGTGACACCCCTTTTCTTACTGTTTGATGTTTCCTATTTAAGCTTGTGATCCTAGCAAATTTTTATTGTGATACAAATCTGCCGATCGAGTGACGCCGATCGCAAAAATTCAAAATCAAAAAATTCTCACTCATAACATAGCTAAGAGTTTTCGAGTTTTTGCTCAAAAACTCATTTTTCACAACACCTAGAGGCGCACAGCGAAGTCTAGGGTTAAATTTATCGCACTTACCTACTTACTTATTTTGTGCTTCCTGTTGGGCTTTATCGCTATTTTGGCGGTAAAGTGCCGTCCGGTTCTGAGCCGTTGTGTAGCGGGGATGCTTGGAAGACACGGCGGCCATCAAATCGGAAGCTTGCTGCCACTTAGCAGCTACGACTAACCAATCCTCGCGAGATTGAGCGGTTTTGCCCTCGGTGGCTGCTTGTTCGGCTACTCGCACTGCTTGGGCAAAAGAGTCAACAGCAGAATTAACAGTCTCCTTAGAAATTTTCAAAGCAGGTTTTGCCTCCGAGGAAGGGGCAGTGGCAACTGCTTGGGTGGTGGCTTGTGTGCTGTTTGGCACTTGGGAATTAAGTCCTTTGTGGATGGCGGCCGCTGCTGCAAGCAACAGCACGGTCAAGCTGATGCCGCCGACGATACCGCGCTGAAATTGCCGCGGTTGCTGCATCGATCGAGGTATAGCCATTCTCGGCAAAGCCCGCTTGCCGGAGAGAGCTTGGCGTTCGTGATGGGCGGTGGCTAAACGCTTGAACAAATTCGGCTTTCGGAGTTTAATTTCTTGAGACCACAACAGTTGATTATCCGGATCGCGACTAATTTCTTCCAGCCACAGCAGTTGGTGTTCTCGGACAAGCCGGCTGTTGATGTTGACTCGGCGAATATTGTGCGGCGAAATGCGTTCCAAAATTTCTCGGACTCGATCGACCAAACTAGACTCTTCGAGCAGTTGGGGCGTTGCAGCTTCGCACAGCAGTTGCAGCACCCCGTCTGCAAACACAGCTCGGGCCCTGACCCCTATCTGTGCCAGTTCGTCATTAAGGATTTGAATAATCGATGCAACCGAGCCCTCGCGAGCTTGTCGAGCAATGTCATCTATTGGATTGGTCATAAAACTATCTTGACGCTTAGCAAGCTGTTAATTGTTAACCCAAAGTCTCGGATCTAATTTTTACTCATACAGGTTATCACTGACACTGCCAGGTTAAAATGAACAGATGCAAATCTTGCATACCGATCCACTTAAAATTATCACCACAGCATCGAGCGAGGCTAACAAGAAATAAACTATGGGTAAAGTAATTAGCGGTCAAATTTTTGTTGTAGACGACAACATCGATACAGATCAAATTATCCCTGCCGAATACCTGACCCTGGTTCCCTCGAAGCCGGATGAGTACGAGAAACTAGGCAGTTACGCTATGATTGGGTTGCCCGATCGCTACGGTAAGTTTATCGAATCCGGTGAACAGAAAACCCGGTATCCGATTATCATAGCGGGCGAAAATTTTGGCTGCGGTTCTTCGCGGGAGCACGCTCCCATCGCTCTGGGAGCCGCTGGCGTCACAGCAGTGGTGGCTTTGTCTTACGCACGCATTTTCTTTCGCAATTGCTCGGCTACTGGCGAATTGTACCCGATCGAATCAGTCGAGCGGCTCTGCGACTTGTTTGTAACGGGCCAAGAAGTGACGATCGACTTTACAGCAGAGGTAATTGTCAACCACACTCTCGATCGAACTTTCTCGCTCAAACCTTTAGGAGAAGTAGGCCCCGTAATAGATGCCGGAGGGTTGTTTGACTACGCGCGCCAAACGGGAATGATTGCGGCTCGCTCTTAACTGTTAAAAACCCCTGCAATGTAGGGTGTACCACCGGGCGCACCTTACCAGAAAGAATTGGTTTAAAGCCTCTCCCCTTTAGGGAGAAATTAAAATCAGACTATTCATTACTCCAATCCTCTTCCTTCTAGGTAGAGGTCGCTGTCAACTGTCAACGGTCAACGGTCAACTGTCAACGGTCAACGGTCAACTGTCAACGGTCAACTGTCAACAGTCAACGGTCAACTGTCAACGGTCAACGGTCAACTGAAGAATATCTCCCAGCTCAAACCGCTCCCATCTAGGGTGCGCGGAAATTTTCTCAAATCGACTCAATAAAATTCAATAAAATACGCTGGTGAGCAATGCCAAAAGGTCGCACATCTCCTGACTGCTCAGAAAAGCATTTTCCCGCCTGAATCTGCTCCGGTGTCAACAACTTCATATCCCACCCCTCAAGCAAAACTAAATCCTTGACATCCGCACTAAGTTGTGCATGAAAAACGTGGCGAACGACATCTTTTTCGACATCACAACAGAAAAAAGAAACACTTGCAGGAGCATAGCCAATTTCCTCTGATAATTCCCGCACTACAGCAACTTCCGGCGTTTCCCCTGGTTCCAAGTGTCCGCCAAACAAAGCCCAATGTCCGGGATACCTGATATGAGGAATATCGTCTCGCAACTGACAGAGAAACTTGCCGTCTTGGTACAAAATTGCGATCGCAACGTGAATTTTAGTCATGTGTTATAAAGAGAAAAGGCAGAAATTGCTGTAGAAGCGGGTTCACCAACATCTGTAAAACTAACCAAAAATATAGGTAAACCCGCCCCGACCATAATATTATGGTTAATGAACTTTAAACCCACATTCCGCAGATATTCAGACAAATTTAATAATTTTAAATTGGGAGGCATGAAACCCTGAAATAAATACCTAGCAAAGATTTCAAGTCTTGCTAAAATTAGATAATAGAGTCAGCAACCAAGGTGTAAAAAATCATGAATCAGCCCCAAGACGAAATTAAAGTCCTCAACATAGACCATTTAGGAATAATAGCCGGAATTATCGATGAAATGGAACTGGTAGAATTAGTGAATCAACAAGTGGGTATCAAATCAAAAGAGATGCTAACTCCAGGACAAATAATGAAAGCGATGATTTTGAATGGATTAGGGTTTTTGAGCGCCCCATTATACTTATTTGAGCAGTTTTTTATCGGCAAAGCAACAGAACATCTCATTGGAGAAGGAGTATTACCATCACATTTAAATGATGACCGACTAGCCCGAGCATTAGACAAATATTATGCAGTAGGCACAACACAACTATTTACAGCAATCGC
>Ga0163147_10002956_pt1 | contig 23395 bp, 29 predicted proteins | sample OliLakLV19MP6G1_FD_148597 | JGI IMG/M metagenome (GOLD analysis project Ga0163147, IMG submission 148597) | Freshwater microbial mat bacterial communities from Lake Vanda, McMurdo Dry Valleys, Antarctica- Oligotrophic Lake LV.19.MP6.G1 | ecosystem: Environmental > Aquatic > Freshwater > Lake >...
AATCAAGAACAGCTAGCGCATCACGAAGTCTTGCGAGTTTCGGTAATTCGATCGCACAAAACCCAACCGATCCGTGACAGTCGGCTCCGGGATTGTCCCTAATGTCCTTGGCCGCGTCCATCAGTTCAATAACGGCGTCCGGCTTCGCCAACAGCCTCGGCAGGATATCTAAAATTGGCAGCATCTCGTCAATGTCCGCAAGCCGAATAAACTCTTCATCACCGCCATATGTACCGTCGTACTTCCACGCCTTTCCTCGCTTCGGGTCGAACCAATACTGTTGAGGACGTGGAGTGACTGGCTGCGCCGGCGCAACCGGCGGTATTTCATCTTGATTCATATATTTACTTTCTGCCGTTCGTCGTACATACAATGCTCCAGGCCGGATTTGCACCGACTCGCATGGCTAACGTCTCGCCATTCGTTTAATCCAGTGTGCCCGTTCTAGAATGGGTCACCACCTTCGCGTGTACCTATCACGCCGCTAGAACCTCTTGACCTTAATCTTATTTCCCCTCAGTTGACCCGGTTATAACAAGCGTTATCCCAATCAAAACAGCGTGCCTTGCGACAGTCGCTTGGCCGCTATCTCGCAGTACTCTTCGCTGATCTCAATGCCCACGCACCGCCGACCGCAGTTTCGAGCGGCAACCAACGTGGTTCCGCTGCCCATGTACGGATCAACCGTGATTTCAGCCGGATATGACTGGAGTAGGTATTCGTACAACGCAACAGGCTTTTCCGTCGGGTGAAATTGCGTGTTCGTCTTGTTGCCTCGGAAATCAATGATCGACCGTGGATGAAGCTCTGTCTTGACCGTTCCATAGCCCTGCTCCGGTTTTTTGTCGCCGTAGCTTCCGTTTGCGTTACTAGCAGTCTGCGGTTGCCGTACTCTGTGATAACCGGGACGCTTGATCGGCTCAAACCGATACCGTGCCTCTTTCGAAAACACTGCAATCAGTTCATGCGCGCGCATTGGTCGCCTTGCCGCGTTCAAGTAGTCTGTGTTGCGATTCACTCGATCCCAAACCCAAATGTGCCTGTACTGTTTAGGTAACGCCTCAATCAATGCGGCCAACAACCTTTCGCCTGTCGTAAACACCGCGAGCGGTGCCGATGCAATCACGTTTTTCACTGATTCGATTGTGTCCCATGCTTGTTGCGTCACTCCATAAGGCGGATCGGTCAACACTAAATCGAACTTCGGCAAGAAGGGTAAAACCTGCCGACAATCTGCGTTATAAATCGTCACCGCTTCATCCTGGTAGTACGGGCGAAATGGTACTGGCGTGCTAACAATTACCTGCGCCGGCGCAACCGGCGGTGTCTTTTCTAATGTCATATATTTCCCTCGGTTGACCCGGTTATGAAAAACGTTATGCCAATTCGCCTGGGAACACTGCTAGCTTTGGCTTGCCTTGCTGTTCACCATCACTATGGAAAAACTGCTGGCGATCGTGAGGTGTCATGCCGTAGTCTTGCCAAATCGCTTCGCAAAGCAAAAACAGGTCGCGGTAAATGCTACTCAGCGGATGCTCTACCATCGCCTCAGAATCGGTAATAGCCAAAACAAGTGGCTCGTCGCTCATCTGCACCGCACATTTAGCAGCCAGTGAATAGCAGCCACAAAGCACAGCAATTGGGACAACATCCAGTGGCGTCCACAAATCGAGCGATTCAAGCTGCTCAACCATTCGGTCCCATTGGTCGCTTGCGTCGCGAGAGAACCAGACAGGACGTGCAATAGCGTCGACATCCCACCCAACATGCTGCACACCGCGACCAAGCCCAGAAGGTCGCTTGTGCGACGTGCCTCGCAGATCGTGAATTTGCTGCGGTGTAGCAGGGCGCCCCGGTCCCTTCTTGTGGTCGAGATGCCTGGTGCGAGCGGTCATCCCAAACTTGCGGGCCATGCGAATCGTCAGCGAGCCGTGATGCAATACCATATCAACCATCTTCGAACTCTTCGGGCGTCCGTTCACTCGCCCCCATAGGCTTTCACGGCCAACGAGCATCTGTCTGGCCGCTTCGGAAAATATCGCGTAACTGGTTGCGTAAAACGTTAGCGCCTGCGTATCCAATTTCGCCACGCGATCGGTCAGCAGTAGGTACTCACCCACACGCAACCACTCCGACTTCGCCTCCGCACACAGTGCAGCATCAGGCAACGGCAGGAACGAATGAGCCTTTAACGCGTTGTCCTTCGGCTTTTCAGCGTAAGTCGCATCCTGCTTCTGCTTGTCAGTCAACGGCTTCCTCCCGCGTTGACCGGTGTATTTATTAGTTGGCTTGTTCATTGTTTTCCGATTCAACTTCAATCAATTTGTCGATGTAATGCCGGGCCTTTTCTAAGTCTTGCAGTCCGCCTTTTGCTCGCCATCGCGTCAGGTATTTGATTGCGTTGCCCTCCAGGAACCCGATGTTATTGGCAATAATGAAATCCCAGGGCTGAATGGCCTGGCGTTTGTAATGATCCCCGCCATGCTGAATCTCGTTGGATTGCGACATTAAAAACCCAATGCTAATTGTTTTGGCTGCTTGCGAGCTAAGTACCAAGCCAGCACGGTAAGCGTATCGCGATTGCGACGAAATTTAACACGACTGCGTTTTACATCCCAATGTTTTACTCCGCGCTTTTTATCAGCGGGCTGCTGTGAAAACTGAGCCTGTGGTAATTGAGAGAAATACTCTCGCCACGCCGCAATGTCATCTAACAACTGGTTCAATTCGTTTTTATCTTCATCAAATATCCATGTTCGCCAATCCATAACTTCGAAACCATCGAGCGATTCATCGCCCAGTCGATGCCAGCGAGGGTAGGCTTTCTTTTGCGGCCATTTGATCCCCACTGGATCTTCTTTTCGAAGATAGTCCTTAGCCAAAAAATATAGTTTGTAATAAAGATATTTGCCCCACGGATTTTTGGCTGCGTTGTCGGCACGGTAAGCGTACATGATTGCTGGAATGTCGAAGAGCATGTTTTGCGTTAAGTCTTCGACTGAAATCCAGTCATATTTCTTGGCGTAACGCTTCGCAATCTTTTCAGCAATTGGCCCTGCTCGCTCGTAGACGGCACAGTTGGCTAGCCGAGCGACCGTAAACATATGTTCAACAGATAGGATGCCGAACGATGCTATGACAGCATGCAACGCCGCCGTGCTCGCCTCGCTGCTATCGTTGCTGTTTTTATCTGCATCCATCAGCCAGCCTTACTCCCTTCCTGCGGATCGTCATACCAAAGCGGACCCGATAATTCGTGGCGACAAACCCAGCAAATGACTTGGCATCTGCCGTCATCCCACGTTGTCTCAGTATACAACCGGCCGTTGCACTGCTCACACGCTTTGTGTGCCATCGTGTAATGAAATCGGCAAATCACAGAAGGCTGTGGCGAACTGATCACAACTGCGGGACGTGTCGTAGCAATATCCTGATCGACTCTGGCGCATGGCCCATCCAACCTAGCAACCATTGATGGCGTGAACGGTGGACGGCACGTCAGGCAGAACCATTGCTGGTTATTGAATGCTTGCCAGTGGTCTAGGCCACCGCACTTTCCGCATCGTACTACAGATGCCTGGGGTGTAGCTGGTGCAATGACAACTGGTGTATTGACAACTGGTGCAATTGCCTTGCGTTCGAATCGCTTGAGCATTTCATCGATCATGCTTCTTCCGACTCCTTATACTCCAGGCCAATCAACCTGCGTTCTTTGCGTCCGGTCAAGACGTTGCGAACGCGTTCTGTTAGTAAATTAGGATAGGCGTCAACCAATTTGCGTTCGAAAGTAGTAACATCCATCCGATGTACGTAGGCATTGTCGGACGCCCATTCACACCATCTTTCGAATAGGTCGTTTAGCAATACACCGTGTGATGCTGGGTGCAGTTCCGTGCATTCTCTAATGAATTGGCTAACCGGGGCAATGGTCATTCGCATCTGTCTGACCAAGTGGGCTGACGACTGTGGCTGTATAATGCGAGGATTCTTTTCCTTCAGCAAATTGTGTCGCCCAACAATGGACCAGTTTAGGATGCCAGGTAATTCAGCCAGTAGACGATCGAGCAGTCCCAAGTCCTCTCGTCCGTAGAAACTATGCCGCATTAGCAGGAAGATACCGCGACCCGCCATCGCAGCCGTTGAATCGTCCAATTCTGGTAGTTTGTTGCTGAACAGTGTGAATCGCAGATTCATCTTTACGCCGCTAAGAGTGTCCAGATACTTGCGGCGAACATCCATCGGGTCGTTTGACGATAGCCCTAAAATCAACTCGGTAGCTGCGTCCTTGTTATTGCCGCGCTTGCTCAATCTCGCATCGGGAATAATCGCAATCGTCTTTCCGTGCAACGTATGGAGTGCATATTCATCCGTAGCCATACTGCTCAACATGGGCGACGCGACAGTATCACGACCAAACAGATTGATCATGACCTTTGTCATTGTGCCTTTGCCAGACCTGGTTGGACCGATGATAAACATCATCTTTTCCAGCCGGGTGTCCGGTAACAATAGATATCCGAACCAACGCTGTACCGCCTCGATCGACTCGGGATCTCCATCAAATACTTGATTGATAAACTCGCACCAGTTCGGGCATCCTGCCGACAAGTCACAATTGTAGGGTAAGCATGTTTGCGAAAACCAACTTGGCGAATGGTCGATCTTGCAGTCTTCTGGTTCAGTACCTTCGCAAAGCAACTCCCGCATATCAAGAATGCAATTACGAAATGCCAGGCATTCGTTGTGCCGATCTCCGTTCCGCCAACTATCCAATGCGACAGACTTCGACAATTCGCATTGTGCTGCCATCGCATCAATCATGTTATCGATAATTGCCTTGGTTACATTGCGGACCGTGGAACGCTCGTCTGTGCCGTTTTTCCATCCGTCAAGAAAAAACTTTTGCAAAAAACCACGCAAGCGAACCTTCATTTCTCTGCCTTCTGTTTTCACGTAGTGCGTGTCCTTGTATCGATACCACTCACCATTCCAATTTACTAAGTCTCGGTGTTCATTGGATCGATAATACGCCAGGTTAGCATCGGCCAGATACGCTGCGTTGTCATAGGCATATTTGCCAGCATCCTCCTTAGCGGCATCCAGTGGCGACCACTGATCGGAACCGGCGGCGATCTGGATAAGCGTTTGCAGCTTACCACCACCCTGAAAGAAATCTCGCAAGTCTGGACCATGACTGGCCTCTATAGGAAATGGCAAGCAAACATTGCGGACCTCGCGAGACTTCTTCGCCAGCAAAGGGCACCAGCCAGCCCGGCGTTTCGACCCTTGCTCAACCCACGTTGCTCCGGTCTGACCTGGGCGATCGGCATCGTGGCAAACCAGTACTCGCGTATCCTCGAGCGCTTTCAACACCCAGTCCAATGGCTTTTCCATCGCACCGTTCGATGTGGTGAAAAACGCATGACCGGCTGGCCAATCTTGTGATAATGCAGTCAGTAAATCTGTGGAGCCTTCGACCTTCCACCACGTATGCGGCGCGTTGTCCGTGCCCAACCGCTTCCAGTCTTCCAAGGCCGTCACCACGCCCTGTTGCGAACCAGCAGTCAGCTTGACCTTGACCCAATCCGGCTCTGCGTCTTTCTTGCTGCTGTACTTCGGCAGTAGACCGCCGTCAGTGCGATAAAGTATCCAGCCCACTGGCTCGTCGGCGTCCAGTTGCGGTCCCCAAACTGGAATGGCAATCACCGAATAATGCTTTTTGTAGCGTGCGTACTTCGCTCCCAGCCGCTCGACTGCTTGGTATTGCATCGGTGGCTTAGTCTTGCACCACAAGTGAGCCATGGTGCGATTCCAAGGCAGAAAGTCTAGGTCATCAGACGGCGACCGCTTCTTGCGTCCCGGTTCCGCCTTGATCCCCAAGTACTTGGCAACTCGTTCTAGCGACTTGCTAAAGTCTTCATCGAGCAACCACTGCACAGCAGCAAGTCCGTCACCGTTTCGAGACGAAAAGCATCCGTTGCAAAACACTGCACCCGAATCGCGGAAGTCATCCAAAGCACGAAAGCGATCTTTGCCGCCGGCGTCTGGTGCACAGTGCTTTGGGCATCCGTGGTGCTGGCCGTCGAGTATATCGGCAGACACGTTCCCGATGGAGGATATGATCTCCGACCAGCGACCGGTGGCGGCTTGCTTAACTGTATCGACTTCGTATCGGGGCAAGATACACTTCCATGCAACTGAAATGACTGGCAGTAAGACCGTACAAACAAACGCAATCAATCAGCGATGCAAACTTCACCGTTGCCATTTTTGACTAGACGAGCTGTGCGCTTGACAACACGGCCAATCTGCGCGAAATCAACTCCAATACGATCACCAATGGCCTTCGGTTTTAAAGGCCCGGTTTGCAATACCACTTCGATAATGCGGTCGGCTTGCTCTTCCCAACCGGCATTGGAACGCGCCACATTGCCCTGCTCTAGTGAGAGCATCTTGCGAACGCGCTTAAGCTGGTTTATCTGTGCGTTAAGTTGTGCAATCTTAGCATCGATCTCTACAATCGCACTATCACCAGCAGTAAACAATGTACTGAGTGCCGATTGCAAACTAACAGTAGTCTCCGACATATTTTCCTTCTCCGACTTTTTTAAAACAGGAACGTGGGCAGCAATGGGAATTGTCATTGGCACTACTACCAGATCTTCTGGAGTAAGTGGCCAATCGGGCTCTAGTGCCGATTCGTAGTAGCGACCCTTGTATTCCGGTAATACTTCTTCGTTCACCAATGCCGAGATGACTGCGCGAATATAAGCAATTGTCTTCAGACTCAACTGCGGAAGCCTCAGTAGCTCTGTGTCGCTAGTACCATGCACAGCCGATAGCGTTTTGAATCCATGTTTCTCTAGCATATTCGCCATGCGGTATGGCAGCACACTGGACACGAGAGAATTAATTGTGTGTTTGACCTGCGACTCTTCCATCAGTAATTGCTGGAATACTACATTGGCTTTATCAACGAAACCTTGCACTAGCAGGACTTCAATCCGCCGCATGCCGACACCGAACGCCGAGCGATCCCAACCGCTCAACCGCCTTGCCAAAGTCATATCAATCGGTATTTCCTTAGTTATTTTTTTCAACACGCTATTGCCCTGTCTTCTTCTTCTTGAGAACCCGTTTTGGTTTTTCCGTTTCAGCCACTTCCGTTACATCGCCCTGTACCGGCTGGGAGTTTAGCGCACGCAATCGTTCGGCACTCACCCATCCCGTTATCCACTGCTTAGCCTTCGCTCTGTCATCGCTCAGGAACTCAGTCGGTGGCATGCCTTCACCGAAGGCGGTAAAGCCAGCATGTAGATGTTCATCGTCCGATTCCTTGGGCTCGCAGTCCTTCAACGACCATTCAACCATTGCATCCCGACACTCAGCCAGCAATTGCTTGGCAAGCTTCTCCCTGGCCGGGTCTTTCAGCCGATCCATCCACCGCCTGACGTGTTCGGCCACGCGATCCTCAATCATGCCAGCCACGCCCACACCGATACCAGCGGGTAGCTTTTCGTGATACTGCATAAACTCGCTCGACGCTAATCCTCGCAGGTCTTCCAGGTGCCCAGCCGTTGGCGCATAGTCGACCAGCATTTCCAGCTTCTTTTTGCTCAAGCCCTTGAGACCACGCATCAGGTCGGCAGTCGCAGCAAGACGCCAGCCGTGCTGCGTGTCTGCGATCTCCAGGTCCGATTCTGTCGGCAGAGATTTACCAGCCGATACTTCCACCAGCTTTCGAGCCAGGCCCAACAATCGATCGGTTGAAGCCGACAACTGCTCACGCAGGTTATTCAGCGTCGCGCGGCAAACATTCAATTCGGCCTCCGCCGTAGTAACCTCCCCCTTGCATTCATCGATCTCACCTTCCATGTCAATTCGCTGGCGTTCAACCTCCGCCATCGAACCAGCAATCCGCACCTCGGCCCAATAACGTGCGTCGCTCATGTCTGCGATCGGTTCGTTATCATCCACGATGACAGGTTCAGCTTCAAGAGGAACATCCTCGAATAGCAATTCTGCTGATGAAGGCTCGCCAGGCTCTGGAATGTAAGCTTTTAATCTCATTGAAAAAATCCTTTTCTTTAAATGCCATCCGGGAGTCGCAGTGGGTCCGCGATTTGCCCAACCATCACTTCGTACTCATAACACGTTCGCTTCCCAAAACTGTCTGTTAGCTTGAATACATGCCTACGCACAAATCCAATAGCAACCAGCAATTCCAAATCGCGACGAATTGTTCGCTGGCACCATCGATCACCAATCGCCAGCGAAACCCCATCAACTGTCTTCGCGCCGGCGTACAGCGACTGCATCACTAGTAGCACTCTTACTAATTGCTTACTCAGCCGCTCCCGACTTCCGCTTGGATTTACTTGCATGTTCATAAGTCCTCTATCGCGGCTAACACTTCTGCAGCCAAGTCAACTCTGACTTGCGCGTTCGCATGGCGATAGTGACGATTCAAAATCGAAAACGCGCTCAGCTCTGCCAATCGCGGCGAATCGCAGAATACAAATGGAACTCGGTAATCCTGCTCCCACGCCAATACTTGCCGGTGTAATGTCTTGCGTAAATCTTGCTTGCTGCGCTTACCTCGCGCAACCACCTGTTTAATCATCGCGCCCATAGAACACTCAACCACCACAGCCGCAGTTGAAATGCTAGCCAGAAAATCTAATGTCGCTAGCCAGCGATCACGACGTTCGCCATGCGATAGAAATGTCCCAACCGCATCGCCCACGCCCTTGCGTTCAATATGCACATAGCCCTCGTAACCACGCAGCGAGTAATCTCCGTGGGCTGGACCCATGTTGACCACCACAGTCGGCACCAACAGCGGACGGTAATTCTGGTCCGCATCGGCAGTAATGCCCTTGAACTGGAACGGATATTGCTCCTTAGAATCAATCAGCACAGTGAACGGTACCGCCACTGCCTTGTCCGTCATCGCTACCTGGCCGCCAATGCGTGCCGCCGCCAAGTTCTGCTGCCAGTACTCAGGAGTCGCATCGTCGCGTAGCGTCAATCCTCGGGCAGCCAAATATAGCCGCAAGTGGTCGACCGTAGCAGGACCGCAACCGTGGATTCGCCGAATCTCTTCCGGCTTGTATTTACACCAGTCACCTGGCTTGACGATCGCCAGCTTTTCGCGGGCAATCTTTATTTGGGCGTCCATCATAGTGTTATCAAATAGCCTCCAATGCTTTCGATGCAACTTGTATTAATATGCGTTCTCGCAAAAACGTCTTGCGACGCGAGATGTGGTCACGACGACACATGGCGTCTGCTGTCGACTTCTGCCCAATCAAACGTACCCGCTCTCTTCCACGCGAAATGCAGGTGTACAGCCATGTCTTATCACAGCTCATCCTTGCACCCGAATATTCATCAATCACAACAATGAAAACCGGCCATTCACTGCCTTGAGAACGATGCGCGGTAATCGCATACGCTAAATCAAAATTGCATCCCGATCCATTCTCTTCACTCGATTCGCCTTCATCGCGCTGACCCAGCGGAATGACAATCTTGCGGTCAGGACTGTACAGTTCGGCAATCATCCGCTTTGGCTCAATGCCTAGCACCTTGGCTAACTCGCCATTGGCCACATAAACACGCCCATCGTCAACCATCGCATCGTCCAGGCCACTGGCTGACCCTTTATCAAAAAGCGGATACCATCCGTTCGTTGTACAGATAATCTTGTCAGCAACACGAAACGGACAGCCTGCTATCGCAGGATTGCTATTGAGAATGGGCTGTAAATAGCGATTGACTTGATATCGAGACACGTCCGAACGCAGATTGACCGCCACTGCAACCTGCACATCCCACACGGGATCAAGCCCCTGTGCGGCTACCTCTTCAATGGCCTGCTCAATAGCGGCGAGTTGTGCGTTTGGCGAACTGACCTCGTGAAACTCCAGATTGCCCACCGGCTGCCAGCGATGCCCATCGCGAATCGCAGCACAAGCCGACACAATCCCGCCATCGTTTCGCACTATCTCGGTCAATTGTCCGTAAGGCAGACCCGCCAAAATCATATCCCTTAGCGGGGCACCAGAACCAACGGGAGGTAATTGATTAACATCACCCACCAGCAAAACATGACAGCCGTAGGCACGAGCCTCAAGGACGGCACACATCAACGCCTGATCCTTCATCGACTCTTCGTCGCCAATGATAATCTTATACTTCCATGCATTAGTGCGGTTAAACCAGAATCCAAACTGACCTGTTTCCTTGTCGACACCAGCGCCTAATAGGCTGTGCCAGGTGCGAGCGCGTAGCGAAATTCCATTAGCGAACAAGTTCTCCGTAACTCGTACTGCCGCTTTCCCGGTGGGTGCACCCACTGCAATATCATCCAGACCAACCTTGCCGCTGCGTAGTATGGCTTTAACTAACTGTGCTACTGAATGCGTCTTTCCCGTTCCAGGTGATCCACCGAGAATGGCAATGCGTCCACCACTGGTCGCCTCTCCCAATTGCTCTATCTGGTGTGGATACAGTTCCAGCGAAGACACCTCGGGCCACAGCGAATACTGAGGCAAGTCGATCCGTCCAGTCGGCCTGTCCTTGCGAATCTTGCGGACAATTGTGTGCGAGTCCATCCACTCGCTAAGCTCGACGATCGAAACATCTTCGCCATCAGAAATTGACATAATGCACGTTGGACCAAATGGCTTGCCGTTCCAAATATGCACTTGCGGTGCCGTCAACTCCCTGGAGCAACGATTACACCGCACATGATCGACCATCGCCACCTCTTCCAATTCGACGCTCCCGTATTCAACGATCGACATTGGGCGATCTTCCTGCCAAGCGCCGGCTATCAACTCAGCCAGCCTAATCTCCTGGTCCGACTTCGACCGCTCTGCAATCCATCGACGATTTCCAAATTCACTAAGCGGTCCTTTTATACCACTCGTCTTTACCGCAGCCAGCGAGCCAAAATGTCTCGGCGAAATATTGCCAAGACGCAAGCAAAACTCAATGGCTCGCTCTGGATCTGCATGCACTCCACCGATAGCCGCACGGATGGCTGACAGGATTTTTTCGACTGGCACCCACACATCACCGGTGGAATTTTCCTGGACGGCATAGGCTGCTGCCATCGCCTGCCGCTTCAGTCGCTCTGGCCGATATCCAAGCTCAGCGTAAAATTGATCACACCGCTTGAATCCACATCCAGGTGCGAAACCAAGTAACATCCAGTCCTTGCGGATGACTCGCGACGCACGATTACCAAACTCTTTAATCAGCTTCCGAGGCAGTTTTTTACTAAAGCCACGACCATGCAGTAAATTAGTCAACTCGATCATTGCATCTTCAGTCGCCTTTTGCGCATTCAGCTTGCTACCAATCTGATCTATTTCTCGCGACGTTAGGCGATGGTTGGCTCGCAACAACGCATTCGGATTTTCTCGGATGGTTCGCACCGCATCGGAGCCCCAGAGATCCCACGCCTTACGCGCGGTACCCACGCCTACGCCTGAGCCCTTGCCAGCGGCCTCGATGTAGGCGATTACTCCCTCTTCATCGTGCGCGGCCACATCGACGAACGAAGTAAAGTTGAACTGCTGACCACCACGATACTCTTGGAATCGACCGTAGAATCGATACGTCATTCCTGGCCGTAGCTCACTCGATTCCCAATTGCCCTTTATCGCTATTTCATTGCCCACGACACCGGCCTCTTGGGCAATCTGCAGCGAGCCATTAACAAGCACAGCAACACCGACGGCAGCATCCTCCGAGAATCGCACCCGCTCCCAGGAGAATCTTGCCTCTAATTCTTGTTGTTTTGCTCGATACATATTCTATCTATGCTTACGTGGAGAATTCAGCCAACTAAAACCGAAAATCATGGATTTTCAACTCGATGATCAGGGAAAGACTTTATGAATAGTAACGCAAATTCTTCTGCAGTCGCCACACTGCCAAAACACTCTCGCACAAACTCAAGCCACCATGGGCAACTTTCTTCTAGCATTTCTCGCACTCCCGAAAAAAGACAATTAACAATCAAATGAACCGAAGACTATCGTTATCGTGATTAACCTTGCGGAATCTCGATCAACTCAATCTCGTTGAGGCGCATGTATTCTTTTGTCGACATGAACCCATGTGGGCGGCATAGATAATGCAACTGCACGCCCCCTGGGCACTCCTGATACAGTCGCTCAACGATTTGGTATACATCGCGAAGCGTATTGGAACTATTGCGTTCCTCAAGCGCACAAAACGACGATCGCACGAACTGGCCAACCGAAAATTTAAAATGCTCATACGCTGGCAAACTCATAAAACACCCCTTAACAACAGAATGAACCGAAGGTCGCGAGCCAATCGGTGGTAATGCTTGATCGCTCGCGCAATCTTAAATTATTGCAAACGATGAAAAAAAGTCCGACGCGCAAGGCTTATTCACAGAATCCTACGCGCCGAACGCAACGCCACATAGCATTGTATTAAAACTCTTCGTCGTTGGCGTAGTCACTCGACTTGGACGCGGTCTGCAATGACTTGCCAGACGCAGATCCGCCATTATCTGAACTAAACCAAGACTTGTCATGCCGCAAAGTGGGTGAAATGAAATCCAGTGAATCGGCGTTCTTGGGCACGTTCGCCGCCGCCGGGTCGTCAATGTGCCACAGATCAGAGTAGGCAATCTGTAGGAACTTAGCCGAAAGGTCGTCAACCCATTTCGTCTTGCCGTTTTCAACGACCTTCTTTTGCTTGCGACTTAAATGGACAATCAACTGCTGTCGCATGGCCAGCATTTCATCGAACTCAGCACCAGCCGCAATCTGCGCAGGGGTCACAACGTTTGTCGCGATGTAGAAATTCCACAGCGTAGTGATGGTCCTCTTTTGCTCCTCGGTCGTCTTACTCTCGTCCACATGCCACAGTGTTATGTTGACTGTCTTCTGCGCACAGCCAGCCACAGTGCCAGCCAGTACGATAAGCGATACAGTCGTCCCGTCCATCGGTTCATCTTTACTATTCAGACCAACCTTGACATTTTCCACGAGGACGTGGAATTTACCCGGTTCCTCCAAGAAACCTTGGCCGGTCTTTAGGTCATTCGGGTTAGTTGCTGGCAATTTCATTTCTCAAGCTCCAAATGTTTTTTAATTCGTAATACATCAAACAACGAGATGAACCACGTCGGTGGATATCCAAGTAATTGCGTACCGCGATCCCAGACACTCGCTGAACCGTAAGTACCGCATAGATTTGCTAGAAGTGGATCAGACTCGGCGGACCCTAACTGGACCCGCCGCCCGGCTCCCCCGGCTGTTGCTCAACCGGCAACAACTGTGCATCGAAGAATGCAACCACGCTCTGTTGATCAAGCTCCTCCATCAGGTTGCGAGCATCGCAGTAGCGAAGGTCGATGAGCTTTACGCCGCTCAGCCTTAGCTTTTCCTTGATCTTCTCCACAAGCGCAACGCCATCCTTGCTGGTCTGCGCCAGTTGCTTGATCTTGTCCTGCAATTGGTCGCGATACTCCTGAGTTATTGGACCGTTGACATTGAGCACTGTCCTATCGATCTCGCTTGGCTGTTCCGCCCGACGCTTCGCGACTCGATCCATCAAGCCCAATAGAACATCGTCCGCCTGCGACCTGGTCAGACCCTCAGGCCCCGTGCAACCACGCTTCTCCCAACTCTTGACTCGGATGTCCGCCGGGAGCTCCAAGAACTCCATGCACTCATTAATTTTGGCAATCTGGTCATCCGTAGCGACAGGGTCAATTACAGATCTGTCGATATTCTTAACGGTCGACGCGATCGGCTTAGCTGCGATCGCCTCAACCGTTCTCGGCTCAGGCGACACGAGACCGCTGTAATCCGCCACTTCTTCAGGTGTGTAAACGCCGGATACTAGGTCCGGTGCAATGACTCGTACTGAATCGGACACGACACGAGCCCATAAATGCTGCATGCGCCGGCGAGGTGTAGCGTAATTCGCAGAAAGCATCAACTGCTTGCGTGCCTCTGGACCAGCAGCCAGTAATGACAGAACGTCGCTCGTCTTCCCCGCGTACACAAAAGGCTCTTCCTGAGCATCCTCCCATGTAATTGTCTCGGTGAAATGGCGACCACGATAGGTAATCTTAATAGTACACTCTTGCGGCGAATGTGCTATGACTTCGTATTCCCCGCCACACTTCACTAAGCGGCCTAGCATAGCCGTTGCCTGCAAGCTGAGCTTGTTGTTCATCAAGTGGTACTCTTCAGGTACCGACAAAATGTCCCGACCCGTAGTAATGCAGGATAATGCAATCACCATACCCTGTTCCTCCGACTTACATCCGAACATCTGGCTCTTGGTGATACACCGGCCAACACGTTCAACCGTGTCCATTAAACTCGTCATCTATTCCGTGCCCTTCGCTTTTAAAATCTGGATCAATCCATAGGTAGATGGTCATCAATGCCATCTCAACAATACCGCTCAGTATGACAATCCACATCGCGTAAATAAAAAAGCCATCCATGGCAGAATCCTTTCATGGCGCGTTGCTCGCGCCAGTCCGTTGTCCACTATTTCCATCCATAGAAACTACGCACCGATATTGCATCAGGTACGCATCCTCATTGCTCTCGTCATAAAAACCCTTGAGCACACGGACCGCACGAAAACCAGCAGCCTTTAAAAACAACTGGGCCTCAACGTTCGTCTCTCTCACTTCCAGCATCACGCTTGTTCGGCGATCAACCAGCTTACGCGCCAGCTTGGCAAGCATCGCCGAGCCGATCCCGTTGCGGCGATAGTCTGGATGCACCGCAAAGTTAAGCAAGTGCAACCGCTGCTTGAACAATTCATAGATCATGAACCCTACTACGCGCTCTTCATATTCAGCGACCATGCCGATACAATCGCGGCTCCGCAAGCAAACCAAAAACTGTTCCTCCGTCCACGGGAACTCAAACGAATAGCGCTCAATCTCGCACACTGTCGGCATGTCGCGACGGATCATCCAGCGTACATCGAAAGCCATGGTTTTATTCCTTTTCTCTGTGGCTGATAACTGGCAGGTAAGCCCCAAAACTGCCTTTGGACATGTAGCCACGCACCCAGTGAATTGCATTCTGCAGCGTCAGCCCAGTAGCAGCCCAACTTGAAAACTCGCCGTTTGCGTCCACTAGCATGATCGCATAATCACGCTTTTCTGACGAAACAAAAGGTACTGACATATTACTCACTCCCCTTGTTTGAGCCACTCGAACGAAGCGGACGTTACGTCGCCCAGCTTTTCTATACCACGCACTAAGCGACCTTCGATCGACGACCATGATATCTCCTTTCGCCAATCAACATCCCCAGCCCGAACGTAACCATCGGCAATCCAAATTTCGGACGTAGGATACCAAATCAACTCCACTTTTCGCGTTCGTAATGTGACCGTCATTGCCGTATGAATCTGTCCGCTCAAATGAACGTAATCAGACATCCCCATCTGATCTGGAAGCTTACCAGCATTCATCGCAGGCCAATCATGAGCCCGAAAGTCGACCATGGTTTCCCACGACAACTCTGCAACGCAAATTTCAATCATCCGAGCCCAAATATCCTGGAAGCGGCGACGATTTTTTCTTCTGGCTACATTGCTCATCTGCTCATGCCTCCGCTTGTTTGAATCGGAAAAAGTAAGATGACTGGCTATCGCCATGGTAGTTTTCAATTACCGAAACACACCGAAAGCTGTTTGCCTTCAGAAACAAATGCACATTCAATAACTGCTCCTGCACCGCACACATCACGTTGTGGCTGTGCTGGCTCTCCTTCAGGCGTTCGATCATGGCCGTTCCAACCCCAAGCCGACGATAAAACGGGTCAACGGCAATCGCATGGATCTCGAGCGCCCCATAGTGGAAAATGCACATTACATAGCCCACTACCGACTTATTGACGCTCGCCACAAACATACCGACAGACTGCCGTTGCAAGAACTGACGGAAGTAGAACGCACCCATCGGCGAATCGCTCGACTGCGACTCAATCCACACCACGTCATTGCGATCTTTAGCCCAGTCAATTGGCCGCACTGTGACATCGACCACGCGTCCATCCTCCATGCCAACGCTGAACAAATACTCAAGCTCATATTGCGTGATAGCCTGGCAAGCAGCCGCCGCGGCGATCCAGCCTTCGCTCGTCGCAAGTTGCCTTGCCAAGCAGCCGATTGTCCGCTTGACCTCGCACGCGTTATGCAGGCCAACCAAGTACGTCTGGCTAAAGCACTGAACCGTAATGGGATCGAGTACTGCCATATTCACTTTGCCCATACGAAGCTCCTTTTTCGCATTAATTGCTGTTGTATTCATTGACTGCTGGCTTACGTTAGGTGCTCGCATCGATTGTTGTTGTGTTCAGCCACTGCTGCATCCTGGATGTACCGAAAGCGGTTACGCCAAGCCATCTCGCATCGATTGTTGTTGTGTTCAGTCACTGCTGCTAGCGATATCTAGCAGAGTATCGACCTTGCCACCGCCCTCTCGCATCGATTGTTGTTGTGTTCGGTCACTACTGCGGCGCGAGTGGTGCATTGCGGTAGGTGAGCACCCTACGCCTCTCGCATCGATTATTGTTGTGTTCGGTCACTACTGCCTCACAGTCTACGAAAACACCGAAACGCAGCTCGCCTCGCATCGATTGTTGTTGTGTTCGGTCACTACTGCTCGTTCCGACTTCGGCTCCAGGAAGTATTTCACTAACCTCGCATCGATTGTTGTTGTGTTCGGTCACTACTGCTTTGGCACATGCCATCGGAAGAGCCCGATGACGAATCTCGCATCGATTGTTGTTGTGTTCGGTCACTACTGCCTGTCCTCTCCCGCGCGGCTTTAGGAGGCCGGCAAGTCTCGCATCGATTGTTGTTGTGTTCAGTCACTGCTGCCGGGATTAGTTGCTTATCATCCAAAAAAAGAGACCGGCCTCGCATCGATTGTTGTTGTGTTCAGTCACTGCTGCAGCACACGCAAAACGCGCAATAAATCACTGGATGTACGGCACGTTTTGCGAGCACCTCAAAAAAACTAAGCTGCTAACTTTTTCAACCCTGCAATTTCCATAGCGCGATTCAGAATGTCGAGTTCAGCACGCAGCCGATCGATCTCCTTCTCGGCAGCCAGGCAACGATCCTTCCATCCAATGCGATCAGATGGACCTCGCTTTTCCGATGACATTGCATCAGCCATCAGGCGACGAATATCAGTTTTCTGCCAAGCCTCAACCTGTGGATTTGCGTCAAGCACCGCCTTGAGCGTCAAGAATGTTGCAGCAACATCTGACACTTCCGCATCTAAATAATCCAACTCACTACGGTTGTGAGCCTCGCACCACGCTAGAAAATTTTTATCCGCGTAGCACTCAGACAACAACACGACCCGCTGATACAGAACGGCAATCCCCTGCTTCCGCAGTTCTCGCTGTTCGTTCATTTTCAATTCCCACTTCTTGGCCATCTCGCAACCTCCCGTATACATTCCTAAGAAACAAACACTTACCGCAAACCGCTAACTGATCCTCCAGAACGCTCTTTACGCTTTGGTTCATTAGCCTTCCGCACGCCACGCACGCTACCGGCGGCAGTTTTGGTCGTTGACTTTTTCGTTTTTGTTTTTGGCTTTTTTCCATACTCCAAACCTTCCTCCTGGCACTTATATGCCAGAAACGTTCCAAACTGAAAGTAATCCCAGCCGGATTTTGACCATTCGGTGTTACCGGCTACGGTCAAAAAACGACCATCCCGCTCTTTCTCCTTGGGCTGTAAATAAACAATCCTTCCGCAGCCGCGAGACACTGCCAAGTTAACAACCTGTTTGCTAATTTCGTGGTTGTAGCGCTTCGTGAAATCCTTCCAGTGGCTGGATAGTTTGGTCCAAACACTGGCCGCTCGATTAAATCCGTGTCCTTTTTGCGCACTGCCAGCGTAACGGTAGTGCTGCTGCCTGCTGCGACGCTCGTTAATCAAATGCGACCTGTAGTGCCTTACGTGCGAGCCGTCGCCTCCAAACCTCCAGCTTTCACCTTCAATACGCACCCTCCATGGAGAACGATAGCCGGGCCGAACGAACAGCACCTTATTAGGATCGAGCCCAACTCGCTCGCGCAACGGCATCTCGTAGGCCAGCAACGCGAACCACTTCCCCTTGTCGATCTTTAGGGAGCTACCTTTCCACGCATACTCACCTGATAGAATCCTATCCACGATTACCCTGGCGTTACGGCTCTTGCGCTTATTGAGTAGGACCGGCAGTCTATCAACCGTCGATTTTCGCGTATGAATATCTCTGTCTAGTCGCAGTTCCAGCACAGTTCCATTTTCGTCACGCGACAACTTGGCATTGTCTTTGTCGAATGGTATCGGCTGTGGTCGCGTGAATGATGGCAGCGACTCGTTGCCGAATAGTATTGATACCCAGCCAGGCAAATTGCCGTTTGCAGCCTTGCGCTTACGCAGTAGCGACTGCCAGGCGTTGGTCAGCAGGCCACGAGTACACGCATTCACTTGCTGGAATTCTGCCGATATGATCCGGTAGAATGATCGGCTATCCGCAGACTTCGTTAGAGGTTCCTCTACGACATTGCACGGCCACGACGGCTCATCACCCTGTTTATTTTCCTGCCATCGATTGTATGCGTCTATGTGTTCACGCAGATTGGCTGCGGAACCATGGTTGCTATGGTGGCAAAGCCAAATCTGCCACAGTCGATTGTGCATACGTTGGCAAGCCACCGACGTATCACGCAACGCCTCGCGACGTTCCTTGGGCACTATCACCTCGACCCGAATATTACGAACCGTCATTATTATTCCTTTTTAAAAAGGGGTGACTCGGCTTTCACCGAGCCACCCGCACAACAATCGTGGTGAGTGCTACACGGCTCTATAAGTCCGCAGCTTTTCTCGCCTTAACGGGTGCGATCCCGCTTACCAGTCTGTACGACTGGTGACGCTTCTAAATCGATGTATTTTTAATAGCTCTGTGTTGCGGCACAAAAACCCGCGCCGTACTCCAGAGACTCAATAAGTTCATCCAGGTCCAACCGCTTGTACTTTGGATGACCACCAGTAAACAGCTTTACCCCACGTATCCTGCCCATCGAAATCAACTGCGATAACGTCGACGGCGAAACGCCCAAGTACTCCGCAGCCTCCTTACGCGTTAACAATGCCGGCCAGCGATCTGCCATAACTACGTCATCTCCTTAGCCATTTCAGAAAACACGTTGCTCGTCGTTAGGTCGCTAACCTCACCAGAACCCAGCAGCAATCCCTTGCGAATTAACTTGGCATCAAATTCCGCCTTTTTGGATTTCGTGCCAAGCAGATTGCGCTCACGCGTCCAGCGACCCTCGCAACGTGGGCATAAACCACGACGACGATGCTTGCGAATGTCATCCTGTGGACAGGCAACGCAACCACCGCCAGCTAGCCGCTCTCGCACATGCTTATCCGCATCTCGCGTTCTCGAAGCTTCAATCACAACAATTGTTCCAGTGCTCATTGTCAAAACCTCACGAAGTTAAATCTCGGAATGGTTCCTCCGAAGATTGCTTCGTGCAATTCCTTCCGTGTCTCACGTAATCAAGACATCGGTAATATTGCAATGAAACCGCAGTGTGTCAACTGCATGTCGGCGAATTTTTTGCAATTCAACCGCAATGAAACCGCAACGCAACTACCTAAGTCGTTTACCGCTAACGGGTTATTGATTTGAAAAAAATTTGCGATAACTTTGAAACACATGAACCAAAACAAAAAAACAACCGCAGACAAACACATTCGCACGCAACTTTCGCCTGAAAATTTGCGTTCAATTGCCGGAACGATTAACAAATACTCCATCGAATACAGAGATGCGGCCGCCGTTATGGAAGCCGCTGGAGTGCCATTCATCGAAGTAACTGGAATGGCGAGCCTGGAGAATCGCGCCCTCAAAGAACTCAACGGACATGCGAGCACAGTGAAAAGCGCAGCCAATTTGATGGCAACCGCGATGGATTTAGCCTTTAGGGCTGAATCTAAATCGATGTACGCCGCCGAATATCTGGAGCCGCCAAAAACAGTTCAGAAGGCAAAAAAGAAAGCCGACTAACTGATGGCTTGTACCCTTTAATGGCTAAAGCACGACTAAGAGCTAAGGCTGTATCCGCTGATAGCGATTCGTTCCACCAGACCTTTTGGCCGTTAGGAAGATGATACGAAACAATAAAGACTTTAATTCTCTTTCCCATCGCCTGCTCCTCGAAAGGCTTGTGCCAGTACAACCATCACATCCCAGGCAGTCTGGCTAGCGACCGGACACCTTTGGTCATTCCTTTGAAAAGAAAAACATGAAAACCGCGATTTTTGGAATCTTCGCCTTGAATTGCCTCGCACTGCCAGTCATCGGCCAAAGTGCAAACCAACGCAATGCAGTTGCCAGCAATGCCAGCTTCTATCGCCAACAGGCAGGTCAGCAGCGAAACGCGACATTGCGACAAATTCAATGGCGGGACACGAAAGCACTCGGGATCGGTAAAAACGATCAAAAGCTAGACTCCCCCAGGCCTTCGACCGCAATCAGCTCGCTGAAAGACAACGTGCCCGCGCGTATCGAGTCGTCTATTTTCACCATCTTCCAGGTTGTCGATGCATCAAATTTGCTACTCGACAACGCCGACGAAACACTGTGGCTGACTGGATACCCGGCCAAAGGGCTGTCAGACGACCAAGAAGTACGCATGGTTGGCGTCGTCATCCAAAAAGGGACTAGGACCTTTGAAACGGCATTCGGCCAGCGGACGGTCAAACTGGTTGAGTTCGCGACCATGGAGCAACACAAGCAGTTTGATGCCGATGAACAAACTGCCATCCGCACCGCACAGCGAGATGAATACATCAAGGCCTACCCAGAATGGACGCTCAAGGATGGCACGACGTTTCGCGCCAAATTCGACAAGGCGTTTGGCTCCACAGCCGTCCAGATGCTCGAACTGGACACCAACCAAGCCATCCGCAAGAAGGTCGCTGAGTTCCATCCAGACGACGCGAACACGCTGCGAACCATCATCAAAACAGAGTCGGCCAGGAAGCGTTCACAGGCCAGAAATCGGTAGCTTGTACACTAGTTTTGACCCACCGTGCGAAAACTGAAAATCTGCGCGAAAGTCGGAAAACTTTCTCCAGCTAGGACTTTTTAATAACTAATGTGGCAGTTTGGGTAGCTTGTGTTTTTTACCTCTTATTTTTAATTTTACCCAAACTGCCACATTATTTGTTTAAAAGTCCTTATCTGCGTTACTTTTCCCTACTTACTCCTTACTCTTCTTTCTATTTATAAAAAAAGAAAAATAAATAAGAGAGGGGGTTGGAGCTCAAGCATCGGGCTTTCTGGCCAAAGCTGGCTGCCCCGGCCATCGGCACCGCCAGCCCACCGCCGACAGTCGGCCAATGCCGTCGCAAACCATCCAAAACGCACTGAGAACGCGTTTCGGCCTCCTGGACGCCTCCCGCGTCGCAATCCGCCGTCAGCGACCGCCGTGGTGGCCTTGCCGTGGTCGCTAAAAACCAAAATCGGCGAGCTCCACTGGAAATCCCCAGCATTCCAAAATCGCTTTGGCACGCGATTTTATTTCAAAAACACCCAAAAAGGCACTAGTAGTCAAGAGGGGTCGGTGTCGAACGTCGGCGCGGAATTCAGCTTTTGAAAATTTCCTAGGCCTCGCGTTTCTTTGTTTTTGACCAAAAAACGGTCTAATTCGGACTGTTTCGAGCATCAAAAAAACGGATTTCATAGCGCTGAGGAAATTTAAAGAGTGTTTTGGCTACACCAGAAAGGGCGACTACTACTTCGCGGGTGGGGGTGGTCGCAAATCAACCAAACAGCCATTTCGGCTAGCTTTACATACGCTATTGCTACGTGCTTAGATTTTTCGCTTGTACACTAGTGTACAAAACGTCACTAGTGTACGCATGTATAAGTTGCTATACGTACACTAGTGTACGCATGGAGACTAGTTGCCATGCGAACAGTTATTGCTCTTTACATGGCACCGATGGCATCATCCAAGCTTTCAATCGTGGCATACTGGACGATGGCAAATGGCACTGTACAGGAGATCGCCCAAGGGTAATTGGTTTGCCGAGTACACTGACGTCTACGGTCGCAGGCAGCGGGTTACGACCAAGACGGCAAATAAAACCGCCGCACAGAAAATACTCGACCAACTGAGAATCGATTCCGCGACCGCTCGAGCTGGCGTCCCTTCCATTGGACGCAGCCAAGATTTGCAAGTATTGATCACGCAGTACATCGACTACTTGGGCGGCACCGCTGAGAAGCATCGACAAGTCACAGAGACGAGGATTCGCAGGATTGCCGATGCCGCTGGCTGGACTGACCCTAAACAGATGACACAGTACCAAGTGGAGACGATTGTTCGCCAACTTCCCAGCCTCCGCCGCGGTAAAACACTGTCGTTGCGGACCCAATCGCACTACTTGACCGCAATAAAGTCGTTTTCGCGGTGGCTTTCGACGGTCCGCATGGCCACTGTTCGCGACCCACTGGCCGCAATCAAGAAGCCAAATTGGGAGGGAGACCGCAAGATTATACGGCGTTTCCTGCTCGAATCCGAATGGATATGGCTGTCGAAGACCCCAAATGCCTTGCTTTACGAGACTGCGATACAAACCGGCTACCGCGCAAGCGAAATATCCCGACTTAACCGATCGAGCTTGCGAGACGACCATCTGTATCTGCCAGGATCCGCGACCAAAAATAAACGCAACGCCACACAGTACATCACCCAAAGCCTTCGCAACCGATTGGTCGACCAGCTCCCGTTCATCGTTCCGCATCGCGACTACCTGGCTGAAACACTCCGCCGAGACATGTCGCTTGCTAGAAAAATAGCCATAGATGCTGGTGCAATACTGAAGGATGACTGCCTGCAACCGCTCGACTCGCGAGGCCACACGCTTGACTTTCACGCGTTGCGGCACACATGCGGCGCATGGCTGGCAATTCACAACGTCAACGTCAAGGTGATTCAATCGGTAATGCGTCATCGTTCCATCTCGCTGACCCTCGACACCTATGGGCATTTGCTTCCCGGCGCAGAGAAGGAAGCCATAACAGGCGTCATGGCTTCGATTTTGTCCAATCCAAGTTAAATGTGGCGAAAACGTGGCGTCGATATTGCAAAAACCTGGAAACTACCAGTAAACTGACACAAACCATCACACCCCACAAAACCACACGATTCTAAGTAAAAACGCCACAAACACTACATTTTCCAAGAGGCGTCGCCCGGATTCGAACCGGGGAATAGTGGATTTGCAATCCACTACTGACCCAGTGAAAATAAGGTCCAAGTAGTGGTC
>Ga0163147_10002958_pt1 | contig 23378 bp, 20 predicted proteins | sample OliLakLV19MP6G1_FD_148597 | JGI IMG/M metagenome (GOLD analysis project Ga0163147, IMG submission 148597) | Freshwater microbial mat bacterial communities from Lake Vanda, McMurdo Dry Valleys, Antarctica- Oligotrophic Lake LV.19.MP6.G1 | ecosystem: Environmental > Aquatic > Freshwater > Lake >...
GCATTAGGGGTTCCCTGCGCGATCGCCGATACACTGAATCTGGCAGAAGTTTTTCAGCAATACGATATTGGAGCTGTCCTGCCATCTGACCCACAAACCGCCGCGATCGCCTTACAAAAAATGCTCGACCAACCGGAGTTACTCCAAGCCTGGTCGCAAAAGTCACGAGCTTTTGTGCAACAACATCTGCATCCGATCTCGGTGGCTAAAGCCTATCTCAACCTTTACGAGGAGGTGCTCTCTCCATGAAAATTCTGCTATCTGCTTATGCCTGTGAACCGAATCGCGGCACGGAACCGGGTGTCGGATGGAATACGGCGGTGGCTTTAGCTCAGTCGCAGCAAGTTTGGGTGTTTACGTCGAACACCCATCGAGCGGCGATCGAAGCCGAGTTAGCCATCCGTCCGGTTGAAAATCTCCAGTTCGTTTATGTCGATCCGTTGGGCTGGGTGTATGACTGGTCGCAGGAGGGCAAAAAGGCTCACTGGGACGTGCATTTGCATTACTATCTCTGGCAAATTTGGGCCTATTTTGTGGGGCGATCGCTCCATCCCACCCTTGGCTTTGACCTGGTTCACCACATCACCTACGGCAAATATTCTGCCCCTAGTTTCCTCTCCTTACTGCCTATTCCATTCTTCTGGGGCCCTCTGGGTGGAGCCGAAAATGCTCCCGCTCCGTTCTGGCAGGACTTCAGCCTACGGGCACGTACTTACGAAGTATTTCGCCGGGTTTCCCAGTGGGTCGGGGAACTTGATCCGTTTGTGCGGTTGACGGCCACGCGGAGTCGCATTGCCTGGTGTAAAGCTGCAGATACGGCTCAACGCATCCAAGGGTTGGGCGCGAAGCATGTGGCGATTTTGGTAGAGTCGGGTTTGCGCCCAGAAGAAATTGCCGACCTGTCCAACTATCCCATGCCCATCGCTGCCCCGGTGCGATTCATTAGTATGGGCCGGTTGTTGCACTGGAAAGGCTTTTATTTGGGTGTCAGAGCCTTCGCTCAGGCGAATTTACCAGAGGCAGAGTACTGGATTTTAGGCGACGGACCAGAGCGCGATCGCCTGCAAGCCCTGGCAGAAGAGTTGGGCGTGGCTCACCAGATCAAGTTTTGGGGCAATCTCCCCCGCACCGAAGGGTTAGCAAAACTGGGGGAATCTCATGTCCTCGTGCATCCCAGTCTGCATGATTCTGGCGGATGGGTGTGCCCTGAGGCAATGGCAGTGGGTCGCCCGATTATTTGTTTGGATTTGGGTGGACCAGGGGTGCAAGTGACTCCGGAAACGGGCTTCAAAATTCCTGCCCATGACCCAGAGCAGTCCGTGCAGGGATTAGCCGATGCCATGACACAGCTAGCGCACGATGTCGAATTGCGGCAACGCATGGGAGCGGCTGGGCAAACTTTAGTGCAAAGCACTTATACCTGGACAGCCAAAGCAAAAGCCTTAACTGAAGCCTACGAGCAAGTCTTGACCCAGTCCAGACCTATGGTGCAAGCAGACGCTAAATTTGTTGATAAAGGTGTTGTGAGATGAACATCTTGATGGCTCACAATTACTATCAGCAAGCAGGAGGCGAAGATCAGGTCTTTGCGGATGAATCCCAGTTGCTGGAACAGTATGGGCATCACGTTCATCGTTTGACCATGCACAACGACCAGATTGATAGTACACCCCAATTGAAATTATTGGGTCAAACCATCTGGAATTGGGATGTGTATCACGAGTTGCGATCGCTGATCCGACAACATCAGATTCAAATTGTCCATTTCCACAACACTTTTCCCCTCATCTCTCCCGCCGCCTACTATGCCGCCAAAGCCGAAAAGGCTGTCGTTGTCCAAACCCTACACAACTACCGACTGTTTTGTCTCAATGCCTTATTTCTCCGCGATGGCAAGGTCTGCGAAGACTGCTTAGACCAGCCAATTCCCTGGTCGGGCATCCAACATAGCTGCTATCGCGATAATCAAGCGGCGAGTGCGGCTGTGGCAACCATGCTAACGACTCACCGTCTTTTACAAACCTGGCAGCAGCAGGTCGATACTTATATCGCTTTAACCGAATTTGCCCGCAATAAATTGATTCAGGGCGGCTTGCCTGCCGCAAAAGTAGTCATTAAACCCAACTTTGTAGATCCAGATCCGGGATTTGGGCAAGGAGAAGGGAATTATGCCTTGTTTGTGGGTCGCTTGTCGGTTGAGAAGGGTATCGATGTGCTGCTGACAGCCTGGGAACGGCTGGGGCAAAAAATACCCCTTAAAATTTTAGGCGATGGTGCCTTGGCACCGCAGGTCAGTGATGCTGCGGAAAAATGGCTCGGTGTAGAGTGGCTAGGCCGACAACCGATGGAGCAGGTTTATGCCTTAATGCAAAGTGCTCAGTTTTTAATTTTCCCATCAAAGTGGTACGAAGGCTTGCCGCGCACTTTAATCGAGGCGTTTGCGTGTGGTACGCCCGTCATTGCTTCTAATGTAGGAACCATGTCTAGCTTCATTACGCCCTACGAAACCGGATTACATTTTCAGCCAGGGAATGCGGATGATCTGGTGACTCAAGTCGAGTGGGCGATCTCGAATCCCCAAAAGCTAGCGCAAATGCGGCAAAACGCACGATCGGAGTTTGAAAAGCGCTATACATCAGCAGAAAGTTACCAAGTACTAATCAACATCTATCACCAATCTATTGTCAAAGCAGGCTAATTACCATGGACGCACACATTAACGCCCCAGCTAGTTCTAAGTCAGACAAGCCGGGAGGCTACATTTCCAGTTCCAACCTGGTCATTCTGTCTCTGGCAGCGGCATTTTTTCCGCGTGTGCTGATGATGCTGAAAATACCGTCGGCAATTAACTTCTTACACTTTATTTTGGTTCCTTTAGCCTGGGGTGTGTCAATGGCAACGACGCGCACCAAAGATCTAAAGCAGTTGTCACTGACGCGATCAATATTAATGGCTCTGTGGATTTTACTGTTAGTTGAATTTACCAGTGCCATTCTGAATGAGGCGGGGTGGATTAACGCAGTCCTACATTTCTTGCTATTTGCTGAACCGTTCATGTTAATTGTGGCGATTATCTGCATTCCCACGACAGAAGAACGAGTGAAGCATCTCCGGTTCTGGATTTTGGGCTTTGGGTTTATCAACCTGGGGTTTGCCTTGATTCAGAAATTTATCTTGAAATGGGACACCTGTGGCTGTTCCCCCGGAGGTTGGGGCGATGGCGATGCGATTAAGGGAGTATTTCTAAATCAAGGAGCTGGGCATGTGGTAGGTGGCTCAGTTTCGGCATCATTAGCAGTCTATTACTATGTCACCGCTACCAATCGTCCCCTTTGGATGCGCATAGGAGTCATATTTTTAACATTCATCCATATTATTGTTTCCGATACAAAACAGGTTCTAGCCATTTGTCTGGTCTCGTTTGTTCTCCTAGCTCTGTCGAATGTCAAAGATATCACAAAAGTGATTTTGTATTTAACTGGCATTGGAATTTTTGGAGCCGTGTTTAGCTGGGCTGTACAAACCTTTGAGTTTTTAGAGCCCTATCTCACTTGGGCTAGACCAGAATTGTATGGGCCAGATGGGGATGCCACCAATTTTAAGCAATTTGGCATCAAAACCATGCTGGAGCATATGCATTCTCCCTGGAACTGGTGGTTTGGACTGGGACCTGGGCATACGATAGACCGTTTAGGTGGCTGGATGATCCGAGATTACAACGATTTGCTTGTGCCTTTAGGGGCTACCCAAACTACCATCGCAACCGAAACCTGGATGAAGGTTGGGGCAAGTTGGCTAGGTAACTCAAGTACGATGTTTTCACCCTTTTGGGGTTGGGCTGCGATCTGGGGCGATCTAGGATTTATTGGTTTAGGCGCTTTTCTCTACGTTTGGTTTTTGACATGGCAATTCTGCGATGAAATGTCGCGATTTCAGATCCTCACTATATTTGTAAATGGCCTAATTTTTACCCAAATGCAGGAACCCGGATACATGATCTACGTGGCCGCCTTAATTGGGTTACGCTGGCAAGAATTGAACCGCGACGAAATGATAAAAAGTCAGAAGTCGAATAGTCTATCTTCGCCAACCAATCTATTACTGTCGTGAATTGCATTAAGGCGATTTCCGAGAAAGAGCTTACCGCTTAGAAAAGGTAGTAGGATCTTCTTAGTAGTAAGCGTAGGCAGGAGCAAAAGCAGTGTTGCTATCTAGCGCTGAGGGTAGGCAGTTAAGCCTTAGCCAAATCGATGACCTGCGTCTAGGGGCATCAAAGTTGAGTGGAACAAAGCGGCGTAGCTTCCAAGCAGAAATTCCAGCGACGACTAACCCTACACCGATCCAGTGAAACGGGGTAGCATGCTCTTTTAAAATGAAAATGCCTGATAAAGTTGTAGCAATCACTGTTAAGCCAATGACAACTGGGTAAGCAATGGACAGATTGAGCTTGCCTAAAACCATGACGTAGAAGACGGTACTGAAGGCATAGCATGTCAGCCCACCTAAGAGGTAAAAATTAAGAGGATTCTGACCAGAACCCAGTTTTAGAAGAGTCTGCCCAGTTGCATTGAGTCCGACTGATATCAACACTAGAAGTGGAAAAAGCAGGTGGTTGGGGGAGCATCTCAAAGTTGTAAAAACAGTCAAAATTTGAGTTGTCCATTGAGATAGGCACAGCGGACAGCCAGAGCTTTTGGGACGTTTTCTGCTTTCCATTGTGCCCCCGTTAACTTCATGCGGGCATCAATCTGCTTAATGGCAGACTCAACGGCTCCAGAGCCAATGGGAATGCCCTCTGCCTGAAAATAAGCATAGTTGACAATTCGTTGACGATGATGGTTCAGATAGTTGCAAAATTTACGGGCTTGGTCAAGCTGGCAATCTTGGAAGAGCGCTTGGGCTTGATCCACGCAGCCTTGCCAGAGCCAAGCCTCTGCCTGATGGAGACGTTTGATTGAACCACCGACTTTGAAGAGGTTTTCTTTGAGATGATACCAATCTAGAATTTCCAGGCGCTCAGACGGGGTCTTCACCGCCTCAAAGATATTCCAGACTCCATCATGCCCATCCCCTAAACATACGCACGGAGCACATAAAGGCTGGGTATTGAGCCAATGGGTGAGAACCCAGTTCGCTTGAAACGTGGCACCATAATACAGTCCCTCCACCCGGGCACTTTTATACTCCAACCACTGACACTGCTGTCCTTTGGTCGGAGTGCGCAACCGCACTTTGCCGCCATCCACACTCACCTGAGTGACTTTCTGACGGGCAGTCGGGCATTCCACCTCGGTGCGTTGGACTAAGCGTTGCAAGGTGCTATGGTTCACCTGAATCCCCATGAGTGCCTCGATCTCAGCTTCGGCGTTTTGGTAGGATTCATTGGCACTTAAGCGCAAACAGCATTTCTGTAGCATTGGGCTTAAGCGTTGATAAGCATCTAATCCCAGGCGCTCAACTTGCTTACTTTTTAACCGTAGAATTCCCAAAGAACTGATTATTTTCCGCTCTCTGCCGCCCTTGAGTCCGGTTTGGGTCTCGACAAAAAAAGGGCGATTTCAGGACTAACATGCTCTAACAGTTGTCCTCGAACCGTCTTCTCGATGCCTTCGAGGGTTTGGATTGACTCCACAGGAGCATTGCGGTGCAGAATTTTAGCGATCTCACGGGCATACATAGCCAGGGCTTGCTGATCTTCGGGTGTCATGGTTGGACTCAATGCGACAGCCCTTATTTTGGCGGCGTTACTCTATTTCTGCAACTTTGAGATGCTCCCAAACCTGCCCTTACTCCAGTGATATGGGTTAAGTGGCAATCAAAGAGAAGATTGCACTGACAATTTTGCGTCTCATTACTCGACTGTATTATCTGCATGCCTTCGATACCAATTAATTGTATTTCTCAACCCCTCCTCAAACCCGATTTGAGCCGTAAACCCAAAGGCTTGTTTAGCTCGTTCTGTATCTAAACAACGGCGAGGTTGCCCGTTGGGTTTATCGGTTTCCCAAACAATCTCACCGTCATAATCCATTAAGTTACAGATTAGAGTAATCAAGTCTTTGATCGAAATCTCGGAACCTGTTCCCAAGTTCACAGGTTCCGAGTCACTGTGGAACTGAGTTGCCATCACGATTCCGCGAGCCGCATCGGTGGAATACAGAAACTCACGGGTTGGACTACCATCGCCCCAGACTGGAATTTGTTTGTCTCCCCGTTGCTGTGCTTCATAAACTTTGCGAATTAACGCCGGTATTACATGGGAGCTACGGGGATCAAAGTTATCTTCAGGGCCGTAGAGGTTTACGGGCAGAAGATAAATACCATCAAAGCCATACTGTTGACGGTAGGACTGGAGTTGAACTAGCAGAGCTTTTTTAGCGATCCCGTAAGGAGCGTTAGTTTCTTCGGGGTAGCCATTCCAGAGGTCATCTTCCTTAAACGGAACTGGGGTGAACTTGGGATAGGCGCAGATTGTGCCAATACAAACAAATTTTTGGATTCCGACTTCGTAGGCGGCATGAATTAGCTGCGTCCCCATTATTAGGTTGTCGTAGAACAACTCGGCAGGCTTTTCGCGGTTTAAGCCAATACCCCCCACATGGGCTGCCAAATGAATCACAACATCCTGGTGATCAACTGCGCGTTGGCAGTTTTCCATAGTACGCAGGTCACAATCTCGCGATCGCGGAGCCGTAATTTTGTTTGGCTCAACTCCGGCTTCGCATAGCTGCTTCATCACCTGCTTGCCTAAAAAACCGGCACCACCCGTCACAAGAATACGTTTATCTGTGAGATCAAAATTAGCGATCGCCATGAGGAAATACCTCTTCCTTATCAACTACAAAGAATCCGAAATTCAAGACGCTTTATTTCCAACCGTAGCTCGAACCGTTGCTGTATCGGTTACAGGCTGTATCACATGCCCACTCAAGGGAACCAATCCCAATGCCTGCAAGTCAGCTTCCACCATCAGATATACCAACTGTTCAAAAGTTACAGATGGCTCCCACCCTAACGTTGTTTTCACTTTTGTTGGATCTCCAATCAACAAATCCACTTCCGTTGGTCGAAGGTAGCGTTCATCGAACTCCACATAGTTTTGCCAGTCTAGGTTGACATGACCAAAGGCTATATCTAGAAACTCGCGGATTGAGTGAGTCTCACCGGTCGCCACTACATAATCATCAGGTTGGTCTTGTTGCAACATTGCCCACATCGCTTTGACGTAATCTTTGGCATAACCCCAATCTCGCTTCGCGTCTAAATTACCCAGATACAACTTCTTTTGCTGTCCGGCAATGATTCGAGCTAATGCACGGGTAATTTTGCGAGTTACGAAGGTTTCACCACGACGAGGTGATTCATGGTTAAACAAGATCCCATTGCAAGCAAATAGATTATAAGATTCGCGATAATTAATTGTTTGCCAATGGGCATAGACTTTAGCGCAGGCATAAGGACTGCGAGGGTAAAAGGGAGTTGTTTCTTTCTGGGGGATTTCCTGAACCAGCCCAAACATTTCCGAAGAACCAGCCTGGTAGAACCGCACCTCGATCCCCGTCCGTTGCTGATATTCGCGAATTGCCTCCAGAAGCCGCAGCGTGCCCATACCCACGGAATCAACAGTGTATTGGGGAGAATCGAAACTAACCCGAACGTGAGATTGAGCGCCCAAGTTATAAATCTCAACGGGTTGCACTTCCTCCAAAATGCGCCGCAAATTAGTGCCATCCGTCAAGTCGCCATAATGCAAAAAGAGCTTAGCTTCTGCTTTATGAGGATCTTCATAGATGTGATCGATGCGGTCAGTATTGAACGTTGAAGTGCGGCGAATAATACCATGAACTTCATAGCCTTTCTCAAGTAAGAGTTCACTCAAATAAGAGCCATCCTGTCCCGTAATTCCTGTAATCAGTGCGCGCTTTTGGCTTGTCATGATATGTCCCTTTGGTTGAACTAAATAGATACTATACAAAAACTGATCAAATAAACTCTGGATAGTGTTTTAGACCTGTGAAAATGCCAGAATCAGGCAGACGTTTACCCTAGACTTAGCCTATTGTTGATGTTACAACTTGGAGTGCGATCGCAGCACCTTTATTCAAGACTATGCTTGTCCTTGGTTACTTGCCTGAAGTCATACAGCAGATTGCTGATACGGCAGTCAATGGGAGCGGCATCCAAGATACGGCGCAAATGTTAAAGATTAGTCCGACCACGGTGATTGAAGCCTTAAAAAAAGATCGATATCTCAAAGCAGTCAATGAAGGTCTTTTAGCCCAACTCAAACCATCATCAAGTTTTGCCAGTAGAGGATGTAGAGGCTGAAGCCGATGAGATGTGGAGTTTTGTAAGGTCAAAGAAACAGCAACGGTAGTTGTAGTGTGCCATTGTCCCCCAGAGTGATGAGATGTTGGCAGATGTGTTATCAAACCGCGAGAATAGTGCATTTCTCGAACTCAAAACATTTTGGGATTATGCAGTTTTATACCGAAGGTTGAGGAGCCTATGTTGGCGTAGCCTGCCGGACGCATTACGGCATCTTGACCTTGCTGTTTATACCGTCGGCAAACCTAACACTCAAATAATTAAACCTAAGCATCTTACCTTACGCGCAAAAATCAAGCGTTTAGCTCTCAAAACGATTTGCTTTTCCACGTCTATCTGGTCGCATGATTGCGTTACTGGTTTATTCATCAATTGCTATGAATTTGGCTTGAATCTCTAAATCCTATCCACAGGTCTAGACATTACCCTCTGATATTTTTTTAAGGGAACACAGACGAAACATCAACTCAAAGGTGCTGCCTGTCTACTTGAGTTAATCAGTTGTTTGCAGGCTAAATAAATAAAGATTGGAATAGTACGCCTATAGCGATCCCAAAGCCTCTTTGGCTCTTGCGCTAAGCGGTAAAGCCATTCAAACCCCATTGAACGAACGATTAAGGGCGCTCTCTTATGAATCCCAGCATAGACAGGGAAGGCTCCTCCTAATCCCACCATCACAGAATTTATTTTCCCCCGATGTTGAAGTATCCAAGCTTCCTGCTTAGGGCAACCTAAAGCAACAAGAAGAATTCCAGCACCACTCTGATTAATCTTTTGAATAATTTCCTCGTCTTCCTCCGAAGTCAGTGGGCGAAAAGGTAGGGGTTCCATTCCTGCAATCACTAAATTTGAAAATTCCCGTTCTAATCTCACTCTCATTGCATCCAGGATCGATTGCTCGGAACCCAAGAAGAAAATACTCACCCCCTCCAACGAAGCCTTTCTGCATAGCGATTCAAGCACATCTAACCCTGCCACCCGATCCTGGTTTGTGACACCCAACATTTTGAGCATCCATACCAATGGCATCCCATCTGGAGTCACTAAATCTGCGCTACGCAGTATCGCTGCAAAATCTGGTCTTTGATAAGCCTCAACCAACATATGAACATTGGCAATACATACCGCCTTACTATGACGTTCCTTTGCCCATCTCAACATCAAAGCTATCTGACTCGCAAAGGGCATTGCTGTCACTGGAGATCCAACTATGTCCTTAGAAGGAGGACATTTTTCTAAATCTATAATCATAATGTTCTACCAATAAATAAGCAAGTTAATCAAAGCAGATCAGGCAGTGATACACACCACATCTAAATGGTGGGAGGCGCTGCATCGAGCAATCTTTTACTACTTCTCGTAGTTTGAAAATGTGAAAATACTCGTGATACCTAATGCGCAACTAAGGTTAACCCACCCTGCGGGAAGCGATCTACATCCCCCAGTCCCTGCTTTGCACACCCTACGGTCTACTCCCAAGGCGGGAGCAGATGAGCAAGAGTTTTTCTAAATCCTTCTTTAATAGAGGGATTTAGGGTGAGGACAGTCGGGAGAGTTGCATATCGCGCCACGATTCAGCTAGGTAGACGAAGTATTCTCTTGTTTAGCAATTGAAGGTTGTGTAAAAAGAAATCGAGCAGACAAAAAACTACGGAAAACTTGGAGATACGGCTAGCGTATTTCCGGCTTCCCAGTCATAAAAGCAAGTCAGTCAGTCACTAAGTGAATATACGGTTAGCGTACTTCTCAGAGAATATACTTAAATTCAGATAAAGTTAGTTTGGTACACTACAAATTCATCGAATCTTTAAAAGAATAGAGCTTATTGGTGGACTGGCTTTATTGTTCTTCAATTTGTGTGAATATATTGAAAAAATTGGCTCATGTAGCTGTACTCGAAAGAGTGCCTAGCCGTCAATGATTTAGTATTATTTCTTAATGCTGAATGATGTTGTCGTAAATCGCTGCACCAGAAAAGCAAGCCTCTCAGTTCACCATTCCTCTCTTTGCTCACCATTCCTCTCTTTGCGTCCTCGGTTCATGACTTTTGGGATCAGATTGCTCCTCCAACCAAAGGTTCCACAGCGCCAACTCCATATCATCTAATTGTGCCTGACTGCGCTTACCAAATAGGTGCCAAAGGCGATCGCCCACCTGCTCTCGCGTCAATTCCAATCGCTGAATATGCACCGATATAGTAGCGAGCAAATCTGACAAGTCACGCGCCGAGTCATCTAACTCCAAAGCCTCGAATAACGGTAGATTCGTGCGCTCTACCTGCAACACACCCGGATTGATTTCAGCCCACGCGATCGCTTCCGCCATCAAAATCGGATCAGCTGATTCTAAATATCGCTGCATCCGAGCAATCGGTGCTGCCTGCTTTGCTTCGAGGCGGATCTGATTCACCTGTTGATCAGCAGATTGACCCACATCAAACCAAGTTTGCAGGTCAAATAAGGGGGGTTGAATAGTGTGATCACTTCCATTTGCCCCCCCTACCCCCCGTTGAGAATGTCTAGAAGTTTGATCGATCTGAGCATTACCGCCTATGGAGGGTAATGTTGGAGCTGCGCGATCGCTCAAATCCTTACCTGTCAATGCATTACCGCCAGTTTCTGATAATAAGCTTGTAGGATTGTGCCAGTTAGATGCGTCCCCAACGCAATCTAACTGGGCATCCGTGTTTGAAGCTGGGGGGTCTGGGGGAATTTCCACAGGTTCAACTGCTTCGAGCGATAAATAGTCGGGATGCCATAAGTCCCGATGGCTATAAAGCGATGCACCACCAATGCTGTATCGAGTGAGTGCTTGCCATCGAGCGGTAGCACCACTGGGTAAGGTGTTGTGGTTGAGTAAGTCAGCGATCGCCTGTCGAATCCGGTCTCGTGCCGCCTGGGATTGCTGTTGATTCCAACTGAGTTGTTCTGGCTGGCTGACTTCAGTTTTTGATTTATATTTGCCATTCTTATTCTCATAGTGAAAGTAGCGGCTACCCTCGACGCATCTTGCCCATTCTTCTGCTCGCTGTTCAATTTCATGTTGATGCTGACACCACTCTTTGTAGCCGGGTAATGATTGTGCAGTGGTGACAATTGCATTAATCAGGGTTTGTCCTGTTAATCGTGCCCCCCCACAGAGGATATGGTGAAAAATGTAGGCACGCATCGCGATGCGACCGAGCAACCGATTGGTTTGTCCAGCACCGGTCCAGCCCAATTCAATTTCAGCATTCAGGTCATTGACAAACTTTTCGGCTTTGCCTGAGATGCGATAGTGCTTGCGCTGAAATTGTTTGAGCAGTCGTTGGAGAGGTTTGCGCTCCACGGGGTTGCGCTTCTGTGCAAACTGCCAGTGTTGAACGAAGGTGTGCTGGTCACTCCAGATGGGTTGGAAGTCGTTGTCAAGTAAATAAGAGCCGGCTTGTAGCGGCAGTCGGTGGGCATTGAAGAGGCTTAGACTCCCTTCCATGGCATAGGGTCTGGGATTGGGGAATAGTTCCAGTTGTCCGCCTGTGAGGCGAAATCCGGCGTTTTCTAATAGGGTGGTGACGGCGATCGCTAGTTCCCAGGTGTTTTGCGCTATTTGAAAGGGGAAGTAGAGATGCAATCCGCCGCTGTAGGAACTGGTACAGGGGATGGCAGTGACTAGACCTAACGGTTCAAGTGCCGCAAGGATGCGGGAGATGGCAAAGCGATCTCGCTGCGGATGATAGATGCTGCCTGCATCGATGTCGAGAATACAGTAGTGGGTTTCTTTGCCAAAGCGCACCCCGAAGAGAGAGGAGCCTTGGTGCAGGATGCGATCGCTCAGCGGATGACGGCTTTCGGTTTTCCAATCGGGTGTTTGCCCTGGTTCTGGATGCTTGGCGTAGATATAGTCGTAGCGATGGGGGAAGAGCGAGAGAAATTTATCTTCCCGCTCTTGGATGTATTGAAATGACTTAGTGGCAGCTACGGCGACGATACAAAAGCTCCAGCAAATAACTTAAGGTCGTCGCTATTCTGCCAGTTTTCCTTTGACCCTATTTTTTAATGGATCAGTCTTATCAGACTGATCAGGGTTGTCTTATTTGCCTGTAACCTTTATGTAGCAGAGGCTTCAAATTTCTAAAGTGATATGATACGGAACTTAAAGTGATACGATACGGGTGTATTAGTGACCTGATCCGGAGAAATTTGTCTTATCCTCGATCGCTTATGCAGTAATGCTTTGGACTAACTTAAGACCAGTATTTTACGTGAGACAATGCAGGAAATTTGAAAAAGACAAGCTAACTCTTAGAAAGATTGACAATTGTTGAATTGCTTGAATTACCTTCCAGGCAGGCAATTCAAGCAGTTTATTAAGCCGTTGAACAAGTTAAGTTTGCCTCTCTCAGTAGTGATAGTATTCGGAGAAGATTGTCTTGCTAAATCTTCGCGCTGAGAATATCTAGCTGCATTGCATAAGTTGTAGAAATCCTGTCAAGTCATTGATCTATGGCAGTGGAGTTGCTATGCCTTGATAATTGAGTGATACGACACGGAGAACCTAGTCTTTTTACTTTGATGACTGATGGCATTATTCAATGAGTTATTTAGGGGATGGATGCGGAGATATTTGTCTCAGAAATTAAGACATAAAGCTAGAGGAGATCGGGGATTGTCGGTTGGTATCATGTGGTGCGATGCGGAGATTTTGTCTCACCTTTTAAGCCCTGTGGAGACGGCATTTGAGTAGATTGATAGAGCTGAAAACAGTGATGAGACAGAAAAGACCAAACAGCGAAAGCTGGTTTGTTGTAGGTCTCAAGTGATTAGATTCGGAGAATGCTGTCTTACTCACTGAGCGATAGTGGATCGGGCTGTGGGCTTGCATCTAAATATCAAGCCGCAAGTGACGACAAACGGAGCCTTTTGTCTTGGTAAGCATACTTGGAGATAGTCGATTGCACTCAAATTCCCATAGTTCTTGCAGCAAATTTGAGATCCTTTGAATGTAAGGTCTAAGATCGTTGATCGGTTTTGGATGTTAACTCTCAAATTATCAGTAGTGACTGCATTCAGAGAACTTTGTCTTATCTCTTGCGCAAAGCATAAGACTGAAAGTAAACCTCATTGCATCTCAGCTAGAAGCCTGAATGCTAGATTTAGACCTCTATTTGACACCAGTTTTACGCTCTTTGTTGCTGCTAAGTAATCTGCTCTGAGGTGACAACATCCAGAGTTTTTTGTCTGACTGCGTTGCAATGTTGTCTCTTTTTAGCTAAAACTAAGTTAACTAATTCCATAGAGGTTAGAGTGAGCTAACTCGGAGTAGGTTATCTTAAGACCGATTTGTTGAGTGACCTGCCATGAGCAAAGTTCAGCTTAGAAAGCAATGGCGTGAGACAAAAAGCTATAGGGGCAAAAGTTTTTTCAAAGCGGTCTCTAGCTTTGGTGTCACTATGCGATCGCCCCGCTCTAATTTACCGATGTAATCCGCACTCAAATTTAGGAATCCGCCTAATTCCTTACGACTCCAACCCTGCGCTTCACGCGCTTTCCGAATTTCTTCTCCAGTTAATTCTTGGAGTAGTGCAGCCTCTAAGGTTTTAGATTTCTTCGGCTCCTTAATTTTTGCTAACAACGTTGGAATGGGATGGGGTGGTTTAATCATCACTGTTGCTTGAAGCAGCCGATCAATCACGCGAATCTTGCGCCAGTCTTCGGGTTTTGTGGCGTTGCTGTCAGGCTGTAACCAATTGGGATAGGTTGCTGGATCAAACTCGATTTGCCAACCCAGGCTGATCAGAAGCTTTAGAGCGCTATTCCAGCGATTTCGGAGATCACGCGCTTTATATTTATCTTGAACAGCTTTGTCAATATCTGCCTTTGCCAATACTTCTTCTAGCAAACTGCCAACGCGGTAGTCGTAGGGATGCTGATTGCGAACTCGGATACGAGAATCGAGAGTGAGTTGAATGGCGAGTCGTAGCGCTAATTCATTATGGTAAGGATCAATTTTTAGGATGTCGCGGGCAAGATAACCAAACTGATGCAATGCCTCTTTCGCCCTACTACCCGCACGGTTGAGGAAATGTTTTGTCCACAATCCTGGACGCACGGTGATATAAACCTCTTCTGGACGTTCAATTTTGCCTGTCACCCAGTCAAACTGTCCATGCACGTCGATCAGCACATCCCACATTCTGCCGATGGGGGTACTAGCATCAACCTTACGGTTCCCCCGCCCTTCAACCCAAACGGACTTTACCAATAGGCATGATAGGGCATAAGCAGTACTAGCAACCGAATTCCGTTTCTCGGATAGGCTTGTGCTGTGATTCTTATCCCATCCCAACAGATGCACAATGTCACTGGCACGTAGGGTAAACCCGCTGTTCCAAGGTTCATCTTCTTCCATTGTGCGGGAGGCAAAAATCAGTTGCAGTTTAACAGTATCAAACCCAAACTTGTTGATAATTTGCTCTGCTGCCTCCCATGGCAACATTTCAATGTCGCCAGGATTGGTGATGAAATGCTCGATATAGTTGTTTTGGTTGCCCCGGCTACGATAATGAAACACAGCGGTCTGGTCTGCGCTTTGCTGCCAGAGATCGGGGCGTAGCTGAGCGCGAATGCTACTGGCGATGGGAATCGATGTGGGCAATACGGCGATCGGGTCGAGATCCAAGTTGGTTTCTTTGTTAGGAAGCGGACGTTGCTTTAGCCCTAACAGTTTCTCCATGTCTTCTAAAGAGCAGGTGGGCAGTTGAAATCCGGTAATGATCTTTTGGGTAATCTCCTGACAATGAATCTGTCCAATGATTTCGCCTCGTTCTAGCAGCAGGGTTGGGGCAAGGCTATGCAACTGCCACCCAATCGCCTGCCCAATATCAGGATCGGATAACTTTTGAAATGCTTCCGTTCCAACTGTTGCCTCTAAGCTCTCGATCGCCCAAACAACCAGATTTGTGCCAACGACTCTGGCAAATTCCATCCAGATTCCAGCATGAGTAAAGAACTCGATCAAAGAATGCTTTAGATAATTCTTGATTTTGTCATTATCGAGGACTATTTCGAGGCGTTTAGTATTTTGTTTGCGATTATTAATTACCTTAAAGTGGGGCAAATTAGTATTGATTGCACTAATGCCTTCTGTTTGCACTACCGTTTCTACTTTAGCTTTATAGGTATTGAGCAAGTGCTGAAACAGTTGGTCAGTGACAAGTTCTGGTAGAGAAGACTCTTCTCGCAAAGTTTGAATTAGACCTTGCAAATATGCTGGAGTTAGGACATCTTGAACAATAGTCGCCCACAAGGTTCCCTCACTGGTTTTTAGGGATGCCGGATCTTTCACAGATGCCACTTCCACATTCCATTCGGAAGCCTGTGCAACTGGATCAACCTCCTCTGGCTGGGGCGAGGATAAAACAGTGTGAGGGCTTACTTTTAACGACTTGGTGGCAGACGGGGGATGGTTTTGGGATGCCATGGGGAGGAAAATAGATTGAGCTGAAGGCGCAATAACAGGGCAACTGAGAATATTAGCTCATACTATAGGCGTAATCATTAGGGATAGGGCAATTGCCCTCTCAGTTTTAAGAATATAACGCTGCTAATTTGTTAAATTGTTCGCATCCATATCTTCCTCCAACTCAACGGTCAAAACATTCAACTGCGTCTCCAGATCCGCGATCGTTGGCAAGTTACCCTTCAATGATTCTGGCAAAGCATCGCGAAGTTGGTACGTAGAAACCCCAATCGGTTTGTTCACATCCCGCAGAGCATACTCAACGATTGTGTTGTCTTGCGTTTTGCATAAAACAATCCCAATCGTTGGATTATCTTGAGGATTCCGCATCAGGTCATCTACGGCAGAAACGTAGAAGTTCATTTTGCCGGAAAACTCTGGCTCAAACTCGACGGTCTTGAGGTCAATTACCACAAAGCAGTGCAGGCGAAAATGATAGAACAGCAAGTCTAATCTGTACTCCTTTCCACTGACTTGAATTGGAAATTGACTCCCGACAAACGCAAACCCCACTCCCAGTTCCAGCAGAAATTCTCGAATGTGTCTAACCAGCGCATTTTCTAGATCCCGCTCTTGCGCTTCTTTGCCCAGGCTGAGAAAATCAAAATTATATGGATCGCGCAGTACTTGTTGGGCTAAGTCTGATTGTGGCTGAGGCAAGGTCGTTTGGAAGTTCGTCAGCGCTTCTCCCTGACGCTGGTATAGTCCTCGCTCAAGCTGATGAATCAAAACACTGCGACTCCAGCCTTGCTGAATCGTTTTCTGGATATACCATAGACGCTCTTGCGGATCTTTCACTTTGTCTAGCAATGTGCAGTTATGAAACCAGGGAATTTGTCCAGCAACCTGCTGGACGATCGCTTCATCTGGGTATGCCTCTGCAAAAGCTCTCATGTAAAGCAGATTTGTCCGGGAAAAGCCTTTCATTGCCGGAAACTCTTTCTGCAAATCTTTAGAAAGCTTTGTCACTACTTTTGCCCCCCATCCCTGCTGCCGCTGCCGCTCTAGAATATCCTGCCCAATCTGCCAATACAGCAATATCAATCCTCGATTGACTGCAAGCGCCGCCCTTACCTGAGCAGTCCTAATCCGTTCTTTAAGCTCATGCAGAAAAGTTTCGTAGTCTTCAGGTTTGAACAAATCAGCCATATAGCAACCAGGTTTGAATCGAAAACGGGTACATTCCTCGCTACTTGCGGCAGGGTCAGTGACTATGTTGACAACTCTTAGGAGTCTGGTATTCAGGGTAGATAACAATGAAACTTTCCAGATCCAGAGTTAATTTGTGATAATTGCCTCTAGTTGACTGAGCAAATGTTCTAACTGTTGAGTCTTGGCTGGGTTGTTCCAAAGCGTTTTATCTTTTTTCGCTAATTGAATAGTCTGGGTTAACCGCTGCTTGAGATTCGCTGGTTCAGATGGTTTTGACTTATCGTTGAGAAGCTTAAGCCGCTGCTTAATTTCGGATAGGCTGAGGGAATTGCGAACAACTTCTGTCAGCATGTGTTGGCGGACATCAGCATCTTTGAGGCTGGCAATCAAAATCCCTTTAGTGTAATGAATTTCCCCTTGACGAATTCCATTTAAAATCTCTTGAGGCTTTTTCAGTAGAGGCAATCGGGTGGCAACAAAGGATTGCCAGGTAATGCGTCCAAAAGAGTCGAAAATTTGTTTGACCAGTTCTGCTTCCTCGCTAACCAAAACGTTTTGGTTAGTTGTTCCTTTTGCTGCATTGTTCATGCGGTAGAGCAGGCTGACAACCGCTTCAACGTCACACCCTAATTGAATTTCAAGCAGGCGTAACATGTTGTCCAGTTCCTCCAAAGCACTAAAGTCTCGACGATTGGCATTCTCTGAAATGGCAGCGTGAAAAGCAGTGCGATCATCCCAATTGAATACCTTGCTTGGAACTGTCTCAAGCTGAATAATTTCTGCTGCTTTGAATCGGCGTAATCCGGCAACCAGTTCATACTTGCCTGACTGATCAGGATGAGGGCGTACCCAAAGCGGCGATCGAATTCCGTTTGGCTTTATATCATTCAAAGCCCACTGCCGTAGTTCCTCTGGGTCATAGTAATGCCTGACTGGCTTACCATCAGCAACAAATGTGAAGGTGCAGAGAATGTCGTGACATGGGATCAATTGCTCCTGGGTTGCTTCAGCCGCCTGAGTAATTTTTTGAGTTGCTCCTTGACCAAAGACAAAATTCAATTCTTCATTGCTAGCGATCGCGTCCTTTAACTTACGTCGTGTTGTCATGATTCAGACTCAAATAATTTCAACGCTTCTGTCAAAAGTTTGTTGTAAGCATTTGCGGCGGATTTAGGAGACGTTCCTTTCATCCGAAACACCGTGCTTCCCTGCCCTGGTGAATCTTTGATGCATTGCCGATCTGGAAGAACTGTATTGAGTAAAGGTAAAATCCCTTCTTGTAAAGCTTCTTGAGCTTCTCGCAGCAAAATCGTGTTCTCCTTGACCGCATTCAAATATACCGCTGCGGTTGGCAGTCCACCTCTAATCTCGCGCACTTGGCGGATAAACTGGATGATTTTGCCAGTGCTTGCCAGATCAATCATTGAGTCTCGGCAAGGAATCAAAACAAGGTTTGAGCGAATCAGTACTGCCTTTGTCACCTCACTGGCATTTCCAGGTCCATCAATAATCACAATGTCGTAGTGTTCGCTTAACTTTGGCAGTTCATCAAACAACTCCTCTGGATCACTAATGACCTTACAAGGTAATCCTAACTCTTGGAGCCAGCCCGATGAACTCTCCTGTCCGTCTGCATCAACTAGAAGAGCAGAGTAGCCTTTTTGCGTAAACCAATCAGCAGCATGAACCGCTCCTGTTGATTTTCCTGCGCCACCTTTTTGATTTGTAAATGCTAAAATTTTGGGTAGCTTTGTGGGAAGACCTGTAGCCTTTCCAGTATTAGATTTGGGCATGAGTTAAATAACCAAAATCTATGGTTTGTCTAATGATACCATCGATCACCCAGGTGAAAGATAACGCTAACCAAAACGTTTTGGTTAGATGGATTTATAGTAATTTCTCCTTTTCACTTTGGATTTCCCCCAATATTGGAACTAAGCTTGGAGTCGATGCAACTGACTCATCCTTATCAAACGCGATCGCATTTTCCATCCCCATCACTTCAACAAACGCTTTTTCTGCCGCCTGCTGGTCTGCTGCCTTGGTATAGCGTCGAAAGTTTTGCACCGACTTATGCCGGGTCAAAGTCATCACATGATAAGGATTCATCCCCTTTAACACCAAATTCGTCGCAAACGTATGCCGGAACTGATGAGCATGAAAATCAATCCCCGCCTGTTTTGAAATCGCATCCATCACCTTGCGAATCCCGTCATAGCCCAACCGCTGCCAGAGATTGCGCCGAGAATGGGAGACAAACAGCGGACGCTCTGGCAATAGCACTTCTCCCGTCAATTCCCTCCACTGAAGATACCGCTCCAAAGCCTCCTTTCCCTGGGATGTCAACGGCACCCATCCCTTACTACCTGCCTTCGCCTCCCGGATGCGTAACCGTCGCCTAACTCCTGTGGAGAAGCAAGCTACATAATCCTCGATATTCAACGCAGATACCTCTTCAGCCCGTAACCCATGCAACAGCACTGCAATTAAAGCAATATTTCGCTCTGGCAATGAAGTGGCTGACGCTGCCAGAACAATCTGCTCCACTTCTGTATCCTTAAGATTCTGCGCCTCTGGTTCCATCAGCTTCGGCAAATCCACTTCCGTCGTCGGGTCAATCGACACATAGCGAGATCGCACCATCCACCCATAAAAGTTCTTCAGCGTCCCCAAAATTCTTCTGACCGTGGCATCCGAGAGCGATCGCCGACCTGTTTCTAAATCTTTTCGCATCAAATGCGCCTTGAACTGAGCAACTTGACGCGGTGTCACCTCTGCCCAGCCCTTATCCGTCCAATTCAGAAAACACTGTAAATCCTGCTGATAGGCTTTTTGACTTTTGGGAGCCAGCGATCGCGCCTGCAAAAACTCATCTACCCGCAACTTCCCTAACTCAGCAGGTTCAGTGGTTCCACTCAATTGCACAGAGTCAGACTGCCCCGCGATTGACTGAAGCGGAACAATAATGGGATCAGGAATCGATTGACGATGATTCATAGGAGAATTCGCGCGGGAGTATCACAACGATCGAGCGTCCGGTGAATTTGAGCGATCGCCGATTCAACAGGTGTTCAGGGGCAGCAACTCAAAATCTTTCCTTGGTTATATTCCGGATAATAAAGATTAAGGTCAGAAGCCGTGAAGCAATTCTCCCGACTGTAGCCTTTCAAACTGAGCGTCCGACTGAGCAATTGAGGTTGGAGATCATGAAATTCGTCAGGCAAACCAGGTTCCTCCGGGTCTTCACTGGGCAAATCATACATGGTCGGTAAGATATCTTTGGGCGATCGCGGCGGATCATCCTGCTCAATATGAATTGCCGTGTCAGTCGCCAGCAGCTTGTGCGTCATCGGAACCATAGCCACCTCGGTGAAGTGAGTTCTCAGCACCAATTCTACCGCCCTTTCAAAGTTTACGGTCATTCACTCTGCTGATTTCGTCTTACAGTCCTATATTCCAGATAATGATGATTATCCGGAATATAATGAAGCAGAGATTTTGAGCTGCTGCCCCTGAACACCTGTTGAATCGGCGATCGCTCAAATTCACCGGACGCTCGATCGTAGTACTATCTCTGGTCACTTTAGCTAATAGACCTCTTCAAAAATAAGAAAAATCAGCAGGTGAATCTGTTTCCAGCCTCCGGTGACTGGATTTTAGACATACTGAACCCGTAATCGTACTAATCCACAGACACAGCCAATTACCAATTCATCCATCCGAGAGCGCATCCGAAACTCTTCCTTAGCAATCCGAAAGATTTTGACCACTCGGATCAGATGTTCCACATACACCCGCTTTTGACTGACGGTTCGATTGAAGTCCTTCTGCTCCTAGGTTAACTCCCCTCCCCGAGGTTTCTTGATCGGGGTCGTGGTATTGCGCCTGCCCACATACGCTTTATCCCCAATGAATTCCAAGCTTTCCGATAATTCTGCTTGGGTCTCCTCGAACAGTTTGCTGTCACTGCGCGGTCCCTTCTCCCCAATCACCACATCGACAATATCGGTTCCTTGGGGCAGGCAAATCAGTTGATTCTTGCGGGTATGATCCTTCTTTTTGCCGGAGTAGTGCGCCTCCTGCTCGGCAGCATCTTGCGGACGGGGAATCGGTTGCTCCCAAGTATCCACCAGCAACGCGCCCTCCGGCAACTCCGCCAACCACGCTTCGAGTTCTGCCCGTTCGACGCTGTCACATTCTTGTTGCCATTGCTCCAGCAAACTGGCGGGCAGTTCTACCCGAAGATAGGGCAGCATCTCATGGATGTAGTTCCAGACTGTGGATTCGGCGCATCCAATCGCTTCGGCTAATGCCTGCATTGTCCAATGTTGCCTCAGATACAGCAACGTCACTAGGAGCCGACAGAGTACTTCTGCCTCCTTCTTCCGCCCTCCCCCTAGGGAAGATTCTTTAACAGAGGAATAACTCTGGAACCCTTATTCTTTGGTTTACCCTCAAAAGAAATTGAACCTAAAAATAGGACTTTCAGGAATTTGTTTTCTTTAGAGAATCAACCCTACGCCCTCCCCCGGACTGCCGTTTCCGTTCTGGGGCATTGGCTCGTTTGAGGTGAACCGCCTGATCCAATTGATTAATCCGTTGCCATAGCTCCCATAGTGCCGCTGCACCGGGACCAATCATGCGTCTCCCCTGTTTAGGACGGGCATGAATCAAATGCAAAATTCGATTGAAGAAGTTCTGATCCATGATTTGTACTACTGACCTCGGCTTTCTCATTCTCCCATTTTTACTATTCTTGAACAAGTCTATTGCAGACTCACTGCTGACAGCATGTGGTTAATAGGGTGCAATGCAGCCCTCGAATATCTACCTGAATTGCACGAATGTCGGATTGCATTTGATGAATGTCGGATTGCATTTGATGAATGTCGGATTACATTTGATGAATAAGTCCTTGTTTGTTGCGACTGCTGCTGTGTTTCGCAAATATTCGACTAGACTTGAATCAAGAGATTCGCAATCATTTGGCGCTTAGGGGTGAAGACCGGGGGCTTTTCTGCAATTGCAGAGATTTATGATAGACCTGCCAGATAATTCGATTGATTCTGCTAGTCAGTCTGCTCTCACTCATGCAGCTAATTTGCTGCGTCATTATAGTTTTGAGTTGGAAATTAGTATTGAGCAACAAATGACTGTCTGGGTAAACACGTATCCAGCGCCATGGATTTTGTTGGCAGTTGTGGAAGCGCTGTATCAAGGGCGATACAAAGCTATTTCGGTGGAGCAAATCTTGCAAATTTGGCAGCGGCGAGGACAGCCTGTTTGCCATTTTACTCACGAGTTCGAGCAATTAGTGGGAAGCAAGATTCCCGCTGCGATCGCTCCTCCATCTAGCCCAGAATCCCAACTTGAGCCTTTGCCCCAGCCCACCCTTTCTTATCGCACCATGTTGCTTCAGCTTCCCAGTGTCAAAGCTGCTTTTAAGCTAAAGCGCCTCACAGAAATTCCCTCGCTGACGTTTCCTTTGAATGGTGGAACACAAATATCTGGGCAAAGTCAAGAGCAAGGCTCAGCGCACCGGGCAGTCAGCAGTTTGATTCACTTGGCATTCCCGGCAGTCGCAGAATTAACTAGCAATCAATCAACCGAGAGTGAAGTGATCGAGAGTGAAGCGATCGCATCTGAATCCAATGGGTTTGAATCGAACAGCAAATCTAGATTGCCAGGAGACAGCGATCGTGAATTTGAGCAGTTTAAAGCAGGCATCATTTTTGCTCTAAGTTCAAGCTTGGCAAACCCCACTTTGCACCCAATAATCAGGCTGCAACTGAGTCAATACTATCGGTTTAACTGGCACCATTTTCTAGAAAGCCAAGCCCCTTGTGTGTAAGCCTCTCTTAACCCCATAATCTAACCTCGCGCCAAAGCTTGGCGAATTCAATGCCAAACTGAGATCGCGGCTGTCCATTTTTTCCCACGTTGATTTGCATATCACCTGCAAAATTTGCGGATCTAATTCAGGCTCAACGGCGACTGCTTGACGCGATCGCAAATTCATCTTATTTGGCAGGCGCATTCATCCTACAAAACCTACAATCAAAGGTAAGTTCTGTTTGAGTGCAAATGATGATTGATCTAACGCCAGCCCTACCGACTTTTGTTATTACTTTGCGAGAAGGCGTAGAAGCGGCGCTGGTAGTGGGAATTGTGTTGGCATATTTGGCAAAAGCGGGGCAAACTCGCTTAAATGCTTGGGTATATGGCGGTGTTGGCGCGGGATTGATTGCCAGTGTGGGTGTAGGACTGTTGTTTATTTGGGGATTAACTATCTCAGGCTCAGCCAACCAGACTTATGCTCCCGTATTCAAGCCGCTGCTGGAAGGGGTTTTTAGTGTGGTGGCGATCGCCATGCTGAGCTGGATGCTGATTTGGATGACCCA
>Ga0163147_10002961_pt1 | contig 23361 bp, 21 predicted proteins | sample OliLakLV19MP6G1_FD_148597 | JGI IMG/M metagenome (GOLD analysis project Ga0163147, IMG submission 148597) | Freshwater microbial mat bacterial communities from Lake Vanda, McMurdo Dry Valleys, Antarctica- Oligotrophic Lake LV.19.MP6.G1 | ecosystem: Environmental > Aquatic > Freshwater > Lake >...
GGTAATCGCCAGATTGGGCGGATGGTCAGGATACGTTAAAGCACAAAGACCACCAGGACCCATTACCATGCTAAATGGAATGGTTCGTTTTTACAATATTCTAGACGGATTTGTAATGAGATTGTAGCATGTCAAGGAACTGGCGAAATGAGTATATACGATAGATTTTTAAAAAGTTGTCAAATCTCCGCCGTACAGGTGGGTTTAGCCGCCGATCTTTTCGGGGCATCCGGCGGCTAAAGCCGCAGGTACAGTACGTCAACGCTTTTTCAAAAAAAAATCGGCTGCGCCGAAAAACAAAAATAAAAAAAGGGTAAAAGTTTAAAAGAGACAAAGTTTAATAGCCTCGCACGACCCGGAAACCGAAAGTGTCGTTCCGATCGTACGGATAGTCACCGTTGCGAGAAGCCACCCGGCAATTCTCTGGACTAACGAACGACGAACCACCGCGAAGCACACGATATTCCCCTGAAGCAGGCCCTGAAGGGTTTTGTGTGCCATCGCTCTCTGAGTAGTATTTTTCATCGTACCAATCCCAGCACCATTCCCACACATTGCCACTCATATCATACAGTCCTAGCCCATTGGGCTTTTTATTCGCCACGGCGTGTGTGCGGCTGCCGGAGTTATCGCTATACCATCCCACGTTTTGGCGCAGTGAGTCTCCGGCATATTCAAAGTTTTCTTTCCCGGCGGCTAAAGCGGCGTATTCCCACTCGGCTTCGGTAGGCAGACGGTAGCCATTCGCCTTTGGCAAGGGAGTCACCGTCCATTTGATGTCGTAGGATCCATTTTGATTGTTGGGGTCTTTGTTCAATGAATCAATCGAGTAGGCAGGCTGCAAGCCCTGTTGTACACTGCACCAGTTGGCGTATAGCACGGCATCGTACCAGTTCACATTCACCACCGGATTGTCGCCGTCGCCGCCCCAGCCGGGTTTTTCGGGCTGGGAATAGCCGGTGGCGGCGCAGAAAAGGTGGTACTGCCACCAGGTGGTTTCGGTGGCAGCCATTTTAAACGGGGAAAGCGTGGCTTCGTGAACAGGTTTTTCATAATCTTCACCCGTTTCACTGCCCATGTTGAAGGTGCCGCCCGGCACGTCTACAAAGGCCCCGTAGTAGCGGTTTTGGAGCTCCGCATATCGCTTTGGATCCAAGCTTCGGAGCATCTCCGTCAAGCGGGCGCGAATGTCAGGGTCTGGTTTGGTAGTCCAGGGCAAGTCGCGTAGGGCGGGTAAAGGTTTGCCGAGCAAAAGGGAGGCCCTGGCAATCTCCGAGCGGGCCTGGCCATATTGGTCGGATTCCACATAAAAAAAGGCGGGCTCCATGATGGCCTGGGCCACCAAAGGCAAAAGGGGTCCGAGCAGGCGGCTGTTTTCACGGCCCGCCAGCAGCAGTCGTGCGTTTTCCAGGGTGCCTGCTGCCGCGAGGTAGTTCAGTTGCCGGATTTGCTCTTTTGCAGTGCTGATGAGTTGAAATACTACGGTTTCGCCCATGCGCTCGGCTTCTTCGAGATTTTGGAGCGCGAGGCGTGTTTGTGCTTCGGTAGCGTTTTTGGCGAGTTTCAAGCTTTTTTCCGCAAGATCTATTTTTGCTTTTGCAATGTTCACCGAGTTCAGGAGCGTATCGGCGCGAGCGATATTTGTTTTAGCGACCTCTTCGTTTTCCTCGGCCAATCGAGTCATTTTTTCGGCTTTCATCTTTTCCACTCCAGCTTCGTCCTTAGCCTTGCTGGCTACCCAAGTCTGGTAAAAAGCAAAGGCGAGCAAAGCAAACGCAAACAAGCCCACCAGGATATTGCGGCGGCGGCCCGCTTCTATCTTTTTGCGCTCCTGAAGTTGACGTTCTGCCTCTATTTTCAGTCGGAGTTCTTCTGCTTCCTTCTCCCGTTGGGCTTCGGCCGCTAAATCTTCCCGTTTTTCTGCCTCTCGGCGCGCTTTGGCGGCCTCTTCTATAGGGCGCACGAGGGTATCATGGCCTACCTCATAAAGCATCCGGCCCTGGTCGTCGCGCTCTACGCGCAGGAGGGAGGCGGCGGCAAGGCGTTGGAGCAGATCAGTGGTCACGCCGGGCTGAGCCAGCAGTGCCTGTTCGGCAAAGGGCAAGCGGATGCCGTCTTTTATCAGTACATCTTCAATGAGGTGGCGAGCAGGGTTGCGTTCATCCGGTGTCAGACCAGCAATGGTGTTTTCATAAAAATCGCTGAATATCAGAGAAATATCACCCAAATCAGCGGCAGTGACCGTGCGTTGACCCATTACCTGGGCAGATGCGTCCTCCGCTCGTTTACCCGAAGTCATCCAACCATGCACAATATTGTCTTCAATATGCTTGCAAACAATTTGAAGCGTGCTGGTCTCGATTCGCTTTTGCTCGTCGCTCAGGGAAGTGAATATGGCACTCAGGGCTTCGGGCGTGAAGCCGAATGGCGGGGTCTCAAATTCGATATTCGGCAATTTCGCAGGCCGCAGTATTGCTTCTTTGGCCGATGCCTCATCCAGCGCGTCCAATTCATAGCCGTGCTGGAGCAAGTTGGGGAGGTAGTCTTTCAAGCCATTGAGCAAACTCATGCGATCGGCGCGGATACTGAACACGACCTTGAGTTCGAAGGGGCTATAAATGGCGTCCTCGGCCTCGGGCGGGAGATTGGCGCTGGCGAGGGCTTTTTCATACCGTTTTGGGACGATGGAAAAAAGTGCCTCGGCGAGTTGCTTTTTGAACTCCAACACCTGCTCTGGCGGGTAAGTGAAGAGTTCTTCAAATTGGTCAAAAACCAGCAGAAAGCGCTTGTTTGTGGGTGTTTGCAGGTTTTTGAGCGATTGCCAAAGACTTGGTTCGGCAAGGCTGGACGGCAAAATCGGGTGGTCGCTGCCCCGGCGGCCCACGGCCAGGCGCAAGTTTTCAGCAGGGGGCAGGCTTTCGTTGGGCTTGTAAGGGCCGAGGCGAATTTCCCAGGGCTGGAGCTGTGCGTCGGCTTGTAAACGCGGGAACACCCCTGCTGAAAGCAGGGAACTTTTGCCGTAGCCGGATTTGCCGTAAAGAATTACAACTTGCTGAAGGTCAATGAGCCGCAGCAGTCGCTCGGTGTCGGTGTCGCGTCCGAAAAACAGGTGCTGTTCGTCGCTGCGAAAGGGTCGTATGCCGGGGTAACGTTTCATGCTGCGTTGGTTTTTTCGATTAAATCCTGCACGGCAAGGCGGATTTTGTTCATTTCAAGAAATGCGGCCTCCGAGCTGACCACGCCATTCTGGATGGCTTCGCGCAGGGAATTGAGGCGGCTGAGCTGGAAGTCTGCATCGGTGGCGGCGGGGGTTTGCCGGAGCCGTTCGAGGATGCGGGCGATCTGGCCTTGCCGCAACCAGTCGCGGAGGGTCTGCTGAATCGGCGCACCAGAACCGAGGCGACCTTGTTCTTCGGCAGCCCATTTTTCGGAGAGGGTTTCGAGAAATCCGAGGGGCGTGATACCGTCCACAAATTCGACCTCGAATTGGTCGGCAAAAAAGACGCGTGTTTCTTCCGCAGCGGCGGGGTTTAGGGCATATTGGCGGCCTTTGTTTCGGTCGGGGTTGAGCAACCGGAGCAGCATTTGCATCGGCCATTGGTCAAACTGGAACCCGACAAAAATGAAATCCGTGGCGTGTTTGAGCGCGTGGGAAAGTTCGATGTAGAGTTCGCTGCCAAGTTTGCGGTCGCCAAGGATTTGACAGAAATATTGGAACAGGTCGTCGTGGGTGAGCACGAGCGAATTATGGTCAGAAAGTACCCCGAACATGTTGAAAATCAGGCGTACATCGCGGGGCGGGACGCTGATCCGGTCGTGCGGTTCGGGGACGCCCCGGTAGTCGTAGTAACTGAACTGGTGCAGGATGCCACGCCGTTCAAACACTTTTCGCAGGCCCAAATCTGGCAAGGTGCTGATGACGACCGGGAATGGCAGGGCGGCGATTTGCTCATAAATGGGTGTGAGTCGGGCGAGCCATTCGTCGTGGAAGTCGTCAAATTTGCGCCATACCCGAGTCCGCGCCGCATCGTTAGGGAAAAGGAAAAGTTCGTCCTTGGGGTACACCATCGAGACGTCGCGCGGGAGCGTGCCGGGCAGGTCGTTCGGGTCAATGCCGGTGTGGCGGCAGAGTTCGAGGAAGAGGTTTTCGCCGGGCAAGAGGTCAGGTCCGATCAGCAGGATGCACTTTTGCTGGGCAAGTGATTTGAGCAGGTCCTTCCAGGCGATGTTAATTGGAGTATCTGTCGGCTTGGCCATATTCGTTTTGGGCAAAAAAGAGGTCGAAAAGGGCGGTAAATATAGGATGTTTTTATGTACCCCGGAACTCTGTTCCGGGGTATGTGCCGCCTCGGAACGGAGTTCTATGTACCCCGGAACTCTGTTCCGAGGTATCTGCCGCCCCGGAACGGAGTTTTATGTACCCCGGAACTCTGTTCCGGGGTATGTGCCGCCTCGGAACGGAGTTTTATGTACCCCGGAACTCTGTTCCGGGGTATGTGCCGCCTCGGAACTGAGTTTTATGTACCCCGGAACTCCGTTCCGGGGTATGTGCCGCCCCGGAACGGAGTTTTATGTACCCCGGAACTCTGTTCCGGGGTATGTGCCGCCCCGGAACGGAGTTTTATGTACCCCGGAACTCTGTTCCGGGGCATCTACCTCCCCGGAACAGAGTTCCTGGGTACATAGAACTCCGTTCCGAGGTATCCGCCGCCCCGGAACGGAGTTCCGGGGTACCTACCGCCCCGGAACGGAGTTCCGAGGTACATTAACCGAGTTCCGGGGCGCAATACGTCCACTTCCAATCCTGCCACGACGAAACCTGCTTCGCCTTCACCGGATTATTCAAAATATACGCCAAAATCGGATCAAATTCCCCCTTTCGGACCATGTGATCATAACTTTCCGATTCCCAAAAGGAATTCCCGGTGTTGCCTAATACCTTGTTGCATTTCACTGCTGTATAGCGTTTCAGTCTTCCCATGATAATCTCGAGAGGCGGAGCGTCAGGAAGCGCCTCGAACAAAACATGGATGTGGTTCGACATGATGCAAAAGGCGTACATCTTATATAATTTGTCGTGGTAAAAGAGCAGGGCATCCCAATTGATTTGAGCAATTTCCGGTTCTTGAAGCCAATACGGGCCGTTCAGGTTTTGGTCGAGCAGTGCATCAAAACGGGCGAAGTATCTCTTTTGCTCGTCGTAGGCGAGTTTTTTGTGTACCCCGGAACTCAGTTCCGGGGACGTCACGCCAGGCTGTACCCCGGAACTCAGTTCCGGGGACGTCACGCCAGGCTGTACCCCGGAACTCTGTTCCGGGGATGTCACGCCAGGCTGTACCCCGGAACTCTGTTCCGGGGATGCTAATCCTAGTGATGCCCCGGAACGGAGTTCCGGGGTACATATACGTCCAAGCGCAGCCTGGTACTCAGCTTTTAATTGCTCAATGACCGAGCGGGGTATCGAACCATAGAGCCGATAGGTGACAAAATAAATCGCCTCGGGGATTTGCCAATGCGGCAGGTTGCGACGGTAGAATTGTTTTTCCATGCTACAAAAATAGCCGAGATTATTGTTCAATGCAATAGCCGGGCGTGTATGTACCCCGGAACTCAGTTCCGGGGCGTCGCGCTTAGATACGGCCCCGGAACAGAGTTCCGGGGTACAACGAAGCGCGACGCCCCGGAACTCCGTTCCGGGGTACATTCCCCCAAAATTTTCTTTGGCAGGAAAAATCTGCCCCAACTATCTTTTTTTTCACGAGGAATCGTACTTTTGCGCGGCTTTTTGAAAGAGCATCCATTTTCCGGTGGCCGGATGCTAAAAAACTACGCCGGATACCAAATTTCATTTCGCAACTATGGCAAATATCGGTCGTATCAAACAAATTATCGGCGCAGTCGTGGACGTTGACTTTAGCGGTCCTGACAGCAATCTGCCCGAAATCCTCAGCGCGCTGGAAATAACCCGTGCGGATGGCACCAAACTCGTGCTCGAAGTGCAACGCCACCTTGGCGAAGACGGCGTTCGTACCATCGCAATGGACTCTACCGACGGTCTGATGCGCGGCATCGAGTGTGTTGACACAGGCTCCCCCATTGCAATGCCCGTAGGCGAACATGTGCGCGGTCGCCTCTTCAATGTGGTTGGCGAAGCCATTGACGGCATCGGCCACGTGGAAAAAGGCAAGAATGCCTACGTCATCCACCGCAAGCCCCCGGCTTACGAAGACCTTTCGACCGAGCGCGAAATCCTGTACACTGGTATCAAGGTTATTGACCTGATCGAGCCTTATGCAAAAGGTGGTAAAATTGGTCTTTTCGGTGGCGCCGGTGTAGGCAAAACCGTATTGATCATGGAGCTCATCAACAACATCGCAAAAGCTTACGACGGGATGTCGGTATTTGCCGGTGTGGGTGAGCGTACCCGTGAGGGCAATGACCTGCTCCGCGAAATGATTGAATCGAACGTGATCCGTTACGGCGAGGAGTTCAACCACTCCATGGAAGCAGGCGGTTGGGACCTTTCCAAAGTAGATAAAAAAGAACTTGCCAAATCACAGGCTACGCTCGTGTTTGGTCAGATGAACGAACCGCCCGGCGCCCGCGCTCGCGTGGCACTTTCTGGCCTCACTATGGCCGAATATTTCCGTGACGGCGATTTGAAAGACCCTTCCGGCGGTCGCGATATTTTGTTCTTCGTGGACAACATCTTCCGTTTCACACAAGCAGGTTCTGAGGTTTCGGCACTGTTGGGCCGTATGCCTTCTGCGGTGGGTTACCAGCCAACCCTGGCTACGGAAATGGGTGTCATGCAAGAGCGCATCACTTCTACCAAGCGTGGTTCAATCACCTCGGTGCAAGCGGTGTACGTGCCTGCGGATGACTTGACAGACCCGGCTCCTGCAACCACTTTTGCCCACTTGGATGCAACGACGGTATTGGACCGTAAAATTGCTTCCCTCGGTATTTACCCTGCTGTGGATCCGCTTTCTTCTACCTCGCGTATCCTTGATCCCAAAATCATCGGTGAAGAGCACTATCGTTGTGCTCAACGTGTGAAAATGATCCTTCAACGCTACAATGAGTTGCAGGACATCATCGCCATCCTGGGCATGGAAGAACTTTCTGACGAGGACAAACTCGTGGTGGGCCGCGCTCGCCGTGTGCAGCGTTTCCTTTCACAGCCTTTCCACGTGGCAGAGCAGTTCACGGGCCTCAAAGGCGTTCTCGTTCCAATTGATGAAACCATCCGTGGCTTCAACATGATTATGGACGGCGAACTCGACGACTTGCCCGAAGCAGCATTCAACCTCGTTGGTACTATTGACGACGCGATTGCTAAGGGTAAGAAGATGATGGAAGAGGCAAATGCTGCTTAAACGTTCGATTTTCCCCTATTGAAAATCCCCCTTAGCGATCTGTTGTTGTTTTAGATTTGTTCGGGGGATTTTCAACAGGGAAAAATCGAACGTTGTGTTTTGGATTGGTCGCTTTACCCGCCGAAGCCCCGAGGACTCGGGGCGAAGGCGGGCCTTCCCACCACCATTGATCACACTATACATTTTACATTATGAATTTGGTCATTCTCAGTCCCGAAAAAGAAATCTTTGCTGGCGAAGTCAAATCGGTGATCGTGCCGGGCACTGAAGGCCAGTTTGAGATGCTGGAAAACCACGCAGCCATCGTTTCGTCGTTGAAACCTGGCGAGGTGAAGGTGACGAAAGTTAATGGCGAAAAAGTGACTTTCGACGTGGAAGGCGGCTTTGCAGAGTGCCTCAACAATGAGGTCTCCGTGCTGGTGTCGGGTGTAAAGCAGGTTTGATTTTTCATTTTTTGTAGCATAAAAAATCCCCTTCAGGTGCGCTGGAAGGGGATTTTCTTTTGGGGCAGGATGCGACGTTTACTAAAACCTTGAAGGTTTTAGTAAACGTCGCGGTTTCGCTTAATACGGTTACTAAACCTCCAAGGTTTAGTAACCGTATTAAGCCGTATTAACGCCGAGGCGGTCGCCCGGGCGGCGCCATGCTCTGGATCGCTTCCCCAATCGCCGCATCAAATTTTACTTGCTGATCAGGCCGGCATATCTCCCGCACCCGGCGGAAATGCTCGAACATAAGCAGTTCTTCCTGGCGTTTTACCACGCCAATAGAGTCCACTAACTGCTGCACTGCCGGATCATTTTCATCTTTTTGTGCCAACAGGTCAATCAATTGCCCTCGGATCTGGCTGTTTTGCTTTTGAAAGGCTTCTACTTTCGAACGGTGTGCGTCGCGAAGTTGACGATAGGCCGCCTGCTGGGCATCGTCCATATCAGTCGCCTTTACGAGGAACATAAATGGTCCTCTTGAACCCGGCGGAGGCGGGCGGTGCGTCCACAAAAAAGTAAGGGTTGCAATATTGAGTAACAGCAGGACTGCTATTGCAATTTTGTGAAATTTCAAGTTTTCCATGACTTCAGAATTGAGGAGCATCGGATGCTCCGAAGTATTCTTTTGCAAAGATTTCTTTTGAACTCGATGCCTTTTTGCCAGAATCAGAGAAATCCAGACATATAAAAAGGTTGGCTACGATCAGCACAAGGGCACAAGCCGCGACGCTCCATAACTGGGCTGGGGGCATTCGGACCATCCGCGCCCGACCAAATGCCGCCCGGCGCATCGCATTTTCAAACAAGCCATCGGGAACCTTGGCGCGTTGGCTGCCGCTAAGGCTTTCAAGGGTATCTTCTACCCATTTTTCTTTGTCAAATTGGTTCATAATGAATTCGATTTGAATTTTTTTTAAAGTATGGAACACCTTGAATTTGGCAAAAAGTCAGGTTTTCCACACTTTTTGAATAAGCTTCAAAATCTGTTTTGTTCGTACCAATTGCCCAGATATTGCCGGAGATTTTGCTTGGCCCGGAACAGCAATGATTCCACGGAAGCAAGGCTCAACGCCATCACTTCAGCGATCTCGGTATAGGACAGGTCTTCCAGCTTGTGCAGCACAAATGCCGTTTTCTGATTGTCTTGGAGTTTTTCGATGGCTAAAAACAAGATTTGCGCCCGTTCCTGGTGCTCCATTAAAACGCCCGGATGTTGAAAATGAGGTTTGTCTACCGCCAATTTCGCCCCCTCTGGTTCATATATGCTCTGCAAAAAGCCGAAGCGTTTCGCGCGCTTTTTTGCCTTCAAAAAATCCAGTGATTTGCTCAAGGTGATGCGATACAACCAGGTGGAAACCTTTGCCTCTCCCCGAAATTTCTCCACCGACTGAAAAGCATACGCGAACACCTCCTGAGCAATATCCTCTGCGTCGCTTCGGTGCAGCAAGAGACCGAGCGCAGTGTTGAACACCAGGTCCCCATGTCTTTCTACCAGCATTTTGCAGGCAGTTGGGTCGTTGTTCCTGAGCAGCTTAATCAGTTCATGTTCCGACAAAAACAAGGCTATTTTTCAGGCAAAAGTGGCAAAACGCTTACTAAAAAAACGGGTTTGAATATTTAGCGTCTGTTGCAATCCCTGTATCCGTGAGTGTTTTCAAAAAGGCTACCAGGTCTGCTTTTTGAGTGCTCGTAAGGTTGATGAATGAGCAGGAACTGCATTCTAAACCATTGGGCGACTCTTTTTTGAAAAACTTGCGCGGGATTGGAATCTTTTTTAAGTCCTCTTATTCCTTTTCAAGTTTGATTACTTGCACCGCTTCGCGCTTAATTTTTAAAAAATAGGCGCCGATCGGCAGATTTGAAAAGTTCTGATCTTCAATGTTCCTCCCTGAAAAAATCACTTGCCCGATGGGATTGACCAATTCAAATCTTGCTCCTTCGGGCTTGTTTTTCAAATAAATATGAGCGCGAAAGGGGTTGGGATAAATGGAGCATATTTTTGGCGATTCCGTCAATTCGATGTTCCCGACGGCGGGATTACAGAATGAGGTTCCCGTCACCAATGCGGTCATTTCGCTGCACAGATAATCGTAGTTGGCCAGTTCATCTGTGTTTAAAGTGCCGGATAACAGGTTGTTTGTTTCGTCAGGATCGGCGGACAGATGGTAAAACTCCGGGTGGCCATCGTCAAAACGGAACAGTTTGAATTCCAGGTTTCGCATGGTTTTACCGTCGTCGGAATCAGTCGTTGTTTTGAAAATTTCAGTGAATGCCCAGGGGCGCACTGAATTGGCCTGGCTTTTCAAAATCGGCAAAATGCTTTTGCTGTCCACGGGTTTGTTGGCCGGGATTTGCGTCTGCCAACCGGTGTAGCCAAAGAGTTCCAGAACCGTGGCAAAAATATCCGTCGTGTTCACCAAAGCATCGCTCACTCGACCAGGGTTGACGACCGAAGGCCCGGAAATGAGGAACGGCACGTGTACGCCATACTGATAAATAGTGCCTTTTGCCCGGTCAGTATTGGCGATTTGCGCCGTTTGCATCGTATTTCCGTTATCTCCAATAAAAATGATGTCCGTGTTATCCAATTGATTGTGAACTTCCAGGGAGTCGAACAGTCGCCCGATTTCGTGATCGAGCGCTTCCAAGGATGCTTTGAAGTAGGACTTTGGATTCATCATAATATCCTGTTGCGTGCCGCTCAAGTTCGTGTATGAATGCAATCCGGCAGGCGGCAAATGGTAGGGCGAATGGGGTGCGTTGAAGGCCATCCAGAGGAAGAATGGTTTGCTGTTTTGGGCTTTGATCCAGGTGATCGCGTCATTGACGGTTTCTGTGGTAGCGTAATTCGTGACATTGCTTGAAACACCGTTTGTCACTTTGGTCCAGTTTGTATAACTCGTTATGGCACCAATGAAATTGCCCGCAAAATGGTCGTAACCCATGATGTTGGGGTTGTTCAGGTTTGACACGGGCATTGGGTTGTGCAAATGCCATTTACCGATATTAGCCGTGGCAATACCTCCTGGCTGGTAAACCTTCAAGAGCCTGGGAATGGTCAATTCATTGATATCCAAAGGGCTTGATCCGCCCATGCCGCCTACGATGCCGCCTACCCCTGTTCGGAAACTGTATCGGCCTGTCAGCACCCCTGCACGGGTGGCCGAACAAACGGGGTTGGACCAGGCATTGTTAAATCGGACGCCCCGGCTCAGCAACTTTCGGATGTTCGGTACAGGGGCGGTATCCTGGTGGTCTTCGTAAAAGCCGAGATAATCTGCGCCCAAATCATCGGCGATGATTAGGATGACGTTGCGTTGCGCTTTGGAAGCGAAGGCAAGGGACAAGAGCAAAAAAAGCGTAAAGGATTTTTTCATGTTGTTGAAATTGGAGCTTCGTAATCGAGGTGACACCTCCTCCTTCGTCGGAGATGGCACCTCGGTTACGAACTACTCTACCACCACTTTTTTATTCGAAATCATCTGGCCGTTCACTGAAACCGAAACGATATAAACTCCGGCGTACAAGGTGCGGACGTCAAAATATCCAATCGTGCTGCCTGCTTGAATTTCAGCCTCCTGCACCAATTTTCCCGACAGGTCAAAAAGACGCATATCCATTTTTTCGCGAAGCAATCCCTCAACTTGCACGGCGAAAAAATCGCCCGATGGATTGGGATAAATGGAGATATGCATCTGTTCAATATTGCCTTCTGAAACGGCACTTGTTGGATTGTAAGTCGTCACCGGTTCGCTGATGGTCTGCACTTTTGATGCACTTTTTACGCCATAAAATGCGGGACCAACCGCATACGGATACGCAGAATTCCAGTTTTCATCCACGGTGCAGAAATAGGCGTAAATACCCTGTGGGTATTCCGGAGTGACACAAAAGCGGCCGTTGTGCTCATCCAAATAATCAGGTGTGGCTGGCGAAGTTGGCAGGTATTCGTAATCCTCCCGGAAGTAGCCAAGTGGGTAGGTAGTGCTTACCGCAGGGCCATCGGCTACGTCGGTGCCATCGGCATAGTACGTGCGTTGGGTGATATTCCGAAGTTTGTAGCTTGACTTAATGCGTACGATCCCGCCCGTACCGTCTGCGTTTTTGAAACCGTAGGCTCCGTAAATCGGAAAGCCGTCGTAGGCGAAACCAATCAGCGGCGAGTGTTGCACCAGGTTTATGGCGTACAACCCGTCAGCAGGGTAAAGGCTGCAGACATTGGAGATCACCACCAGATCGAGGTTAAAGGCCGATGGGTTTTGATGGTGATGGTAGTTGCCCATGGCAGGGTGTGCTTTGGCGCAATCAAAGCCCCCTCTTTCAGCAGGGATTGCATCCCGGTTCCATGCTTGTGAAGCCGCGGGGCCGCCCGGGCAGGACGGATTTCCGGGTCCGCCACAAAGTGCATTGGTGGTGGGGTTCCAGGCCACGCCATCGCGATAATCAAACAGGGCCACGCCATTGATGAAGGCGCCAATATTTCCACCAGTGGTATTGGTGGGGGTCCCGGTGTTTTTGACAGGGTTCAAGGGGATTTTAAAATAGCCTGTTTGTGCGGATGCCAGTGAAGGGTTGCCGTCCAAAAATGGCCCGGTGATATAAGCCGGGATGCCCGTTGCTTGGATGTATGACCAATCGGTAGAATATTGAACGGACTGCACATTGGCCAGCACATTGTCTTGAATGGGCGTGGAATTACCATTGACATAGTGGCGACCTTTCAAACCGGTGGTGTTCAAAATCCAGGAGGTAATGGCCGGGTTGGTTTGCGCTTGAAGGTTGAAAAGACTGGCAAATAGGGCGAGGCAGAGGATTCCTTTTTTCATTATTTGTGTGGATGAATGTATTTTGATGTTTGGCGCTCTTTTTGAAAAAAACTTGCGCTGGGGTTGAAAGAGATTTGGATTTCATACAACACCACTACGCAACAACGATTTTATGTCGCTGATTATCAATGCGTTGTGACGTAGTGGCATTGTATGAAATTTGAACTTGTAAGATTTCTAATTCCGAGGAAATGAAAAATCAGGGTTAAACAAAAATTCGCGGTCCGTCAAAGTCAATAAGAAGGCCACCAAATCCACTTTTTCATTGGGCAATAGTTCAATTTTTCGGTCAAGCGCAGTTGTCTGGGCGTAATGATTGACCACTTCCCGGAGTTTTTTGAAGCGGCCATCGTGCATGTACGGGTACGAGAATTCGATGTTGCGTAGCGTTGGCACTTTGAATTTCAGCGAGTCTGTGGACAGTTTAGTGATCTTCATTCTTCCAAAATCATTCAAAGATGTGTCGAGCGGCAAGCCATTTTTTTCAAAATCATGATTTGTAAAAAGTGGTTCTACGTGGCAAGAAGCGCAGTTTTTTTGAAAAAGCAGGTATCCGTTTTGCTCCTGTTCCGCGAATTTTTCCTGGCCCAAAATCATTCGGTCATATTTTGAATTGGCAGAAATGAGCGTCAGTTCAAATTGCGTGATGGCTTTTAAAAGTCGTTCTCCGGTTATGGTGCTGTCGCCAAATGCCTCAAAAAACCGGGCTTTATAGGCGGTCTTTAAGCCAATTTTTTGCACCACTTTTTCAATCGAATGGTCCATTTCTGCGGGGTGCGCGATGGGCGCAAGCGCTTGAAAATCAAGATGATTGATGGCCCCGTCCCACATAAAATTTTTTGCCCAGGCAAGGTTCATCAAAGCGGGCGAATTCCGGGTTCCGATCCGGTCTTCGATTCCGTGGCTCAAAGCATGATCCACGTGCGTAAATGCTGTGAATGACAAGTGGCAATTACTGCAGGAAACCGTGCTGTCTCGGGATAAAATGGGGTCGTAAAACAGTCGCCTGCCCAGTTCGATGCCTTGTTTTGTGAGCGGGTTATTGGAAAAATCGTAAGCGGGTTTTGGCCAGTTTTTGGGGTATTCAAGTTCGATGGGATCATTTCCCCAGCGCAGTGTTTTTGTTGAAAGCATCAAAAACGCCAAAAACATCAGGATCGAAAATTCAATCGTTCTATTCCGCATGAACACTGAATGAATTTGCCAACATTTTGGACATTGCCACCGCATCTTTGGAGGGCGACATGATGGTGTGTTTTTCCGACCAATTTGCCTGTTCAAAAAACGGGGTTAAATCCAATTGTAAAAGGAGGTTTTTCCTTTTGGGAACACTCAAACTGACCGTCTGAACCGATTGAAACGGGGCCAAATAACCGCCGAGATGAAACTGAAACGCATGATTCCGCGTGGGGCATTTTTCGGAAAAACCTTCCAGTTTGACATGGATATAGCCGCTTTGCCAGGTCCAGAACATTCCTTTTGTGGGGTCAAGGTCGCCGCCCATCGCGCCGGAAATATGGGTGAGGCTGTCAATACCGAGCTTGAATTGGATGTGGTCAAAATCCTGATTTCCCAAGCCGGTGAATTTCAATTCCAAGGTATTTTTATCTTCCAAATCCAACAGATGGTAGCTGCTTTTTTCTTGGAAAACAACCCTGCCTTTTTTCAAAAAAACAAAGTTGCTCAGGTAAAAACGCAGGGTATGCATGGCAAGCGAATCCATCTGTGAATTTCGCAGCGGCTCATCCAATCCGATCTTTTTCCCCTGGAACACAGGCTCAAAATGTAGCACTTCTGCTTCCTCTAGCGCAATCATTGTATCCTGCGCCTGCACAAATACCTGATCCTTTAGCGACCACAGCTTGAATGCCTGTCCACATAAGCAAATGCCTGCCACGAGTAGCAACACCATTATATTTTTCATTCGACCTTGCATTAAGTACCTTTTTTAGCCCCTCAATTTTTGTGCAAAAAATCGCTTTTTTCATTGGGCGACCATTGGTAAATAAACTTGCGGTCGGGGTGCGCTTTTTTCTACAATAAAAAAACCGCCCTGCCACCGACATTTCATCAACCGAATCAATCGCTCCAATTGAACCAATCTCCTTTCCGTACTTTCGCCCCCCTAAAATCTCTGCGATATGCAAAACGAGCCGGAGCCTTCCATTTACAGCGACGAAGAAGCCAAGGCGGCCATCCAAGAGTTATTCGGGTTCCAAAGCCTGCTCCAGGGGATGAAAGCCTTTTTGCCCCCGGCGCTCAATGAGTTGATTCTGAAGGCAAAAGATCAGGTAAAGTCTGTGGGCGATTTTCAAGAAAAGATTGCCTACCCCCTTTTCAAAGTGATCGAAAAAGACAGCATTTCGAAACTTACCTCCAGCGGCCTGGAGCATCTTGATCCCTCGGCGAAATACTTGTTTATCTCCAACCACCGCGACATTATCCTTGATTCCGCTTTCCTAAACGTGGTGCTCTTCGAGCGCGGATTCCGAACCAGCCAAATTGCAATAGGCGACAACCTGATGCGCCACCGAATTTCAGAACTGATTTTCCATATCAACAAGAGTTTCGTGGTAAAACGCTCGGGAACGCCCATGGAACTATACCGATATGCTGTGAAATTATCCGACTACATCTGGCGGCAGATCACTCAAAAAATTGATTCTGTTTGGATTGCACAGCGCGAAGGCCGCGCCAAAGACGGCGACGACCGCACCCAGGTTGGATTGGTTAAAATGCTCAGTCTTAGCGCAAAAACTGATCTGAAAACCTATTTCCGGGAAATAAAAGTCGTTCCGGTCGCTATTTCCTACGAACACGATCCATGCGATCTGCTCAAAGCCCAGGAGTTTTTGAACAAACGCGCCAACCCGAGCTTCAAAAAAACCTTTGAAGAAGACGTACAACACATGCTTTTGGGCTTGAAAGGCTACAAAGGCGCCGTGCATTTCCATTTTTCAGCACCGTTCGACGCGGAATTGGACGCTTTTGATGCAATTCCGAGTGCAAAAAAACAGCTGGAATTGCTGGCGGAAATGATTGACCAGCGCATTCACCAGCACTACAAACTGCGCCCAATCAACTATGTGGCGCAAGACTTATTGACAAAAACCGACGCGTTCCGAAATTACTATTCTGCCGAAGAACACGCGCGGCTTTCAGCATTTTTTGAAGAGCGGTTCAAACTTTTGACGGATGATGAGGAGGGGCTGGGTCGGGAGTATTTGCTGGGGATGTATGCCAATCCGTTGGTGAATCAACTAGCAGCTATGGAATTGTAAGGCAAAAATCATGGTCAAATATTTCTCAAACCTTGTTTTTGCGGCGCTCGTTTTATTTCCACTATCTGCTTCCGCACAATTGCCCAACCGTGATTCCGTCATCGTGGAAAGCCTGAAATTGTTGCGCCCCATCCATTTCAGCCATGATATCGGAAGCGAGGTTCGAGCCGTTCGGAGAACCTTTGTTCGTCTTCACCGGGAACAATACCAGCGCGAAAAAAACCGCCGAGCGCTACTTCGAAACGCCCCTTTTTTAAGCCTCGACTCTATTTGGCAACACAATTACGCCGAACAGGAGACATTAATGCTGGTATTGATATTCTTGAAAAAAACGCAACTTCCCGACGGTATTCCCAATCCGCGCTTGATGCGGTTTTATGAATACTTGCGTAAAGAATAGCCCCAACTTTGCCGTCCAATATCTTGAGCATGAACAATACAATTCCCCCCCACCTCTCCAATATCCTCACCCACCTCGGCGAGGACCGCGAAAACTACTTTCAGGCCATTTCACCGCCCGTCATCCAGTCGAGTAATTTCGTTTTCCCTGATTTGGCGGCTTTCCGCGAGGCTTTTTCTGACGAGTTGGAAAACCATGTGTACTCGCGCGGCAACAATCCAACCGTAGAAATCCTGCGGAAAAAACTCGCCGCGCTCGAAGGCACCGAAGATGCGCTGGTGTTCAGCAGTGGGGCTGGGGCAGTAGCTGCTGCTGTGATCGGCAATGTAAAAGCGGGCGACCATATCGTGTGCCAACAAGGCCCGTATTCCTGGACTTCGGCATTGTTGCGCAAGTTTTTGTCGCATTTTGGTGTGGAACACACTTTTGTAGATGGCACCAATATTCAAAATATAGAAGCCGCCTTGCGCCCTAACACTACGGTGTTGTATCTCGAAAGTCCGAACACGATGACCTTTGAGTGTCAAGACCTTGCGGCCTGCGCAGTGCTTGCAAAATCGCGCGGCATCGTGACCATTATTGACAACTCCTACTGCTCACCGCTCTATCAAAACCCCGCAGCATTTGGTATTGACGTGATCGTACACAGCGGTACCAAGTACCTCAATGGCCACTCTGATGTGGTAGTTGGTGTGCTTTGCGCCAGCAAGGCGATGGTGAAAAAAATCTTTGAATCCGAACTGATGACGCTGGGCGGTATCCTCGGTCCGCACGATGCCGCTTTAGTAATCCGAGGCCTGCGAACACTTCCGCTGCGTTTGCAAAGAAGCTCCGAAAGCGCCCAGTGGCTCATTGAAAAACTGGACGGCCACGCTAAAGTGGAACGCATCTGGTACCCGTTCCATCATTCTTTTCCGCAACTTGAACTGGCCAAACGCCAAATGCGGGGTTGCGGCGGACTTTTCTCCGTGCAGTTCAAAACCGATTCCATGGAAAAAATGGAGGCCTTCGTGCACCGGCTCGAACGCTTCCTTATGGCCGTCAGTTGGGGTGGCCACGAGAGTCTCATCATCCCTACCATTGGTTTTTACAATATCCCCGGCCGGGCTGCGCCGCCGATGCCCTGGCAATTTGTCCGGTTTTACATCGGCTTGGAAGAACCCGACTGGCTCTGGGAGGATTTGGAACGGGCGATGTGGGAGCTGTAACATTTTTGATTAGAAAGGTTTTACTTTGTGTCAAAATATTGATAATCTATGACAGCTTCCGTTAGAGCATTCGATGAAATCGCTGATTTTTTTGCTGCCAAAGCGGCAAAGGATTTGATTGCTTTCCTCCCCTCCCAAGCTACCAGCGACAGGGTGGAATTATTGGTTAATAAAGAAAAATCAAAGAGCCTTTCGGCAGCCGAAAAAGAAGAGTTGGACACCTACATGATCTTGGAACACATCATGCGTTTAGCAAAAGCAAAAGCAAAGAAATTTCAAAGATGATCTTGTATGCGCCTCCCACCCCTTGTTCGGCGGTTCGTATTTGAGCGCGCATTCCATCTTTGTGAGTACTGTCTGTTGCACGAATCTGATTCTTATCTGCCTCATCAGATAGAGCACATCATCAGCCAACGTCACGAGGGCGGAAATGATGTGGAGAACCTAGCTTGTGCGTACTTTTTCTGCAACCGTGCCAAAGGCACCGACCTTTCTACAGTCCTTCTTCCGGATTTAGAGGTAGTGCGGCTTTACCGCCCACGAACGGATGTTTGGCTGGACCATTTTGAATTTTACAATGCACTCATTCTGCCAAAAACAGATGTCGGACGAGCTACCGATAAAGTGCTTCGTCTGAACGCCGCAGAGCGGGTTGAAGAGCGCAATGCCTTGCTTGAAAAAGGCGGCTTTCCTCATCCCAATGTCATTTTGCTATGGGAAGATCACACACTACGAGGACGTGCAGAGCCGATGTGAACAAGAGCGGTCTCGACGAAGGTGTTGGTGGATGGCCGACCGGCTCTGGGAGGATTTGGAACGGGCGATGTGGGAGCTGTAACTAATAAGATCGCCCTACTTGATATAAAAATCAAGCAGGGCGATTATGTTTGAATCCGGCTAAAACTTAGTTTTTCATTTCCGCTTTGGCCTTCTTGTCAGCCGCTTTTTTTTCCTTGCGCAATTGTTTTTCTGCTTTGCGCTGGCGCTTGTCCTCGGCTCTGTCACGTTTGTCTTCCCGGTTATCGCGCACGTTTTCTTGTTTGTCGCGAGCATCTTCTTGCTTGTCGCGTGCTTTTTCAAGGTCATCGCGCTTGTTGCGCTCGTCATCTTCGCGTTTTACGTCCCGTACTTCTTGGCGGGCGTCACCCAGTTCTTCTTTTGATTTGCGATTTTCTGTGCGACGTTCGGCTTTGTTTTCATCACGATCCTGCTTGTTTTTTGCACGTTCGCGTTTGTTTTCAACGCGGTCGGCTTTGTCTTCGGCGCGGTCGGCTTTGGTTTCAACCTTATCATTCACTGTGGGCTGTTGGGCCTGGAGGGTGTCGAATGCAGCCAAAGCAAACAGGCAGCACAGGAGAATTAGTGTCTTTTTCATGTAAATCAATTTGTGTTTGTTAAATTTTAAATCAACTTCTACCCACTGAAAGAAGAAGCAGACGATTAAGTTTAGATAAGGAAGGAGTATTAACCCTTCCTTATGGAGAGACTCAATGCTACTGTCGCCCATTTGCCAAGCCTCATTCTCCACTTTTAAGGCAAAACTTTCCTATTACCTTGCGGCGCATTTTTTCCATCCTTTTTTAAAAAATGATAAAAACATCACAACTACTTCTGCTTTTTCTGGCAGTTTCCGCCAGCCTTTCGGCTCAAATCAGTTTCACCAACAAAACCAGTCTGCTCACACCCGACAAGCATTACAGCGGTGTAGCCATTGCCATTCTTGACATGAACGGCGACGGGCTTGACGACGTCGCCCGACTCAGTCAAGGCATTTACCTGAATATTCAATACCAAACCACCCCCGACCAAGCCTTCACCACATCGGGCATGACCCCGCTCCCCGGCACGAGTGATACATGGGGAATGTGCGCCGCCGATGTTGACAATGACGGTCTGGGCGATGTGCTGGCTGGCGGATTTTACAACGGCGTGAAAATCGCCCGATCCAATGCCCTCGGCACTTTTAGCATTCAAACTCTCACGATGCCCAGCATTTTTGTGCAAGGGGTGAATTTTGCCGATATCAACAACGACGGCTGGCTCGATGCGTTCGTTTGCCACGATGACGCAGCTGCCCAAATATTTGGCAACAACGGTGATGGTACCTTCAGCTACCAGCCCAACTGGATAGATTTGTCCACATTCCCCTCCTCTGACAACTCTGGAAACTACGGCTCCGTTTGGAGTGATGTGAACAATGACGGTCTCCTTGACCTCTACATCGCGCACTGCCGTCAGGGGGTGAACAACTCCACTGACCCTCGACGCATCAACCAACTTTTCCTGAACAACGGCGATGGCAGCTACACACAAGATATCGCCAACACTTCCGGTCTGCGCATCGGGGCACAGAGCTGGACGGCCGATTTTGGGGACATTGACAATGACGGTGACTTTGACTGCTTTATCACAAACCACGACGTAAACAGCCAAATACTTGAAAACGATGGTGCTGGCCATTTTACCGACATCACCGTAGCGGCGGGTTTTATGGGCGCTATCCAGGGTTTACCGATCCAGGGCGTATTCCGCGATTTTGACAACGATGGCTTTACCGACATCATCGTGGCGGGCGACCAGCACTATATTTTTCGCAACAATGGTAACAAGACCTTTTCCGCCATTCCCAATCCATTTGATATCAATGAGATGGAGTCCTTCGCTATTGGCGACTTAAATGGAGATGGTTTTCAGGATGTATATGGAGGCTACGCGCATATTTATACCAGTCCTTCTACCATTTCGGATGTATTGTGGATGAACGAGGGCAACAACAATCATTTCTATGGCCTTAACCTGCGTGGTCAGCAAAGCAACCGCAATGGCGTTGGTGCAAAAGTTCACTTATACTCAGCCTTAGGCATCCAAACCCGTGAGGTACGCTCTGGGGAAAGCTATGGCATCAGCAATTCGCTGCAAATCCATTTTGGCATGGGGCAGATCATCGAAATTGATTCCGTTGTGGTCAATTGGCCTTCGGGAATACGCCATGTGATTTACCAACCCGATGTGGATCAATACGCAACCGTTTACGAAGGTGGCTGTATTTCTCCGGCGCTTTCGCTCGTTGCCGACGGCCCCACCACCCTTTGTGCCGGCCAAAGCCTGGGTATCGGCACTGGCGAAGATTTTGACCAATACCTCTGGAACACAGGCGACACCACTGCCACCATCTTGGTAACCAACGCAGGTAATTACAGGGTCACCATCACCAATTCGGAGGGCTGCACAGCGGTTTCCAATTCGATGGCCGTCATCTTCGATCCCATACAAATCCCAAGCATTGAAGCCTTTGGCGACACCACTTTCTGCACTGGTGGCGAAGTGGTGCTAAGTTCTTCGGAAGCAGCAAGTTATCTCTGGAGCACGGGCGAAACCACCCAAGCCATCGCTGTGAGCCAAAGTGGGCAATACACGGTTGCAGCCCAAGGACTTTGTGCGGTGTTCAACTCCGCGCCCATCCATATCAACGTGCTGGCCGCTCCATTGCCCATCGTCGAACCCGATACCATTTTGGTGGGAGAATCCACTACGCTCATTGCCACTGGCGACAAGGTGACCTGGTACCCTACCGAAACGGCCCAAATCAATCTTGCGGTGAACGACACCCTTATAACCCCCGTACTCACGGAAACCACAACTTACTGGCTCACAAATACTTCAGTATATGGTGTGCCCAATGATTTTGTAGGAATGGTGAATCACCAGGGTTCGCCAACGAGCGACAACAATTACAATGGTGGGCTGATTTTCGATTGTTTTAAGCCTTTTGTTTTACTAAAAACAAAGGTCATTACCTCGGTAGCAGGTGAACGTAAAATTGATCTCCGTGCACCCAATGGCGATGTTTTGCAAACCACAACTGTAAACATACCCGAAGGCACTTCAATCATTGACCTGAATTTTGATGTTCCCGTAGGCACCGATTTCCTGCTGACCACCGATGCAACTTTCAACGAAAGCAGCATCGGCACGGCTGGCCCACAACTGCGCCGCAGCAGTCAGGGTTGCGCGTTCCCCTACGAGATTCCTGAGGTAGTAAGCATCAAAAACTCGACTTTCAATACGGAGCGCTACTACTATTTCTACAATTGGGAAGTGGCTTTCTATGGCTATGAATGCGTGAGCGACCGTGTGCCCGTCACCGTGGTCGTGAAGGCACAAAGCGGCACCGCTTTACCCAGCTGGGCTGCCGGATTGCGTATCTTCCCCAACCCGACCAACAGCACGATCAATATTGACATCCAAGGTTTTGCGGGTGGCAATCTTCTGGCAGCGGTCAAAAACGCGCAAGGCCAAACGCTCCAAACCCGCCTTTTGAATGCCACTGCGGGCAATGCTTTTTTCAGCACCGACCTGAGCAATTTCCCCGCAGGAATTTACTGGCTGGAATTGGCCAGCGAAGCAGGTGTAGTGCAGCGGAAGGTGGTGGTCCATAAAAAGTGATTTTTTTCAAGAAAATGCCAGCCTTATTGACGGATGCCGCGCTCGGTTGAGCGCGGCATCCGTGTTTTAAGCACCGTTTCTGTAATGAATATTCCTTATTTTTGTACAAAATTTCTGCCATGGAAGGACATGCACAATCAGCACCAGCGGGCAAAAAGTCAAGTGTTGCCAAATCTTACAGTCTAGAGGAATACTTCGACTTCGAGTTCAGTGCGGAAGGCAAGCACGAATACTTGGACGGCCGGATTCGCGCCATGGCCTACACCTCGCCTGCGCACGGCGAAATTTAAACCAATTTGATGGATGCTCTGGCAGCCTGCCTGAAAGCACAGGCATGTAAACGATATGCTGCAGATCGCATGGTTTATTTGCCGGACTGCAACAAGGTTTTTTATCCTGATTTGGTTATTGTTTGTGGTGAGCAATCATTTCGTGACCACAAGGGCAAAATGAAGGCCACACTCAACCCCTCTGTCATCATAGAAATCCTTTCAGACAGCACCGAAGAAGAAGACCGTATTGACAAATGGGGCTGCTACCGCACCGTTCCTTAAAAAGATGGAGGGCGGTAAATGTTTCAGGAGCGGGAAATCATCTGCACTTATATTGAACCACAACAGGAGATGCTAGTGCCTAAGCGTCCTTTTCCACCCATTCCACATTTTCGTAAATGTCGGACAGGCTTAAAGAACAGCCCAATTTGGGCAACCGAACAACGGCCTCGAGCTGATCAAACACTTCAAAGCGCCAGCCCTGATCGTCGCGGCTGTAGCGATGGCTCTTGTCATGTTTGCCATTTTTATTGACTGCAAATTTAGGCAATTTTCGCGTCGGTTGACAATTTTCCCTAAGTTTCCACGCGATCTGGCGACTCAAAGTCGTCTGACCGCTAAGACATATCCTGTGCCAGGGGAAACGTGAATTGTCCTCCTGACGGGGCCTGTCCGCATCAAGTGCGCTTTGCTTGAGTGCGTACCGTTTTGAATGCTTTAGAGTGCAATTAAAGGCAATTTTAGCGAAAATTTGACGTAGCTGTACCTAAACCGCGTAGCGGTGGCATTCCTGTAGCCCCAGCGTTTAATTTTTTCAGAACCGCGTAGCGGTGACATTATTATGTCGAATTAATGCCACCGCTATGCGGTTCCCTTCAACACAACGCCCTATTGGGCTACAGGAATGCCACCGCTACACGGTTTTAGAGAACGAAAATTTGTCAACTTTTTAAAAGCTATCGTATATACTCATTTCGCCAGTTCGTTGACATTCTACAATCTTTGCATTCATGGCAAAGTCAAAAAGCATATTGGGCGATGAACGCCTTGAACGCCCACAT
>Ga0163147_10002966_pt1 | contig 23310 bp, 17 predicted proteins | sample OliLakLV19MP6G1_FD_148597 | JGI IMG/M metagenome (GOLD analysis project Ga0163147, IMG submission 148597) | Freshwater microbial mat bacterial communities from Lake Vanda, McMurdo Dry Valleys, Antarctica- Oligotrophic Lake LV.19.MP6.G1 | ecosystem: Environmental > Aquatic > Freshwater > Lake >...
TCTTGAAAAGCATGTCCGCCTTCGGTAGCATCTTTTTCAATCTCTTTAAAAATATCTTCTACAATGTTGATTGCAGAAACCAACAGACTTGCTTTCGGCATTATGAAAACTGCGTTTGCCATGTGCTTGGTGAAACTGTCTGAACCACTGATTAAACTGATTTGAGGATTACGCTGATTTTGAAATTCCTTTATGAATGGGAATACTTTTGTTTGCACATGCAACAACATTTCATCAGCAGGTTGGTGCTTAAAGTTGCTCCAACGTAATTCTGTTTTGTCAACTTCTTCGCTGCTCCCTGCAATTTTATATTTTCCTTTGAACCGTGAAGTATATTTTTCGCCAGTAAATTCTGCATCTCTTTCACGCTTCGCTTCCAAATCATCCAAGCGTTTCATAAAAATTAAATAGGTGATTTGCTCAATGGCAGTCAATGGATTGGCAATGCCTCCTTCCCAGAAGTTTTGCCAAAGTTTATCAATGAGAGATTTTAAAGCGGAGTTGTTTTGTAACATATTGTTTTCTATTTTTTTAAGCACAGACACTTTGTCCATGCGTTTGTCCATGGTTGTTTTTCATCATGGACACAATGTCCATGTGAATGTCCATGATGGTTGATTTTAGCGGAAATCCACTCCAAAGACATAATGTCCTTGGAAATGTCCTTCGGAAATAAAGATTCAATAAATCATTTGTTTCCAGAGACATGCTGTCTTTGGAAATGTCTTTGGAATTTGGAATAACATTATTTACCCACATATTCATAGGTTGCATTTTTGCCTCTTCCTTTTAAATGAATAAACTCTTTGGCTTTGAATTTTGCTAAATGCCTTTGAGCTTTCTTTTCATTGAATCCAAAATGTTCAGCGTATTTAATTACTGTAGTGTTTCCAATTGACTTTATCCAATTTATTCCAGCAATTTCATCTATTTTCAAATCGCCCAAAGCTTCATTCCCTGAAACTGTTTTGGATGCTTCTATGCTTCTTGAAAAAGTTAAAGACAAATAAGGAGCTTTGTAATCGTAGAAAGGCAAAGGCAATTCATACTTCTCTTGCATGCCCCTAAAAGTTTCCATTCCAAGTTCAGATTCTTCCATCAATCCCATTCTATTGAACACATAAGTAATTTTAGGATTTCGACTCAATGATGGAGCACGGAAAGCTTTCACATCTTCAAGCGATATTGGGGAAACTGGTAAGCCCGCACTTTTGACTACAATTTTATCATCATCAATTTCAATGTAGGTTTTTGCTCCTTCTTGTTCATAGTCTCGGTGAACCAATGCGTTTATTATAGCTTCACGTAAAGGTTCAATTGGGAAGAGTGTATTTGTTTTTCGTTGAAATTGCTTTCGGCTAACTTCTGAATGTAAAACTTGTTCAAGCCATAATTCAATTTCCTTTGGAATCAAAACAAGAGGACCTTCAAAATCTTTAGGAATGGAAGCGTTGTTTCCGTATTTAACTTTCGCCTTAATAACTGCTTGCTGATATTTTTCGCGTGGGTTATTGCCAAATAAAAGAATACCAAACCCTGTAGGAATATACTTTGTTCCATCATTTATATTAACACGCTGAACGATTCCAGCATGTTCAAAATGCAGCCACAATTCATTTGAGTTTATCGCATGAGGAAGTTTAGATTGGTCAATGTAATACTGAATGGCTTTCTCCGAAAAGTGTTTTAAATCCATTGTAGGTATGGTGTTTTCTAATTTTGAAAGAACCACTTCCTTTTTTTCCTTTCTATCATCAGCCCTTTCGATTGCTTGCTTCAAAAACTCCTTATTTATGTCCTTTATGGCTTTTTGAAACTGCGGGTAAAACATGTGAACTTTGATACCGTTATCTTCAAGGAACTTAATACCTTTTCTGTCCACATCTGGGTCGGGGTCTTCAATTCCAATCCAAACTTCTTTAACTCTTGCGTTTACAATTCTTTCTGCACAACCTAATTTTGGATGGCGTCTTGCCCCAGGAGCACAAGGCTCAAGTGTGGCAAACAATATACTATCGTCTAATTTTGCTGAACGGTTTTTTCTTTCTAACAACGTAAATTCTGCATGGTCGCCAAATCGTAATTCACCTCTGCTTGCAGATTCAATTGTCCCGTCTGATTTAATCAAAACTGCACCCACTTTTGGACTTACTTTACCATCTGTCCTTGGTTCTTCTATTGAATCATTCATGGCATCAATAGCCATTTGCATATATTTTTCTGGATTAAATTTCTCTACGATTTTCTTTGCCATATTATGCTGCAATTAGTTTTTCGGTGAATGATAAAATTTCTTCAATTTCTTTTTGATTGAAGATGCCTCTGATCCCTTCGGGATGCAGAAGTGTGAACGGTGATTCAATTAAATTTTTCTTTGACAAAGCTCCTGTGTCAATTATGAATTTGCGAAGCAAATCTAAAAACTGCAATTGTCGGCTTGTAAGATAGGTATGTGTTGCAATAAAATTGTCAAATGCTTTTGAAACTGTTTCGGGATAAGTTTCTAAAATAGTGATTCCTAAAATGTGTTTGATGAATTGCACAAACACCGCTTTGCGGTGGTTGTAAACTCTCCGCAATAAATCAATGGTTATGTGTGGATGTTCGTCATGCAGTTCTTCCGCAAGTTGGTTGGCTTCGTCTGCCGAAATTTCTTTTCCTTCTTTTAGTTTTTGTAAAATAGGATTTGCAGAAACCAATTCGTTTACTTTTTGCTCAACCAACTCACGATATTTTGCAATGCTTAACGCTTGGTGTTCGGGTCCAAACTCTATAAATTCCTTTTCGCTTACAAGGTCTTTGAAATTAAATTTTGCAGGTGCTAAAGGAATAATAGCTTCACGAAATTTCATCAGCGGTGAAAGTTTCTGAATGAGTTCGTCAAATTTCTCCTCTGTAATGGTTGCCCAAAAATTATTTGTTTGTGCTTGCCTTATGAGTTGTTCTTCTCTTGAAACAATGTTGATGCTTAAAGGAAGTTCTCCAATTTCTTCAATGATGCTTTCTTTCAGTGTTTCAAATTTTTCCTTCTCTGCTTTTAAACCTGCCAATGAAACTTCCACAATATCTTTTTCAAATCGCATGGCTTTATAGTCAGCATCAGCAACCGTTCTGAATAATGGTTTTACAACTGCATCTAAAAATTCAATTTTGTCTTGCGTTAAGTTGTTCCAAAAATTTTCATCATTCAATCTTTGCAATTCGTGTTTAGCTTCCATTATCACTACAGAATTTTGCGGAAGTGTTGCAACTTGTTTTTTCAGTTTCTGAATTTCTTTGTTTACAATTACTGTTTGTGCTGTTGATTGTGCTTCTTCAATTTTATTTAATCGCAAACCAAACAAACGCACTGGCAAAGGAATTTGCGGTTTCAATTCTTTTCCTCTCGGATTAAGTTTGAAATATTCAAAGTTGTCCCAACAATCTAAAATGAGAAACGAATCTTTAAAGGTGCACCACGATTTCATTTTTGTGGGCTCAAGCAAACGAGTTCCTCTCCCTATCATTTGCCAAAATTTAGTGTAGCTGTAAACTGGTTTTGCAAAAACTAAATTCACCAACTCACGAACATCAATGCCTGTGTCAAGCATGTCCACACTCAACGCAACACGAGGCATGTCGTTATGTATGAACTGGTCAAGCAAGCCGCCTTTTCCATACACACGAGGGTCTTCACTCACTAAAACTTTTGCCAACTCACCTTTGTATTCAGGATAAAGCGAATCAAAAATTTCTTCCATTCGCCTTGCATGTGCTTTGGTTGAACAAAAGAAAATTGTTTTGCCTGGCAATACTCCGTTGTTGTCTTTGATACATTAACTTTTGCTAACTCACCTTTATATTCAGGATAAAGCGAATCAAAAATTTCTTCCATTCGCCTTGCATGTGCTTTGGTTGAACAAAAGAAAATTGTTTTGCCTGGCAATACTCCGTTGTTGTCTTTGATACATTCTTCCATGAACTCACGAACTATCAAAGCGTTTGTTCCCCGATTGATTACTTTCTTTTCAATCTCTGTTCCTTCGTAATTTATTTCTTCAATTTCTTTTCCTTCCAGAATTAATTTCTGTTGGTCTTCCAAAGAAATTGTTCGTTTGCTGATTCCTTCTTGTTGAAATTTTGTTTTGATTTTCATTACCTGAAAATTGCACAAGTAGGGTGGAATGTGGTTTACTGCTTCATCATACGAATACGCAAAAGTTGGAACTCCGTCATCGGTTTCAAATAACTGAAATGTGTTGTGGTCAATAACATCGGTTGGCGTTGCTGTCAATCCCAAAGTAATTGTGTTGAAGTAATCTAAAATTTCTCCGTAAGTGTTGTAAATGCTTCGGTGGCTTTCGTCCACTACAACCAAATCAAAAAAGTGTGGCGACAAAAAATCTTTTTCATCACGAATCACATTCAACATTGTTGGGTAAGTTGAAACATAAATTCGTCTGTCTGTTGCAATATTTTTTTCGCCTTGCTTTGGCCAACGTGGTTCGTTGGGTAAAAACTCTTTAAATGCTTCAAGTGTTTGGTCACGAAGTGCAATACGGTCAACTAAAAATAAAACTCTCTCTGCCCAACCTGCTCTCATGAGTGCATCCACAAGTGCAATGCAGGTTCGGGTTTTACCCGTGCCTGTTGCCATTACCAATAAAAATTTTCTCTTGCGTTTTTCAACCGCTTCCATCACGGCACGGATGGAACGGATTTGATAATCCCGTCCTGCAATTTTGGTATTGATAAGTTCACCTGCTAAAGTTTTTCGTGACTTACGAATGTAAGAGTAGCGTTCCAAATCATCACGGGTTGGAAACCCGTGAACTTTTTTCGGGGGGTAATTGTCCAAGTCCCAAAAGAAAATGTCGTGTCCGTTTGTATAAAAACAAAAGGGGAGTTCTCCCCCTTGTGTTTTCTGAATATTATTGCAATACTGTTTTGCTTGCTCTCTGCCAATGGCAGCGTCAACGGCAGTTTTCTTAGCTTCCACAACTGCAAGCGGTTTACCGTCTTTGCCTAATAAAACATAGTCGCTGAATTGGTGTCCTGCGTATGGAGTTGCAGGTTCTTGAACCACAGTGAGGTGAATGTCAAACTCCTCAATTACATGAGTCCGGTCAGTCACATTCCAGCCCGCTTTTTTTAAGCGGTTGTCAATGATTTCTTTCCTTGTCAGTTTTTCGTTCTTCACTTTTAAATATTACGCATATTAGAGTTGGTTAAAATACGCAAAATTCCCGTTTTATAGTCCGAAGTCTCTCTCAGTGCGTTGGGAGAAACGGCTCTTTTGCAAGCTTGGGCTGTGTGTCGGCTTGCGTGGCTTGCAAATGTGCCGTTTGTGCAGTTGGCAAAAATTGAATTAAAAAAAATGTGCGGTGGGGAAAATAAAAAATACAGAAGGGTCGGCAATGAGTGTCGGTTCAGTTGCTGTCCAGTTGAAATATGGTCTGTATGTTTGGTCACCTGTCAAAATTAGCGTTTCAGTTTATGTTTATAGTCGTCTGTTTTGTTGTTGTTGTGTCGTCTGTTAGGCTTGCCTATAACTTCCTACAACACGCACTCCTTCACCTCCCCCAAAACTGCTACCGTGACTGCAACTGCCCACAACCCAACCCTCATCTTTTACCGCAAATAATTTCTTTCATGTTCTCCTGATCCAAATATTTATTCGCCAATTCCATCAATCTTTCTGCGGTAATATTTTTTATTCCATTCACCAAAGAATCAAAATAAGAAATTTCAAGATCGCTCATCACCATATTTTTAATTACGTTAATGCGATTAAAAGGACCATCTGTTGCTCTTAATAATCCACCCATCATATAATTTTTGATGATCAATAATTCATCCTCCTCCATTTTTTCGTTTTTGAGGATGTCCATTTCTTTATAGGTTTCTGCTATGGCTGCTGCACAAACTTCATTTCCGGTTTCAGTTTGAATAACAAAAAAACTTCCGTAACGATAATGTGTAACGCCGGAATGAATTCCGTATGTATACCCTTTATCTTCACGTATATTTGTCATCAACCGGGAACCAAAATAGCCACCGAAGGCAGTATTTAGAACATTAAATTCCGGATAATCTTCATGTTTTTTAGATATGCTGATATTTCCGATACGCACAGAAGATTGAACAGAATCTTCCTTGGAGATAAAAAATTTATTTTCGTTATCTGTGGAAATATTTTTATTTGTTGCAGATATTACAACACCATTTTTCTGATAATGTCCAAAATGTTTTTCTAATAAATTAATCGCGTTTTCGTTCACATTTCCGGCCATAAAAATTGTTGCATCTGCTGGATTATAATGTTTGCGGTGGTAATCTTTTAATTGGGCTGTAGTAATTGTATCAAAATCATTTTCAAAAGTAGAATATCCGTATGGATGATCTTTTCCGAAAATTACTTCATTAAATTTCCTGTTCGCATGAAAATCGGTATTTTGTGCAGAGATGAGTAATTTCTGTTTTTGTTTTTTTACAAAATGTTCCAATTCATCTTCCGCAAAAGAAGCATCGGTTAAAATTTCTTCTGCAACGGGCAAAATTTTATCTAAATATTTCCCCAAACAAAATATAATAACAGAAGTAAGATCGTGACCATGGTCAATTTCCAGTTGAGCGCCATAAAAATCTACAATATCTGCAATTTGTTTTGCTGTTTTTGTAGATGTTCCTTTTTTCATGATGTTGGAAACAGCTCTGCTCACCACATGTTGGGGCTCGTGCCATCGCCCTGCATTAAATCGCAATTCTACACGTATAAGATCTTCTTCAATGCCTCCTACATAATATAGGTCGGTTCCATTTTTTAATTTCTGATGTTTAAAATTTTGTATATCTAAACGGTCAATTAAATTCTGATGAGGTGCTTCAGTTCTTGTCATAATAATTTTTATTTAAGGGATCAAATATCTTTTCCGTAATATAAGGTGCTGCACTTTTCTGTTGCTAAAAATTGTTGCGCACAACTTTGAATGTCGTTTGCAGTTACATTGGTAAAACGATCTATTTCAATATTTACCAGATTAGCACCTTCTAACATTTCGGCAATTGCCAACGATTCTGCTTTATTTAATACACCGGTATATCCACTGGTGATATCCATCTCCACAATATTTTTTACACGTTGTAATTCTTCCGCAGCAATTAATTCGTTTTGTATAGTATTTACTTCTGCAGTAATTGCTTTATCTGCATCTGCATAATTAACTCCTTCCGATAATTTTCCTGTTATAATAAACATACCGGTGTCTATACTACCTGTAACATAACATGCAATATCGGTAAATAATTTTTGTTCTTTTTTTAAGCGATGTTGTAATCGCGATGACTCTCCGGATCCTAAAACATCAGATAATAAGTTGATCGGATAATACTCCTTTTCAACCCTGCCCGGCATTTTCCACGCTTTATAAATTACATTTACCGGAACGTCTTTTTTAACGGCTAAAAATTTCGCTGTTGTTTGCTCAGGTTCCTCGGGATACGAATAATTTAATTTTTCTCCGGGTGTAATTTCTCCAAACCATTTTTTTGCAAGTTCCAATGCTTTCTCCGTGGTAATTCCTCCTGAAATGGTAAGAATTGCATTATTTGGACGATAATATTTATAAAAGAAGTTTTCTACATCAGTTAAAGTTGCATCCTTCACATGTTGTAATTCCAATCCAATGGTAGGCCATTGATAGGGATGTTTTTCATATACTAATTTGCGCAAAATATGCCAAACATCACCATAAGGTCTGTTGATATAATGCTCCTTAAATTCCTCACAAACAACATTGCGCTGCACCTCTAAAGATTTTTCTGAAAAATCCAGTTTTAACATTCTATCGCTTTCCAGCCATAAAGCTGTTTCTATATTGGAAAAGGGCAGAATATCGTAATAATTGGTAAGGTCGTTTGTGGTAAAGGCATTATTAGTTCCGCCGGCAAGCTGCAATTCAGTATCAAAATCCGGAATATTGGCAGAACCCCCGAACATGAGATGTTCAAATAAGTGTGCAAACCCGGTCTTTGAAACATGTTCATCCCTTGCTCCAACCTTATATAAAACATTCACGGCGCAAAGTTGTGTGGTGTGATCTTCGTTGATGATCACCGTGAGGCCGTTATCTAAAGTAAATTTTTGAAATTGAATCATAATGCTAAAATAACTACAATTAAAATGGATAGGTTCAATAGATCGTTGAACCATTGCTAATAAAAAAAGCACCTTGCGGTGCTACGTGGGCCCACTTGGAATCGAACCAAGCACCTACTGATTATGAGTCAGTTGCTCTAACCGAATGAGCTATAGGCCCGCTGTTTTTAGGGAGTGCAAATATAATACGTTTTCCCTTTTTTGCTGAACTTCAAAGCCTTTTCTTTGTTTAACTTTGTGATTATGGTTCTTAACGATCTCTACAAAAAAGCCCTAAATAAAGAGTTTTTAAGTGTGGAAGAGGGTGTTTTCCTCTTCGAAAATGCACCAACCCCTGAGTTGATGGAAATTGCCAATACGCTCCGAATTCAGCAGAAAAAAAGCAATAAAGTAACCTGGATTATCGACCGCAACCTCAATACCACCAATATATGTGTGGCAAACTGTAAATTTTGCAACTTTTACAGAATTCCCGGCCATGCGGAAGGTTATATAACCGATAAGGAAACATACAGAATAAAAATTGAGGAAACTATTAAATATGGAGGTGACCAGTTATTGTTGCAAGGCGGTCACCACCCGGATCTTGGTCTCGATTTTTACGTTAAAACATTCAAAGAAATAAAAGAAATGTTCCCGCAAATAAAACTGCATTCTTTGGGGCCACCGGAAATTCACCATATTGCAACCTTAGGTAATTATACTTACGAATATGTTTTAACGGAACTCAAAAAAGCAGGTCTCGATAGTTTGCCGGGAGCAGGTGCAGAAATTCTGGTTGACAGAGTTAGGAAAATAATTTCTACCGGAAAATGTTTAAGTGACGAATGGTTGAATGTGATGCGTGTTGCGCATAAATTGGATATTACTACAAGTGCAACCATGATGTTTGGACATATAGAAACCATAGAAGAAAGGTTTTTGCATCTCGAAAAAATTCGTCAGGTTCAAAGCGAAAAACCTGCGGGTGCAAAAGGATTTTTGGCTTTTATTCCCTGGACCTTTCAGGATGTTGATACAACACTTAAAAAAATACGTCGCGCAAAAAATGACACCACTCCGGATGAATATATCCGGATGATCGCTATGAGCAGAATATTTTTACCGAATATTGAAAATATTCAGGCGAGCTGGTTAACGGTGGGAAAAAATGTTGCGCAAATTTGTCTGCATGCCGGTGCAAACGATTTCGGCAGTATCATGCTGGAAGAAAATGTAGTGAGTGCCGCCGGAGCTCCTCATCGTTTCACTTACAAATCAATTCAGGAAGCAATTAAAGAAGCAGGTTTTATTCCGCAATTGCGCAATCAGCAATATGAGGAAAGAATTATTCCGGCTGAAATAGAAGAGCAGGTAATAAATTATTGAACTGCTCTCTGATTTTATTTGTTTACCTATAGAAAACTTTTTATCTTTAACTTGTGTTTAACATAATAGCGCGTAAGACACTTTTGGAGTATTGTGAAAAATATCCCGAAGCCAATAATAGTTTATTGGAATTATATCATGAATTACTCAACTGTGACTTTAAAAATTTTAATGAATTAAAATTGAGGTATGGTAGTACAAGTATTGTTAAAGATGAAAGAGTAGTTTTTAACATATTAGGTAATAAATACCGCCTTGTTGTAAGAGTAGTATTTGAATTCAAAACGATTCAAATCAAATGGTTTGGAACCCATGCTGAATATGATAACATCAATGTTGCTGTAATACAATTTAAAAAGAAAAGAAAATGAAACTTAAGCCAATAAAAACGAATAAAGACTATCAACTATCATTATTGTGGGTTGATGAGCAATTTGATAGAAAGGTGAAAAAAAACTCATTGGCCGGTGAAAAATTGCAAATCGTATTGTTATTAATTAAACAGTATGAGGATATACATTTTCCGATTCCAACACTTAATCCACTTGAGGCAATTAAACTTAAAATGGAGGAACTTGGGTTTCGAAATAAGGACTTTGTGGACAAGATTGGCAGCAAAGGATATGTAAGTGCTATTTTAAATGGAAAAAAACCGTTGACTCTCGAAATAGCAAAAATCTTTCATAAAGAACTTGGAGTTCCCGCTGAAGTGCTTTTAGCATAAAGTGGGAACTCAATTTATGTTAGGTGTAATGTTTCCACGATTTAACAGGGAAATCTACTAAATTAAACTTCTTCTTAAATAATTTCAATGCATACCTTTACACCATGCGTCGCATCACAGCAGATATCATTTATCCAATTACATCCAACCCATTAGTGGAACATGTTTTATTATTGGAGGATGATGGCACTATTTTAAATATACAACCACTTTCCCAATTTGATGAAACAACAGTTGAAAAATTTTCGGGAGTTTTGGTTCCGGGTTTTATTAATACCCATTGCCATATTGAATTATCACATCTTAAAGATCTGTTTCCGAAAAAGACAGGATTGCCTGCATTTTTAAATCTTGTTACACAAAAAAGAGTTAATAAGGAAGAACTGGTTTTGGAAGCAATAGCCAATGCAGAAACCGAAATGATTAGAAATGGAATTGTTGCGGTTGGCGACATTTCCAATGTTTCAATATCTTTTGCACAAAAATCAAAACGCAATATCTATTATCACACCTTTGTAGAATTATTTTCCTTCGACCCCTTTAATGCAGGAGCCGCAGTGGAAGCCGGAGAAAAATTGATTGCCGAAGCACGCGGATTTGGTATTCATGCATCACTTGCTCCACATGCAACATATTCTGTGAGTTCCGAATTAATAAAAAAAATAACTAAACATTGTTTTGAAACCGGAAAACCCACTTCCATTCACATGCTGGAAAGCAATGATGAAAATGAATTTTATGTGAGAGGTACAGGCCTTTATCGCAAATTATATCGCGATATGAACAGGGATATAAAACATTTTATCCCAACCGGAAAAACTGCGCTGGAAAGTTTATTACCGGATTTTAATCCGCAGGTAAAAACATTGTTAGTACACAATACCATCGCTACGGAATGGGATACTGAATGGGCTGAAAATATACATCCGAATTTATTCTGGTGTTTTTGTCCGAATGCTAATTTATTTATTGAAGATCGTTTGCCGGATATTCCTATGTTAATGAAACACGTGCAATATATCACCATCGGAACCGATAGTTTGGCAAGTAATCATGGATTATCTGTTTTAGAGGAATTAATCTCTATCCAAAATAAATTTCCTGAAATTAAAACAAACGATCTGTTTCGATGGGCTACTTTATACGGAGCAAAATTTTTGGGAATTGACGATCAGTTTGGATCTTTTGATGCAGGTAAAAAACCCGGAGTGAATTTGATTAAACATCTCGCAAACGATTCTTTACAAAATACTACTTTGGAAAAAATAATGTGATTGCGGACAGCCCTAGCATAGTCTCCTTACTCCAATAAAAACCAATTATACCAATAGGGAACTGGCCGGATTGTGCTTCATTTCGCGCATACGTATTCGTTCTTTGGGAGTTTGAAACGTATCAATAAATTTATATCCATTTTCCAGCCATTGTAATTTTTCCATTAAAGTAAATTTTTTATACAGTTCAAGTTGTTCATCACTAACAGTGTAATGAAATCCCTTGTTGGCGTTTTCTTTTTTCGGAATGATTTTAATTTTCATTTTTTGATAAGTCTGGATAATAAAATAATATCATCATTATCCTGTTTTCGGTTCGAATGTTTTTTAATATTTGTATATATTCCATTTCCAATTCTTATACCCAATATGCTCCTCGCCTCAAAAATAAATTAATCCCTTGATGGACTTTGCGGACTACATCTTCACCATTTTTCTCTCCCCAAGCACATTTTCGCCATCACTCAAATGAATAAAATAAGTTCCCCCAGGAATATTTTTAATATCCAGTGTTATTGTTTGTTTATCACCGGAAATAGTATTTATCTCCTTGCTTAAAATTATTTCTCCCAACATATTCACCAAATTAATTGTTCCGGAAATATTTTTTGCCGTAGTTAAATCAATGGATACTAAATCATTTGCGGGGTTTGGATATATTGTAAAAGGAAAAGTTTCAATGCTTTGAATACTCTGCGCCAATTCTCCCGAAATATTAATATTATCCATATAAATTCCTTGACCGTAATGACCGATATTACGGAACGCGATTGCAACTTTTTCTTCCCCCAAATATGCCGTGAGATCAATGGTATCTGTTTTCCATTGATCGGCATTAGGAACCCAAAGATCGGCAGTGTAATCAGGTGCGGTGGCAAGATCATTTCCCGATTTTAACCAAACACTTGTCCACGTATCTCCACAATTGGTAGTAATCAAAATTTCCAGTGAATCGGGATATGCATCACTATATTTTACATACGCATAGTCAAAAGTTAATTGTGCAGATAATGCCAATGAAAAATCATATTGTGGGGTAACTATATCATCTTTTGCACCTGCAGTTTCATTGTAATAATTATCGAACAACATAGATTTTGTGCTGAGATCATATCCACCTGCAGCGCTTGTCTGATCCCAAAATACTGCATCCTCATTTGCATCATTTTCTGTCCACTGATAAGGTGGAAATAATGTTTGAAATCCTTCTACTAAAGGAATATCATTAATTCCGGATACCGTAATAAAGGAAGTTTTTATTTCTGCATCACTTCCATTTATATTACTTGCAGTTAAAGTTACATTATATGTTCCGGGAACATCATAAAATATTACAGGATTTTCCATGGTAGATGTTGCGGGAGTTCCACCTTCAAATTCCCATAAAACGCTTTCTGTATTATCTGTGGATGCATCTGTAAATTGAACGCTCGTGCCGGGACAAACAACATTAATATCAGAAATAAATTCTGCAGCAGGAATGGGAAATGGTTGATACAACGGAGATTCCCAAACACCTTTACCGTAATATCCGACACGCAAAACAGAATTCGGACTTCCGTCATTAAACATCATCAGATCCTGAATATTTGCAACAGTTGGTAATCCTGTTGAATAATTATCCCAATGATCCATCGTTATATTGTGATAAAATACGCCGATAGCACTGGCTACGTAAATAGATTCATCTGTGCTGTAATCATCTAAATAAATTCCCACAATATTACCTCCCGGAAGGTCGTAGGTAATATTTGTCCAACTCGCCGCTCCATCATCAGTTCTATAAACATAACCGTAACTAAATAAATATGCTACATCAGGATCGTATTTTGAAACAGCAAGCCCTGCTCTGAAACTTGTTCCAGCAGGAGCTGAAGTTGTTACCCACGTTGGTGTAGCATCTAATGCATTGGTTGTATGCATTATTTTGCTGTCTGCTCTTACTACATAAACATTATTAGCATCAACCGGGGAAACTGCAATTCCTTTTACTTCTTTATTCATTGCAGTTAATACAATCCAATCGGGTGAAGCGGATTCTAAATTATCGCTTCGCCAAACTTCATATTGTGAAACAAAACCGGTTTGCGGCGCTGCGGGTGTAAATGCCATTCGCACCGAAGCTGCATCAGGATCTGCTATCGGAGAATTCCAATTTTGATCACCACCTGTTACAATTCTTCTTGTTCCGTGATAATAATAAACGCGATTATAAGTTAAATAATCGAACCACATGCGTGCACCCCAGTCTCCACCGCGATTACAATACCAGGTTGGATCACCGTAATATAATTCACCATTGTCTTGTGTTCCTATACTTACAATAGTGTTATTTAATTTACTTTGTGCCGCGTGATAAATTTCTGTTGCACTTAACCCGTTTGCATATTCTGTCCAGGTATCTCCTTCATCATAACTTAAAAATATACCTCCGTCATTTGCATTTAATATCATAGTATGATCATTCGGATTAAAAACTAATTGATGCATATCGGTATGGCAATCTGCCCACCAATCTGTGTACTGTGTCCAGGTTGCACCACCGTCAATACTTTTCCAAATAACATGACAAGCAGTATATACTTTATTTGCGTCATCAGGATCAACTACCATATCAAAATTATAATTTCCTTGTCCGCCTTCTAATGCACTATATCCATTTAAGTTTGGATAATCTGTTTTTATCAGATCAAAATTTAAACCGGCATCTGTTGATTTAAAAATAGTTGTCTGACCCGCAATTGTCGCAATATAAACTACATTTGGATCTGCAGCACTTACCCCTAATCTGCTTCCATATGCAATGCCGCCCGGAATTATTAATTCAACAGAAATATCTGTCCAGGTATCACCCCAATTATCAGAGCGAAAATATTTTCCATCGTAATCAACCGCATATATAATTCCGCTATTATCAGGATTAAATATCATATCGGTAAATGATCCATTGCTTTTCTTTTCTGTCCACAATAATCCACCATCAATCGTTTTAAATATACCATCACTTGTTGCAGCAATTAGGGTATTGTGGTCATCCGGTTTCATTAATAATTCCAAAGCCATGCGCGTTCCAATTCCAACATTGGCTGGAGCCCAGCTATCTCCGCCATCAATGCTTTTATATACTCCGTATGAATCATAATAATAATTCGGATCACCTGTTCCTAAATAGATAATACTATTATCGGTAAAATCAATACATACCGAAGCACAATTTAATGGAGGCAAGGCATCTGTTCCAGTAACGGTCCAGTTTACTCCGAGATCATGACTCACATATAATCCCCCCGAAGCCGTTGTTGCCCAAATCGTATTTGCATCAATGGGATCCCATTTTAATTGTGTAGTCCTTCCTATTCCATGAATTTGCCCTGAAATATTTGTTGGAAAAGCAATTGGTCCCGTTTGATGCCAGTCGCCTGTTACTTGTGTAATTGCAATTAAACAAAAACAATTAATTAATATTAAAGTAAAATATTTTTTAATCATACCACGGTATTTTTTTAATTTCTGTATAGTTTTATAATTCAATCATTTACCCTTCCATTTTCCCAAATTAATAACTGCTCTTTGGGTGTTGTAATACTTCCATCCTCCTTAACCCAGGGTTCTACCATTATTTGCCAGCGCTTAAATCTTTTATATTCAAAGGAATATTGCTGACTTTCCCTTGCGCGTTTCTCGTTTTTTGTGGTGAGAAGTGCATCCAGAAATCCTTCCTTTTTTTCATATTCCTCGCCTTTTCCCAATACATCTTCTTCTTGTTTTGGAAGAGGACGAACACTCCAGTATTGATTAAATGCTTCAACAGCATCAAAATAATTGGTTGTGGTATCGTTTATCATTGGGATCCAGAGGGGATCCTTTTGCAACTTTTTATCAGAAAGACTTTGAGCCTGAGTGCCGGCAAACAAAAATGCAAGTAGAAGTGTTAAAATAAATTTCATTGATGTGGATTTATTAAACAAAGTTAAGAATTTAAGCGATTGGGCTTTAAAGTGCTGCCAGATACCATTCGGTTCATCAGAAAAGGGGTTCAACCAGAAAATTCTCCCGTTCATCGAAAATACCTTCTGCACCGGAAACTGCTGATACAATTTTGTGCTGACAAGTTTACTTGCTTAGGTCAAAAACAATGGAAATGTTAAATTATTAAAAAAACTATGGAAACTTTCGAACAATTTTTGGTTTCCTGAGTTTCAAGTATTTACCTTTGCATCAAAATTCAAAAAAAGGCCAAAAACTTTATTTTAGCCTCCTAACTAATGGAAAATCAACTAAATAACGAAGAAGAACTGGCTTTGGATAAGGATTCAGAAGAAAACACTTCCTCTGAAAATGAGCGGGTGAATAAGTCTTCAATTGATAAAACGACAGATTTGGAGAAATTTTCCTTGTCTAAAGCTGCGGATGACAAGTCTAAAATATTATCGCGTTGCGAGCGTCTCTTCATGCGGTACGGTATAAAAAGTGTTACCATGGATGATGTTTCGCGCGAGCTTGGCATCAGCAAAAAAACCCTATACCAGTTTTTTGAGAATAAGGAGGACCTTGTCTATCAAATAACAGTGCATCATTTTGATTGTCAAAATCTTGCGGTAGAACAAATCTTAAAGGAAGCTAAAACGGCAATTGATGAAATGTTCGGCATTGCAAATTGGATGAATGCTATGAGTAAAAATATAAACCCAAGTTTAATATTCGATCTCAGAAAATATCACCCTGCGAGTTGGAATGTCTTCATCAATCACCGGAATACAGAAGTATATAACAGCATTAAGAACAATCTGGAAAGAGGCGTTCGCGAAGGAATATATCGCGAAGATCTGAATGTGGAAATTATAACACGCATATATATTGCTCGCGTAGAAATGTTTATCGATAATGAAATTTTTCCCTATGATAAATTCCCGCCTGAAAAAACATTTAATGTATTTATCGATTATCACATTCGTGGAATTGCAACACCAAAAGGAATTAAATTACTCGAAAAAATAAAATCACAAAAACATGGCATATAAACTCAAATTATTTTTAATCGCATTGATCGGCCCTGTAATGTTGTATGCGCAATCGCAACAGTATTCGTTACAGCAGGCAATTGATTATGGAATTGAAAATAACACCCTATCAAAGTCTGCAGCGCTCGATGTAGCAAATGCGCAGATAACAATCAAAAACCGCCTTTCGGCAGGCTTGCCTCAGGTTGATGCAAGTATTGATTACCAGAATTTTTTCAAATTGCCTACTTCCTTACTGCCCGCTGAATTTTTTGGAGGAGAGGCAGGTGAATTTATTCCTGTGCAATTTGGCACCGAACAAAATCTAACTGCCGGTGTTTCCGCATCTCAGTTATTATTTAGTGGGGCATGGATTGTCGCATTAAATGCAGCAAAGGAATATGTAAATCTTGTTGAGGCTCAGCAAAAACTTACCGAACAAGACATCCGTAAAAATGTTGAGACTGCATATTATGCGGTGTTAATTGCAAAAGAATTCGAAACCTTACTGCAAAAAAATATCGACAATCTCGACAAAGTTTATTTTGAAGTGAAGGAAATGTTGAAAGCAGGATTTGTGGAACAAATTGATGTGGATCGATTGACAATGAGTACGCTTACCTTAAGTGGACAATTAACAAATGGTAAACGTCAGACTATTCTTGCTGAAACATTTCTAAAATATTCTATGGGGTTGGATATTAACACTCCAATAATTTTAACGGACGATATAGACTTATTTACAAACAATGCAACCTTAGTAAATAATGATCAAAATTATTTAACTCGACCCGAATTTACGATCTTAAGTGAAACCATGATCTTAAATGAATTAAATGTCAAATTAAATAAGTCTTTATACCTGCCAACACTTGCATTATATGCATCCTATTCGCAAAATGCACAACGCAACAGTTTTAATTTTTTTGATGGTGATGAGCTATGGTTTGAAACGGGTTTGGTTGGAGTAAAAATGCAAATTCCGATATTTTCCGGTTTTGAAAGAAAAACAAATGTGCAGGCTGCTCAAATCGGCTTTGAAAAAGCACAGCTCAGTTTACAAAGCGCAACACAAGGAATATTACTGGAAATTGAAAAAGCGAAAACAGACTATTTGAATGCGGAAAACGATTTTGATATTCAAAAACAAAACAACGAACTTGCTCAGAAAATATATAATACCGCTTTGATCAAATACCGAGAAGGGGTTGGATCAAGCCTCGAACTGAATAATGCGGAAAGCACTTTATATATGGCGCAAGGATCATATATTTCTGCCTTATACAATCTATTAAATACTAAAACCGCTTTAAACAAATCATTAGGATACAATTAATTAAATTCAACATACTATGAGAAAGACCTTATTATATCTAACCGTTATTCTTTTTCTTGCATCATGTGGTGCAAAAGAAACCAACGACAAACAGGCTGAACTGGATAAACTCAAAAAAGAGCACGCAGATATCACCGACAGAATTAAAAAGTTGGAAAAAGAAATTGCAGAGGCTGATACCACTAAAAAAGGACCAAAAGGCGAATTAGTTGTAATTTCCGAATTAACTACTCAACCATTTATACATTATATAGAAGTGCAGGGAAAAATAGATGCAGATGAAAATGTTACCATTACTCCTCAAATGCCGGGTGTAATTAATGCGATTTATGTAAACGTTGGCCAAAGTGTTTCAAAAGGCCAATTACTTGCTTCAACCGATAATGACGCCATGCAAAAAAATGTAGAAACATTGGAATCGCAACTGTCATTTGCAAAGGATGTTTACAATAAACAAAAGGCTTTGTGGGATCAAAAAATTGGAAGTGAAATTCAATTTCTTTCTGCAAAAAATAATGTGGAAACATTGGAAAAAAGTATATCTGCTGCTAAACAACAATTATCCACAAGTAAAATGACATCTCCAATTAATGGAATTGTAGATGCTGTGGATATTAAGATTGGTCAGATTGGCTCACCCGGATTTCAGGGAATTCGTGTGGTAAATATGAATTCGTTGAAAGCTAAAGGAGAAGTTTCTGAATCACATTCCGCAATTGTTTCTGTAGGTGATAATACAAAAATTATGATCACCGATCAAAATAAAGAGCTCGACGCAAAAGTAACATTCGCATCAAAAGTAATTAATGCGCAAAGCAGAACATTTACAGTGGAAGCAAAATTGCCAAGTGATCCTTCATTAAAACCAAATATGATAGCTGTAATGCGAATAGCAGATTATGAAACTGAAAATGCTATCGTTATTGATCTCAATATGATACAAAAATCCAGTGATGCTGATTTTGTATATGTTGCCGGTGAAGAGAACGGAAAAAAAGTTGCCGTTCGCAAAACAGTAACTGTTGGTAAAATATATGCTGGAATGGCAGAGATCACTTCCGGTTTGGTAAAAGGTGATAAGATTATAACATCAGGATATCAGAATGTTATAGCAGGTCAGGAAATTCAATATTGAACAGGAATTATGTTATCAACCCAATTAAATAAAATAGAAAAGGATCAAAATTCTTTTATTGATCAACACTGTTTTAATTAATTTAAAAATATTAATAAATGAAAAACGTATTCAAAGAATTTAAACCATCCAGCTGGGCAATAAATAACCGCACAACGGTATTTATTATAACCATCATGCTGACCGTTATGGGTATTTCCACCTATAATGGATTGCCAAAGGAGTTATATCCGGATATTACCATGCCTACCATTTATGTGGCTACTATTTATCCCGGGTCTTCACCTAGCGATATGGAAAATCTCATTACCAAACAATTGGAAAAAGAGATCGGTGCAATTAGTGGTGTAAATAAAATTATAAGCAGTTCGGTGCAGGATTTTTCCAGTATACAGGTTGAATTTATTTCGGGAACTGATATTGATGAGGCAAATCAAAAAGTGAAGGATGCTGTAGATAAAGCAAAACCAACTTTACCGAGCGATCTTGATCCTACTTTTGGGCCTAATGTGGCAAAGGTGGAATTTTCTGATATGCCTATCATGCAAGTGAATGTGAGCGGTGATTATGACCTTACCGGTATTAAAAAATATGCTGAATTAATTCAGGATGAAATAGAAAAACTTCCTGAAATCTCAAAAGTTGATATTATCGGTGCACCGGAACGTGAAATACAGATCAATGTAGATATGTATAAAATGCAAGCTGCTCAGATCACGATGTATGATATTTATGCCGCAATAAGTAATGAGAACAGAATTGTTTCCGGCGGAACAATCAAGGTAGAGGATATGCGCAGAAGTATTACCGTAAGTGGTGAGTTTGAGAATGTGGAGCAGATCAAAAATCTTACTATAAATAATATGAATAATTATGCAATTTATTTAAAAGATATTGCAGTTATTCAGGATGATTTTAAAGAACAGGAAAGTTTTGCAAGATTAGACGGCAAAAAAGTAATAACATTAAATGTAATTAAAAAAAGCGGACAAAATTTAATTGAAGCTTCCGATAATATTCATGCTTTACTCGATGAAATGTCGGAAAAAGATATCCCCTCCGATCTTAATATTACGGTAACGGGTGATACTTCATCAACAACAAGAACACAAGTTGCAGATCTTATTAATACTATTATCATTGGATTTATTTTGGTAACACTGGTACTCATGTTTTTTATGGGCGCAACAGATGCAATGTTTGTTGGATTATCAGTTCCGCTTTCCATGTTCATCGCATTTATTGTATTGAGTATTTTGGGAATGACAATGAACTTAATTGTATTATTTGCCTTTCTGCTCGGATTGGGTATTGTGGTAGATGATGCTATTGTCGTCATCGAAAACACCCATCGGATATTCGGGAATGGAAAAATGCCAATTAAAGAGGCTGCAAAAAAGGCTGCAGGCGAAGTATTTATGCCGGTTCTTGCAGGAACTATGACTACACTCGCTCCATTTTTCCCATTGTTATTCTGGCCGGGAATGATCGGTTCATTTATGCACGGTCTTCCGGTAACATTAATTGTTACGCTTACCGCATCATTATTGGTTGCTTATTTAATAAACCCTGTTTTTGCGGCAACATTTATGAAACCACATAATGACGAAGAAAAACCAAATCGCCGAAAGGCAATTATCTGGACAATTGTTTTCGCAATAATTGGTTTGATGATCACCTTAAGTGGAAGCCCGGTTTTAGGAAATCTTATTTTAACCATGGTTGCTTTAGTATGGTTTTATAATCTCGTTTTAATAAAAGCAGTAAAATGGTTTCAGCGCAAAGGCTGGCCATCTTTTCAAAACAGATATGCAAACTTTTTGAAATGGACTTTAAATCACCCGGGAACTTTATTTTTGTCAATTGTTGGTACATTGGTTATCGCAATTGTGTTATTAATTGCTAGGAAACCCGGTATAGAACAATTTCCGGTTGGTGATCCGAATTTTATATTTGCATATGTTGTAATGCCAACAGGAACTGATCAGCAAACTACTGACTCTGTAACACAATTAGTGGAAAGAAAAATTCAGGGTGTGCTTGGTGAAAATAATCCGCTTGTAAAATCAGTTATTTCAAATGTAACTATTGGTGCAAGTGAAGATCCTTTCGATCAAAGTGCATATACCAATAAAGGAAAAGTTTCTGTTGCTTTTATTGAACCTGCTATCAGAAGAGATCAAAAAACAGAACCTTATTTTGATAAATTCAGAGCTGTATTAAAAGATATTCCCGGTGCAGATATTACGGTTGGCGGTGAACAAAGCGGACCTCCGGCAGGTAAACCGATTAATATTGAAATAACAGGAGATAATTTTGATGATCTTATTGCAACCAGTAATAATATTAAAAGATATCTCGATGGTTTAAATATTGAAGGCATAGAAGAATTAAAAACAGACCTTCAGGCAAATAAACCGGAAATTACAATTGATCTCGATCGCGAACGCATGAACAGAGAAGGTGTTTCCACTTTTACTGTTGGTGGCGAAATTAGAAATGCAGTATATGGATGGGAAGTATCTAAATTCAAAGATGGAAATGATGATTTTCCAATTGTGGTTAGATACGATGAAGCGCAAAGAAAAAATATTGATCAATTAAAAGATCTGAAAATAACTTATCGCGATATGATGAGCGGACAGGTTCGTCAGATTCCATTAAGTGCATTTGCAACTATAGATTATAATACTACTTACTCCGGTATTAAAAGAATAGATCAAAAACGTGTGGTAACACTTGCATCTAATTTATTATCCGGATTTGAAAGTCAGCAACCTGTTATTATGAATCAGGTGAAAGAAGCATTGGCAGATTTTGAAACTCCGGAAGGTGTAACCATCGGTTATACCGGTGCAAGTCAGGATATGGAAGACACTATTAATTTTATGGGTGTGGCGTGGATCATCTCTTTATTTTTGATTATCATTATTTTGGTCGCTCAATTTAATTCCATTTCAAAACCTATCATCATATTTGTGGAAGTATTCTTCAGTATTATTGGTGTGCTTTTGGGATATGGAATATTCGATATGAATTTCTCCGCAGTAATGACCGGAGTTGGTGTTGTTGCACTACTCGGAATTGTTGTGCGAAACGGAATTCTTTTGGTGGAGTTTACCGACACACTCGTTGAACAGGGTATGCCGATTCGCGAAGCAGTGGTGGAAGCTGCAAGAGTGCGTATGACTCCTGTTGTGCTGACAGCAACCGCTACTATTCTTGGAATGATTCCGCTTGCAGTTGGATTTAATATCGACTTCATAGGATTATTCACAGAATTTAAACCTGACATCTGGCTAGGTGGTGAAAACGTAGTGTTCTGGGGACCACTTGCATGGACAATTGTTTTCGGATTGGGTTATGCAACATTTATTACTTTACTTGTTGTGCCTGTTATGTATTTATTAAATGACCGATTCCGCAATTGGGTGTTCAGAAAATTGGGGATCAAGAAAAAAGAACCTGAAACTGCAATGGAAAGGGAAGTTATTCCAGGATTATTGGATCAGGAATAAATGATAATAATATAAATTAAAGCGTCATCGAAAACGGTGACGCTTTTTTAAAAAGCTTCCGGTGATAAACGAATATCATCTACCAATAAAACACAACCAACAGATGTAGAGGATACACCAACTTCTAAACTGTTTTGAATAGAATTAAATAATGGAAGATTTATTCCCGTGATGGACATCAACGAAATTCCATCCTGCCATAATTCAATTATTCCGGTATTTGTTTCACTGAATTGGAAATGTACTTTTATTGTAAACCATTGGCCCAATGGAATCTCCGGTGCTGCTAAAGGAATATATTCTATTTTATCGCCAAATTTATTTTCTATTGCCAAAGCATTTCCATCCACAATAATTCTTGGGCCTGGACTTTGATCAAAATAACTGTTTTCAAAATCTGCAAAACTGAATGGCATTCCGCTCACAATAAAATATTTTGCTTCAAACCAAAGATCCATTCCTTTATTAAAATAATTAAATGTTCTTTCAATAGAAGATTTGGCAGTTATCATATTTTCAGATGGCGCAACACTGGTAAGTTGTATCACAGTATTAGAAGCATTTACAGGATCACTCACCACATCAATTCTGTTATCTAAAAAATCGCAGGTTTCATTTAATATACAGGCCCGAAGATCAACATATTCGTCAACAGTTTGCGCTAGCGGACTTTGTAAAACAAAACTATTCCAATGTTTGTCTGTGTCTTCAATACTTGTCGCCATCAGATCTAAAAATGTATCGTAATTCTCGCAATCATCAAAAAAACTGTTTGTTACAGGAAATAAATCGCCTTCCTCCGTTTGAATATACAAACC
>Ga0163147_10002967_pt1 | contig 23300 bp, 24 predicted proteins | sample OliLakLV19MP6G1_FD_148597 | JGI IMG/M metagenome (GOLD analysis project Ga0163147, IMG submission 148597) | Freshwater microbial mat bacterial communities from Lake Vanda, McMurdo Dry Valleys, Antarctica- Oligotrophic Lake LV.19.MP6.G1 | ecosystem: Environmental > Aquatic > Freshwater > Lake >...
GCTGCGTGAAACCATGGCTGCTGTCGAGACGCCAGAGACGAGCACCATTGAGGAATATCTCACGGACGAACCGTGGAATGTGATCGTGCACAATGACCCCGTGAATCTCATGTCCTATGTGGCCCTGATCTTCCGCCGCATCTTTGGATATGACCGAGAGCGAGCAGAGCGGCACATGATGGAGGTTCATAACAACGGACGCTCCATCGTTTGGAGCGGAGATCGTGAGAAGGCGGAGTTCTACGTGCAGCAATTGCATGGACATCTTTTGCTTGCCACGCTCGAACAATCTTCCAGCGACTAGCAATGGAACTCCGCGTCACTAAAAATGGAACTCCGTCGCTTCGCAAGATTACGCCATACGTTTTCGAGATGCTCCAAGACATCGTCAAACACGCCTCGAGCGACCACCCCCTAGCAGAGGGGCGTTTTTACCCAGACCCTACAACAAGCGATGAGCTCCTGATTGAGGATTGGAAGGGCCTCGTCCAACCCGAATTGCAGGCTATTTTTCAAAGCTCCCGCGACGTCGTGCAAGCCGACCTGCGACGGGCCGTCAATCGCAACGAGCTCCTGTCCTGTGATATCCCGCTCCACCATGTGAACGACTGGCTCAACGCACTGAACCAAGCGCGGCTAGCCTTGGCCGCAGAACATCAGCTCACGGATGCTGAAATGGCATCCGACATTTCTCCGACTCACAGCCAGGAACGCGCCGCAGTCCTCATTAAGATGCACTGCTACGCTTATTTGCAAGAATGGCTCATTGGGCAGACCGAGTAGACCTGGCCTTATGACCCTTTTTGTGCGCGCTCATAGGCTGCGCGCACAGTGTGGTCTGTCGCGCCAGAGTTTGACCTCCAAGCAACCACTCCGTCGGGACGCACAAGCATGGCGTCCGTCGGACCTAATCCGAGTTTTTCTAAACCTGTTGGATCCTCAAAATCGGATGTTCCCAAGGCAACGACTCGCGCAAAGGCCACTTCGGCTAGCGGCGCATCAATCCCGGCGAGGATGAGATATTTGTCGCCGCAGAGGTCGAGGCTGGATATCCGGCGTCCGGATTGGGTGAGCCAAGCGTGAGGTATGCGAAGAAGGCCTTTGGCTTCAAAGGGTAGTTGCTCCGTTTGGCGGTGGGAGGCGGAAATCCGCGCACGCAGGCCCTCGAAATCCCCCTTCAGTGCGAGATCCGCCTCCTGAAAGACCTCACCCGAATTCGCATTCGCAGCCCGCATCGCTTCGGAAGACGCATCGTGTCGCTCGCGATGGTATGTCTCAAGTAAGCGTTCGCTTGCGCGCCCGTGGATAACCTCCGCCAGCTTCCACGCGAGGTTGTGAGCGGACTGGATACCCATGTTCATGCCCAGGCCACCGGCGGGACTCAGCCGCGCCGCCGCATCGCCCACGAGAAAGACACGCCCGCGCTGAAACTCCACAGCCACGTTTGGACTCATGACCCACTGGCCAACGCTTAAAATCTCGACCCGCATACCTGGAACTTCAGCAGCCGATTGGATAAGTCCGCTCAAGCGTGCCGTGGTGAAATCGCCCGCAACCTCTCCGGGTTGGAGGAAATGGTGCATGAGCCATAGATCACGACCATTCACGGAAACAAAAAATTCGATAAGGTCCTGCCGTAGCACGTTCCTGAGAATCGTCTCGTTTCCCCGCACGGCTTGGCGGGGATCGGCATGGAAAAAGACGTTAAGAAAATGCCCCAAGTCACCAGGTCCCTCTGCCGCAATCGGGAGCTTGCGTCGCACGCCACTAGCGGCCCCGTCAGCGGCCACAAGCCATTCGGCTCGGATTTTGAGTTCGCCATCGGGAATCACGACTTCGGCGTGCACGGCATGCTCCGAGGCGTCGAAGGATTTTACGAAATGCTGGAACAGGACGGTCGCTAGGGGCTCTGCCACGAGGGCCTCCAGTAGCACGGATTCCGTAATCGTCTGCGGACAGTGGAAGGGGCGGCACGGGCTCCGATCGGATTGGCCGTCCGGCAGCGGTGCGCGTCCGTATTCCTCACCAGTCCAAGAGTGGCTCCAAATCATGGATTGCGTCTCTGGCGTAGAAAAATCGGCTGCGAGCATTTTGTCATACAAGCCAAGCTCGCGACAAATTTCCGCCGTGCGTCGAGCGATATTCATCGCTTTGGGGTGCAGAGAAATGCTTTCGCTTTTTTCGCAAACCACGCACGGCACGCCCTTGCGCGCAAGGAGCAGAGCCATGAGCAACCCACAAGGGCCCCCGCCAATAATCAGGACGGTTGTTTCTTGCTCAAGCACCATAGTCAAGATTCTGCACCAAACAGATTCGCTTGCAATCTCTCGTCATGACTCACCCAAGCTCTCTTGAATGGTGGACAGCGCATTGCCCTCCAGTCGGTTGTTCACGTAAATGTAGCTGGGGCGCGTGACGTTCCGCTTTGTTAACGCGCGAATCGCCAACCGCGCAGGCGCATTGACTTCGTGGATCCTCGTATAAGGCGAGAAGGCCTCCACAGCATCAGTATAAACGCGCCCGGGCTTCAGGAGAAAACGCGCGGCAAAAAAGTCCGTCGCGCGCGCGCCTTGCCGATCAATCTGTTCCTGCACGGGGGGCATTCTTGTCCATGAATTATAGACATGGGCCACGTGGTGCTTTTGCAGAATATCAAAGTAACATCCCTCCAGAAACGTGGCATTCCGAATTTCCACGCCGTATTGCCAATCGCACGGGAGCTGCGCAAGAAACACGTCCAGCGCCTCGAAAAATGCTTGGCCGCTTTCAAAATCGCGCGCGTGAAATTCTGAAAACTCAAACATTAAAATGCCTGTCTTGTCCCGATAGTAGCTTAGCGGCTGAAGAAAGGCCTCTTGAAAGAGCTCAGCATTCAGAAAATTGGTATTCCGTCTCCCCGCACGATCACCATATCGGGCGTGGTTCGGAAAATGTCTCATGGTTATTTCGTCTGTGACTTTCCATGAAAACAAAAAACCATCAGTCACTTGGCTCACCAATCGGGCGATCTGTGGCTCGGTCGGAAAGCGGTAGAACCCTGCATCCACACACACCGTGGAAAATACTCGCGCATATTCTTGCAAGCACCCTGCCTCGAAGCGCGACTTGGCCAGTTTGCCGCGATACATGTAATTTTCAGACGTATAGATTTGGCCAAGCCAGCCCATATACTTCCACGAGGATGTTCCAATATATATTCCCCGTGTGGCCAAGCTGGCAGACTGTTGCTGTAACAATTCCACGTCCACAGCACTTTCATACCACCGCGTAAGGATCCGCCGCGAATGCAAAAAAATTGGGAGAAGCATTGCGGCTTCTCCCAATCTCATTTTGTTCTCCGCCGCGAGGCGGAAAACAGGCTTACTTTTTCTTTGCTGTCGCTTTTTTTGCGACTGGCTTTGCGGCTGGCTTCTTAGCAACTGGCTTTTTAGCAGCTGGCTTCTTAGCCACTGCTTTAGCTGCGGCTTTCGGTGCAACCTTCTTCGCAGGTGTTTTAGCTACGGGTTTCTTCGCGACAACCTTCGTGGCTGGCTTCTTAGCCGCTGCGGCTTTCGCTGCAACTTTTACTGCTGGCTTCTTAGCGACGACTTTTTTCTTTAATACTGGCATTCAATATCCCCCCTTTCTCTCCGCAAAAGCGGGAAAATGTTTGTGAAAAGGTTGTGAATAACTCACGAGTATTGTGAATAAGTCCCACGGGGAAATGCGTCAATAGATTTCGCTTTTTTTTGAAACTTTTCTTCAATGCGGTTTCTATCAGGCTGTGGAAGATGAGGCATTCTGAACCAAGATTGCTTCCGCAGCGGAGGCGATTTCCGCGGTGTTCCAGAGCCTCCCGATGCCCTCATATCCACAGGCTAGGAGCCCTTCCTCAGGGCCAATGAATTGGGCGCCGCGTGAGCGCAGACGAGCGACGTTCTCCTGCGTGGCGGGATGCAGCCACATCTTGCCATTCATGGCTGGGGCAATGAGAAGTGGGGCCCGAGTGGCGAGAGCGATGGAAGTGAGTGCGTCGTCTGCGAGACCCATGGCAAGCTTGGCGATCAGGTTGGCCGTGGCCGGAGCAACGATGAGGATATCGGCTTGGTCGGCAAGCGCGATGTGGCCGGGGTGCCATGACTCCTTTTCGTCAAAGATGCCTGTGGTTACCGGATGCCGCGACAGAGTTTGGAGGGTGAGGGGAGTTACAAATTCCGCTGCATGGGTGGTGAGGACGGCAAAGACATCGTGACCGGATTTTGTGAGGATGCTGGTGAGATCGGCTGCTTTGTAGGCTGCGATGGAACCACCGATACCGAGGACGATTTGCTTTTTCATTGTGAGGCTATGGAGCGATGTGGAGGCGACGACTCAGATATCGTTCAGCGCGCATGACCGCTCGAAATTTCTCGATGTCTTCCTCCATGGATTCACTAATAATCGTGTAGCGATAATCGCGCCACCGGGCCATTTCTGTGGCTGCATTCTGAATACGAGTCGCAATCTGCGAATCACTTTCGCTCCCGCGACGGCGAAGGCGACGGGCGAGCTCATCGAGCCCTGGTGGCATGATAAAGACGTCGGCCAAAGCCGAAGAAATGAGAGGATCCTCGCTCGCACGAATGGCGGCGGCACCCAGTGTATCAATATCAATAAGCACATCCACGCCGCGCTCAAGGGCGGATAGAACGGGCGCCTTGAGCGTGCCGTAGCTATGTCCATGCACTTCGGCGTGTTCTAGGAACTCTCCTTGAGCGACCCGAGAATCAAACTCCTCGCGAGCAAGAAAAACATAATCTTCGCCAGGCACTTCGCCTGGGCGTGGCGGACGTGTCGTCTGAGAAACGCTGTAAAGGACGTCGGGCTTCTGCCGCAGTGCAGTCGTGAGGGTTGTCTTGCCGGCCCCCGACGGGGCGGAGAGAACGAAGAGAATGCCAGTGCGGGTGAAATGGAGACTATTCAATGTTAGCAAGTTGTTCGCGGATTTTTTCCAACTCGGCCTTGGCGTCAATAACAAGCCTCGATAATCCGAGGTCGGAGGATTTTGACCCGATGGTATTGAACTCGCGCCCGAGTTCCTGAGCGACAAACTCAAGCGTTCGCCCGACAGGGCCACTGATGGAAAGTTTCTCGCGAAATTGCTCAAGGTGGCTCCGCGCACGGTCTACTTCTTCGGTAACATCCGAGCGATCGGCGAGAATTGCGATTTCGGTAAGGAAGCGGGGTTCGTGGTGGATGTTTTCCAGGCCGATGGCGTGGAGCTTGTTGATGAGTGATTCGCGTTGAACGAGGGAGGCGGCGCGGGCACGGGGGTGGATTTTTTTTGTGATGGTAGTAAGGCGCGATATCCCCCGGGTGAGCACGCGTGCGAGGTGTTGGCCCTCGCGCAGCCGCGTGGCAACAAGCCCATCCAACGCGCGGTCAAGTGCCTGCAGGGCCGCGGAGCGAGCCCCGTCGTCCGCTGGCTCGAGGGAACGAGTGACTCCCGGAGCCGTGAGAACGTCCCGGAGAGTAAGACCCTCGGTGAGGCCGAGTTTTTTTTGCAGGGCGAGTGCTTGGGTGACAAAAGCTCTGGCTCTCCTCTCGTCAAGAATGGAGAGCGCGCTATCGCTGCTCGGCGTAAGCGAAAGGTTCACCTGCACACGCCCGCGAGCAATACGAGACATGACGCGCTCACGCACGATGGGTTCTAGCCAAGCCGCGCTGCGCTCGCTGTGACAGACAACCTCGGCGGTTTTGCGATTCACGGAAAAGCACTCAATAGTCGCTGTCCATGTGGCCGTGCGGGATTCGCCACGGCCGTGTCCTGTCATGCTTATCATCCGTGCAGTGATATGTCGGACACCTGCGCTGTGTCGAGGCGCATCACGATTTGAAATCGCGCCGCATAAAAGCGACCCATGCTACGATGAGGAGTGTGGCATTTACGCCCATGAGCCATGCGTAGTCTTCGAGTATTTTTTCCCACGGCACATGATAGGCGAAAACGTGAACCCATGCCGTCATGCGAGCCGTGACAAACCAATCCCTTAGTGGTTCGAAAAATGGAATATTTTTAAGAATCATATCCACGAAAAGAATGGAAAGTGTCGTGATCGTGGCGGTTGCTGGCTTCATGTCGAAGCATGAGAGACAAAATCCGATGGCTGAAATCGTGAGCAATGAGATGGCCAGCAAAACAGCGCCGCCCGCGTAGCGAAGCAGGCCCTGCGAGAAGTCATACACAGCGAACACACCTTCGAGGGGGGCAAAGACAAAGAGGCCACCCGGACCACTATGCAGGAGTCCGGCGCCGAGGGCTGTCGCGGAGATGAAAAGTGTGAGGGCTAGGGAATAGAATACAATTGCAGCCACCTTGATTGACAGGAGACGGGTGCGAGAAATCGGTCGGCAAAGCATCATTCGCATTGTCCCATCTTCCACTTCTTTGCTCACGACATCGCCCGCGACGAGGGCGAGGTAAAGGGAACCCAACAAGAAAACCGACCAAAGCAGAATAAGGAATGCGAGAGTAAGTCCTGAGAGGTAGTCGCCGGCCACGTAGCCAGCGGTCTCCAGCACTTTTCCGATGACCTTGCGCACGGAGGGGAGGTTGAGAAGAAAGAGAATGATCATCTCCACGAGAATGAAGGCACCAAAGCCGATGTAGGTTCGCTTACGCGCAAAAAGCTTGAGGAGTTCGCCTCGGAAAATGCTCATGACTTGGATTTCTCCATGTAAAAATCTTCGAGCGAAGCGCGTATGCGGAAAAATTCTGTGACGCCAGCACCCGCATCAACGAGGGCTGCGAGGAAAGCGGCTGGGTCGGCCTCGGGCGCGAGGCGCCATGTTCCATCGGGAAGTGGCGAGGCGCTATGCTGGGCAGCGACGCGATTCACGATGCTGGGCTGAGCCGCGACGACGCGCCAATGTGGAGTGGCCTCTGCGGCCTCCTGCCATCGCCCGCAATACACCAAGCGTCCCTGCTCCAGGATGGCAATGCGGTCGCACAGTTGCTCGACCTCGTGGAGGAGGTGGGACGAAAAAATCACCGTTAAACCATGCGCATCGCGCAAGCTTCGAATCAGCTCGCGCATCTCTTGTATACCCGAAGGATCAAGGCCTTCGCTTGGCTCATCAAGGAGAATAAGCTTGGGATTTGGGAGAAGAGCCTGTGCGAGCGCGAGGCGTTGTCGCATGCCGTGACTGTAAAACTTCACGGGGTCATGGATGCGCTTGGACAATCCCACGAGAGCCACGACTTCTTGCATGCGCTCATCCGTGGCACCCCCGCTCAAGGAAACAAGAAATCGGAGATTCGTCCATCCGCTCAAGTAATCATAAAACGCCGGAGCTTCGTAGATCGCTCCAACACGATTCAATGCCAGTGAGCGGTGCGTTGCAACGTCATGTCCGCCGACGTGCACCTTGCCGGCATCGGCATGCAGAAGACCAAGGATCACGCCGAAAGTTGTGCTCTTTCCGGCGCCATTATGACCCAAGAGGCCAAAAATCTCACCCGCCTCGACCGCAAAAGAAATATTGTCCACCGCTTGGCGCTTTCCGAATCTTTTTGAAATGCCTTCGATGTGGATCATGGATTCGAGAACAAACGGAATTGGTTTTGTGAGTGTCCATCTGCAAAGAGGTGGTTGACTTTTTCTTTGCGGAATTGATGCCAGCCTTCCTTGTCCACCAGCACGGGAATACGAGTGAGATCGGTCACCAGATTGAGAAAATTGAGATTAGCCGCCGACTGCCCGTTGAGCGTGCTGTTCCAATAGTATGACGTGCCGGTCGCTTGGAATAGCCCAGGATCAGCCGGACACGCAAAGACGCGAGCATCGCCCACGTATGGCAAGAGCACGGAATCAATCGTCGGCACATCCTCGCTCAGGCGCGCGCGCGCTGCTGCAAGGGCTGGCATACGGAGATCGTGATCGGCGAGGTAACCGCTCAAGCCGACGCCAATTTGTCGAAGGTTCCCAAGGCACTTCGCCGAGTGTGCTTGCGATTTCACATATCCGAGGGCGGGGATACTCACCGCAGTAAGGATTGCAATGATGGCGATGACAGCGAGGAGTTCTAGCAAAGTGAAGGCCCGACTCATCGGAGATTTTGGGTGGCCCGCTGGAGTTCTTCAAGGACGGGCGCGAAGTCCAGCTTCACGGTAGAGTCAGCGTCCTCATAAAAACTGGAGAGCCCTTGCGAGATCACCTTTTGGACATCGGCATCCCCGATCCGCGCTACGACGTCGGGATTCTCTCGCTGCAAGTCGTCCAGTGCTCGACGAACGATACGCTTCCGCTCTTCGGGCTTCATGCCATTGAGCGCAAGCATGAGCTGACGAAAGCCTTCTGGAAGTGTGAGGTCGAGAAAGCGGGTGCGTTCGTCGGGCGCGAGAGTCTCAAAAAACGTCCGCACGGTTCCGTCTGCTTGCAGCTTCTGGCGCTCTGCAAATGACAGGCGGTTGAGCTGTGCGGCGGCGCTCTCGATGATCTTTGTCCGACCGGTTGCGTCCTCGCTCGGCAACGGATGGGCAGCAAGGTAGGATTGGAGTTTTTCAGGAGTCGGGCGGGCCGCTCGCGTGAAGAAAATGGCAACGGCAACGATGGCCCAAACACCAACAAGGGCAGCAATGCCACGCCAAAGAGGTTTCATGCGCATCAAGCTAGCATTCCGTAGCCCCGGCGCAACCGTGGCCTTGCCATGGCGGGGGACTCGGACACAATACCGCCGCATGACATACTCGGCATCCCCATCGCGCTACGACACCATGGAATACCGCCGCTGTGGCCGCAGCGGACTCAAGCTCCCTGCTATTTCGCTTGGGCTGTGGCATAACTTCGGTGGAGGCGAATCCCACGATGCCGCGAGAGACATGATCGTACGTGCGTTTGATTTGGGCGTGACGCACTTTGATCTCGCGAACAACTATGGGCCACCGCCGGGCAGTGCCGAGGAGTGCCTCGGACGAGTTTTGCGAAGCGACCTTGCTGGCTATCGGGACGAACTCATTATTTCAACGAAAGCAGGATACTTCATGTGGCCTGGTCCCTACGGAGAATGGGGCGGGCGTAAGTCGCTTCTCGCCAGCCTCGACCAGAGCCTGCTGCGCATGGGGATTCCTTACGTGGATATTTTTTACAGCCATCGCTATGACCCGGAAACGCCGCTCGAAGAGACTGCCAGCGCGCTGTCGCATTCCGTAAGATGCGGCAAGGCACTCTATGTAGGGATTTCCAGCTATCCTGCCGAGCAAACACGCGCCATGGCTGAGCTCTTGCGTCAAGCCGGCACGCCACTCGTGATTCACCAACCTCGCTACAATCTCCTAGACCGGTGGATTGAAAATGGACTCGTGCAAGTGCTCTCCGAAGTCGGCGCAGGAACGATCGCTTTCTGCCCACTCGCTCAGGGACTACTCACAAACCGCTATGTTAAGGGCATCGCCCCAGATTCTCGAGCGACCAAACCCCACGGATTTTTGAAGCCCGCGGACATCACCGAGGAGAGCCTCACGCGTGTGCGCCGTCTGAGCGAGATCGCCGCCAGCCGCGAGCAATCACTAGCCCAAATGGCCCTTGCCTGGACTCTCGCCCGACCGGGTATCACCTCAGCACTGATCGGAGCCAGCCGCGTTTCGCAAATCGAGGAAAACGTCCGCGCGCTCGAGCGCCCTACTTTCTCAGTGAAGGAGCTCGAAGCCATTGATCTCGCTTGCGCCGCAAAGAGGGCTTTTTGAGAAACCTTTCCCGTTTTCTCTTGACGGTCGCTCCTAACATGGGATTCATAACGCGCTTCTCACAAAATCCGAGGTTTATTCGTGCCAACCGCTTCACTAGAGGCTTTCTTCCATAGCGCCCTTTGGGGCGTCTCGTATCTGGTCGTCCTGATCGGGCTCTCAGCCTATGGTATCCACCGCTACTCGATCATTTACCTCTTTCTGAAATACCGCTTTCAGAAGGTTGCGCCCGATTCCAATTTCGTGGAACTGCCGCTGTTGACGGTGCAATTGCCAATTTTCAATGAGATCTATGTCGTGCGTCGGCTGATCCAAGCCGTAGGCCGCCTAGACTATCCGCTTGATCGCTTGCAGATCCAAGTGCTGGATGATTCGACAGACGAGACGACCGACATTGCTGCCGCAGAAGTGGCGAAGCTTCGGGCCCAAGGGGTGGATATTTGCCTGAGGCACCGAGTGAATCGCGAAGGGTTCAAGGCCGGGGCACTTTCCGAGGGAATGCCGGAAGCAAAAGGGGAGTTTATTTTTATTTTGGATGCCGACTTTGTGCCAGCACCAGATGTCCTTAAAAAGTGCATCCACCATTTTACTGACACGAAGATCGGCATGGTGCAAGCGCGGTGGGGCCACCTGAACCGCGATCAATCATTGCTTACGCGCGCGCAGTCACTCTTCCTCGACGGGCATCTTCTGCTCGAGCAAACGGCCAGAAATCGCAGTGGACGTTTTTTCAATTTTAACGGCACCGCCGGCATCTGGCGGAAGACGTGCATTGAGGATGCGGGGGGTTGGCATCATGACACGCTCACCGAAGATCTTGATCTTAGCTACCGCGCTCAGCTGAAGGGGTGGAAATTTCGCTTCCTGCCAGATGTCGTGGTGCCAGCAGAATTGCCAGCGGACATTGACGGCTTTAAGTCGCAACAGCATCGTTGGACGAAAGGTTCGATCCAGACTTGCGTGAAGTTGCTTCCGGCTATCTGGCGAGAGCGATTGCCGCTCATTATTAAGCTGGAGGCCACTGCGCACCTGACATCCAATTTTGGCTACCTGTTGCTCTTACTTCTCTGCGTGCTCATTCTTCCACAGAGCTTTGCCAAGAGCGGGGGTGCGCTTCAATTTGTGCTGGTTGATATTCCGATATTCTTTGCGACGACAGTCTCGATTTGTGCCTTCTACCTCGTGGCGCAGCGGCACCTTAATCCGCTTGGGTGGGTGCGCGACATGCTGCTGTTGCCGATGTTGCTCGCCTTGGCGATTGGTATGTCCGTAAACAACGCGAAGGCCGTGCTGGAAGCTCTCTTCCGCCAGAAGTCGGAATTTACTCGGACTCCGAAATACGGCGTCGGGGAAACTCCGACGCGAACCCGGGCGGTGCGCTACTTACCGATCCGATCACTGCTCCCTGCCGTGGAGCTCCTTTTTGCCGCCTATTTTGCGTATTGCATTTGGAAGACAGCCGCTGCGGGCGCATGGGCTTCGTTGCCGTTTCTTGTCTTGTTTTTTGTGGGGTTCAGCTATGTCGCCACAAAATCTATCCTGCACTGGCTTAAACAAATGTCCCCGATCACCCTAAGACCGACGGCCGTCCTTCCGAGCACATGAGGCGTTGCCTTCTCTGCGTTTGCCTTCTTCTGGTTGTCGGATGCGCCGGAGACACGCGCCACCGCCTCTACGTGAGCTCCGCCGACCAGCGCATGCTTGTGCTGCGCGACGGACGCGTCCTCACCACCTATCCGATTTCCACTTCCAAGTATGGCCTAAGCAGCCAGCCCGGGAGCAATGCCACGCCACAGGGTGCTTTCCGCATTAAGAAGAAAATCGGCGAGGGACTGCCCTACGGTGCTGTGCTCAAGTCTCGGCGACCCACCGGCGAAGTCCTGCGGGTCAATGCGCCTGGGCGGGATCCGATTGTCACGCGTATCCTGTGGTTGGACGGCCTCTCACCCTCGAACGCCAATACCTTTGATCGCCTGATCTACATCCACGGCACCCCCGAAGAACGGAATATCGGCAAAGCCGTGAGCTATGGTTGTATCCGCATGCGATCCCGCGACGTTGCCGAGTTGTTCGATACGGTCGGTGTGGGAGCGCGCGTCTTCATCACTACCAAACCACTCTCACAGATCAGGCAATAGGCGGCGGACGACTCCCAAAAATGGCTGTGCCCACGCGCACGAGCGTAGCGCCCTCATGGATCGCCTGTCGAAAGTCACCGCTCATTCCCATTGAGAGCTCTGGTAACACAATGCCGCCCCTTGCTTCCAATCGGTCGCGGAATTCGCGTAACGCAGCAAAGGTAGGGCGGGCAAGTTCCGGATTCTCACTGTAAGGCGCCATAGTCATGAGTCCTGCTATTTCCAGCTGCGGAAGGCCAAGGAGTGAATCTATCGAGTCTTCGAGTGCGGTAGGCGAAAATCCATATTTCGTGACCTCGCCCGAGATATTTACCTCGATGAGCACGCGCGCCTTTTGCTCTGTCTCGGCGGCAATGCGAGCTATGTCGCGAGCGAGATTCAAGTTATCCACGCTATGAAAAAGCGCAAAATGCGGAAGGGCCTTGCGCACTTTATTCGCCTGGAGATGTCCAATAAAATGCCACTCCAAGACAGGCGGGAGTGATGCTACCTTGGGGAGGGCTTCTTGCACCCGACTCTCACCGAAAAGAACCTGCCCAGCGCGTGCTGCCTCAAGAATATCTGCAGCCGGATGTGTTTTCGACACGGCAACCAAGCGCACATCCGCTTCGTCGCGCCCGGCTTGTCTCGCCGTCGCAGCCATATCGCTTAGAAGCGTCGCGAGGTTGGTGGAGATGGAGGAATCGGTGCTCATTAGAAAATCATTGAGATTGCAAGTAGGTTCATTAGCCTAACTTATGCCGAAGTTGAGAGATGCAAATCCAAACATTTAAAGTCTTCTGTGACCTTGCCGCTACGAAAAGCTTTTCGAAGGCGGCGGACCGCAATGGCATTACCCAAAGTGCCGTGAGCCAACAAGTGCGTGCAATCGAAGCGCAATTTTCTGTTAAGCTCATTGATCGCGGGCGGCGCGTCTTTTGTCTTACCCCCGAGGGAGAGGCGTTCCTTGCATCGAGTCGTGAGATTGTCGGGACCTATGACGACCTAAGCACGCGCATGAGGGAGTTGCAGGACGTGGTCTCCGGCCCGCTTCGAATCGCCACTATTTTCAGCATTGGGCTTCATGAGCTACCGCCTTACTTGAAGCGCTTCCGGCGCAAGTTTCCTATGGTGGGGGTGCAGATGGACTATCGCCGTTCTGCGCAGGTCTATGCGGCTGTGCAGGAGAATCGGGCAGATGTCGGCCTCGTGGCCTACCCAGTTTCGCGTCGCGGAATTATCGCTTCGATTTTCTGGCGCGACCGCTTGGTGGCAATTTGCGCGCCGAGCCATGCGCTTGCCTACAAGAGGAGAACTTCGCTCAAAGAACTCACCGGAGAAAAATTTATCGCCTTCGAGCCGGATCTACCCACACGTCGTATGGTGGATCGTCAGCTTCGTCATGCGGGTGCGCGCGTGCGCGTGGCTCACGAGTTTGACAACATCGAGACGGTTAAGCGAGCCGTCGAGATCGAGAATGCCATTAGCATTGTGCCGCATACTTCCGTCCTGTCTGAAGTAGAGGCCGGTCAGCTTGTTTCCATCGAATTCGAGGATGACGGCATGTGGAGGCCACTAGGCACTCTCATTAAAAAGTCGTCAGCCGGAACGCCAGCCTTGCGCGAGTTTCTCTCGCTTTTGGAAAAGACGGATTTAGGGAGTGAGGGAAAAGCCTTCCAATCTATGCGCCAGAAGCCGAAAACTACGAAATGAATGCTCTAGGAATCCTTGGCGGCAGCGGGCTTTACGAGATGGAAGGATTCAGCGACAGGCAAGAGCATGCTGTCACAACGCCATTTGGAGCCCCATCCGATCTTATTGTCGGCGGTGTTTTTCATGGACGTCAGGTGTTCTTTTTGCCTCGCCACGGGAAAGGTCACCGCATCGCGCCGCACGAGATAAACCACCGAGCAAATATCTGGGCACTGCGGTCTCTCGGGGTTCGCTTCATCATCGCGGTGACTGCGGTCGGCAGCTTCCGGGAGGAATTGCGTCCACGTGACATCGTTCTGCCGGACCAATTTTTTGATCGCACAAGTCGTCGGGAACATCACACTTTTTTTGGCAATGGTATCGTTGCCCACATGTCTTTTGCCGATCCGATCAGCACCGACCTGCGCGCACTGCTTGCCGAGGCTTGCCAAGAGGCCGGGCGCACCTACCACGATGGGGGAACCTATGTCTGCATGGATGGCCCCGCTTTCTCCACCCGCGCCGAATCTTTTGCTAATCGCCAACTCGGCTTCGATATCATTGGAATGACCAATTTGCCCGAGGCGAAGCTCGCGCGAGAAGCCGAGATCGCGCTGGCGACCTTGGCCATGGTCACAGACTACGATTGCTGGAAGACCGATGAGGCAGCAGTCACGGCGGGCACCATCATCGCCCACCTTCATGCGAATGTGGTGACGGCACGGGATATTCTGGCAAGGGTCATTCCGAAAATCCCTTCCAGTGCCACGTGGCCGGAGCACTCCGCATTGGATACCGCACTTGTTACCGCTCCCAAGCATTGGCCGCAAAAATCTTTTGAAAAACTTCGTGTGATTCTCCAGCGTTTTGTGACATAGCTCCCGTATGTCTTACCCATGTAAACGCTGGTTTATGGCGCCTCTTGCTGCTGCGGCACTTTTGGGTTCCGCGTGCCAATCCGCTCACACGCAATCAACCCCACAGGTCGTGACTGTGCCTCCCGTAGAGGCCCCCGCCGCGCAGGTCTTTCCATCGCAGGGGGACTCTACACCTACACCGAAGCTGGTCGGGGCACCTAGCGAGCCCCGCTTGGTTTATAATTCCTGCAATGTGGATGGCCCCTACATCGCGTTGACCTTTGACGATGGCCCTCGGGTCGGGCAGACAGATCGCTTGCTCGATATGTTGAAAGCACGAGGCGTCAAGGCAACGTTTTTTGTAACTGGGCAAAATGCTGAAGCGCATCCAGCGCTTATTCAGCGCACAGTTGCCGAAGGCCATGAGGTGGGGAACCATAGCTGGAACCACCCCGCGCTGAGTAAGTTGAGCGCGGCGGCCGTCACGGCGCAGATGCGGCCCACGGATGCAGCCATCGTGAAAGCGGGGGCACCCCAGCCTACGATTATGCGACCACCCTACGGAGCCACGACGTCAGCATTGAATCGTCGCCTCAACAGCGAATTCGGACAAAAAGTCATTATGTGGTCTGTGGACCCGCTTGACTGGAAAGTTCGCAACAGCGCGCATGTCACAAGGGAAATCCTGACGAATACGCGGCCGGGATCCATTATTCTGGCTCACGACATTCATGCCACGACGGTAGATGCGATGCCAGCGACGCTCGATGCCTTGATCGCCAAGGGGTTTAAATTTGTAACGGTTTCCGAGCTTATCGCCATGGATCGTCCGGTCGTAAAGGCGGCCGCGCCGAAGGCAAGTTCGACTCAGTGATGGGACTTCAGCGGGGGAGGCTCACATGACTACCGTCGCGTGGTGGATGTGGCTGCTAAGTATTCTTCTTGAAGTGGTCGGCATTGCACTGGCTGTGCGTGCGATACTCATTGCCCGCACACCGCAATCGGCCATTGGGTGGAGTGTGGGCCTTGTCCTGGTGCCGATTATTACCATTCCGCTTTTTTGGTCTTTGGGGAATCCCGAATTCTCAGGCTATTCCCGGGCGGGACTCGGGATCATCCCGGCGCTGGATACCGCGCTCGTGCAGATCGCTCAGCACTTAAACGGGTATCGCGCGGCAATTACGGGTCTCTGCATTGATGGGGCTCGCGTGGCTGAGAATCTATCACACCTCGCTGCCACGCGTGGAAATGCCGTGCGGCTCTTGGTGGATGGCGAAGCGACGTTTGGTGCGATTTTTGAGGCCATCAAGAGTGCGAAGGAAACCGTGTGGGTGCAGTTTTTTATTATTCGTGATGACGGTCTTGGGAAGGAGCTCGCGCGCCACCTTATCGAAGCCTCTGAGCGAGGGGTGGCTTGCCGTGTGCTGTATGACCCAGTCGGATCAAAGGGGCTGCCAGCAGCTTGGAGCTCGCGACTCAGGAGTCGCGGAGTGCAGGTCTGTGCGTTCATCACAAACCGTCAATTCGGCAGACGCTTTCAAATCAATTTTCGAAACCACCGGAAATTGGTTCTGGTTGACGGGCGCATTGCTTTTCTTGGTGGCCTAAATGTCGGGGACGAATACATGGGGCTAAGCAAGAAATTCGGCCCATGGCGCGACACGCACTTGCGGGTGGAAGGCCCAGCGGCGGCGGGCTTCCAGATGTCATTTTTGGAGGATTGGAACTATGCATGCGGCGAGGTGCCGGGGTTCTCGCTGCAGAATGCTTCGCCAGTGCCAAGCGCGAACGCGCTGGTGTTTCCGGTGGACTGCAGCCCGGCGGATGCGTGGAGCGTGTGTCCGGCTGTGTTTCTCTCCGTGATTCAGGATGCCCAGCACCGCCTGTGGTTTGCTAGTCCGTATTTCGTGCCATCCGGGCCCTTGCTCTATGCCATCTGCCATGCGGCTCTGCGAGGGGTTGATGTGAGGATACTTCTTCCGGCAATGGCCGACCACACCCTGCCTTGGCTCTCTGCGTTCACGTTTTATCCTAAGATCCGCGCTGCGGGAGTGAAAGTCTTTCGCTACCAGCCTGGCTTCATGCACCAGAAAGTTCTCCTAGCGGATGACGACTTCTCGATCGTGGGGTCCATCAATCTGGACTACCGGTCGTTTATGTTAAATTTCGAACTTTCGGCGGCGGTGCAATGTTCCGTTCTTGCCAAGGAAGTGGAAGCCATGCTGCAGGCGGATTTCGAGCGAAGTCTGCCGGAAGACCTCTGGGTCTTTGAAAAAGGCTCTTGGCTCTTCCGCCTCAAGTGTCGGGCTGCGGCTCTCCTGAGTCCTGAGCAATAGGCTATCCTACTGGTCTCTTACCACGGCAGCGACGCCTTTCGTATTGCGCGCAATCGCCTGCATATTCCATAGGAGAAAGCCACCACGGGGGCGTGGGCCAATGGATTTCTCGAGGGCAAGCTGCACAGCGATCTCGCTGCTTGGCCAACCGTGCGATGTCATTCGGTCCACTGCGATACCTGGCCACACGGGAACGCCGCGAGGATTGGCCGCTTGGCTTCTCCACCAGCGGAGGAGTGAGGAAAAGCTCTGTGGGCCACCTTCTACCCAATAGAGCTGTGGTGCAAGGTAGTCCACCCAACCTTCACGCATCCATGTGAGCGGGTCGGAGTAGAGTTGGTGAAATTGATCCACGCCAGCTTTCACATCCGAGGGCACACCCTTAGTGTAAATGCCAAAGGGACTCACGCCGAAGAGCATGGTTGGGTTCTCTTTTTTAACCGCGGTATGAATTTCCCGAATTAGAGAATTCACATTTCTGCGCCGCCAATCGGCTTTCCCAAGCGCGCCACCGCCCGAACGGTAGGCGGCGTAGGTCGCATCGTCTGGAAAGGGAAAGACGGCGCCGGAATTTGTCGGATAGGGATAAAAATAATCATCAAGGTGGATGCCCGCCAAACCGTATCGCCGGGCAAGATCCCGCACGACGGCAACGATGTGGCGTTGCACCGGCAGGGCGCCGGGATCCATCCAAAGAACGTTCCCCACGCGGTAGGCAAATTGTGGAAAGCGCCGACTAATGTGGTTCGCACTTCGCGCTTGGCTACCATTGGCTGCCGCGCGATAGGGATTAAGCCAGGCGTGAACGCCGATGCCACGCTTCCTCGCCTCCTGAATAAAAAACGCCAACGGATCATAGCCGGGTGATGAGCCTTGAGTGCCGGTGAGATAGCGACTCCACGGTTCTAGGTCGGATGCGTAGAGCGCGTCGCTCTCCGGGCGCACTTGCAAAATGACCGCGTTCAGATTGGCGGACTTGGCGGCATCAAGGAGTCGGATAGCTTCGGCTTTCTGTGTGGCAGGAGGAAGGCCAGGTTTGGAGGGAAAGTTGATGTTGTAAACGGTAGCAATCCACGCCCCGCGAAACTCGGCTTGTGCGGTGAGGAGTGGCAGGCAGACGGCTAGGAAGTGAAGGAGTATTTTCATCAGTAAAGAAAGGTTTGTACCGGCGCTTCGGTGGGAGCAATGGAAGTGGCAATGAGGAGAGGGATTCGGCGATCGCCTTCGAGCGGGAAGGTGGCAACGCCTCGAACTTTAACCCATGACATCTCTGGAAACGATGCAACGTCTTGGGCTTCCACCAAAATCGCTACCGGTCGTGCATCCGCAGCGCAGCAGACGACAAACATGCGGACCATGCGAAAGCGATTTCCATCGGAAGTATCCGTTCGTGTCGGTAGAAATTGGCCAATGACCTCGACTGTTTGTCCTTCAAAATCTTCTCGCATGACTTCCTCAGATGCCGCGTAGAGGAGATCTACGGTTTCTGCTTTGATTTCGCCGTTTTCGTTTTTGGCAAGGTAGAGCGAAGGGTTCATCATTGTCCCCTCGCCAATAGTGCCGTCGGCATTTGGCAATGGAGGATCCATGGGAGGTGAGTAGGCAGGCAAGTCGCCAATGTCCTCAATAAACCCGCGGTTGAGGACGGCGGTTGCTCCGAATTGGCTGGGCGAAATGCTTGTTGCGGCGAGAAGTGGAATCGTTAAGAAGAGACACGAAGCGACGTTGCCAGCGAGAGAACCTCCACGGCGCTGACGCGTGGGCGGGGCGGGAGCAAAAGCCGCGATGGCTGCTAAAATGAAGAGGACAAATCCCGCCACAGCGAGGTTTGGGATGAAGAAGGGATGGAGGTAGGATGCGGCACGGCCGGAGTAGTAGAAATAGGAAAGCGTGATCGCCCAGACGAGGAAGACTGCTGCCGTGAGATATTGGGAGATTTTTGCCGTCACAATCCGAGAACTGAAAGCCGCATGCACAGGAGACCTATCAAGACAAACAAGCCGATGGCTAGGCCCAACACAAATCGTTTTCTGAAGACAGCAGCGTAGATGAAAAGAAGTCGCAGATCCATCATAGGACCAAAAACAAGGAACGCCAGCTTTGCAATGCCAGGAAATGCCACAAACGTAGCTGCCACGAAGGCATCTGAGGTGCTGCAAAGCGACAATACTCCCGCTAAACCCATCATGGACGCGACGGCAAACCAATCGTTTAGCGCCAAAGGCAATAGCATCTCTTGATTTACTGCCGTGCTAAAGAGCGAGGCGACCGCGACACCGAAAATAAAGTAGCGTCCGACATCAAAGAGATCGCGTGTCCCTGCATGCATCGCGAGAAGCATTCGCTTCCAGAACGAACCCGACGCTGGCGCTCCCGACTGGCTATTCAGAGCGAGGTCTTCGATCACTTGCTGTCTCAAGACATGCCGTATTGAGAGATTATGAACAGCGAGGCTCACAATGATGGAGACGAAGAATGCAAGGCCCAAGCGGAGGATGGTGAATTCGAGAGCCCCCTGGCCGCGAAATGCCGCGAACGTGCTGTAGGCCACGATGGGATTTACAATAGGTGCTGCGAGCATGTAAGCGACGGCGCTCGAGATAGGCAGACCTTTGGAAATAAGCCTGCGTATCACCGGCACCACTCCGCACTCACACATGGGAAAGACAATACCAAGCGCGCTACTGGCACAAATTCCGAGAAACGCATTCCGCGGGAGGTAGCGCGTCATCGCCCCTGCTGGAAGAAACTGCTCGACGAGACCAGAGACTAACGTGCCGAGGAGGATGAAAGGAATTCCCTCAAGGAGCACGCTGAGAAAAGCATACGAAAAATCGGGAAGACTAAAAGTGAACCATACTCCCTCCATCTCGCCTCAGCCCAATCAAGGCTTACGACCACGCCGGTGCACTCGCTCAAAATAGAACCATCCGCCGGGAAGTCCCCAGGCCAGATAGACAAACATGCCGGTAATCGAGATCAGAAGGCCCGTGCCCGCAGCCACGCCGCAGAGCTCGCTCAGCAATTGCTCGAAGAGAGCTTCACGCACACCCATTCCATTCAAACTGATCGGGAGCGACGAAATGGCGGTCACGAGTGGCATGATCGAGGTCATATCTAAAAAGCTGACGCCCGCATTGAAGGCTCTTCCGACAAAGTAAAACGTACTAAAGTAGAAGACAAGCATCGGCACCGTATGGATAGCACCGAGTAGTGCCTCACGCCGATTCTCAATGCAGAGTTGCCAGAGCATCGAAAGTTTTACGATGTGCTTGCGCAGAGGAAAGCCCTCCGGCAAGCGACCAACAAGGTGGCGGCTCGTGAGAAAAAAAGAAGCAATCAATCCCACGCCCATAACAAAAAGAATGATGGCAAATATCTTCATCGTATTGCCAATCGCAAAGCTACTTGCAAACCACGCGCTACGCGTCCACGCAAAGCCAAGACCCATTGCCACAAGGACGAGAACTGCCAGCAAGCGATCAATAGCCACACTCAGGAAGCCAGCTGTGCGATGCTCCGGGTGATCGCGCATCAGAAACAAAACCCTCACGACATCTCCCCCTGTCGTGCCGGGGAGGAATTGATTAAAAAACGCACCGATGAAAAACAAGCGCGTGAGATCTGGCAGCCGGACTTCGACATGGAGCATTTTCAGAAAAAGCTGCCAACGAAGAATTCCGAAAAACTCGCAGAGGCCGGCGCTGATCATCGCAGCAACAAGCCAACGCCAATCAGCTTTTTGCAGCACGATAAACATTTTTTCCCGCCTCTCAGGGTCATGGAAAAGCCACCACAAAAGCCCAATCGTCACCAGAGCCTGCGCGACCGTGAGCAAGTGCCCGACGGTGCTCTTTCGAGGCGGTGCCTCGCTGGGCGCACAGTCGCTCATGCCAGCGTCCTTCGCCGGTGATAGAAATCCAACACGCTAGGAACGCGATTCAAGGTCTATGGGGTCTGCCGGGGCGTCCAGCGATCGCGATCCGAAAAAATCATGCACTCTCCATCCACCGGCAGAGGCGTAAAGAATGGCAGCGCAAAGCCAGTCACACGCGGGGGTCGCGTGATGAGTCCTGCCCACTCACGAAAGGTGCCCTTGTAGATATCTGCAAAGAGGCGTTGGTTGCCAGAGACCGGTGTGAGATAGAGTCCGCTTACCGGTTCACCCAGCGTGCGATAGTCGCTTAGTCCATTGAAGCCCTTGACGGTTTCCGGCAAGAGTAGGGACTTTCGTTGGGCATACCATGAGACGGCCCAAGGCATGTCGGAGGCGATGATTTCCTTCTCGTCGAACCATTGTCCCAATGCGCCGATGAAGGGTGGTACATACGGCGGCCACTGAACTTGTGCGCTACGGCCTGCAAAGAGAGTGGCCAAGAGCGGCAGTGCACAAAGAAAGACGACAACCGACAGAAAAATTGTCCTTAGCAGCGGATACCCAATCTCCCAACGGCTCCAGAGAACCATCAGGAAGGCCAAACCGTAAAAAACAAATAGTGGAATAAAGAGGACGTGCAGTTGATTGGAGGTGATGCCGGATTGAACGCCAAAAATGCCCATACCCAGCACGGCGCCGACCCACATGAGAACGATGGCGATTCGAAAAAACGAAACAACCGGTGATCGGAACGGATGCATGAGTGCGAGGAAGAAGGTGCCTGCCGCTAGGCTCAGGCCCAAGAACCCAAAAATCCCGCCGATCTGAGACAAGACGCCTGTGCGAATGCGGTTTAGAAAGCCAACGCCGAGCTCGGGAGGAGCTTCCAGCGACGTGAGGAATGTTTCTTCAGGGTTTCCCCCAGCGTAGGCTCCGTAAAACGAGAGGCCCATAGGATTTCCGCAAACCGCGTAGTTCCGCACAAGCCATGGCGAAACCACAATGAGGATTGCCGCTAAGGCCACAAGACCCGCAATCCCGCGTGGATGAAAATAGACAAGAGCAAAAATGAGCCAACCCAAGAAAATCCAGATCGCAAGGCCATGAGCTAAAGTCATGAGACCGAAGAGAATGCCTGCGGCAAAAAGACCTCCGAGCACGAAGGGTGTCCGCTCGTGGTTCTTCATCGCAAAGAGGGTAAGCCAAACTACCCCAGAGAAGAGCAAAAGCATGAGCATCTGTGGCAGTCCGGAAATGGAAAATTGCCACATCATGTCCGTGAGTAAGATGATCGCACAAGCAAGCAGAGAGAGCCTGCTATCGAAGAGTTGAAGGCCAACGAAATACCAAACGGCGACCGAGAGCAAAAACAGAAGAACGCCCATGAAAGCCACGGCTTGGTCGCCCTTATAGACAAAGTCTCCAGGCCCAATTGTCCAAGATCCCTTCACTGCAGCGAGAGCGATGGAATTCACCCATGGGTTCAGTGGAGCCTGATAGACATCGGGAAACAGGTCTTTCGGGATCTCCTTGCCATTTTCCTGAAGCTGCCAAACCGCAAGAGGGCGAATGTAGCGCGTGGAAAAGCCCTTTCCGTCAGCAATATTGCGCGCAATTTGCGCCTGGTCCATCGCGGTTACCGTGGCTAGGCCGCGGAATTGCACGAACAAATAGAGCAGCGTGAGAACGATGATGAGGAAAACAAACATCGCTCCCTTGATAATTGGGGCGAATCGTCCCTGTTCGAGGGCATGGACTGCTGATTGAACTCCGGATTCTCCTAGAGATGCCATAAAATAAGATAAATTTTCTAAGGGTTATTTGCGAATGCCTAGATCTCTCAGCCGACGGTGCAAGGTTCGACGACTAATGCCGAGCCGTTGCGCCGCTTGGCTTCTATTGCCTTGGCATTCATCAAGAGCGCGAAGGATAAGCAAGGTCTCACTGTGGTGCAAATCTAATTCTCCACCCTCGCTTGGCGTAATTTTTAGTGGTGGGGCGGAGCGGAGGGAAGCCGGTAGATCACTTGGGCCAATGCTCGGGGAGTTCGACATCACGACTCCGTGCTCAATGGCTGCCCGCAACTCGCGCACGTTTCCAGGCCAGTTGTAGTCTAGTAGGATTTGCATCGCTGCAGGTGCCAACTCGCGTGGCGGCTTGCCATTTTCGGCGGCAGCTTCCTTAAGAAAAGTTGCAACAATGAGGGGAATGTCGCCTTTGCGGTCGCGGAGCGGCGGCATGGTGAGCGGAACAACATGCAGACGAAAAAAGAGATCGTCGCGAAATTTCCCCTCCGCCACGAGTTGCGCCAAATCCTTGTTCGTTGCAGCCACCAGGCGCACGTCGGCATCCAATGTTTGGTTGCCACCCACGCGCTCAAACGTCCGCTCACCAAGAACTCGGAGAATTTTTACCTGAGTTGCGGCATCAATTTCTCCGATCTCGTCCAAAAAAAGCGTTCCGCCCTTCGCTTGCTCAAAGCGCCCTATCCTCCGCTCGAAGGCACCAGTGAAGGCGCCTTTCTCATGGCCGAAAAGTTCGCTTGCCAGGAGTTCGCCACTCAAGGCCGCACAATGCACAGCGACAAATTTATTTTTGGAGCGAGTGCTGAGGTGGTGGATAGCGTGGGCTGCAAGTTCTTTGCCAGTTCCACTTTCTCCTTGAATGAGAACGGTGGCCCGCGATGTAGCGACTTGTCGGATCGAATCAAAGACGCTC
>Ga0163147_10002976_pt1 | contig 23268 bp, 14 predicted proteins | sample OliLakLV19MP6G1_FD_148597 | JGI IMG/M metagenome (GOLD analysis project Ga0163147, IMG submission 148597) | Freshwater microbial mat bacterial communities from Lake Vanda, McMurdo Dry Valleys, Antarctica- Oligotrophic Lake LV.19.MP6.G1 | ecosystem: Environmental > Aquatic > Freshwater > Lake >...
GGCTGATGGCAAGGAAAATAAAGATAAATTAGAACAAGCTGGTACAAAAGGTGAGAGCGGAAAGTCAGAAGAGAAAAATAATAGTCAGAAAAATCAAGACCAAAAAGGGGATTCACAGAAAAGTGATCCGAAAAGTGGAGAGAAAGATGGAGAGAAAGATGGAGAGAAGGACCAGGGTACTAATAATAAAAAAGAGGAACAAAGTTTAAAACAAGAACCGTCAAATAAAGATAAAGAATCCCAGGAAGAGGGCAAGAAAGAGAAAGGTGCCGATCCAAAAAAAGAAGGTGAGAATAAGGGAGATTCTGGAAAACCATCCCAAAGTCAAGATAGCAAGAATCAAGATGCTGTTTCAAAAAGTCAAAAGAATGGAGAAGACAAGAAAAATGCTCAACTACCTCCTGAAACTCAGCCTGGAGAAGAAGCTAAAAGGTTTGGAGATTCTGAAGGGGGAAATGAAGGACAGGCTGGAGGTAATAAAACTTTCAAAGATCTAAAGGTTGGTAACCCTGATGAAAAATTAGATCCTAGATATTTAGGGCAGGATGGCAAATTGGGATTAAATAAAAATCAAGCTAAGTATAAGACTGACATTAAAGATGTTGAGCTTGCCCAGCCAGAAACATCGGAAGCTCAAGGAAAGCAGGAGATACCACTAGAATATAAAGGGATTATTGAGTAGCTCAAAACGGCTGCTTGACAGCCCTACTATTCCCTGGTCAATTTTATCTAACAGATCCTCAATGGAGAATTTATAATGGCTAAAGGTTTCACAAGCAGAGAGCTTGAAGATGAAGTTAAGGGATTTCTTGATACATTCTTTAAGATTGAAAATGAGATTGCTAAAATTATCGTAGGCAATAGAGATGTCGTTAGATTATCTCTTACTGCGATCTTTGCAGGTGGGCATGTCTTATTAGAGGGTGCTCCTGGTTTAGGCAAGACAAGACTCGTCAGAGCAATTGCAGATACACTGGCACTATCTTTTAAGAGAATTCAGTTTACTCCAGATTTAATGCCATCGGACGTTACGGGAACTCAAGTGCTGACAGAAAATGATAGCGGTAAAAGATCTTTCGTTTTTAAACCTGGACCTCTTTTTGCTAATGTTGTCTTAGCTGATGAAATTAATCGAGCTACTCCAAAAACTCAGAGTGCTCTTTTGGAGGCAATGGAGGAAAGGCAAATAACAGTTTTGGGAGAAACACATAAACTTGAAAGTCCTTTCTTTGTTCTAGCAACTCAGAATCCTGTTGAACTTGAAGGAACATATCCGCTTCCCGAAGCTCAGCTTGATCGATTTTTAGTAAAACTACTTTTAACTAATCCAAGTGCTAGTAATCTAAAAGAGATCTTAACTCGTACCACAGGTGTTTTTATCCCTGAACCCGAGATGGTTTTAGATTCTGCTACGGCAAAGGAAACAATTGAAGGAATGAAGCGTTTGGTGCGACAGGTTGTTGTGGCAGATCCGTTATTGGAAGTGATTGTGAGAATCATCTCAGCACTAACTCCGGCAAGTGAGTTTGGTACAGAAACAGTAAATACTTATGTGCGATTCGGCCCTGGTCCGCGCGCTGCCCAGGCCATAATGTTAGCTGCTAAAGTTTCAGCTCTTCTAGATGGTCGAGTAAATTTATCTTTTGATGATGTAAAACTTGTAGTTACTCCTTCTTTAAGACACAGATTGATTTTAAATTTTCAAGCTGAAGCAGATGGTGTTTCAGCTGATGAGATAATTGATGAAGTTATAAACGCTAAATAGGCGAAACTATAATTACTTATTGGGATAACTATAGAAGACTCTTTTTGAGTGAATGAATTTACAGGACGAAACATTAGGATGCTTCCCGAAACTTTTACTCCCAGTTTTCTGAGACAGATCGAACTTCTTAGGGTTCGTTCTAGGCGAACTTTTTTAGGTGCTCGCCAAGGTGCGCATGCTTCACTTAGAAAAGGGCACGGAATAGAGTTTTCCGATTTTAGAAAATATGAACTCGGAGATAATCCAAGAGATATTGACTGGGGCGTTTATGCTAGAAGCGATAAGCTTTTTGTAAAACGATTTAAAGAGGAAGAAAACTTAAGTGTACTTTTGATTATTGATGGCAGCTCATCAATGACGAGAGCTCCTAATGAATCTAAGTGGCAATCAGCAAGAGATCTTGCGCTAGCACTATCGTATGCGGCTTTAATGGATCAAGATACGATAACTATTTCGGTACCAGGCAATTATCAAAGTCCTAGTTTTTCTGGAGCAAAATCAATTCATACAATTGGTAAGCAGGTTTTAGAGTTGAAAGTTGGCGGCAATCCAGACATGGCAAGTCAAATTAATCTTGCCGCATCGCGAATACGTTTTCCAGGCAAGGCCATTTTTCTTTCAGATTTTTTAATGCCTATCGAAGTTTTAGAAAAATCCTTTAACATTCTAAGAGCAAAGAATTTAGATATTACAGCAATTCAAATTCTCAGTCCGAATGATTTTGAGCCATATAAAGGGCTGGAGAACGCAACTCTTATTGATAGTGAAACTGAAGAGATAATTAATATAGCTTTAGATTCAGAAAATCGAGCTGAATATTCTGAGCTATTAGAGGAGCATAATAGAAAAGTGCAGGATTTTTTTAGCGCAGCTCAAATTCAGTATACAATTTTTAAATCCGATGAAAGTCTGCTGGATTTTATCATTAAAAATCTAACCTTAATAGGATTACTTAAACGTAGTTAATGTATGTTTACTTTAGGTGGAGTCACGTACGGATTATTAAATCCTTTTTATTTTATACTAGCTCCTCTAGCCTTAGGAGGATTACTTTATGCTTATCGGCGCGGTGGACGAGGCAGAGAGTTGGTGGTCTCAACAGTAATGATTTTAAAAAGACTTCGTCGTGAGACCAGGGCCCGTAAAAAAATCATGCCTCCACTGAGATTTTTTCTTGAGCTTCTCTTGTTATTATTGCTTATTACGGCAGCGTCTGGATTGTACAAAAAAGGATTTAAAGAGAATTATGCTGTAGTTATAGATAATTCCTTTAGTATGAATGCACACTCTCCTTCAGAGATTAATCGATCTCTAATGGATATTGCAAAAAGAGACGCTCAAACTTTTATTGGAAGTTTACCTTTTGGCTCTGGAGTTGAGGTTTTTGTAACAACTCCAACACTGCACTCTGCTAGCGATGGGGTGATAGGCCGCGACAAGGCCGTTTCGTTATCAAATAATATTGAAGCTGAATTTGGACCGGATAATATTGATTCTGCCTTGAATCGAGTTAGTTTTAATGACTCTTATCAAAGAATCGCCATTTTTTCTGATATGGCCCCACAAAATCCATCTAGCGATAGTAGATTTTTATTTAGAGGCAGCTCGGATCTGGTAGTCAGAACACAAAATATTGCACTTTTGGATGCCAAAGTTGTAAGTGTTGATAGTGAGTCCAAAATTGCGAAAGTTACTGCGAAGCTTGCTGCGTTCACCAAAGACTCATTCACGACTAAGATAAGACTTGAGTTGTTTGAATCAAGTGACGGATCTAAAGAAGCAACGCTGATTAAAGAAGAAGAATTAGTTATTCCAGCTGGAGCAGTCAGAGATCTTTCGTACCGCGTGCCACAATCCTTTGCTTATCAGATTTCAATATCAACTAGTGATAAGAAATTTGATTCGATTACTCAGGATAATCAAGCCTTTTTAACCAACAGTACTCAGAGAAATAGAGTGGTACTGGTTGGAGCAATTTCTCCTAAGATTCTTGGCTTAGATAAGATTAAGAATTTTGAATTTTCTTGGATCAAGCCAGAAGAATATCTAGGTAAGACTAATTCAGAAGAAATATATATTTTTCATAACTTTGTTCCGAGCGAGTTGCCATCTCAGAGTTCTTTATTTGTTAATCCTCTTGAAAATGGAGATTTTTTTGAAGTTGGACAGGAATATATTACAAAGAATGAAGATCCTCTGGAAATTACTAGTTGGCAGGAAGCTGATGCTCTTACTTCTTATTTAAATCTACCAACTTTAAAATTAAAAACTTTAAGACCATTAAAAGCCAAGAAAGGCAGTATTCAGGTAATTGGTTCAAATAAAGGAACAGTACTTTTATCTTTATCAAATCAGGAATCTAGCTTTGTTGTAACTGGCTTTGAGCTTTTTCCTTTTCGAGGCAAAGAGGCTCCATTATTAAGTATTCTAACTTTGAATACTTTAAAATGGCTTTCTGGTTCAGAGTTAAAGTCTGGATATGAGAGAATTCCTTTTAAGGTCGATGCTGCAAAAATAAAATCAATAATTAGAGGCGGAAATTTTGGGGGAGAGACTATTAATTCGATTTCTTCTCCAGGTCTATACTTACTCTCTGAATCAAAAGATTCTTTAATCGCTACAAACTATTTTAGTGAAAGTGAGTCAGATACTATTAGTGATAAGAAATTTATCGTTCCATCAAATAAGGAGAGTTCTTCATTTAATGAGTCAGCTTTTGGTAATTATGTTTTTGAAATTGTATTAATTGCTCTGTTTCTGATTTTAGTTGAGATGCTTTTTAGTTTTAGAAATCTGATTGGCAAAGCTAGGAGAACGGTATGAGCTTTGACTCTCCGCAGAATCTTAGTTTGGCAATTATATTTATTCTTCTATTTTTCATCTTATCAATTACAAATTTCATTAAGAAGCCCAGGCAAAAAACTCAAGTTATCTTAAGATTTTTAGCAATTCTTTCACTCTGTTTGGTTATCTTAAATCCTTATCTAGAAAAAACCTCAACCAAATTTAGAGCAACTCTCTTATTAGACATCTCCGATAGTATGAATCAGTCTGTGTCGGATGAGTTACTAAATCAGGTCAGAAATATTTCAGGATCAGACTTAGAGCTTTCTCTTTACCCATTTGCAGGCAAGTCTTCGGTTGTTGCTTCCGATTTCTCAACTGTATCTAATACAAGAAAATTAAAAGAGACCTGGTCTTCCTTGAATATAGGCGAGACAAATCTTGAAGAAGCAGTATCGAAAGCTGCTTCATTAGATCCTGAAAATATTTTACTTATTTCAGATGCTTTCGAAACAAAAGGAAATGTTGAACAGATCTCTTCCTTGCTAAAAGGCAAGAAGAAAATCTTTCCATTAATTCCAAATGTTGACACAGATCTTACCTCAGCCTTTGAGATATCAAAATTACACGCACCTCTTGTGGCACCTTCCGAGAAAAGTGTTGAGATTCGAGCCAGCATAAAGAATGACACGAAAAGTATTCAAAGTGGTCTTTTAGAGATAAAGCATGGGAGTAAAGTTATTCAAAAAAGAACCATATCCGTTAATGCTGGCGGAGAATTTTTAATTAAAGCTGAAAGTGATCGATTTAAGGAGGGTACTCAAGAAGTTGTTGCAACATTCACTCCAGTTGATCCTAGAATTTCTCCTAGTATTAAGACTTTATATATTTCTGGGGAAAGTAGAGAGAAAATCTTAATTATTAGTTCAAATGAACAAGATGAGTTTTTGTTAAAACAAGCACTCTCTGGGCAGAGTTATCGAGTCGTTACCTTAACAAATCCATCAGTTAATACTACTAGTCCGGATTTGCAAGGCGTGTCTGCGGTACTTCTAAATAATATTAACTTTAGACAGTTACCTACTAAATTTCCAATTGAACTTGAAGCTTTTGTAAAGTCTGGTGGCGGCGCTGTCATGGTTGGTGGAAATCAGAGTTTTGGTCTTGGAGGATATTTGGCGACTACTATTGAAGACTTATTGCCTGTTGAGATGTTGCCACCTCAAACAATTAAAAAAAGATTGAATGTTGCGGTAAGTCTGGTTTTAGATAAATCGCGTAGCATGGCTAGCGATGATAAGATTTATTATGCCAAGGAAGCAGCAGCAGCGGTAATTAAAAGCCTTAAAGATGAGGATCTCATTGAAGTTATCGGATTTGATTCTTCACCCTTTGTCGTTACTAAGTTGGCACCACTTTCACAAGTTCGCTCGTCCGCATTAGAAAGAATTACCAGACTTTTTCCAGCCGGAAGAACCAATCTTTTGCCTGCTCTGCACGAGGCACGGCGCAGTTTCTCAAAAGTCGAGGCAGGGAGAAAGCACATGATAATATTAACTGATGGTAAAATTCCTGATGCTGGAGACTATTATATGGAACTTGTAAATATGCTCAAAGCTGAGGGCGTAACCGTTTCAACTGTGATGTTAGGTGATGAAATCGATCCTGGACTATTAAAGGATATTGCAATTCGAGGTGGTGGTTCTTTTCATCAAACAACAAACGCTACTTCATTGGCTAGAATTTTCTTAGATGACATTAAAGTAAGTACCGGAGAGAATACATTAAAGGAGAGCCAAGAATTTGCAGTCAAAAAAGGTACTGGAAGTATCGTTAGTACCTCGATTACCTCGTTTCCGCCTCTGCGAGGATATGTTCAGACTAAAGTAAAAGAAAAAGCCAATCTTGAATTGATTGCTTACGATGGAACTCGGGCCGAGCCACTTTTGGCTTCTTGGGATTACGGTCAAGGACGTTCGATTGCTTTTACTTCAGATGCCAATGGTCGTTGGTCATCTTTTTGGGCAGATTGGAGTAAGTTTACAAATTTCTGGATTGATATTGTTGATGCTTTAAAACCAAAAAGTTCAGTTAAAGATGAAAATATTAAATTTGATTTAAGATATTTTGTAGAACGTGGAGTTTTAAACTTAGATCTTGCTATATATTCTGAGAATGTATCGGGAGCTGTTATTGCAATTCTTAAGACTCCTGAACAAAAAGATCGCCCAATCTCTTTTGAGGAATTTTCAAATGGTCGATTCAAAGCCCAAGTTTCTGATGTAATTGCTGGTAAATATGAATTTAAGGCTAAGATCTCTGGTAAGGGACTTACTCCAATTTCATTTTATTTATCTGGAGATCTTTTCGGTGAAAAAACTGGTAGAGGATTTAATAAAGTTCTTTTAACGAATCTTGCCAACTCAACTGCTGGAGTAATTAATCCTAGTGCCCAGGATCTACGTTCTGTTGGCAATAAAGAAATTAAAAAAACATATTTGACTTATCCTTTGCTTGGCTTAGCCGTGGTGTTACTACTTCTTGAGATACTGCTTAGGGAGGCAGGAGATCTATTCTCTCGAATTAGAATCAAAGCTTAAAAAACGCAATATTAGCAAGCCATTAAGATCATACTACAATTTATTAGTAACTAATCTCGTAAAAATACAGGTCTTATCTGGCATGGATGTTGCTCCTTCTTATATTGGTGTGGGTTCTCTTGCTTTTATTTTAGGCAGGAAAGCAAGTTTTTTGGTATTGAGTGCCTTGAGGTTGTGGAATGCTGAAGAGACTTATCACATCAGTCTTGACCCTAGCGGGTCTTGTAAGCATAGATACTATCTGTCTATACGCTGCACCACCTGCGATTCCTAATTGGCAAACATATCCTTCATGTTCGACCTGCGCTAATGTTGATTTCAATACAGCTTTTATAGCGTCTCCTAGACCTGCTACTTCAACCATCCCAGGGCTTGGAAATGGTGGAGATAATGGCGGAGATTTTAATCACGTAATGGTGCCAAATGCTGGCAATGTTCTTTATATAAGAACAAAATTCGGACGAGTAGAAAAACTTTTTCCTCTACCAATTCCGGCACATCAAAATTTAATTGGGAATGGGTTTCCAATACAAGATGCCGAAGGAAATCATCTCGGATCCGTTCTTCCAGATAGTATCTCGGTAGATCCAACAGGCAATTTTCTTTTTGTTTCGTATACTCCGGTAGCTATTCCATGGAATGCCAATCCATATGAGCCACAGTGGTATAACATCTTTAATCTAGATCACGGTTATCCAGCTGGAGCTGATATTTATGCATTTGATTTAACTTCACTTAATGTAAACCCAAATACAAATCCAAATACAATCCCTGTAACAAGACTTACTACTCAAGCAGATAAATTTTCTGACGCTACCAATCCACGCTTGGCTCAGATTAGTCCTAGTCACGCGAATCAAAAAGTCGGTACTTACAATATTGGAGGTGTAATTTCGATGACCTGGAAGGGTTTGAAATTTTTCTTTATTTCAAACAAAAGCAGGTATCTAAATTCAAGTGGTTCAATGACACCTTCTAATGAGAACAGCTTAGGAATATATTCTGCTGATATTGAGTTTGCTCCTACCATACGTTTGAAAAATATTACTCACTACATGGCGCATCTGACAACAAACTCCATTGGTCTTTCAAGAGCTTTTGATGGCTTCTTTTTCTCATATCAAGCCAATACAGACGATGCGCGTGCCTGGCATGTTCTTCATGCTTCCTCAAACGATCATCAATATCCGGCCCCCGTATACGGTTATGGGCGAGGTCAAAATGGAGCACATAATTCAACAGCCTGTGTAGTAAATTCACTGCCGGGTATTGAGAATGGAAATTGGTTGGTTACCACTGATTATTATAATAACAACAACAATGCCTATGGAGCTCTTGTTGGTGTTAAAGATTCAGATTGGGGAAAGAATGAGTTATTGCCAGATATGCCAACTTCTGCTGGTGGCCCAGAAGTCAATGATTATATGTATTTTATGTCCTATACCCAAAAGGGTGCAAAGAAAATTACATTTACTGAGCAGAATGATGGTAATCACGCTGGAGGTGTCGGAAAAGTTGGATTTCCATCATGCGCAGAACCAAATAAGATAATTTTTAGTTTTACACCTTATCCTGGATCTAATCATACCTCTGCACATAATTATTTTTCATGGCTAGTTTATACAGATCTAACTCCAAATACTCCTGGTGCTAACGGATCGAACTATCCTGTTTTAGTTAAAGATCTTAACGGTGTTTACGGTACATTTGCAGCTCATCCAATTATGTCGTGGTCAAAAAGAATGACCGGAGTTGAAAATTCATCTTTTACTCAACCAAGTCAAGAAAGGGATATTGACGAAACTGCGCCCTACGCTCGTGGCATGGCATATGCGGTGACCGGAAGTGCCTCACTTCATATTACTGATGTGACATCTTATGAATGCAGATCTCGCGGTAAGAAAGCGTTACCATATCATTCATGTGAATCTAGTGTTGTTGAAAACTATGCATGTGCAAATGATGAGAGCTGGCGCTATAAAGTTCTAGGCAATACTGCCGATCTCTTAAAAGTTCCGAATTTAAATGATCCCTGTCGTGCACTGCAACCAGCGGATGTTTTTGGAATTTCTCTTTATCTTACCAATGTAAAAACGGATATAGTTTCACAAGGTGCTAGCTCTAGTTATTACGGAGGATATCTAAATAGTTCTCCAGCAGAGGATTCTCCAAATTTACAGTCAAATCCCTACACTCAACCTGCTGAGGCAAAAAAACTTATTGGAGTAGCTTCTGTTATTAATAATGTAGCTGGCGATACCTCCTGGAAAGCTTTGGTGCCAGCAAGCGTAAATGGAACTCCATTAGATATGTATCTACTGGATAGAAGATGGGCTGCGAAGTTGACAGAAGGACTGGCTTGGCACGTAGCTTCTCCAGAGCAAAATAATCATGCTTGTGGTGGTTGTCATGAACATACTGGTGCAGAAACGCCAGCCTGGGAGAGCACTGAAGCAGGCCAGAGTGATACGCCAGCCATTAACATGGTGCAGCAAACTCAAGTTGTAAAATACAATGCTTTTTGTCAGCCATACTTAGAAACAGTATCTTCGCCAACTGTTGATACTCCAGTATGGCAAGATGTATCTCCATTTTTTCTTACTTCATGTGGAGGTTGTCATATTGAAGGATCTAGTAGTTCGAATAGAGCTCACGATAATCAATCGTTTACGTTTTCAATGTCACAGTTAAATGATTGGAGCAAAAATGGCTTAGTATACAAATTAAGATCGCGTGGACTGCTTGGAGCAGGTTTCTTAGATTCAGCTTTTGGATGGGCTTTTGCTAAAGGTCGACAAGATGGAAGGAACAATGCCGACTACCAATCTACTCCATCCCTTAGACAATTTAGATATAGTCCAGTTCATGATAATATTGGCCCAACTGGAAATGGTTTTTGTACTGGTGAACCTCAAGTTGCTATAGCAGCAGGGGAAGTAAGAAAAGTGGTAGAATGGCTTGATAATCAGGCTCCGATTAATAAGTCAAATCCAACTACCGATAGGTTCCATTATAATTATGATACATATCCTCCAGCATTAAATATGGCCCTGACTTCAAATGATTGTCGGCCAACAAATCTTCGTGTTGGATTTTGGGATGATTCTAATAAGACTAGCCTACAAGTTTCCCTAAACGGAACTCAGATTGTTTCAGTTTCAGATCGTACAAATGGAGAATACATAACACGCTTACCAATATCGATTGATAGCGATGATGTGATTGAGGTTATCGCTCGCGATGATACTAGAGTGAATAACACTTCACCAGATTCTTTAGATGGTAATCGAACAATTTTGAGAAAATTAGTTGGAGATCTTGAAGCTGAATGTAGCGGAAATCCAAATAATGGAAATGATATACCTACTCCAACCCCATCACCAACTCCTTCTGAGGAATCTTTTTTACTAGGATTGTTATCTGAGCCGGGACCGTATTATCCGGGTGAAAATATAACTTTTAGAGCAAATACTACGAATGTTGCTTCTGGTACATTTCGTCTTGCCATAACTACGGCAGGGATAGGAACTGGCGTAAGTTTTGAAGGGATTGAATTTGATCTAAATGATTCCGCATTGCTGCGCTATTCATTTCTAAATTTTACATCGAGTGTAGTTAACGGAGTCGCATCTTTTACACTACATATTCCTGAGTCTTATCGAAGTTTTGATCAAGTAATGAATATTCAAGGAATAGTCGTTCCCGAAAATGGCAGGTATGAAAAATCTGTTCCAATAAGATTACAAATTAGTCCTCCTGTAGGTCGTGGCAATAACGGCTCAGGAGATGGGGATATAGATGGCACTCTACCTGATGATGTTACGAATATTGGCGGACCTTCGATCGATATCCCTGCTCTTGAGCAGCAGATAAAACAACTGAAAAAGAAAATAAAAAAATTAAAGAAGAAAAAAGCAAATGATAAACTAAGCTCAAAGAAAATTAAGAAAATTAAGAAGAATATCAAAAATTCAAAGGCTGAACTAAAAAATCTGGAAGTAACATTAGCTAGCTTAACTTAGGGGATAAAGAATTCTCAAAGCTTGCGCAATTCCATCCTCTTCTACTGATTTTGTAATAAAATTAGCAGCTTCTTTTGCAACTGGATCAGCATTATCCATGGCAATTCCTATCCCAGACATTTTTAAAAAAGTTTCATCAGCTGGGGCATCGCCAAAACTCATAATTTCATCTGCTTGCAACTCGTAATACTCAAGGAGTCCTTCGAAGGCTCTTCTTCTTGAAGCCCATCTGCTAGTGATATTATAAAAAACAACATTTGGATGAACAGCCCCACAAGCTGGGGTTACAGAACTCGCAGCGAGATCTTTGCAAAAATCAGCAGTAACTTTCTCGGTATTTTCACCACGAACAGTACTAATAACAGCTTTAAGAAATCTTTCTTTTTTTGAAAGCTTATCAAGATCAAAAACCTGTGGAGGTACTTTGAGATAATGTTCAGCATGAGCGCGGATTAAATCTGTCTCTTGATCAACGAAATATTCTTCGCCTGTATATAATTCAAGGGATAATTTATTTGACCTAGAAAATTTAACTAAGTTTTTAACTACTTCTTTTGAAAGATGGTTTTCAAATACTGGAATTCTTGTAAATACATCTATAACCAAGGATCCTGCAAAAAACATGGAAGCTCCCTCAACTCCCACTTGATCGATAATCTCTTCACATGAAAAGAGCGGCCGACCTGTTGCGATTGCCATGGCCACACCCATTTTTTTAATGCGCGCGATTTCCTTAAGAGAATCAGAGCTGATTTTTCCAGAAGTCCCAAGTAATGTTCCATCCAGGTCAAAGCTAATTAGCTTTATTTTGCTTGCCAAAGCTTTTGGGTTTGGGATGTTGAAAATAGATTTATTCATAAGGACCAATGAGTTAACACGTCTTATTCATTAAAGACAAATCTTCCTTGAAACAACTTAGATTGAGACATACATTGAAGAAAATTACTAATCGGAGTGCTTTTATGCAGAGTCAGTCAAATAGTTCGGGATCGGGAATTCAAATGCCTTCATGTAAGTGCAATTGGCAATGGATCTTAGGACGAGCAAAGGAAGTAATGCTTAATCCTAAAGGGGTCTGGAATGAGATTCAAAATGAAACAACTACAGTTAAGGATCTTTATTTAGGTTGGCTAATCCCAGCTGGTGGTTTTCTCTATCTTTGCCAATTTTTAGGCAACTGGCTTTATGGTCAGTCATTTGGTGGCATAACTCTTCGATCTACTTTTTTTGGAAGTTTAACGAGCAATCTTACTCAGTTCATCATGAGCTTGATTGGTGCATATGTGGCAGCTTTTGTTCTAAGTTTTTTAGCACCGAAGTTTGCTGGTCAAAATAATATTGATAGGGCAATGAGACTCGTAGCATATTCTTGGACTCCACTTTACGTATCTGGTGTTTTCAAGCTTCTTCCTGGACTTGGAATTGTAAGTTTGATCCTTGGGATATACTGCATTTATATCTTTTGGAATGGTGTTGTTGCGATGACTGGCATCGCTTTCGATAAGAAGATTCCATACACAGCCGTCTCAGTTATTTGTATTTTTATTATTAACCTCGTACTTGGTGTTATCGCTGTAGCAGTTGGTGGCACAGGATATACATCTCATGTTGCATCAGATATGCAGAAAATTGAAATGCCTGGTGGTTATACTTTTGATCCCAATGAAGCTCAGAAGAGTTTAGATCAACTTCAAAAGATATTGCCGAAGCAGCCTTAAAATAAATGGGGACGGAGCCCAATTAATAATTAAATTAATTGGGCTCCGTCCCCATTTTATTGCCTGCAACTTTAAAAATACTAAGTGCCACAGCAGAGCCAAATAGCCCCACTAGTGCAAATGGCAGAATATTTCTTATCTCAAAATTAAAAGAAAGAAGAAAAATAGTAAAACTCAGAGATATAATTGCTCCAATATCCCAGCCGCTTTCAGTTAGAGTTTGAAACCAAAGAGGATTACCGGATTTTCTACTTCGAGTGTATATGGTGGCGGCAAAGATCGGTCCAGTTACAATTGCTCCAGCTACCATAATTAAATCAAGACTGATGATTGTTGTAATTGTTAGATCGAGAAAAGCTCTACCAATTACAGCAGTTGCAATAAATGCCAGGCCAATAATTGCAGGTAGGTATCCTTTGCCTTTATCAAATCTATGACCGACAACCAGGCTTCCCATCATTTGAAAGAAAATTGATAGGCTCATTAATCCACCGTAACTTAGGTACTTTCCGACAGTTAGAAATAAAATAATTTTCCAAAGAAATCCGTGTCCATACTCAGAAATGCCATTAGCTATATTGATACAGAATCCAGCCTTGTCTGTGACAAGGAGTTTTTTCCAACTAAAGCGTGGAATTTGCCTTTGCATGATAGGCATTTTTATAAGAGGAAAAATGCTGAGAAGTGAGATTACTGTCGCAATTAAAAAGGAGGTTTCAAAACCAAGATGACTTATCGAAAAGGCAATACAAATAGGAGAGATTAGCTTTACTCCTAAGAGTATGAAATCTCTCCAGGCAACTTGTTTACCTGTGTTCTCGCTATGGCTAATTGCAGCGAAAGTAGAGTGGTAAAGCAGCCAGTATAGAGTACTCGCAATTGATTCAAAAAATAAAACTAAGACTATCATTGATGGAAATCTCGAAAGTTCCGCATACAAAGTATATCTAAATGAGAAAATAGTGACTGCAAAAATAAACATAGTCTTACTGCCAAAGCGGTGACAGAAATTTAGGATATAGGGTCGAATGAGAAGTCTGATAATTGAGAATAGGAGCCAATATAAGGCTACTTGAGATAATGAATATCCAAGTTTTAAAAGATAGATAGGCCCAAAAAAATCAGCTATGCCGAATGCAAAGAACATTAAGGCAAAGTGGAGATTCAAGAAGATCATTTTCAGAATAAAATGGGGACGGAGCCCAATTAATTTTTATAATTAAATGGGCTCCGTCCCCATTTTATTTTATTTCCTTAGATAAGTTACTATCAATCAGATCTAAAAACTCTACTGTGTTTAGATAGCTATCTTTTGGTGGATTGTTTCCATGAACACACATAGCCAGATCCTTGGTCATCTTTCCCGATTCCACGGTCTCGATACAGACCTGCTCTAAAGTTTTAGAGAAATTCATTAAAGCCTCGTTCTTGTCGAATTTACCTCGATAGTAAAGACCACTTGTCCAAGCAAAGATTGAAGCGATCGGATTTGTAGAGGTAGCCTCTCCTTTTTCATGCATTCGAAAGTGTCTGGTTACGGTGCCATGAGCAGCTTCTGCTTCAATAGTTTTGCCATCTTCAGTCATAAGCACAGACGTCATTAGGCCCAATGATCCAAAGCCCTGAGCCACTATATCTGACTGAACATCACCATCGTAGTTTTTGCAGGCCCAGATATATCCACCACTCCATTTAAGTGCCGAAGCAACCATGTCATCAATTAAGCGGTGCTCGTAGGTAAGCTTTCGTTTTTCAAATTCGGTCTTGAATTCCTTTTCAAATACTTCCTGAAAGATATCCTTAAAGCGACCATCGTATGCTTTTAAAATTGTGTTTTTCGATGAGAAATAAACAACTAGATTTTGAAGTAAGCCATAGTTAAAACAACTTCTAGCAAAACTTCGAATTGAATTGTCTTGGTTGTACATTGCAAGAGCAACGCCGCTACTTGGAAACTTATGGACTTCATGCTCAATAGGTGTGCTGCCATCTTCAGGAGTAAATTTTATAGTTAGCTTTCCTTTTCCAGGAACTATAAAATCAGTAGCTTTATATTGATCTCCAAAAGCATGTCGAGCAACAATAATAGGCTTTATCCAATGAGGTACTAATCTTGGAACATTTTTACAAACGATAGGCTCTCTAAAAACTGTGCCATCTAAAATATTCCTAATGGTGCCATTTGGAGACTTCCACATTTTTTTTAATTTAAATTCTTTTACGCGAGCTTCATCTGGTGTGATGGTGGCACATTTGACTCCAACGCCATATTTCTTAATAGCTTCAGCCGCATCGATGGTTATTTTATCTTCGGTTGCATCGCGATTCTGAATGCCAAGATCATAATATTTTAGATCTATATCTAGATAGGGAAGGATTAACTTATTTTTGATAAATGACCAGATAACTCTAGTCATTTCATCACCGTCAATTTCTACTAATGGATTTGATACTTTAATTTTATTCATCGTTATATAAGATAGTTAGAAAAGATTTTTTTTACCACAGAGAGTAGCCTGTCCACAGAAAAAAATCAGAGAAAAATCAGAGAAAAATGAGAGCAAAATATTGCCCAACAGAACCCCACTAGCAAAAAAATTCTTCATATTTAATAACCTACAACTTTAAGTTACTTAAACAAATCTTAAATGATAACAATTACTTACTAAATTTAACCCCTTGCTCAAAAGACAACGGGTCTATACTTGTATATTGGGATTGGGATGTCCCATTAAACACAAAGACGACACATAAGATATTGAAATTACTATATTTTTAACAGGAGTTTCCTGTTGGAATGTATTGTCCTTAAGGAGCAGAGATGAATAGGAAGCTTTTAGCCGCGACAGTGGCCGCCACGATTTTCTTTTTTGGTCGTTTAGCCTTCGCTATTAATATTGATGATTTTGATAATAACCAGTTAGTTGAGGCAGTCGGTGTCTCAACTTCCTTTTCTCTTTTGTCACCTGGTTTATGCATCGGGGGCACGAGAACCTTTAAGGCTCAGGTAACTTGAAGCTTACTGTTGACATAGTTCAAGGATATTTGACACATTCTCAAGATGCCGAGGTTAGAGGCATTTCTACTATTACCTGGGATGGAAACTCAGAGTTCCTTACTTTAGATCCAACTTCAATGCCCGCTGTAGATTTTTTTCAAGATGGTGGAGGAAGTATTTTAGTTGATATTCTTTCTTACGATCAAGCTGCGCCACTTAATCTAACAATGATTGTTTATGATGCTTCTGATCCTTCAGGAAATAAATATTCTGTTGCATTAAAATCCTTAACATCTCCATTCTCTGGAGTATTGGAATATGTATACGCTCAAGGGCAGAGTGAGTTTACAGTTGCTGGTCCAAATGGAGCTGCTGACTTTAGCCAGGTCGGTGCTATTCAATTGATTATTGATGGATCTGAGGTTCCTGCTGCGGATCTAGCTTTTGCAGGAATTCAAACTGACGGTTTATGTAATTTTTTCCCCGATCAAGAGGGTAGAGTTATTGATGAGTGTGGTGTCTGTCAGGGAGATAATTCAAGTTGTGCAGGTTGCGATGGAGTACCAAATAGTGGACTAGTTTACGATGTATGTGAAGTCTGTGGCGGCAATGGTCAAAGTTGTCTCGGTTGTGACGGAGTTCCGTTCTCAGGAAAAGTTTTAGATTTATGTGGAGTTTGTGGCGGTAATAATTCCGGCTGTCAAGGTTGTGATGGAATTGTGAATTCTGGAAAAGTTCTTGATTCTTGTGGCGTTTGTGATGGTGACGGACAGTCGTGTGTGAGCTGTGAGGATGTAAACATATTTGAGACCCAAGTTTCTTTAGATGCAACTGCAAAAGCTCAAGAATTTATAGTTAGAGCTGCTCTTAAATTATTAGGTAAGATTGGTTCCAATATAGGTAAGGATTTTACAAGTTATATAGCCAAGAACAAAGCTGCGGCGCACACCTTACAAATTGACAACTGGGAATTGTCCTGGAGTTTGCCAACCGTTATTAATAGTTGCTCGGGGAATCCCGTATGTATAACAACAAGTAACGAGGCTACTCTTTCTGTATATACCTCTCAGGCAACCGAGATTTATAATATTGCTAGAAAAGCCATTAAGAAAGCTCGTAAATTAGATTCAGGATATTATTCCAAGAAACTTAATGAATATGCTAAGGGTGCAAAAGATCGTTACGATGAAGCAATCTCATTGGTTGGCGTAGTCCCAGTTTTGAATTTTCAATGTGGCTAGTTATATAGCTAGACTTTCGAAAATGAATTTGTCGATCTAGAATTAAAGCTCCTATTTTTTTATGGAGTTAATTCATGACTAATAAAGCCAATCGTTTTTTACTGATTGCATTGATAATGCTCTGCATTTTGAACACGGGTTGTTCAAGTACGGATAGTTCCAGTAGTGATAATGAAGATACGGTAGCCCTGCATTCAGGTGAGATCTACACTTTAGATTGCGGTGTTGTTAAAGACGGCCTTTTGCAAAATCCAATTGATCCACTTCAAGGAGAAGAAATTCTAGGAATATCTTTTATTGACTCAAGATCCGCCATTGTTGATATCTTAGGTGGTCAAAGATTAGTTCAACTTTTAGGCTTAGCCGATCAAGGCTTTAGCCCTTCAGCAATTGAATCTCTACTTAATTCTTTTGCTTCAAGAAAGCTGTATCTATTTAGAGAAAGTGAAGGCTGTAGTGTGACATTCGAAGGTGGTGGACTTGGAACTAAAGGTAACATTGTGACTGCCAACGGAGTTAGTTTAGTTGAAGAAGTAATTCGATCTGGTAATTCGGGAGATATTGTAACAAGTGGTACTTGCGGGGAAGCTGCTATAGCTTCTTGTTATGTAGCACTACAGGAAACATTCACACCTGAAAGACCAGTATCTGCCGGAGAAATGAGAAATTTTCTTTGGAAACCAAGAGCTGAAAGTACTTTCAATTTTGGTTTGCCAATTATTCATGTTAATCCATCTTCCGATGTTTACGTAAATGGCGAGATTGTAAAAGATTTTGGACCTGGAAATGGTCGCGCTGTAACAGCTAGGTTGTTTAGGAATTGTAGCGCTTATGCTGGGGCCAAAGTTGAAGTGTTTCAGCCCGGAACAAGGATTCCATACACACACAATGGATTGCCGTATGTAATAATCAGTAATCCATGTGACCGTTTGGAATTTGATTAAAAATAGTTATCAATCATAACTTTTCGTAGAGAAAGGGGTCGCTATATGCGATCCCTTTTTTTTTGTTAGGACATATTATCTTAAATTATAAGAATCATTCTTAAATTATACTCTTAATATATTGATAGGCTGTTAATATTAAGTAGGTGACACTCAGAGTCGACAATTTATAGTAACTTTCAAAAGTCTTTGCCGAAAAGAAAAGGCTTTAGAAAGTTACGATCCCGCGGAGGGATAATAAATAGTGTTTTTCATTTTTAAAAATCATAACTAACCCAAAGGGTTAACAAGAAAAAAGATTTAACTTAGTCTCCATTGCCATATCTTGTGATTCGGCAAAGACTTTTGAAAAACACTATAGTTATCCCAATTTTGGAATTACTAGAGACTTTTAATAAGTTTTGCAAAATATAATTTGTGAGGTTTAAGGTTGTTTAAGAGATCTGAGCGGATTCTAAGAGTAACCTGGCTTTTAATCTTGCTCATAGTATCGCCGTCAGTAGTATTAGCCGATTCTCCTTTGATTGATAGCAGTGCAATTCTTATAAATAGAAAGTATACAAAAAAATTTCAAAATGCTTCATTAGTAAAAGCAGAGTTGTTCAATTCAGGCATAGGATTTGTAGAGTTTTCCTCGGCATCGGCAATTAAAATTAGATTAGGCCAGAAAGCCCAGAGTCGTTTAGTACGCCTCGAAAGTGAAGGTCAAAATCCTTGTAGAATTTATAGAAGACTTTCATTAAAGCAAAATCGAAAAATTGAAAAAGGTGAAAAGGTCGGGAATCTTAGTCGCTTTCTATCCTTTTCTCTTAATAGGTGTAGTCCTGACTTTCAAGTAAAAGCAGAAATTTATCCTGATGATAATTATTTTCAAGATCCATATTTATGGGGAATGAAAGATGGAGTTGCGGGTTCGGGAGCAGTAAATGCGTGGAATTATACTACTGGTAGTAAAAATGTAGCAGTTGTCATTATTGATACTGGAATCGCCGTGCTTCATCCTGATCTAATTGCAAATTTAGGAGTAAATCCCGGTGAAATAGCGGATAACGGAATTGATGATGATAACAATGGTTACATTGATGACGTTAACGGAATCAATGCAATTACAAGTAGTGGTAATCCAAATGATGATAATGGTCACGGTACTCATACTGCTGGAACTATTGGAGCAGTAGGTAATAATACTTCTGGGGTCGCAGGTATAAATTGGAATATTTCACTATATGGTTGTAAATTTTTATCTTCTTCTGGAAGTGGTTTTACTTCAAATGCAGTTTTGTGTGTAGATTGGGCAACTAAATTAAAAACAGATAATGGAGTTGATATAATCGCAACTAATAATTCTTGGGGTGGAGGTGGTTATTCCTCTGCTTTAGATGCTGCGATTGCTCGTGCAAATGATGCTGGTATTCTTTTCGTGGCTTCTGCGGGAAACAGGGCAGCTAATATTGATGTAACACCCACATATCCTGCCACATATGATCAAGATAATATTATATCAGTTGCGGCAATCGACATACAGGGCAATTTAGCTAGCTTTTCTAATTTTGCTGCTATTGCTGTTGATATCGCCGCACCTGGAGTTGAGATCTTAAGTACTTATCCGTCCCGAGGAGAGAGCTCGATTAATTATACTTATGGATATATGTCTGGTACTTCAATGGCAGCTCCGCATGTGACAGGAGCTCTGGGACTTCTTGCTTCTGTTAATTCTAGCTTGAGAGGTGCCTCTTTAAAAGGAGCACTTTTAGATAATGCAGGCACTTTAACATCATTAAATGGCAAAGTTCATAACTCAGCATATCTCAGAGTTGATTCATCCATGGCAGCTATTGCTGTAATGCCGTCGCCATCACCAAGTCCTACTGTCGAACCTTCTCCTTCTCCGTCCATTACGCCGACTCCTACGCCAACACCAGTAATTTCACCTTCTCCAAATCCTACGGTATCTCCGACGCCAAAGAGAAAAAAGAAAATAAAACCAACTCCAACTCCTAAGCCAAAGAAAAGAAAAAAGATTTAACTTAGTCTCCATTGCCATATCTTGTGATTCGGCAAAGACTTTTGAAAAACACTATAGCGATTGAAATAAACCAGTTGTGAAATAAAGTTTCCACAAAATATATCGTTATAAAGCCGAGGGCAGTGAGGCAAAAAAGTAAATATCAAGTGACAAATAATTAACAAGCCTTTAGACGAGAAAGGCATCTGTAAATAATTAATCTACTTTCAATTCAATTTCGCTATGTTATTTTGTCACTTGATATAGACGGTTTTCAAGATCGGTAATCAGTTCGTCAAAATGACTGATAGTAGCTTCAATGGGTTCTGGGGAGGTTAGGTCTACTCCGGCATCTTTTAAGAGATGAAGTGGGGGTTTTGAGCAGCCGCCCTTAAGAAAACTAAGAAACTTCTCTCTTTCTAAGTCCCCACCTTTTAGAACCTTTCGTGAAAGAGCTACTGCTGCTGCAATTCCAGTTGCATATTTGTAAACATAGAAAGCAGAATAAAAATGTGGAATTCTCATGCCGCCCAAATCACTCATGTCAGTTTGATTTACTGAATCGCCCATGTATTTTGTCATAAGATCTTTGTAGATTCCGCGAAATATATCAACGGTTAATGGCTCATTCCTTTCGGCCCTTTCGTGAATTTCCTTTTCAAATTCAGAATACATGACTTGTCTGAACATTGTGGCATTAATCTCATCAATTTGATGAGTAATAATGTAGGCTTGAAGAGCAGGATCTTTAATTTTTTTATTCACTAAATAATGAGAAAGGAGTTGTTCGTTGAAAGTCGAGGCTACTTCAGCTGAAAATTTTGGATAATCATGATCTTGATAGGGTTGAGCTTTATTAGAAAAATATGTGTGCATGGCGTGACCAGCTTCGTGAGTCAACGTAAATACATCGTCAATAGATTCTTCTTTGAAATTCATTAAAATAAATGGATGAGAATCATAGCAACTTGATTGGTAAGCCCCAGATCGCTTGCCTTCATTTTCATATCTATCAACCCAGCGGTTTTTTAAGATTCCATTATATAGTGCAGAAGTATATTCCTCTCCTAAAGGTGATAGTGAGTCACGGATTACTGTACATGCTTCATCGTAGCTGTGATTTACTTTTAAGTTTTTAATTAATGGAACTAAAGTGTCGTAAAATTCAAGCTTCTCTAATCCTAAAATCTTGGCCCTAAGTTTATAATATCGATGAGGTACGTGAATGTTTTTTGATACAACTTTAATAAGATTTTCATAAACTTCGCGACTTACCTCATCAGGAAAAAGAGCCAAATCTAAAGCAGATTTATATTTTCGAACCTTTGCTACAAAGACATCCCTTTTAACTCCACTAGTTAGTGTTGCAGCGATTGTGTTTTTATGTGCCTCATAAACACTTGTATATTTTATGAAAGCTTCTTTCCGAATTGCACGATTTTCTGATCTTAAAAAAGAAGCATAGGTGCTATGGGTTAAGGACCTCTCTTGGCCATCTTCGATAATGCTACCAAATTTAAAATCCGCATTCGTTAATTGAGAAAATATACTGTTCGCAGAAGACATTACTTCGGTCGCTTCAGCTAGCAGCGTCTCTTCTTTTTCAGAAAGAGTATGTGGTTTATACTTGACGATCTCTCTTACTAAACGTGAATATGGCTTTAACGAGGAATCATTCAGGAAACTTTCCAATTTTTTATCATCAATAGATAGTATTTCCGGTCTGATGTAGCTTGTAGCTGAAGAGAGTCGACCGTAAAGATTTAAGGTTTTTTGTTGTAGGCCTTGATTGATGGCATTGCCAGTATCTTGATCGGAAATCATATGTGAGTAGGCATAGATTTTTTCGAATAACCTATATGATTTTAGATATGTTTCGAGTCCGATTTTAAAAGTCAGAATAGATTCAGAAAATGACCCTTTAAATTTCTGAACTTCTTCAATGCTTTTTTCAGATTCTACATATGCCTTTTCCCAATCAGATTGGGTTTTAAATATACTACCTAAATTCCAGGTATCTGATTCTATAACTTCCGTACGTTTTTTTTGGATCATGTTATTTTCTTAAATAATAAAACATTGTGTATTTCGTTTATTAATTCATATCCCTTGAGATCGTTTTTGTAATTTCTATCGAAACTTTTTCTTTCTAAAAGCACAACCGGAGGAGTCCCAGTTAAAATAAGTTTTCTAATCTCGTTTCGTGAGATTATTTTATATTTTCGACGTTCCTTTTTATTAATTTTATTACCTATTTTCCAGCCAAAATGATTCTCTAGCCCAGGTGTTGAAATGGCATGAGAATCTACTAGGTATCCAGGCCATTCCGCCAATACTTCTTGACCAGGCAAGGAAATATGATCAATTGCTTTGGCAATGCTTTTCAAAGCTACAAGGGTTTTATCTGAAGCTTCATTTATTCCGACTCCGATAACTCCTTTGCCACTTTTTGTGTAGCTGATGAGATCTTTCTTAGTGGCAGATAGATGAAAAAAGGAAATTATTAAAACAATTAAAACCAAGAAATAATTTTTAAAATATTTGTGCTCAGTAATAATGGAATCAGAGAATAGTTTTAGAAAAGCAATAGTTTCAATAATCAAAAATGGCATTAACGTGCAGAAATACTGAACATATGATGGTGTAGGAGTTATGTTAATCGCAAAAAGTAGAGCGATGATAAGTAAGGCCAGGGTTGGAATCTCTTTTTTTATAAAGCAAATAGTGGCACTTAGAATACATATCCAAATAAAAAATGGAAATTGGAAACCTGAAAATTGTTGAGTATCTCTCAAGCCCGTTACGATTCGTGCAATTGTAATTTTTGCTTGCAGAGCACTTTCAAAATTTCTACTCGAGCGAATCATGTGATAGCCCAGATTGTTGAACCAAAAAACCTCAAAATCTTTAAATGCTAGATAAAATACGGGCAGTAAGGCAATCAATGTTCCGCTAATAAACCCGATTATTTCCGATTTCTTTTTGCCTAAAAGAAAAAGTGGCATAAGACCTATAAAAAAGAATCTCACATCAACAGAAAGTCCAAAAAGAACTCCGGCAATTAAGTATTTATTCTTATTTTCTAGTTTACTTGTAGTTAAGAGATAGGTTGAGAAGAGCAGGAGTGTAGAAAGGGTAAATGTTTTTGAAGTTACAAACCAAGCAAAAGTCAGTGTAGAGCTATTAAATAT
>Ga0163147_10002978_pt1 | contig 23265 bp, 21 predicted proteins | sample OliLakLV19MP6G1_FD_148597 | JGI IMG/M metagenome (GOLD analysis project Ga0163147, IMG submission 148597) | Freshwater microbial mat bacterial communities from Lake Vanda, McMurdo Dry Valleys, Antarctica- Oligotrophic Lake LV.19.MP6.G1 | ecosystem: Environmental > Aquatic > Freshwater > Lake >...
CCGCGCTGAACCTTTGCCTTGCCATCGTCGTTGCCCTCCATGGTCCAATCCCAGGCAACGGTACCTGAAGCTGGACCGGGTTGAGGGGGGCAGGTCAGCCTCCCCTTTGTGTTCCTCGGAGAGAGGGGACCGCTGACGACCAAGGGAGTCCGAGCGTTGTTCTCGAAGTACTCAGCGATCACAGGCGTCAAGGTCCACCCACATCTGCTGCGTCACTGCTTCGGACGACAGTTTCTTGAGGCGAATCAGAACGACCTCGTTGCTCTCGCTGCGCTGATGGGGCATGAAAGTCTCGATACGACTCGTCGGTATGTGCAGCGAACGCCGGAGCAGCTTGAGGCGGCCTCGGAGCGGATGGGGTTCTGAGACGCCTGAAGCGATGTGGGTAGCCTGCTGTCGAATGGTCAGTATCAGAGCGGCTCAGCAGATATCCACTTGCCCGAGTCCTTGTGCGTGCGCTTGTCTCGAACGTCGTCTGGGCAAGCGAGAACCGAGCCGGTCGGCAAAGCGTTCGAGAGCATCAGAATCTGCGACCGCTTGACCAGAGCTTCCACAACGACGGGGTGGCGATCCGAGGACCGAATGGCGTTCCAAACAGCCTGTCGAGCGGACAGAGACCACAACCAGGCTGCTGAAGCCGCCGCATCACGGCCCTGAAAGACCAGAACGTCTTCCGGGAGTTGAGCGAGCCGCTGTCGCTCGCCTGAGTCCATGAGGCTCGGTCGAGTTGCCGCCGGTCGGGTTTCAAAGAGCAGACGCCGAAGCGCCGACTTTGGGCGCTCGAAGTCAGAGAGGCAGATCAGGAGATGACGAAGCGTTCGCCAATAGTCGGCGTCCGCCATCTGATCGCAGAACGGCGGAGTCGTCGCAAGCTCTCGCAGTCGAATCAGCCTTCGCTTCTCTGGGCAGGCCATCAAAGCAGACGCCCAATCTCGGCGGGCAAGGCTCTCGGTATGAAGGTCATGGGGAAACGACGACTGAATGTTTGTGTTCATACACCCACATCGTCGAAGCTTCGTCCGTTCGCAACGGTTTCACAGACGGCTCTGGCGAATGGGACCGCTCTTCCTGCCGGCGCTCGGCTACGAGTGAGAGTCGGCAAGACGCCTAAAGGGGCGTTCAAAATGTTTGCGTGAAAGCCTGTCGCTGTTTCGGATTGATGTCGATTGACTCTTGCTGAAGCAAATGCTCAGCAGAGCAGCGAATGAGCGACGAGTCGGTTGCTCCAAGACAGTCGCCTAGGAGATTCTAAATGGAATCGAAAGAGTTGATGGTTAGCGATGTCGGTTTGGACGAGTCGAGCGTAACGAAGTACTTGGGGGTCGTTGTCGCAGACATGACCGCCCAGCTTGAGGCGATTCGCTCTCGCCTCAAGATCGTTGCAGAGAAGGTGGAAGGGACGGCGCTCTCGCCGTCCATGCAGTCTCAGGCCAATGCCTGCGACGCCGCCTTGGGCGGAGTCATTGTTCTCTTGGCTGGCCTTGAGGAGACCGTTCGCCTCGATCTGGACTGTTTCGGCAGTTGAGTCTGCAACTCGTAGTTGCGACATGATCGGTCGAGCAACATTCGTATTCGATGACGCCCAACTCGTTGTTGGGCGTTGTCTTTTGTCGATAGTCCGCCAGGTGGCGACGAGAGGTAACGAACGTCAGCCTTCGGCGTCCGGCTCGGCTTGACCGTGAGCGTCTCAATCGCCCTTTCGAGATCTGGAACGGCATAACAGACCCGAGTGCCAATCTTGACCGCCGGAATCGGTCCCCGAGGAGCGGTCATGCTGTGAAGCGTTCGCTCGGAGATCGACAAGCTCTTCGCCGCCTGTCGAGCGTTGAGCAGCATTGGCTTCGCAGCCTGCTGGTTCTGCAAGCTGGCCGATTCTGAATCGTGAGCCTCTTTGGGGATGCGACGAATCTCTGCGACAAGCCGGGAGTTGTCCGCTGCTCGAAACGTCTTGAGCAGTCCAAGCGTTGCTGACGCAAATCGGCGAACTGCTTCCTCTTCCGAGAGCGACTCATCCATTGCAGTCTCTTTTCAATCTCTCGGCTCAACGCACCTCGCCATCGGCGGTGGGTTCGCAAAGTCGAGATCTTTCAGCCGCCAACCCCACTCGTACTCCGGGATGTTCCCGCTGATTCGGCGCAGCTTGATCCATTCGGAGATCGGCTGACAGCCCATGCGCAGCCAATCTCGAAGTTCAGGAACCGAGTACCGAGGCGGGCCGACGAAGAGCCGAATGGGCTGAGGGATTCTGCCGCTGCAATGCAGGTTCTGAACCTGTCGGACCTCAACGCCGAGAAACTCGGCGATCTGCTCCTTCGTGATCAGCCACTGTGTGCATTCAGCGAGCCATGCCCTTGAGGGTCGAATCACGGTTTTGATGGGGATGTGCCTCGCCAGAACTAAACTCCTGAAGGGGTCGCTCGCTTCCTCGGAGGCTTCGCCGGAGACCGCAGCGACAGGTCTTGATAGCGTTGCCAACGGTCAAGTGGGGGGCAGCCGTCTCGAACCCATTCTTCGAGTTCTTCGACTCGCCAAAGCGTTCGTCGTCCCAAGCGAATCGGCTGCGGAGCATGCTTGATGCTGACGAGGCTGTACCACGTTCGCCCAGAAATGTTGAGCCGGCGAACGACCTCTTTGGCGTCGATGAACAAGACCGATGGGTCGAGTGCTGGCGGGGCTTCAGGCTCTTTGGGCTTCGGGTCTGCCATGCCAAGAGTCTACGAGTTCTGCGGAGCTTCTTGCTGCTCGAAGAGTTTAGTTCTGAGCCTTGTAGCCGCTTCCTTGGCTTGGGCTTCGTCGGCGTAGTACCCGGCGAAGTGATCCTTGCCGTTACAACGGATTTGGACTCTCCATTTCTGCTCGGCTTTGGACCAGCAGACCCCTGGCGTCCCGCTGCTCTTGTTGTTCTTGTTCGCCCGATGGCGGTTCAGTCCATTCTGAGCGACCGTGAGCAGTCGAAGGTTGGAGCGTCGGTTGTCGAGCTTGTTGCCGTTGGCATGATCGAGAACCATGCCCTTTGGAGGTGAGCCGAGCAGCCAGGCATGCAGAGTCAGCATGAGGCCGTTGGATCGGCGATAGGTCGGGTAGCCGGTGCGGCGATGGCGAAACCAAGCCAAGGTCGAGACGTTCTCGCCGTCCTCCGGGTCAACGAGGGCAAAGCAGCGCCCTCGGTCGGAGTACACGGGGACGACGGCAACTCGGCGGTCAATGGTCAGCGGGACGATTCGGTCTTGGCTCATGTACCCGCATCGACCACCCGCCAAAAAGAAACGACGCATCCACGCAAAGTGCGACAAGCGGTTGTTGAACGCTCAATGCGCCGGACCCTAACAGCCGATCCGGTATTGGCTACCGGAAAGCCCTCCGAAATGGAGGCGGCATCGATACCTGACAGCATTAAAACGCCTAGGATGGAGTTTGTTAGGTATTCTGTCGCTCCGGTGGTTGCGGGTTCGAGTCCCGTCCGCCTCGTTTGAAACGGCCCTATTCGGGGCCGTTTTTCTTTTTGGTAGAAATGGGTAGATCGTTCGGGCTGGAAGTGGCCTAATCCCTCAACCTGATCCAATCTCAGATACAGTTATCTGTAACTGGATCTTGCAGGGCGGCCTCGTCCGCCAAGTAGCCAACTAAAGCTCGAACCCTATCGCGCGGGGTGAATCTCGCACCAATGTTCGTACCAATGGCTCGCATCACGGCTCGCAGAAATAGAACTCGGGACCTGCACAATAACGAGCGTACTAAAAAAACACCAGCGTTTTCGATTGGTTCACATCGCCAGAAAGTGGAGCGGAAGAGACTCGAACTCTCAACTTCCAGCTTGCAAAGCTGGCACTCTACCAATTGAGTTACCGCCCCAGACACGCGGCCTGATTGGCTCGTGGTTGGGCACCAGTATACGACGCTCTTCTGGTGTCTGCAAGGTCTGCGGGGCGGGCTACCGTCGGTGTCTTCGATTATTGGGCCGACCCGCTGACGGATACCAGTGACGAAATCAGGATTGCCATGATGCACGGACTTGCATGCGTTTTTGCCTCACTCGTCTTGACCACAGGGCTTTGCGTTGCCCAGGAGCGAGCGGCCCCAGCCGAGCCTGCTGCGCTCGAGTCTCCATCGAGTGCTGCCACCGTGCAGTCATCTACCCCACCAGCTACCCCGCCACCAACCCCAGCATCAACTCCGGGGCTTACCGGCTCGATCTCGCCCATTGGCCGCCCCAAGACAGATACGGGGCCGACCGCCGAGTTTCGCGTCTATGGATTGCATGCCCTTTCGAGCGATCTGGACAATGGCGGCGATGTATCGCTGACTCGCGTGGGGGCGAACCTAGGCGTCGATATTCCGATCAGTGATCGCCGGTCGCTTGGCTTTGAGTTTGGCGTGCGGACGGACTTGTACGACTTTGGAGCGGACTCGCTAACGCCACCCACGTTGCCGCCGTTTGCCGCGGACGATCCATGGGAGAGCATCTACACCTACGAAGTTGGTGTTTCGTGGCGCGATCAGATCGATGAGCAATGGGGATACAACGTTGGCCTGTTTGCCAGCAGCAGCGGCGAGTCGGATGCGGACTTTGGCGAGAGCATCGAGGGCGGCGGGTTTATCGGCGTGTCGTATGTCTCGAGTCCGTCGCTGATTCTGGGCGTGGGTATCGGGCTGTCGACATCGCTGGAGGATGAAGTGCGTGTCCTGCCGATTCCGTTCATTCGATGGCAGATCGATGAGCAGTGGCTGCTTACATCGGATCGCACGGCCAACCTTGGTGGCATTGCGTTGACGTACCAAGCCACCGACACGCTGCGGATTGGCGGCTTGGTCGGCTTTGACACCAACAGCTTCCGACTTGGCGAAGACGCGAATGTGCCCAACGGAGTTGGGCGGCAGAGCTTCATCCCCGTCGCCCTGCTGGTAACTTGGGACGCGACGCCGCAATTGTCTATCACGGCGGCGGCGGGAGTTGCGTTTGGCCAGGAGTACACGCTCGACAACGCGGAGGGAGATCCAATAATCAAGGACGACGCGGAATCTGCTGGCGTGTTCAGTCTCTCAGCGACACTTCGATTCTGATCGGCGAAGCGTGATGCATCCAAGCAAGCATTCGCGGCCTCACTCGCACGCGGCAATCACATCGATCTCGACTTGATACCCATAGTGCAGTGCTCCGCACGGAACGACCGAGCGTGCTGGCGGCATCGACGTGTGCCTGGAGAAGTACGCCGCATATGCCGCGTTGACGCGAGGCCAGTGCGCGATGTCGCTGACATAGACAGTGCATCGCACGATCTGCGCGGGCGTGCTGCCTGCGGCGAGCAGAATCGCTTCGATGTTCGCAAGCGTCTGGAGTACCTGCGATTCGATGTCGGGGATGGGATCGTTGCTGTTTCGAGGCTTGCCACTTGGATCTATGGGCAGTTGGCCTGAGACAAACACAAAGCCAGCGTGAACGATCGCCTGGGAATAATGACCTGCGGGTGTGGGCGCGTTGCTGGTTGCAATCTGTCGCATTATTGAGCGTACGCAAACCCAAGTCGAAAGCATGCATGGTTTGGATGCGATTGGCGACGACGCACCATCACATTCCCATCTCGATCCACGCTCCCTGGGCAGCGTGGCTCTTCACGCATGCCTCAACAAACGCAACGCCTGCGACACCATCCACCACTGTCGGATGGATAGCAATCGTAGAAATATCGCTGGTTTTCGCCACAATCGCGTCCGCAACACCTCGATAGATGTTTGCGAACGCTTCGATGAAACCTTCGGGATGTCCGGGCGGCAATCGCGTCGCAGAAGCAGCGTCTCCAGATACCACGCCCCGCGAGAGTACTCTTTCTTCACCGTCGAGCAACGCAATTCGCAGGCTGTTGGGTTCTTCCTGTTTCCACCACAGCGACCCGGATTCACCATAGACGCGAAGGGTCAGGTTGTTCTGCTCTCCCACGCAGACCTGCGAGACACTGATCAGTCCTTTGGCTGTCGATCGTCGATCTCGCTGGGCCGCCCGTTCACCAGACAATCGCAGCCTGATCAGCCCATCGTCATCCAGGGCTCGCCCTTCGACAAATGATGTAAGGTCCGCGCTCAACTCGACGACTTCCAACCCCGTGACGCATCGTAACAACTGTTCCGCATGTGTGCCGATATCGCCGATGCTGCCGCCAGCGCCGGCTTGGGCGGGGTCGCAACGCCACGCCGCCTGTTTCTGCCCGCTCTGTTCGAGCGCAGTAGCCAGCCACCCTTGGTGGTATTCGACAAGCACCTTGCGAATCGCTCCGATGGCGCCCTCTCGCACCAGACTCGCGGCGTGCCGCACCATCGGGTATCCAGAATAATTGTATGTGACGCAGCAGACGATGCCCGCTCGTTCGACGATCTCTTGGAGTGCAACGCCATCCGAAAGAGTTGTCACCATCGGCTTGTCGATGATGAGATTGAACCCGGCGCGCCCGAATGCACTGGCGATCGCGAAGTGGGAAGCGTTGGGCGTCACGATCGAGATCGCATCGATCCGCTCGCTAGGTGATAGCCTCGACTCCTGCTCCAGCATTTCCTGCCATGTCCCGTACGCGCGAGGCCCCTCGATGCCCAGCGAGCGTGCCGACGCAAGGCTTCGAGTAGGGTCACTTGAAAAAGCGCCCGCCACCAGTCGCCAGCGCCCATCCAAGGCCGAAGCCATGCGATGAACACCGCCTATGAATGCTCCGCTGCCACCTCCGACCATGCCCAGGCGCAACACCCGCAGTAATGCGGGATTGCTTGCGCTCACGATGCAAACTCCTCAGCCAACTCCGTGCGGAGCGACTCGAGCAGTTTCTTGGTTGCGCGAATGCCTTCGGGCTCGCTGTGCTTGTCGCCCTCATACTCGATGCCGATTCGCCCGCGATAGCCCGCGCTGAGCACGACTCTGAGCATCCGCGTGTAGTCGATCCGCACCTCGCGCCCATCCGCGGCAAACTCGTAACTCTTAGCCGAGACGCCCTTGGCGAAGGGCATCATGTCGCGCACGCCGTCGTAACGGTCCTGCACCTTGGGATCAAAGTTGCCAAAGTCGGGTAGCGTGCCCACGCGTTTGTGGTCGACCAACTTCATCACGCCAGAGAGCCACTTCGCATCGCTCGACAACCCCCAGTGGTTCTCAACGATCACGTTGATGTTCTTGGGATCTGCAAACTCGCACAGTCGTCGCAGACCGTCCGCTGCAAGTTTCTGCTGCTCGTCAAACGTACCTTCGCTCGATGCGTTTACACGAATCGAGTGACAGCCCATCGCCGCGGCGGCATCAACCCACTTGTGGTGATTCTCAGCCGCCTTAATCCGCTTGAACTCGTTGGGATCGCCCAGGTTGCCCTCACCGTCGCACATGATCAGCAGGCTCGTGACACCCTCGCCTTCGCAGCGTCGCTTCAGTTCAGCGATGTACGCAGGGCTTTCCTTCTCCTTGAAAAATCCATTGACGTACTCGACCGCGTCGATGCCGTAGTCATGCTTCGCTGCCTTGGGAAAGTCCAGATGCTCGAGTTCGCCCTTCTGCAGCGCACGATGGAGCGACCACTGTGCAAGCGAGATTGAGAACAAGCCTTTTGGATTATGCAGACGTGGCGCACGCATCGGATCGGGCTTGGAAGGCGGCAGCATGGGCTCTGGCACAACCTTCGGCATTGGTTCGGGTTGCATGTGTCGCCCAAACCCAGCCAATGGCATCGCAGCCGCCATCGCCGCTCCCGCTAGTACTTCACGCCGAGTCAGGTTGATTCTCATGGTCAAACTCTATGGCAGATACCAGAATCGTTCCCGCAACTTCGGCATCCAAGCCTGACCGCCGCATGAATGGTCGCGGCAAAGGAGCACAGATGCAAGGGCAATTTTCAGGTTTGAAGGGAAAAGTCGCACTCGTTACCGGCGGCACCAGTGGCATCGGCAAGGCAACCGTACTCGCGCTGGCCAAAGAAGGCACACATGTTGTTTTGACGGGTCGTCGCCAGGCCGAGGGCGAACAGGTTGCAAGCGAGGCACTTCGCGCCGGCGCTGCCAATGGCATCAAGGCGATTTTCGTGCAGGGCGATGTCACTGATGAGGCACACATCGAAAAGGCTGTTGCGACGGCCGTTGGCCTGAAGGGATCGCTCGACCTTGCATTCAATAATGCCGGCATCGAGCATGGCGGGGCCATGACCGCAGATGCCAGTATCGAAGCGTACAAGAAAGTCTTTGACATCAACGTACTTGGCGTGCTACTGAGCATGAAGCATGAAATCCGCGCCATGCTCAAGAACAACAACGGCAAGGGCGGAGGCAGTATCGTCAACACCAGCAGTATCGCTGGCAGCATCGGCATGCCCGGCGCTGGCATTTACATCGCTAGCAAGCACGCCGTCAATGGCCTCACCAAGTCGGCAGCCCTCGAAGTTGCGAAGAACGGCATTCGTATCAACACCGTGAGCCCAGCGGCAATCGAAACCGCGATGCTCGACCGCTTCACGGGCGGTCGTAACCCCGACGCGATGAGTTGGATGACCAACCTGCACCCGATTGGTCGCCTGGGCAAAGCGGAGGAAATCGCGCAACCTGTGCTGTTCCTGTTGAGTGACGCAGCCAGCTTCGTGACGGGCACGGATCTTGTTGTTGACGGGGCCTTCCTCGCTCAGTGATGCCTCAAGGCTCGCAAGAACTTGATATTCTCTTCAAGACCGGCGATCATCGCCGGTTTTTTCATTGGTATCGACAGACTGGTGCGATACTGCCCGCATGAAGAACCCGCTTGCACCATGCTGTTTGACGTTCGCCACTGTCACCCTCTTGCTTGCCGCCTGCGCATCCTCGCCAAACGACCAGAGCGAGGCCAAGGAAGAGCGGTTGGAAGAGGCCCAAGAAGACGCTCGCGAGAGTGCCCAAGCCATGGCAGGTGTCAAAGCGGCGAAGACAGCGTTTCTGGCTTCCTGGACCAAGCAGCCGGGCGAGATGTTTACAACCGATCAACTCAGCAAGACTGTCATGACCAGTTCGGACTTTTTGTCCTTTGACGGCATGTCACAAGCCAAGACGGTGATTGAAGGCTGGGATGAATATGCAAGTATTTGGGGCCCGGGCATGAACGGTTTCACCAAGGCGAGCATGACCGAGATCAAGGCTTTGCGAACCTGGGCAGACGATGACATGGGCATCACCGCCAGCATCGTTCGTATCCAAGGCGAGATGCCCAATGGCCAGACTCTGGACGTGCAAGGACATCTCACGTTGGTGTTTCGGCCCACGGATAAGGCCTGGAGTGTCGTACACGAGCACATGTCGATGCCAGTGCGCGAATGACGCGATCACAACGCTCGTACGCTGGCACATGTCCGCTCTGGTCTGCCGAGATACTGGTGTTCGCTTTCCGCTTGATACGCCGATCTGGCGCAGCCCTAGCGTGAAGGCGATCGATAGCACCACCTCATGCGGCTTGCTCGATCTCAATTGGCCAGTGAGCAGCGCAACTTTTCCGCTTGGTGATATCTCGCAACGCCCAGCAACAATGTGGCGATATCGCGAAACCATTCCCGTGCCCGAAGGCTTTGAGGTCACGCTGGGTGAGGGCATGACGCCGCTGCTTGACATGCATCCCTCGATGCGTGAATCCGTCCTCGCGGCACAATCCGCATCCCGAATCATGCTCAAACTTGATTCGCTCTTCCCCTCGGGCAGCTACAAAGATCGTGGCGTCAGCGTGATGGTGTCGCACTGCAAGCGACTGGGTCTGCGCCATGTCGTCGAAGACAGCAGCGGCAATGCCGGAAGCAGTTTCGCAATGTACTGTGCTGTTGCGGGCATCGCGTGCGATATCTATGTGCCCGAAGCAACTTCGCCAGCCAAACTCACCCAAGTCATCGTTAGTGGCGGGAATCTTGTGCGAGTGGCGGGCGATCGTCAAGCGACGAGTGATGCGGTCTGGCAGGCAGCGCAGAGCCACTACTACGTCGGCCATGCCTGGAACCCTTTCTTCTTTCATGGCACCAAGACGTTCGCATTCGAAGTCTGCGAGCAATTGGGGTGGAAAGCGCCGGACGCTGTTGTGATTCCAACCGGTAACGGCACGTTGTTGCTGGGCTGTTGGATCGGCTTTGACGAACTACGCCGTGCGGGCGTGATTGATCGCGTGCCGCGATTGATCGCAGTGCAAGCGGCAAGGTGCGCTCCGCTCGCGGGCGCGACGACCTTCTCTCCCACGATTGCCGAGGGCATCGCAATCCCGCGTCCGATCCGGCGCGAGCAGTGCTTGCAGGCAGTCCGCGAGACGAAGGGGCGCGTCGTGACTGTGACCGACGCACAGACCATCGCTTCGCTTGGACTCGCGCTGCGTGCGGGATACTACATCGAGCCGACGTGCGCAACCGCACTGGCCGCGTTGCCACACATACGTGACATCGAGGGCACCATCGTGCTGGCTATCACGGGGCATGGCCTCAAGACCAACGACACCATCGCCAAGGTGCTGCAAGCATGAGCCCCAAAGCAGCACGAATCAAGAGTCGCATAGTGAAAGAATCTAGGCCTGATTCCAGCGCTTCCACTCTAAGTCCTCCGACCATCACGCTCCTAAACGCTGACTGGCTCGAAGCCGCTCGCACGCTTGCCCCGCGATCAATTGATCTTGTATACGTCGATCCACCCTTCAACACTGGCACAACGCAGCGCACCCCGCCCAACGCACACAAACGCAGCAACGCACCTACCGACGCTGTCTATGCGGACACATGGCCCACCATGCCCGACTACATCGCGTGGCTTCGCGAACGATTGCAAACCACGCTCCCAGCCCTCAAGCCCACTGCGAACCTGCTCATCCACTGCGACTGGCGAGCCAGCCATCACATTCGCTTGCTCCTCGACGAACTGTTCTCGCCCCGGAACTTCGTCAACCACCTCATCTGGTCATATGGCCTTGGCGGTTCGTCACCAAGGATGTTTGCTCGCAAGCACGACGACATTCTGTTCTATTGCATCAACCCGCACCAGTACTACTTTCAAGCCCCGCGCGTCCCTGCGACCAGCAACCTCCTGCGCGGGCAAACCAAGAAGGCGACCGACGTGCTCGATGTGCTCGCCATCCCCGCTCTCAACAACATGGCACACGAGCGAACCGGGTATCCCACGCAGAAGCCGCTGGCCTTGCTCGACCTCATCATCCGGGCCTGTTGTCCCGAAGGGGGGACCGTCCTGGATCCTTGCTGTGGCAGCGGCACCACACTGGTTGCGGCCCGTACCTCGAATCGAGGAGCAATCGGATTTGATATCAGCCCCGTAGCGATCACCACCTCGGGTCAACGCCTGAACACTATCGCATGACCGTTCTTCCAACGCAGCCCGATCCCGCTTATGTCTCGCGTGGAGCGCTCAAACTCGCCCACGCCCTGGCAACATTTCAACTCGATGTTCACGATTGGCACTGTGCAGACTTCGGCTGCTCTACGGGAGGATTCACCGATGTCCTCCTTCGTGCTGGCGCCTCTCGTGTCTACGCCCTCGACACGGGGTACGGCATCCTTGCATGGAAACTCCGCAAGGATGATCGCGTGGTAGTCATGGAACGTACGAATTGCCTTCATGCCATGCCGCCCACAGAACTCGCGGCACGTGGCGGTGCCGATCTTGTTGTCATCGACGCGAGTTGGTCGCCACAACGCCTCGTGCTGCCCGCCGCGTTGATCTGGTTGAGCAAGGCGCCCCACGCTCGCATCGTGTCGCTGCTCAAGCCCCACTACGAACTGCATGACTTTGCGGGCGATGGCATTCCCAGCAAACTCCCGCAAGGCGGCATTCTCGAAAGCGTTCACGCGCTGCGTGTCGCGGAGCGCGTCCGCGATGCGATGCCCGCTCTGGGGCTGACGACCCTCGCCTTCGAGCCGTCTCCTGTGCTGGGGGGCGGTGGCGAAGGTAAGAAAAAATCGAAAGGTACCGGCAACGCCGAGTGGCTCTGGATGGGCCGGCGATCAAACCTATTGTAACATTGATGATAGCAGAGACCACCCCTGGCAGACCAGAATTACTGGCTCTGATCCCACGAGTTGCTCCCGGTACACTTTCGTTTCAAGGAGCCCCCATGCCCCAAGTCCTGCCATTTCAAGCTATCCAGTTCGCTGCATCCGCTGGCAACCTGACCGACCTGATCGCTCCGCCCTACGACGTGCTGGATACAGCGGGCAAGAACCGGCTGCTTGCCAAAAACCCCAACAACATTGTGGCGATAGACCTGCCGCACACCCCCGCGAAAGAACTTGGCCAACCGGCTGCGTATGAAGCCGCGGGCGCGTTGTTTCGCAAACACCTCGCCAATGGCGTGCTGTCGAATAGCGCTGCACCAGCGATCTATGCGTATCGCCAGACGTTCACAAGCGAGGGACGCACGTTCGAACGATGCGGGATGTTCACAACCGTTGAGGTCGTGCCCTTTGGTCCGCGAGAAAGTTCGGGCGGCTTTAGTGGCGGCATCCTGCCCCACGAAGAAACCTTCAGCGGTCCAAAGGAAGACCGCATGGCATTGATGAAAGCAACCAAGGCCCAACTCTCACCAATCTTCGGCCTCCATGCCGACCAACAAGGGCGAGCAACCAGGCTCACGCGCGAGATCATGTCGCGTTCCACACCAACACGCACAGCGTCAATCACAGATTCGCAGCAGTCAGTGAAGCAGGAGACTTGGGAAGTAATCGATATCGCTACGATCAAGGCCTATCAGGATGCACTCGCAAACGAAGATATCTTCATCGCAGACGGACATCATCGTTACACAACCCAACTCAGTTACCTCAAGCATCTTGAATCTCAGGGAACCGTCCCCGCCAATCACCCGGCCCGTCGGTGCATGATGGTACTGATTGGGATGAGTGATCCGGGATTAGTCATCTGGCCAACCCATCGCGTGCTGGGCGGCATGCAGGATTACACGTGGGCGAAGTTCCTGACAGCCGCTGCGGAACACATGAGGTTTGAACCAATTGCCGGAGGATTGCAATCCCTGGGCAAGGCACTCGATAGCGTGGTCCACATGGGCGAGCATCGCTTCGGACTGTATGACTTTGCGACCAAACAAGGCTGCCTGGCGATTCCCGCCGCGCGAGACCCGCTGGCGGAGCGGTTCCCCGAGAAGGCCAAAGCGTGGCGGGATCTCACGGTTGCATTCTGTCAGTACGTGATTGTCGAGCAACTATGCCAAGCAAAACTCAACAATGGTCACGCCGTGAAGTGGGCCTTCCCGCACACTATCAGCGAAGTCGAAGAAATCGGCAAGGGGCATGAGACCGGCGCAGGGGGCGGCGCGGGCTTTGCACAACTTGCCGTGATCGTCCGTCCCACGCCGCTCGAAGCGGTGCGCGATGTCAGCAGGGCGAATCAGTTGATGCCCCAGAAGAGCACGTTCTTCTATCCCAAGTTGGCGACTGGGTTGTTTGTCAACTCGCTGGAGTAGGCAAGCAATTCGATTGCCCACTCGTTCATCGCGATGCTACATCGTGGCGAGCGCCGACTCGATCAGTTTGAGTCGCTGCGATTCGTCGAGCACATCATGGATCGCCCGCGCGAGCGATGCCTTCTGCTCGGGATTGGGCATGAAGCGCGCCTCTCGCACCTGCGCGATCATCGCGCTGCGAATCAAGACGCGTTGCTCGGGCGTGGCCGCGACCGTCGTCACGATGTTGTCAAGTTTGCGCTGCAAGGGACGGAACGTGGCGTCATATGCGCTCACAACTTCTCGCCGAAACGACTCGATCATCAGGCGTTGCGTTGCTTGCTCGCGGGTCTTGCCCTTGCTGGCGCTCCTGAGTTCCTCCTCAATCACGGCTTCCCAGTACTCGTCCACCATTGCCTTGAGTTGGACCTCTAAATCCTTTCCAATCGCACCTGCAAGCGGTTCGAGCAGCGGATCGCGGAGAAGACCGCCAGATTCATCACGCTCTGCGTACAACTCCGATGCCAGTTTTCGTACCGCACTCTGGTCATTGGGCTTCAGCAATTCCTCGGAAACTTCGATCCTGTCGAGGTTGTCCAGAAGCAGACGACGCATCGCTTCTGATCGCTCTTCCAACACTTGTCGAGCCCGCTCCCGCTGTGCTGTGTCGAGTGCGAGTTTCTCGATCGCGGCCTGCTCAGGCCGGACATTGAGTCGATTGAACCGACCCTCCATGGTGGTGCTGACCAGTGATTCGGCGCTGCGGTCGCGAACATTTGGACCGCTGAGCACGCTTGCATCAGGATCTTCAGATGCTGGCGTTTCGACTTGCGCTTGACTGAAAACTGCGGAAACGTCTATCACCAGCAGGACAACGCCCACAACAACTTTGACCGCATTCGGACGCAGCACCATCATGGAATGTATGGCATGGCGCAGCACTTGTCACACCCCTGTCACAATCGCGTACTTGCCCCATCACCCGCCGCTACGGTCATGCGTCACACACCAGACTCCGGCGCTCGGAACACTCGCGTTCAGTCACACTTCCGAAAGGACCACAAATGCTATCTCGCTCCCTTGCTCTCCTGCTCTTCGCCGGTTCGACACTCGTAGCGTCTCAAACGCTCGCCCAGCCCGCCAACCCCAATGGAGCCGACATGAACAAACAAGTCCTTCCAGTCTCCAGCCTCACGCTCTATCGCTCCGGGGTCGCCTCCGTCGAGCGACGCGGCTCGGTCTCTGGCGATCAGCGCGTTGACCTGAGCTTCCGCACCGAAAACATCAACGACATACTCAAGTCCCTTGTCGTGCTAGACCTCTCGGGCGGCACCGTTGGCGAAGTGACATATACCAGCCAGGAGCCGCTCCAACGCCGCCTCCAGGGTCTTGGCATCAACCTCGCCGACAACCCACCCATGGGCGAGGTGCTCAATCGGTTGCGAGGTGTGCAGGTTCGCATCCGAACCATCGAGGGCGAAGCAACCGGAACTGTGATCAACGTCGAGAAACGCCCCACCGTGGTCCGCGGCACGCCGGGCGGCAACCACGCCCATCTCGACCTTCCTTGGATCAACCTCCTGAGCGAGACCGGCATCCGCAGCATCAATCTCTCAGACTCCACGGGCTTTGAAATCCTCGACAGCAAACTGTCGGCGGACTTCAAGGCGGCCCTCGCCGCTATCGCGCAGCAACGCAGCGAGGATTCCAAGACTGTCGGCCTGCGGTACAACGGCACAGGCGAACGCAACGTGATCGCGGCGTACGTCCAGCAGGCACCGGTCTGGAAGACCTCGTACAGACTCGTACTACCCGAGGATGGAGACGGCAAAGGCGCGCAGAAGCCGATGCTCCAGGCGTGGGCGATCGTTGAGAACACCAGCGATGAGGATTGGATGGATGTCAAACTCGCACTCGCAAGCGGGCAACCCAGCGCATTCCAAATGAATCTCTATGAGCCAGTCTTCACAGAACGCCCATGGATCCAGGTGCCCGTGCCGCAGACGCTGGTGGCTCGGGCGTATGAAAGAGGAGTAGCGCGCGAGGCCCAGTCGCAGAAAATGTCCGATGACATGACAGAAACAGCAAAGGCTCATTCGCCAGCGTCTTCGGCATCCGCCATCGGGGGCAACAGACTCATGACTGAGCAACGCATGTTGAGTTCGAACATGGCTCAATCCATGGGCAGTTCCGTGGCGTCTGTCGCAACTGGCATGACCACGGGCCAAGCCTTCTTCTACGAACTCGCCAAGCCGGTCAGCATCGGTCGCCAGCAGAGCGCAATGCTCCCGATCGTGAGCCAGGAAGTATCGGGCCGTCGCGTCAGCATCTACAACCCCAATCAACACCCCACCAATCCGATGCGGGGCGTCGAAGTCACCAACGACACAGGCCTGCAACTGATCGCCGGCCCGGTGAGCGTCTTTGATGCAAGTGCTTATGCGGGTGACGCGCAACTCAATGATGTCTCTCGCGGCGAGAAACGATTGCTGGCCTATGCCCTTGACCAGGACGTAAGCGTGAAGCGCGAGACAAACTTTGGCAGAGAGATTCAGACTATCGCCATCCGCGATCGCTCGTTCCAGATCCGTCGCCTCCAGAAGATGACGACCTCTTATGCGATTGAAAATCTCGACGAGAAGAACGACCGCACCTTGATCATCGAAGAGCAAGGCCAGCAAGGCTGGGACCTGATCGAACCCGCAAAGGCCAGCGAACAGACCGCCGATGCTGCAGGACTGCTTCGCTTTGAAGTTCAAGTGCCCATCAAAGGCAAGAAGTCGCACAAGATCGTGCAGCAACAGGTAACGAGCGAGTCGGTTGCAGTGACCGATGCCACGACGGACACGCTCGCGATTTACGCACAGTCAGGTAAATTGTCGTCCAAACTCCGGGCTGCTTGGGACAAGGCACAGGAACTCAAGGCGAGCGTCGCCGCTGCGAATGCAGAATTCCAGCGCAACGAACAGGAGAAGGTTGAGATCGGCAACGATCAGAATCGCATCCGCCAGAACATGCAGACCATCGACCGCGCCAGTGAACTCTACCAACGGCTGATGACCAAACTCTCAAAGCAAGAAACCCGTATGGAGGAACTCGCCACAGCGACGGTCAATACGCGAAACCTCATCGCTACGCGAGAGAATGCTCTCAACGAGTATCTGGCATCGCTGAATCTGGAATAGAGCACCAGCGCGCATGTCTCGGAGGCAAGCAAGACTTATTGGCGGGCGCGCAGACGGGACACCTCTGTCTCCGTCAACTGCCGCAACGGATCAAGACGGAGATTGACATTGATCTCCAGCGAGCGCTTGGCCCAAGCCGAAGCGCTAGCTTCGTCGCCCAATCGAACATACAAATCGGAAATCTTGACTGTGTGCAAGGGATCGTGGGGTGACCACTTCACGGCTTGCTCCCAGGCAAGTGCGGCGTTGTTGAGAGCCTCCCTTGCACTGCCAACCAATCGCGAGTTGCCAGTCGGCAGTCCCGCCCGCTGTTCCCACATCGTCCCCAGCCACGACCAATACGACGCAGATTGTGAGAAATGCGGCTGCGCCGAGAGCAAAACGCGGATCGGCGCGTCGAGGCGTTCGACATCGACCGGCTCTCCGCGCGTAACCCGCGCCTGGGCGACGAGCAGCGCAAGGCGGGAACTCGCACGCAGCGTCGGAAAGTGATCGTGGTTGGCCGCGACCGCGGCATCCAGCATGGGCTGCACACGCTCAGACGTGCGGAGTTGCAGGCTTTGGATTGCTTCGTCGATGTTGCTCGGGCTGATGCTGAGAGGCGAACCATTCGCGGCGGCAATATCATCGCCAAGCAGTCGCAGCATGGCATGCTGGTTTGGTCCGTTCATAGCAAAGCCTTCTTCGCGGCGAGCAATGAATTCCTGAACAACACTCGCACCTACATAGGCACTTGAAAGCGAACGCTGCCAAGTTATCGCACGAGAAGCCGCGATGAGAAGAATCGTGACGGTCACGAGTGCGAGCACGCGCCCAACCCACCCCAGCCACCCAACCATGAGCATCGATAGGTGTTCTTCACCTGGCTGGGCGATCCTCCAGTCGATCGGCCTGGTGGCAAGACCAGCGGCCAACGCAAGCACGAGTCCGCACCACGCGGCGCTGCCCGGAGTCACGCCCGAGAGTTCGATCTGGCTATGCACCGCGCTGACCAGCGCAGCAACCCCCAACGCCGGACCGAGCGTGTGACCGATGCCCGTGCCCGATTGGGCTTCGCGTTCGAGGATGCGGTGCAGCGCCCAGATTACACCAAGCCCAAGCAGAATACCGCTCGCTCGAACGATGCCAGTTTCAGGCGTCGCAGCTTGGCGTTCTAGAACTGCCGCAACGCCCGTTGATGCAATCATCGCAAGACAAGCAAAGCCGCGGCTGGTCCGAAGCAGACCAAGGACATGCGTGCGATCTTCATCAGCGCTGTCATGAGGCTGACTGGGAATATCGCTTTGGGATGGAATAAGCACCGCCCACCCAGCAAAGGATGCAGCCAAAAGCCACAGCGCAGCAACGCCAACACCAACTACACCAAGCGTAGTGATCCAATCGATGAGCACGCTATGGGCGAATGCCGTGTCTTCTGGAGCAATCGCAGGCTTATAGATCATGTACGCATCTTTGAATCCAGTAGGCCCGACTCCCAGAGGATGATGGGCAACAATCCTGGCAGCACCCAGCATGTAAAACCAACGAAAGAGAATGGAGAGTTCGCCGACACGTTCGCCCACCAATCCGCGAGCAACCACCGCAAGCAACGTGCAAGCCACTAGTCCTGGGCCAAGCCATCTCGTGAGTTTCGAGGAGATAATCAAGGTGCGGTCCTTGCGACGCAACCAGCAAGCCATGCCCCCAAGCCCCAGCCCGAGCACCATCGCCGCATAGCCGCCCTTCGAACCCGCGAGCACCACGCCGCAGGCACAGATTAAGCCGCCCAGCGCGAGCACAGCAAGCAACGTGTTGCGATCATGCGACGTGCGCACTTCTCGAAGAGAACGTTCACGCGAGAACTCAAGCCCCAATAGCGTCACAAAGCATCCGACACCGCTCGCAGCGAGCGTGGCAAAGACATTGGCAAGACCAAACCAACCCGAAGCCTCAGGCTGTTGCAGACGTCGGATGTAGCCTCGGGCCATGGCGCTGTCGGGCGACCAGCCTTGCGACGCAAGAAACGATGCCTGATTCTCACGAAATAACTGCATCATCTGCGGATGCTCGACGTAGACCTGCGCAATTCCTTTTGGAACAACCATCATGAGCACCGCGAGCAACGTGCCGCCGACCAGCAGTGTGGTGGATGCTCGCAGCGCATGATCTTTCACGCAGGCGTAGATCGCAAGGCTGATGCCCAGGGCCGCGCTCCAGTGCCCAGCAAGTACGAGATTCTCGATGCTGTTGCCGATGCCGCCGCGCCCCGTGCCCCACACTGTCCACGCAATCAGCAAAAAAGGAAGCCAAAATGGAACGCAGATGATCGCATGCAAGATTCCAGATGTCCGACTTCGTAAACAAAGCAGGCTCACGATCGCAGCACCGCACGCCAACGTCATCGCATCCAGAATCAACGCCCACGCAGGCGTCAGGCCGATCAAGGGACTGGGCACGACAAACGGATCGCCCGACCAAAATGGAAACTGGTCGTACGTGCTCACGCAACGCAACACCACACAAGCCAGTGCGACCGTCATCATCCCGAGAATCTTCGAGTCCGCACCGCTCCGCGCAATCATCGGCGCGCCTCCGCAGAAGTCGCCACTACCCCCGAAAACTCAATCGTCGCAAGAATCAAAAGCAGCAGGGCTACCTGCGTGCCGATCAGCACCGCCCCGGTCGTATCCGTTCGAGTCAGCAGAACACCAGCAATCGCAGCAACACCAGCGAAACCACAAATCACCATCACGGCCATGGGCTTGGATAGCCCTCGACGCACGAAGCGATGCGAAATATGCTGGAGGTCCCCCACCATCGGATTCTTGCCTTGCCTGAGGCGCAACAGGACAACGCTCGTAAGGTCATAGAGCGGGATCGCCAGCACCACCAGCGGCGCCAGCACGGCGTGCCATGATGTAACTGAATCAGGAACTCGCAACTGCCCCATGCGAGGCAGTTCGTCGGTCGGCAAGCCTTCCCAGATCGTCGAGGCATAGGTGATGCGAACACTCAAGAACGCGAGCAGAAAACCCAGCACCAGCGATCCGCCGTCGCCCATGAAGACACTCGCCATAGGCTTATTGAACCAGAGAAATCCGACCAGCGAGCCAAGCACCAGTGCAAAGCAGCCCGCTATAAACCACTGCCCCTGAAGCAACGCAATGGTCATGAAACTCGTCGATGCAATTGCGCCGACGCCCGCCGACAGCCCATCCATGTTGTCAAGAAAGTTCATCGCATTGGTGACGATGAGAATCCACAGCAGCGTGAGGGCAAGGCTCGCCCAAGTGCCACCCGCAAGCGTGTCAACAAATGTGAACATCCGCGTCTGGGTGAGCATCAACACGCCCAGCGATACACCGATCATCACCAACAACTTGGGCAACGCGGGCAGCGGCTTGCGATCATCGACCAATCCCAAGATGTGCAACGCCAGCACACCAAGCAGCACCGACCATGCCCATGGCCCATGCTCTCGAAAACTTTCCGCGTGGTTGGCAAGGATGCCCGCCGGAAGATTGGAAAAGCGAGTCAGCACTTCCCTGGCCCAAGTCGATTCGCGCAACCACACATGAACATCAACTGTCGAGAACAACAAGACGATCGCCGAGAGTGGCACCGCAAAGCCCAGAAAAATACCCACGCCGCCCGTATTGGGCACCCGCCGCGGCGCGGTCTTCACCTGCCCCGCAACACCCTCACCATCCAAGGCATGAAGCCAACGTCCCAGTGCTCGTGCACCCCAGGTGGTTACAAGCGCGACAAGTGCCGCGAGCGGAATCAATGTGAGTACGAACGGGACCATGAACCGGAGTCTATGTTCAACTCAGTCACGGATACTGGGCAAGGTCCACGGCCCGACCACACCATTTGAGACCCTCACCCAGGAGGTCCGCCGCCCGCGCGAAGATGGGCAATCACCGCCTTGATCTGCTCATACGTCACTGCCCCTTCGAGTTGCTCCCAGATCGGACGGAGCTTGCCCCCGCCCAGTTCGTCCAAGGCCGCTTCCACGCTCGCGTAGGTTCGATCATCAACCCACGAAGCGATGCTCGCCGGCTTGCTCTGTTCAATCCAGGTACAGAGATATTCACTCGCAGTGCCGACGGACATCTTGATCGTTACCGCGACCTCAGCCAGTGATTCTCCCCGCTCGAAGCACGTAGCGGCATCGGCGCGCAAGCGATCCCGCGCGGGATTGCCAGCGGTGCGAGCAGCCTCACGCACACGCTCTTGCTTCGGAGCAGTATCGCGCTTGCGAGCCGGCTCGGCGGCATCGAGCACCAGGTTGTACTGATCGCAGTACGAGGCGATGCGTTGGATAAAGGCCTGTCCAAACTCCTGGAGCTTGATGTTGCCGATGCCCCGAACGCCCAGCAGTTTGTCGGTGCTGCTGGGCCGCACGCGAGCGAGTTCCTCCAGAGTCACATCGCCAAAAACCACATACGGAGGAACACCCTTCGCAGCAGCGATGTCGCGCCGAAGTTCGCGGAGGTTGTCAAACAAGGCTCGCTCAGTCTCTGAAAGTGTCGGGGAAGCGTCGGCCAGTCGAGACACATTGACACCACTGCGCTGGTCAGTCTTGGCACTGCCCCGCTGTCGATAGAGTGTGACCTCGCGTTCACCCCGCAAGACCGGGCCCGATGCACCCGCAAGACGTAGTAGTGGATAATCCCCCGACTCAACCTCCAACATGCCCAGGTCAACAAGTTGCTGGATGTATTGCACAATCCGCTCTCGCGGCAGGTCGCTGAGCATGGCGAACGTCGAAAGCTGATCGTGCCCGCGCTCGATGATCTTCGCCGCCTTGCTGCCCTTGAGGACATCAGCGACATGAGCAGTCCCGAATCGCTGGCCCACGCGATAGACGCAACTCATGATCTTGCGGGCGATGGTGTTGCCATCGGGGACAGATTCGAGTTCGCCCAGGCAAACATCGCATGCACCGCAGCCTGGAAGGACGCTCGTAGCGTCTGCATCGTCCGCCGAGCGTTTGGCTGGCGGGACGTATTGCTGACCAAAGTACTCCGTCAAGGCCGCGTGCCTGCACCGAGCGCTGCCAGCCACTTGCTGCATCTGTGCGAGCAATTCGCGCTGAACCTTGAGCCCCTCGCGGATGCTCCGCGGGTCGCCATCGCTCTCCGCCGCTCCCCTCTCCATCAGTTTCAGCCAGCGCACCGCGTCGCCTCCGCTGTAGAAGAGCACGCACTCCGCCGCCAAGCCGTCGCGTCCCGCCCGCCCTGTCTCCTGCTGATAGTGCTCGACGGTCTTTGGCATCGCGGCATGAATAACGCAGCGTACATCGCCTCGATCAATGCCCATGCCAAACGCAACCGTGGCAACGACCACATTGAGACGTTCTTCCTGAAACTCAGTCTGCACCCGCGCTCGAACCACAGGCGAGAGGCCAGCGTGATACGCCTTGGCCTTGTAGCCGCTGCCAGTCAGTTCCTCCGCGAGCGACTCGCAATCCTTGCGGCTGATGCAATAGATGATCGAGGCATGATCGCGATGACGAAACAGAACGTCGCGCACTTGCCGCGAGAGATCGCCCCGCTGAACCACGCGATACGTGAGGTTGGGCCGATCAAAGATGCCAACCAGCAACTCCGGATTGCGCAGCGCGAGTTGGCGAGCAATGTCCTCACGCACGCGAGGCGTGGCCGTCGCGGTGAACGCATGAAAAGCGACCTTGGGAGGGGCCTCGCGAACCATCGCAAGTTGGCGATACTCGGGGCGAAAGTCATGCCCCCATTGGCTGATGCAATGCGCCTCGTCAATGGCAAATCCCGACAGATTGCCCGTGTCATGAAGTCGAGCCAGCCACGTCAGAAATCCACTGCCAACCAGACGCTCGGGCGAGACATACAGCAACTTCAACGTGCCATCGCTGACCTGCTGGCGGACAGTGCTCATCGCACTGGCTTCCATGCCGCTATACAGCGCTGCTGCGGGATATCCCGCCAATGTCAGGCCATCCACTTGATCCTTCATCAGCGAGATCAGGGGTGAAACCACAATAGTGAGGCCTTTGGCCAGCGCCGCAGGAATCTGAAAGCAAAGGCTCTTGCCGCCACCGGTTGGCATGACCACCAGCGAATCCCGCCTCGAGAGGCCAGCCTCGATCGCCTGGGCCTGCAATGGTCGCAGCGAGTCATATCCCCAGTAACGCTGCAGAACTTCGAGTACCACGGGCCGCACAGGAGGGCGCTGCGTGATGCTCAGTGGAGGCGGCATGGTCGAGGATACGGGGATCAAGCACATGCCTCAGCGCCCCAGCACGGAACGCAAGCGAAAGCCCAAAGAAAAATCCCAGCAATTCTTTACTCAGTGTCCAGTTGAGATTGCAGGCACTACACGCCCAGCCGAGCCCCACGCCCAGGCGCTCGCCCCGAAGCATCCTTGGGAGCACCCAAAACCTGGAACATCGCCTTTGCGGATGCCGTGAGCACTTCATCCACGTTGACGTTCACGCCCGGTGCGAGCCATGCCCGGTCAAACTCATACACGCACCAGCCATCAAAGTCCAGGCTCGCCAACTCGGCTATGTCGCGAACGACATTCAAGTCACCCTGTCCCAATGCCACAGGCGTCGCGCCCTTCATGTCCTTGACTTTCACGCAAACCAGGCGATCCCCCAGCACATTGGCCGCGTTCTTGATGCTCTCGCCCGCGAGTTTGCCC
>Ga0163147_10002983_pt1 | contig 23249 bp, 16 predicted proteins | sample OliLakLV19MP6G1_FD_148597 | JGI IMG/M metagenome (GOLD analysis project Ga0163147, IMG submission 148597) | Freshwater microbial mat bacterial communities from Lake Vanda, McMurdo Dry Valleys, Antarctica- Oligotrophic Lake LV.19.MP6.G1 | ecosystem: Environmental > Aquatic > Freshwater > Lake >...
GAACGTGGAGTGGTTGGTGTTGCTGGGGCGAGGGTGACGGCGGTTCGCGCGACGGCTTGGCGACAGTTTTCGCTCGGCACGCCGCCACGGCTCGTACGATCGCCCATGACGGCACACGATCCCAACCCGCTCAAAGAACTGCTGCTCGACGAGGGCGCGACACTGTTCCCGTACGGCGTGGAGCCCGGTGAGCCGGGCGCGGTGCGGCGCATCAAGGCCGAGGGCGACGCGGGCACCCCACTGCTCGCGGCGGCGTTCGGCGCGATCGAACTCGAGTACGCCTCGCTGCGGACGGACTGCGTGATCATGGATCGGCCGGATCGGGCGGTGGTGGAGGTGTCTGGCGCGGACGCGATCGACTTCCTGGGACGGATGCTGACGCAGGATGTCGCGTCGCTCAAGCCGGGCGAGTCGTGCAGCTCGTTCTGGCTGAATCGCAAGGGGCGGATCGACGCGGATCTGCGGGTGCTGCGGCTGGACGACGCGGGGAAGGGGCCGCGGCTGTTTCTCGAACTCGATCGCGGCAGTCTGGACCACACGATCAAGACTCTGGGCGCGTACATCATCACGGAGGATGTCACACTGGCGGCGCGACATGACCTGCACCGGGTGTCTCTGCATGGCCCGACGGCTCGTGACCTGTTGCTGGTCGCGTCGGAGAGTTACGCCACGGTCCTGGGTCTGAGGGCGGGGGCGAACGTCCGCGACGCGATGCCCGACGGTGTTGGATGCTGGATCGACCAGCGCGACACGGCGGGGGTTGCGGGGTACGAGCTCTTCATTCCGGGCGGCGCGGCTTGCGTGGTGTACGAGCGCCTGTTGAGGCTTGGGCGACCGGAGTTCCTGCGCGATCACGGACCCGCGGCCGATCCGGGCGCTCGCGGGGCTTCGCTGGCGGCTTCAAACGCGGTCGGGCCCGCAGTCAGCGGCACGGTCCCGGGGCGCCCGAGCGCGGACGCGATTCGGGTGCGCCCCTGCGGGTGGTTCGCGTACAACGTCGCGCGGATCGAGGCCGGGACGGCTTTGTTCAGGGTGGACTTCGGGCCTGAGAGCCTGCCGGCCGAGACCGGCGTGATCGACGATCGGATCAACTTCAAGAAGGGCTGCTACCTGGGGCAGGAGATCGTGGCGCGGATGCACGCGCGGGGGCACCCCAAGCAGCGGCTGGTCGCGCTGCGGTTTGAGGACGATCTGCCGGCGGGAGCGGACGGGTTGCCGCCGTTGCCGGTGCAGGGCGATGCGGTGGTGTCGATGGATGAACCGGGAAAACCACTGGGGTCGATCACGTCGTCGACGTTCAGCCCGATGCTGGGGCGGGTTCCGATCGCGCTGGCGATGGTGGCGTGGTCGCACGTTGAGCCGGGAACGCGGGTCCAGGTTGAGGCGGACGGGCGGCGGATCGTGGGGATGGTGCAGGGGTCGCTGCGGTTCCTGCCGTGAGCGTTGGCGGATTCCCCCGGTCGTGGCCGGGCTGCGAACGCCGTCGGGAGGCTGGTCGACCAGACATCCGGGGGTGTGATGGAGTTGACCGCCCGGCTCCCGCCGGGGCGCTCTGAGCACCGTGGTCTCGACTTGAGAAGGCTGTTTCGTATAGGTTCGTCCTGACATTGTCCGTCCGGCAGTTCCCGCGCGGGGGCCTGGTGTCTGGGGCTCATGGGGGGGCGTTGGGGCGTCGATCTTGGCCGACAGGGGGTGTTCCGCCAAGGCGGCACCCGGTCTCATGTGTCTTTCATGCTGGAACCACCCGGATGAGTAGGGTTGATCCAGCCGGTGCGGGGCCAATCGCGTTAGGATTAGACAAGGGACGGGTGCGTTGACAGCCATGCGGACAGATCCCGAGATGAGGGCGGCCAGCCCAGCGCGCTCGCCGCGGCGCCTGGTGGGCTGCTGTCTGCTGGACGGGGGCGTGCGGCCCTCGCCGCTGGTGGAGCAGTCGGGGCGTTCGGTGCTGGACCTGAACGTGGGTCCGGAGCGTCTGCTGCTGGATGTGTGGATTGATGCGCTGGGAGCGCTGGCGTTTGAGACGGATCGTCCGGTGGTGCGTGTGCTGCATGGGGGTGACGTTTCCGCGCCGGAGCATCGGCTGGAGGGTGTGCTGCGTGTGGAGGTCACGCCGGACACGGATTCGTACAGGGGTCCGGCGGGTGTGGTGAGGGATGCGATGGCTGATTTGCCGGAGGATTGCGAGTTTCTGGTGTGCGAGGCGGGGCGGTACATCGCGGGCGGGCTGGGTGAGTTGCTGGAGTGCCACCGGCAAGGTGGAGCGGATGTGACGATCGCGCGTGAATCCAGCGGCGCGCCGGCCGGGGTGCTGATCGTCTCGCGGGCGACGCTGAGCCACGTCGCGGAGCGTGGCTTCGTGGACCTGAAGGAACAGTGGCTGGGAAAGATCATCGGCCACGGGGCGAAGGTGCTGGTGTGCGACCTGCCGGTCGGGGCGGCGCTGACGATCCGGACACGACTGGACCTGCTGCAGGCGGCGCGTGTGGAAGCGGGCGCTTCGGGCGGGCCACAGACGCGGGATGGGGCGGATGTGAGCGCCAAGGCCCGTCTGGCCCGGCGTGTGCAGGCCGGTTGGGCGATCTCGCCGCGGGCGAGGGTGAGTCCGTCGGCGGTGGTGGCGCGATCAATCGTGATGGAGGGAGCGGTGATTGGAGACGATGCAGTGGTGTCATCGAGCCTGGTGATGCCCGGGGCGGTGGTCGCGCCCGGGAGTCTGGTGATGGATCGGGTGGTGACATAAGGTTCTCGGGCGTTCGCGTGACCGCCCGATATTGGCAACGTCCGAGAAGTGAGGCTGCATGCCGCGGGCGGCGAACTGGAGATTCCAGGACGGGGTGATGCTGGCGGGGCTGATTGTCCTGGCGGTGGCCGCCGCGCTGCCGGCGTGGCAGGAGATCATGGGGACGGCGACGCGGAACCCGGAGCAGTCGCACATCCTGCTGGCGTTGCCGCTGGTGCTGTGGCTGGGGTGGTTGAGGCGTCAGCGTGTGCGGAAGAACGGGCCGGTGTGGTCGCTGTGGGGAGCGGTAGCGGTCGCGGCTGGGGCGGGGTTGTATTTCGCCGGGCCGCGGGTGAATCTGGACCTGCTGTGGCACTTGGGTGCGGTGTTGATGCTTGCGGGCGCGGTGTTGAGCGTGGTTGGGCCACGGTTCGCGGCTGCGTTCTTCCCGTCGTTCATCGGTCTGGTGTTCCTGCTGCCGATCCCCGGAACGATCCGGCACGAGATCGCGGTGCCGCTCCAGGAGATTTCGGCGCGGGTTGGCGAGTTTGCGCTGGACACGTTTGGGGTGCCGGTTGAGCGAACGGGCAGCACGCTGACGGTCAATGGGGTGCCGGTGGAAATCGCGGAGGCGTGCAACGGGATGCGGATGGTCTCGGCGCTGGCGTTGGTGTCGTTCGCGTTCATCTTCTCGGTGCCAATGAGCAACCGGATTCGGGTGCTGATCCTGGCGGTGAGCCCGGTGGTGGCGTTGCTGGTCAATATTTTGAGGCTGATTCCGACGGTGCTGTTCTTCGGGTACGCCGACGCAGGGGTGGCGGACACGTTCCACGACATCTCGGGGTGGCTGGGGCTGGTGGCGGCGTTCGGGCTGCTGTGGGCGTTCCTAGGGCTGCTGAGGTGGCTTGAGGTGCCGATCACGCCTTACGCGGTGGGAGGGGCGGCCTGATGCTGGAAGACTTCGAACCCAAGGCTGTTCCGCGTCGCAAGGGTCGTGGACCCGGGCTGTTTGGTCCCTGGGCAACGGGGCTGATCCTTGCGTGCGCGCTGGGTGCGTCGATGGCGATGCGTGAGCGTGTGCCGGATGTGGCGCCGTACTTTGATCGAGTCGCGACGACGATCCGGGCGATGCCGTATTCGGTGGGGTCGTGGGTGGGGCGGGATGCGGAGGTGGTGGCGGCGGCGCGGGAGCTGTTGAAGCCCAACGAGATCCTGCAGCGTCGGTACACGCGGCTGGAGGATGGGATGTGGTTCGACGTGATCGTGGTCCACTGCGGGGACGTGCGGGACATGGAGGGGCACTACCCGCCGGTGTGCTACCGAGCCGCGGGCTGGGACGTGGCGGAGGGTGAGGCGGCCACGGCGCTGCTGGACGGGCAGAGCATTCCGGCCACGGAGTATGAGGTGACGTTCCGGCACAGCCGGGCGGTGGGACCGATGCGGATCGTGAACTTCTTTGCGATGCCCGGGCGCGGGGCGCAGTTTGCGCGTGACATGGGCGCGTTGAACGAGGTGGCGCGTTCGAGCGCCAAGGCGCAGATGGGCGTGGCGCAGATCCAGGTGCTGACGCCTGTGGCGATGGACCCCGCGACGCGACAGGAACTGATGCCCGCGGTATGGGCGATGCTCGAGCCGGTGATCCAGGAGGTTGTGAGGGGCCCCGATGCAGACGTATGACGCGAACAACCCGGACCAGAACCTGCTGTCGGGGGGGATGGGCGGGCAGGACCCGCACGCCAATCCGCTGCTGCTGGTGCATCGTTTGCTGCGCGGGCGGTACCTTTGGGCGGCGGGTCTGGGGGTGCTGCTGGCGGTGCCGCTGGCGTACTTCGGGTACCGGTCCAGGACGCCGATGTTCACAAGCCAGGGCGTGGTGGCGATCGCGCCGACGCAGCGCCAGATCCTGTTCCAGACGGAGGTGAGCGAGGCGATCCCGTTCTTCGACCAGTATGTTGAGCGGCAGGCGTCGCTGCTGAACAGCCAGCGCGTGTTCAATGTCGCGTTGGAGGACCCTCGGCTGAGCCAGGCGGGCTGGCCGACCGGGTCGAGCGGACTTGGCGCGCTGGACGCCGCGGTCAACGTCGATATCCCGCGACGCAGCGGCATGATCGTGCTGAGCGTTTCGCACGCGTCGGCTCCGGCGGCCCGTGGCGCGTGCGACGCGATTCTCACGGCCTACGAGCGGCTGCACAAGGACGCCGCGACCGCGGAGTTCGTGGCGACCGAGACGGTTCTCAATGACCGGGAGAGGCTGATGGCGGGCGAGGTGCAGCGGGCCCGCGAGCTGATCCGCAACAAGGCCGAGCAGCACGGGACCGAGGACCTGCAGCCCATCATCGACGGGCTGAACCGTGAGGTGCTGTCGCTGGACGTGCTGATCGCGCAGATCGAGTCGGAACTGGCGAGCCGGGGCGAGGCGGAGGTCCGCGACACCGCCACTCCCACTCCGGGCCAGGCGGTGGACCCTTCCACGCTGACTCCAGGGATGCTGGCGGCGCGGGACGAGCAGCTGGCCGACCTGATCACGCGGCGCGACCAGTTGGTCGCGGAGATCGAGGCGTACTCGTCGCAGTACTCACCCCGGCACCGGGAGGTGACGCAGCGGCAGGGTTTGCTTGCGACCACGGAGCGGCTGATCCAGAGCCGTGCGGAGACGGTGCGGCAGAACTGGTCGACGCTTGGCTCGACGGAGCTGGCGTCGGCCGATGAACTGCGTCTGCGGCTGGCGCAGTGCCGGGCGCAGCGCGGGAGGTTGTTCGAGCGGATGTCGCGGCTGGCAACGGACATGACGGCGATCCTGGCGTGGCAGGCGCAGGCGGCGCGGGCGGAATCGGACCGCCAGGAGGCGACGCAGCGGCTGACCGAACTGCGCACGGAGCAGGCCAACAGCCGGATCGGGCGCGCGGAGATCCAGCAGGCGGCGACGCTGCCCACGTCGCCTTCGTCGGACAAGCGGATGATGTTCGCGGCGTTGGGCGGGGGTGCCGGACTGGGTGCGGGCTTCGGCATCTTGGCCGCGCTGGGGCTGCTGCGCGGCGGGTTCAGGTACATCGACGAGTTCGACGGGGACAAGGGGTCGATCCTGCTGGGGGTGGTGCCGGACCTGGGCGGGCGGCAGGAGCCGACGGCCGAGGCGGCGTTGTGCATCCACCACGCCCGCGCGTTGCTGGACCGCCGGGTGTCCACGCCCAAGGGGCGCGGACGCGTGATCGCGGTCACGAGCCCCACGGCGGGCGACGGCAAGACCACGGTGTGCTGCTCGCTGGCGACCTCGTTCGCGATGGCGGGCTTCAAGACGGTGATCGTGGACGCGGACTTCATCGGTCGGGGCATGACGTCCCGGCTTGGGATGGACACGCATGTAGGCCTTGGCGACATCCTGGCGGGCGGCTCGATGCCCGACGCCATGTCGCCGGGCGGAACGGAACTGCTGACGATCATCCCCGCGGGACGTGAGGAGTCGATGCCCGCGGACCGGATGGCGGGCTCGGCGCTGGGCCCTGTGCTGGATCGCCTTGCCAAGGACCACGACATCGTGCTGGTGGACTCGGGCCCCGTGCTTGGCAGCATCGAGGCGACGGTGGTCGTGGGGCTGGCCGACGCGGTGCTGGCGGTGGTGTCGCGTGGTCAGAGCGTGAAGATGTTCACGGCGATGCGTCGGAAGCTGCGTTCCCTGGGGGCCGACTTGTCCGGGGTCATCTTCAACCGGGCGTATCCCAAGGACTTCGCGCACTCGACGCACACGAGCGTGGTGTCGGCCCAGTCGCAGCGTTCGCGCACCGTGCAGGTTCCTGACTTCGTGACGATGGGCAAGCGCGGGATGGCCAATCGCCTCGTGGGCGATGCGGCGGCCACGGAGGCCCAGGCCAAGTCGGCGTAAAGTTTTGATCGGTCGGATCGCTCCAGACTCGAACGACGGTCTCCATGACGATGGTCGCACCCGCCATGTCGCCCCGCGCCACAATGCCGTCGCCCGCCGGGTGGACGCTGTGGGGCGCGTCCGCGCAGGCGCTGCACGACCGGGTGTGGGCGCTGCGGCAGATCCAGGTGGTGCGCCCCGGCGGGGCGGCACCCGACCAGCGCGGCCCGCGGCAGTTCCTGCTGGTCGAGCCCGAGGCACTGGTGGACTTCCCCGCGCGGCGCGCGATGGACAAGCTGTACTGGAGCAAGGCGCGTGCGGTGCGTCTGCGGTTTGTGGAGCGCAGCGGGCAGTCGTACGCGGAGACGGTCGATTGCGACGGGGCGGGCCGGCTGCTGCGAATCCGGCGCGACTACTCGAGCGTCGCCAGCACCACCGCACGCTGCTGGCTCACGTCGGACATCCGGCTGGCCCGCGTGTGGCACGATGCGGCCCCGCAGAACGATCCACAGAGCGGTCCGCGAGCCACCCCGGGCGCCCGAGCCTGGGCCCGCCTGACCGACAAGGTGGGTGCGGGCGAGACCATCGCGCTGCGGGTCGAGGGGCGGCTCTGCGCGGGAACCAACCCCGAGCAGTGCATGGCGTGGCTGGAGGCGATGCCCGATGCCGCCACCGACCTGGAGCACGCGTTCGAGAGCGTGTACCTGTACCAGCCCGGCGTGTGGGCGCACGAGTCGGCGATCGTGCCGCCCACGACACGGTTCGCGGGGGCCGCGATGGTCGGCGCGGGCGTGGACCTGACGGGCGTGCCGGTGGTCGTGGGTCCGGTGATCCTGGGCGACGAGACGATGATCGAGCCGCCGGTCGAGTTTGACTGGCGTGGTCTGGAGACGCCCACGCACCGGCTGCTGCCGCGTCCGCGCCTGCGGCGCGGGTGGACGCGGCGTGCCTCGAAGCGCGGGTTCGACATCGCGGTGAGCGGGTCGGCGTTGCTGTGCTTCCTGCCGGTCTTTCCGCTGGTGATGCTGCTGATTTTCCTGGAGGACGGGCGTCCGTTCTTCTTCGCGCACGTGCGGCAGACGCGGGGCGGGCGCGAGTTCCCGTGCCTGAAGTTCCGCACGATGGTCAACGGGGCCGAGGGGCTGAAGGACAAGCTCAAGGGCGCGAACCAGTCGGACGGCGCGCACTTTTTCATCAAGAATGATCCACGGCTGCTGAAGATCGGCCGCTGGCTCCGCCGGTTCCAGATCGATGAGGTTCCGCAGTTCTGGAACATCCTGCTCGGGCACATGAGCCTGGTGGGGCCACGCCCCAGTCCGGATCGCGAGAACCAGTTCTGCCCCGCGTGGCGCGAGGCGCGGTTGTCGGTGCGCCCCGGGCTGACGGGGCTCTGGCAGGTCCGGCGCACGCGCGAGCCGCAGACGGACTTCCAGGAATGGATCCGCTACGACCTTGAGTACGTCCAGCGCGAGTCCTGGCGCCTGGACCTTTGGATTATGCTGGAGACGATCCGCACGGTGGTGCTGGGCGGGCGCGTGGGCTCCGCCGGCAACGGTAAAAAATCGTCCGCGTCGCCATCCAGCGACGCTGGCGCCGGCGGAGCGTCCGAGATCAAACCATGAAGAGCCGCACGAAGAAGCGTCTGATCGCCCTGGGACTCGTGCTCGCCCTGGGGGCGGGCGGCGCGGTGGGCCTGCGGCAGATCGGCACCATGCGCCGGGCCCAGAGCATCGTCGAGGCCCGCGGGCGCGGGATGACGGCGTACGACGAGGGGCGCTGGGTCGACGCGATGTCGGACCTGGGTTACTTCGTGAACCGGGGCGGACGCTCCGATGCCGAGGCGCTGTATCGCCTGGCGGACGCCCGGCAACGGGTGGTCGAGGATGACGGATCGCACGTCACTCGGGCGATCCGGACCGCGATCGACGCCCAGGCGGCCGATCCCTCGCGTCAGGATGTCCGGCGTCTGCTGCTGGATCTCTACCGGCGCGCCGGGATGTTCCCCGAGGCGATGAGCACGATCGACAAGATGCTGGAGGTTGCGCCCCAGGACCGCAACCTGCTTGAGGAGCGGATCCGCCTCTTCGCCGGGCTTGGACGATGGGAGGAGGCCGCGCGGGCGGCCGAGGCCTTGGCCGTCCAGTTCCCCAAAGACGCCCGGGCGCACCGCATGGCGATCAGGGCGAGGTTCGCCGGGGGGTCGCAGACGGCCCAGCGCGTCCGCGACTATCTGGACACCCTTCCGGGCGCGCTGGGCGAGGGGACGGACTTGCACGTTGTTCTGGCCGAGGCGAGGATGGGGCTGGACGACGCGGAGGGCGCGCTGACGGAGGCTCAGGCCGCGCTCGCCTCCGGCATCCAGACGCCCGACCAGCTCGAGTGGCTGCTGCCGGTGCTGGACGTGCTGGGCGGCTACCGGGCGGAGGCCGCCGAACTGGCACCGACGCTGGTGGCGGAGTTGATCTCTCGCGAGGATTTGTCGCCCGAACTCGGGCGTGTTCTGGTGGCGCGGGCGTGGCGGATGAACCAGTCCGCGAGCGTGGCCCGGACAGTCGCCGACGCATTGGCCAGCCCGGCGGACCGGAGCGACGCAACGCTCGGCTGGGCGGTGCTGGCGGCGGGGCCAGAGATGCGCGAGCAGGCCGGCGGGGCGCGGGGCGTTCTTGCGGCGCGGACGGGGCCAGACGCGGCGTTCTGGAACGCCGCGCTGCGGGCGGCCGAGGCGCTGGCCTCGACCCCCAGCGAGGCCTCGCCCCTGGCCCACGAGGCCGGGGCGTTCGCCAGCGCGCTGGACCTGGACCGGCGTACCGAGCGCGACCTGGCGGGATACCTGGTGGCGAGCGCGGACCGGCTCGCGGGGTCGCGGGATGCGGCTGAGGATGCCTTGGCCCACCTGGCCCGTGTGCCCGGGTGGCGCAACGCCAGGGCGGACTACATCTCGCTGCTCATCGAGCGGGGGCAGTTCCAGACCGCGCTGACCACGGTGCAGTTTCCCGGCGACCCGGACCCCAACTTCTCTCGAACGGGCATGGGCGCGATGCTGGGCGCCGCGGCCCTGGTGGGGTTGGCCGAGCAATCCAGCGAGCCCTCGCCCGACGGCGTCCGGGCCGCGGAGGTGCTGGACCAGATCGCGCGGGCGGGGGTCGAGACGCCGCAGCTTCTGGGGCTGCTGGCTCGCGCCCACGCCGCCGCGGGCGACGAGGCGGCGGCGTCGGCGGCGATCGACCGACTGGCGGCGGCCGCGGAGGAGGCGACGATCACCAACCTGACGAGCACGGCCAGCGCGCTGCGCCTCCGGATGCCGGAGGGGGCGGATCGCCTTCTGGCGATGGCCGAGGCGCGCGACGCCGACCACCCGGACCTGCTGTTCCAGCGAGCGATGGCGGCCGCGATCGGCGGGCGCGTGGACGAGGGGCGGGTGATTCTGGAGTCGGCGGCGCAGCGCGCCAGCGGCGAGCAGCGGCTGAACCTGCGGAGGATGGCGGCGCGCCTGCTCGACGCCGCTGGCGATGCCGGCGCGGCGGAGGCCCTGACCGCGCTGGCGCAGGCCAACCCGGACTCGCTGGCGGTGCAGCAGGACGTTCTGGACTCACGGGCTGCGTGGACGAGCGAGGACCTTGTGCGCGGTTCGATCAACCGGATGCGCGCGCTGACCAGCGCGGAATCGGCCCCGTGGCGGCTGCACGAGGCCCGGCGCCTGCTCGCGTTCGGCGAGTCCGGGCAGGCCAAGGCCCGCGCCAGCGAGAGCCTCACCGTCGTGCTCGACCCGCTGCTTCGCGCCGGGGACGCGCCACGTGCGTTCGAGCTGGCAGCGACCGCCTGGCTGATCCTGCAGAACCGCGAGCAGGCGATCCAGTCGCTCATCCGCGCCTCGGACCAAGGCGGCAACCCGGCGACGATCTACCCGAGGCTGATCAGCCTGCTGATGCAGGCCGGGCGGATCGACGAGGCCCGCTCGCGTCTGCTGGCGTTCGTCCAGATGGGCGAGGTGGGGACCGCCGTCGGGCGGCAGCGGGCTGAGCAGCTCGAGCAGTTCGCGATGTGGGACGAGGCGGTCCGGCAGCGCGAGGCTCTGGCCTCGGGCGGAAGCGAGCAAGACTCCATCGCGTTGGCGAACCTCTACTCCCGCACGGGACGCGCCGGTGACGCCCGCGCCGTGTTCGGGCGCCTGCTTGAGAGTGAACAGCCAAGTCGCCCGCTTATCGTCGGCGCCGCCACGTTCCTGGGCACGCAGGACGACGTCGGGGGCGGTGTCGCGCTGTTCGAGCGGCTGGTCGGGGCGATCCCGGAGGGCGAGCGCGTCCTGCTGGTGGGCGACTACCTCAAGGCCGTCGGGCGCGCCGACCAGGCACGCCAGGTGGTCGACGCGTACGCGCAGGATCCTCGAGGAGGGGCGGCCGATCCCGAGGTGTGGCTCTGGCTCGCCCACGCGCGCTTCGAGAACGCACAGCGGGACGAGGGATTGGCCGCCATTGATCGCGGCCTGTCGCTCGACCCCGAGTTCGCCCCGCTGCTGGCCCTTCGGCGACTGGACGCCGAGGGAGTGACCGACCCGGAGCTGCTGGCCGCCTTCGGTTTCGATGAGGCGGATGAGGCCATCGACCCGGTGGTGCGCGAGCTGAATCAGGCGGCGATCGCGTTCGCGCAGGATCGAATCACCTTTGCCCAGATGCAGGAGCGCCTGGTCGCGATCACCACGCGCCAGCCGACGTTCCTGCGCGCCTGGCTGATGCTCGCGCGCCTTCGCTTCCACTTCGGCGACACGGAAGGCGCGGCCCGGGCCGCCGCCGACGCGATGCGCCTGATCCCCGGCGACCCGCGCCCGGCAGCGGCCGCCGCCGAGGTGCTGGGCGCCATGGGGCGATTGGACGACGCGATGGTGGCGGCCCGCGCGTGGCACGATCGCTCGCCGGGCGACACGCTGGACGCCGACATGGCCATCGCCGGCATCCACCTGCTGGCCAATCGTCCCGCCGAGGCGCTGGCGGTGCTGAACGAGTGGAAGTCCGAGATCCTTTCCAGGCCGTCGCCGACGCTGGTGCAGGCGTCGACGCTCGCGGCCGCGCTGGGAGCGGGCGGCCCCTCGCGCGAACTCGACCAGATCCTCGCCAAGGCGACCGACAGCGCGATCTGGGCGCGTGCGGGCCTTGACGCGGCCTCTCGCATGACCGACCTGGCCCGCCGGCGCGACTGGCTGACACGCCTGGGTCGATCGAGCGCGCTCGAGGATGCTGACGTGCTCGACCTGGCCTTCGCGTGGCGCGAACTGGGCGCCGCCAGCGGGCAGGGCGCCGACCTTGAGGCGGCGCTCACCCTTCTGGGCTCGCGCCGGTGGCCCGCCGACCTGGCGACGCGAGCCTCGCTGGACCGCGCCATGACGCTGCGGCGTCTGGGGCGGCTCGACGAGGCCATGCGGGAGTATCTCGCCGCCGCGGAGGCCAGCCCCGCCGCGTCGCTGGACGCCCGCACCGGGCTTGTGGTGATGGTGCTCGAGGACGACCCTTCCCGCGCCAGTGACATCGTCCCGGTCGCTCGGGCGCTGGCCGACCAGGTGAGCGCGGACTCGACGTTGTCCGCCGATCGCAAGGTGATCGCGCTGGAACTTCTGGGCCGCTGCCTCCTCGAAGCCGGTCAGCCCACCGAGGCGATCGCCGCCCTGGATCGCGGGCTCTCGGTGTCCGCCGGCAATCCGGCGCTCCTGGTGCGCAAGGCCCAGGCTCACCTCGTCGCCGGCAACCGCGACGCCGCGGGCGCCGCGATCGACGTGCTCAGCGACCGCAACGACCAGATCGACGCGATGCTGGTGGTCGCGGGTCGGCTGCCCGAGTCGGCGACCTCCGATGTGGAGTGGCTCTACACCCGTGCGCACGAGCGCGATCCCGATAACTACCTCGCGTCCAATAACCTGGCGTATCACCGCCTGACCCACGGCGGCGACCCGGCCGCCGCCGCCGCCCTGGCCCAGCGGGCCGTGGACAGCGCCCGCCTGCGGGATGGTCGCCCCGCCACCATGGCCGCGGTGTACGAGACGCTGGGCGCGTGCCTGCTGGGCGCGGGGGACGCGGCATCGGCCGAGCGGGCGTTCAACGACGGGCTCCGGGCCCAGCCCGACGCGCCCGCGCTGCTCCTGGGTCTGGCCGATGCGCTGCACGCGCAGGGGCGGCAGGAGGATGCGCAGCGGACGTTCGGGCGGATCGACGAGGCTGGTCGGGCGTCGCTGTCGCCGCCGCAGCGGGCGCGGTATGAGACGCTGGCGGGCGTGCTGGACCGATAAGCGGGGGTCCGCGGGCCGCGCGTGTGAAACTGGGCGACACCGCGTAAGTAACTTCTATTTACACTTGGTTACCACCTTTCCCGGGGGGTTGTCATCGCCTGTCTTCTGCCCCTTGGAACCTCCGCGGTCGGTGGGCGACAAGGTGTCGGCCGCCTGGTCGGGTGATTGCCAGATGGAATCCGGCGCCTGGCTCCTTCCGGGCGCCCACCAACCCTTGAAGGGATGGGGCGTGGGGTCCGCACCCGTGTTCCTGTGTTTTTTCGCGTCCGCCGAGCGGCGCCGCAGGCAGACGGATGGTGCCTGGGCGCTGATGTCCTAGAACCGGGACGCCGCGGCGAGTGGACGATAAGAACTCACGCGGTGGCCGCGCGCGGGTCACATAAGTGAAAAGTGCGCGGCGTATCGATCCAGAGGCTTTGCTTTCGAAGGCCTTCGCGTATGTTCTGGGTGTCCCCACCGGGTGCCACCGTTGGGGGCAACTGTCGGATCAAAGAGAGGGTGAGGCGTGCGGCTGGGCGAAAGCCACGACCGGCGCTGAAGGACGAGAAGAGAGGGTGACTCAAATGAAGACGGGTGCTGTCAGCGCGTGCGCGATCGGTCTGCTTCTGGCTTCTGCCGGGTCCGCCCTGGCCGGCCCGATCGCGGTGGATTTCCGGGGCACGGCCCTGGGCAAGGGCGCGTCGGTCACGTTCGCGTCGGGCGACGGGGCGGCGTTCACCAACCGCAACCTGTTCGTCGGGCAGCTCGTGCACCGGATGGACATCATGGGCTCGGGCCAGCGGGACTTCATCACCTACTGCATCGACCTGACGCAGTACGCGGGCGACGGGCAGTTCAATCTCGTGAACCTCCGGGACGCCCCGGTGACGAGCCCCGCGCCGTCGAACAAGTGGGCGCTGAACAAGGACCAGGTCGACGCCCTGAACTCGCTCTACCACGCCCATTTCGTCGGGGCCGACACGAACAACGAGGCCGCCGCCTTTCAGGCCGCCGTGTGGGAGATCGTGTTCGACTGGTCGAGCGTCGAGGGCGGGACGTTCACCCCCGGCAACACATGGAACCTGACGCAGGGCGTGGTGCGGATCAACAACAACATCAGCAACACGTTCTTCACGCAGTACCTCAGCGCCGCGGTGGCCGAGGGCAACACGCGGAACATCCTGGGCGCGATCGTCAGCGGCAGCAAGCAGGACCAGCTCGTGGTGATCCCGCTGCCCGGGGCGGGCGCCCTGGCCGGGGCGGGAATGCTGGTGATGGCCTCCCGTCGCCGCCGCACGACGCTGTGATCGAACCGACCGCCTTTGTGCCCGGTGCGGGACTTCCCGCCCGCACCGGCTTGTTGAGTGCATGACCAGGAGCCCGGGTGGAGACCCGGGCTCCTTGTCCACTCCAGCTGCTCCGGCGGGGGCATCCGGGCAACGAGCCGAACGCTGGGCGGTACATCCGGTTTGCCCGGACGGCTGGCCCGGGCGACAGGACCGCGCCATGAGGACTTCCGGGATCAACGCCCTGCCGCACCGCCGCCCTGGGGCTTGGACGCTGGTTGCGGCCCCGCTGATCGCGTCGCTCGCGCTGGTCGCGCACGCGCAGCCCGACCCGCCCACCACGACGCCGACCGATCCGCCCGCCGAGGCGCCGATCCCTGGCGGCCCGCTCACCCTGCCGCATCGGCAGCCGGTGGCTCCGCCCTCGCACCCGGCGGAGCCGGTCCGGCTCCCGCTTCGGGCTCTCACGCAGCGACTCCAGGAACGGCTGGATGCGCACCGCGAGGCCGTGGGCGCTCCCGGCGCCAGCCTCGCTCTCATCCTGCCCGGCGGTGAAGAGATCGCCGTCTGCAGCGGGGTCTCGCACCGCGGCCTGGCGGACTATCCGATGACCAGCGGCGACCGCATGCCGTCGGGCTCGGTGGGCAAGACCTACTGCGCCGCGATCGCGATGCTGCTGGTCGAGGAATATCTTCTTGACTTGGAGGCGCCGATCAGCGGGTATCTGGGCGAACTGGATTGGTTCGATCGCCTGCCCAACGCGAGGGGCATCACGGTCCGCATGTTGCTGAACCACACGAGCGGGCTGAGCGAGCATGTGGCGTCGCCCGCCTTCACCGCCGCGCTGCGGGCCCAGCCGCAGAAGGACTGGACGCCGGAGGAACTGATCGCGTTCGCGCTGGATCAGGACGCGGTCTTTGAGGCCGGGCAAGGCTGGTCGTACGCCGACACCAACTTCGTGGTGCTGGGTCTGATCATCGAGACGATCACCGGGCGGCCCTTCAACGAACTGCTCCGGGGGCGACTGCTCGAGCCGCTGGGCCTGGTGTGGACCGACCCCACCGATCGACCCGACCTCTGGGGCCTCATCCCCGGCTACACCGACCCGGCCAACCCGTTCGGCTTCCCCGAGCAGACCGCCGAGGACGAGACGTACTGCGTCAATCCGCAGTTTGAGTACACCGGCGGCGGGACGATCACCACGCCGCTCGACCTGGCGCGGTGGGGCAACCACCTGTACTCGGGGCGGGCGGTGTCGGAGGCCAGCGTGGCGGCGATGGTCGAGGGCGTCGACTGCCCGCTCGGCCCCGGCGTCAAGTATGGGCTTGGCACCATCATCTGGCCGTCCTCGCGCGGCCCGGCGTATGGGCACGCGGGCTGGTTCCCCGGGTACGTCTCGATGCTGTGCCACTACCCGGACCTGGGGATTACGGTCGCGTACCAGCAGAACACTGACGTGCGGGCGGGGCTGGGCGCGATCCGGCGGCTGGTGGATGCGGCCGCGCTGCTGGCGGATGCGACGGCGAGCATGCCGCCGCGGCCAGCGGCACCGGCGGCACCGGCGCGGTCGACTGATCCAGCGCCGACGACCGACCCCGCACCTTCGGCTGATCCCGCGCCGTCGGCTGCTGTTGGGTGAGAAGAACTTTCACCACCGAGACACACAGGCACCGAGATGAGAGGCCAGAGCAAGAGGGGTGGCGCGCAGCCCCGCTCCGGGCTCACGCTTGTCCGCGCCCTCGGTGCCTGTGTGGTTCAACCCTGTCTTTGAGAGCGTGCGGCGAGTCCGGGTGCGCCGGATGGCCGCCAGGTGGCCGACCGCTCGCGCGGACGGCTGGGTTGCGCCGTCGGCGGCGGCGGGGCTTGCCTCCGATCGGTTTCACCCTACGATTGGGCCGATTCTGGGGATTGGTGTAACGGTAGCACGAGTGACTCTGACTCACTTAGTCCAGGTTCGAATCCTGGATCCCCAACTTTTCTGCCCGCTTTGCGACGCCGATCCGCACCATGCGACGGCCTGAACCACCGGTTCAAGGGGGGTGACACGGGTCGCCCGCCGTCCGGTGGGTGGTTGTCTTGGGTTTCGTCGGCGCATCGCCCCGCGCGACCTGCAAGAATGCTCGCCAGCCTGCCAGCCCCGCGTGCCCGGCCGCGGCGATGAAGGACCGACGTGGCGCAGACCTGTACGAAGACAGTCGAGATCGTCAACCGCCTCGGGCTGCACGCGCGGCCGGCGATGGCGTTCGTCGATCTGGCCTCCACCTTCGGCTGCAAGGTCTCGCTCACCAAGGGGGCGGAGACCGTGGACGGCAAGTCGATCATGGAGATCATGATGCTGGCGGCCACGAAGGGCACGAGGCTGGAGATGTGTTGCGAGGGCCAGGACGCGGAGGCGGCGGCGGGGGCACTGGCCGAACTGGTGGCGCGGGGGTTTGAGGAAGAATGACGCGAACTCGGCTGTCCGCTCGCTGGTGCCAGGCCGAAGGCCCACGACCCTGCTCCGGACGTGCCCGCGTCACAGCCGGGGCGTGCGGATGGTCGATACCATTCTCGGTGCCGCGCCGAATCCTGCATCGCCTGCCGCTTCTGCTGGCCCTGCTCGGGCTGGTCGCCCCGTTGACTGGCTGCTTCACGCTCGACGTGCCGAATCCGAGTTTCGCGCAGTCCACCGACGAGATCTGGGCCGAGTGGCGGCGCCTCCGCGAGGAGCCCAAGCCCCTGGACCGCCCGATCGTGGTGCTCAACGGGTACCGCGGCACGGTGCTCCGCGGGCTGAACCTCGGGGCCGACCTGCGGAAACTCACCAGTCAGGAGCGCGACGATTTCCTGGTGATCTCGTACCCGCTCGCGTCGGACATTCCCGACGTGGCACGCCGGGTGGTGCGCGAGGTCCAGAAGCGGTGGCCCACCGACGACCCCGATCACACCATCGAGGTCGACGTCGTCGGCTTCTCGATGGGCGGGCTGGTCGGGCGATACGCGGCCCAGGACGCGCACCTGAGCAGCTGCGAGCGGCGACTGAACGTGAGGCGGCTGTTCACGCTCGCCACCCCGCACCGGGGCGCCAGGTCGGCGCGGCTGGCGCTGGACCGGGCCGTGTCGCAGATGATGCCCGGGGGCATGTTCCTCTCGAGCCTGGACGAGACGTTCGTCGATTGCGGCTATGAGTTGATCCCGTATGCGCACACGAATGACTGGATTGTCGGCGCCCGCAACGCCGCCCCGCCGGGGCAACAACCGATCTGGACCGCGGGCACCGCGACATTCTCGCACTTCACGGTCACGACCGATCGGCGGATTCTGGTGGACATCGCCCGTCGCCTGCGGGGCGAGGCGCCGCTGGCGATGCCCTCGGAACCGCCCTCGGATTGACGATGCCCGGCAGGCACCTAACGACCCCGCATCTCTCCCCGCAGCAAGACCAGAAATACCGGCCCGCCGATCAGCGCCGTCAGCACCCCGATCGGAAGTCGCCCCGTCCGAACGGGAATCACCTCGACCAGCACGTCGGCCAGCAGCAGCATGGCCGCGCCCGCGATGGTGGCCCCGATCGCCAGGCCCCGGTGCGTGGGGCCGATCAGCAGTCGCACGACATGCGGGCAGACCAGCCCGACGAACCCGACCGGCCCGGCCAGCACCACGCACGCCGCCGTGAGCAGCCCGGACGCCGCGAACAGCACGATCCGCAGGCGGGCCAGCGGGACGCCCATCGCGTGGGCCTCGTCATCGCTGAACGACGCGCCGTCGACAAGCGGCCCGAGCCAGAGCGAGAGGGCCAGGACGCCCGCCAGCAGCCCACCGCAGGCTCCGATCTCCCACCACCGCACGTCCGCGCTGATCGCGCCGAGCATCCAGCGGGAGGTTGAGTAGGCGGTCTCTCGCGGCATGAGCGACTGGGCGGCCAGCGTCGCCGCGGCCAGCATCACCGCGACGATGACGCCGATGAGAACGAGGGTGACCGGCTCGATCTGGCCGCGCCGCTGGGCGACGGTGTACACCAGACCGAGCGTCCCGACGGCGCCGAGCGTCGCGGGGATGGCGGGGGCGACCCAGACACCGCCGGCCAGCAGCGACGCGAGGACGATCCCGAACCCCGCGCCCGCCGACATGCCCAGGAGGTCGGGTGATGCCAGTGGATTGCGCAGCAGCGCCTGCAACTGGGCACCCGCCAGGCCCAGCGACGCCCCCACCACCGCCGCCGCTCCGGCCGCCAGCGAGCGAAGGTTGACGACGGTGGCGTCGTCGCTCCAGCCCAGATACGTCCCGCCGAACCGGGAGCCGCCGACCACGAGGCGCAGCAGAGCGCACGCCAGCGCGAGCACCGCCAGCCCCACCAGCACCCGACCCGTCCGCCTGGGCATGGTGGGAGCGTAACAGGGTGGCGCCGGCGAACGCGCCGCGCCGGCAAGCGGTTGGACGAGCGTGGTGCGGCGGGGGCCGGGGTGGCCTGGAGCGGACGATCGGCATCCAACCGCTTGCTGGCGCGGCGCGTTCGCCACCCTGGCTCCCTACCATCCGCCCCGACCTCAGGAGCCCCGATCGTGGCCGACAAGACCTTTCAGTGCCGACTCGTCACGCCCACGCAACAGCTGCTCTCCGAAGCGGTCACCTACGCCTCGATCCCAGCCTGGGACGGGCTGTTCGGCGTGCTGCCCGGGCGGGCTCCGATTCTGGCCAAACTCGGCACGGGAGAGCTGACCGTCGAGTTCCCCGGAAGCGCCGGCAAGGGCGGTCGGCGTTCGTACGCGATCGACGGCGGATTCGTGCAGATGTCGGGCAACCTGCTGACGATCCTGGCCGAGCGGGCCGTGCCTTCTGAGCAACTGACCGAGGGCGAGGTCGAGACCGAACTGCGGACCGCCGAGGCCAAGTCGCTGCCGGCCGACGCCAAGGACAAGGCCGGGGCGCAGGAGCGGCTGACCCGCGAGCGCAACTGGGCGCGGACACGGCTTCGCGTGGCGCGGGCGGGCAAGACCAAGGGCATCTGAGCGTCCCACGGATCGGAAACGACAGCGGGAGCACTCGCGCTGACCACTCGAGCCGACTGCGCGAGCGGTCGGGCAATCGCACGGCCCGCAACGCGGCCCGAACCGCCGGGAGCCCTCCGGCCCAGGACTCCCCCTCAAGCAACTGAGACTTCGGCACGCGTTCCCTGGAATCTCTACCCCGTCGCTCGATCAGGGGTTGCCCGACCGCTCGCGCGATCGGCTCTGTTGATGCCGCCGCGAGCGTGAGCCCGCCGCTGGGTCATGCCCGCGCCAGCCCGATCGCCCGCGCGTAGACCTTCTCCAGTTCCGCCACCATCGTCTCGGCCGCGAACGCGTGCTCACACTCGCGTCGCCCGCGGTGTGCCAGTTCGGCCCGCATCCCGGGATTCTCCGCCAGGCACACGATCGCCTCCCGCAGCCTCGCGCGATCGGCGAGCGGCACGAGCCGTCCGGTCTGCATGTCCCGGCAGACCTCACCCGTGCCGTCCACGTCGTAGGCGACGGGGCACACGGCGCTGAGCAGCGCCTGGGGCACGGTGCGGGGCAAGCCCTCGCGATACGACGGATGCGCGAGTATGTCCATGGCGCGGATGAGCGCGGGCACGCGTGTGGGCGGCACCAGGCCCGTCAGGATCAGCTGCCCGCGCGGGCCTGTCGCCTCCACCGCGCCAGTGGGTCGATCGCGCTCATCCACCGTCAGCCCCAGCCCGCGGGCGCGCTCCACCAGCCGCTCGCGCCACCACCCATCGCCGACCCACAGCAGCCGCCACGTCGGGTTGGACTTGAGACTCTCGCCCAGGGCGTCGAGCAGGTCATCGTGCCCCTTGTGCTCGGCGAGGCGCGCGACGGTGCCGATCACCACATCATCGGTCGAGAGCCCGAGCGACGCCCGCATCTGGTCGCGTGTCTCATCGGGCCCGGGATGCAGGAACGGCCCGACCTCCATCCCGCTGCGCACCGTGACATACTGCGCGGGGCGACCGATCTTCCGCGCCAGAAACTGGCGGGTCATGGCGTCGGCGACGGACACGATGACGTGGCAACGCCGGGCGGCGTATCGCTCGGCCTGCTGGTACACCAGGTTTTTGAGCCGGATCCTCGCACGCCCGATCGCCCCGCCCTCGATGGGCATGAATGGCGGGCCGTGGATCGTGTGGACCACGCCGATGGGACTGGTCGGATCGGCGCGCCACACGCGCCAGGCCGCCGCCCGCCCCAAGAGCCCGGCCTTGCTCGAGTGCGTGTGAACGATGTGGGGACTCAGCCTTTGGATCAACTCCCGCAACTCGCGCCGGCATCGCCAGTCCTTCATCGGGGCGATGTCCCGCACCATGCTCGGCACGACGTGCGTCGTGATCCCGCGCCCGTCCCGCGTCCTGAACTTCTCGACCCGTTCGAGCAGGCTCCCCTCGGGCCCATAGATCGGCCCGAACGCGAGGTGCACGTCGTGCCCCAGGCGGGCCTGCCCCTCGCACGAGAGCACGGTGTTCTCCTGCGAGCCGCCGAGGATCAGACGGGTTGAGATGTGCAGGATGCGCATGGGATCTGGAACTTGGAACCTCAAATCTGAGATCTGAAATCCGGGATCTGAAATCACGGCTCCGAGTTCAACGCTCGTGCCGGAATACAGCCGACGCGCCGGAGACGCAATGCGGTGCGACGCCCGCCGCGCCTCGATCGCGCCGCACCTCGTCGAACCTACGCCACCTCCGGCTCCGCCTCTCGCCGCTGCCTCACCTCATCCTCCGAGAGCAGTTCGCCCTCCTGGGACGCCACGATCGCGCACACCACGGCATCCCCGATCACGTTGACCACGGTTCGGCACATGTCGAGAATCCGGTCGATCGTCAGGATCACGGCGATGCCCTCGGTGGGGATGCCGACGGTGGCGAAGATGCCGGCCAGCAGCGGGATCGACGCCCCGGGCACGCCCGCCGTGCCCAGGGCCGAGAGCGTGGCCGTGATGACGATCGTCGCCATCTGCTCGAACGACAGTTCCAGTCCGTACAACTGCGCGATGAACACCGTGGCGACGGCCTGGTACAGCCCCGTCCCGTTCTGGTTCACCGTCGCCCCCACCGGCAGCACGAACCCGACGATCTCCTTCGAGCATCCCAGCCGCTTCTCGCAGCACTCCATCACCACCGGCAGCGTCGCGTTGGACGACGATGAACTGAACCCCAGCAGCGCGGCCGGCGCGAGCGCCTTGTACAACCGCCTCATCCCGATCCGCCCGAACGTCCACGCCAGCGCCGGATACACCGCCAGCCCCATGACCAGCAGCCCGCCGATCACGCACAGGGCATAAACCGCGAGCGAACGCAGCACGTCCAGCCCGAGTTCCGCGACCACCGGCACCACGAAGCAGAACACCGCGTACGGCGCCAGCACCATCAGCCACGAGATCAGGCGGATCACCGTGTCGGACAGCCCGTCGAAGAAGTCGATCACGGGCCTCATCTTCTCGCGGGGCAGCGTCGCCATCGCGATGCCGATCAAGAGCGCCATCGTCACCACCTGCAGCATGTCGCCGCGGGCGAGTGCATCGAACGGATTGGTCGGCAGCAGGTCGGTGAAGAACTGCCAGAGGCTCTTGGGGTCGGCGGTCTCGCGGGCTCCGGAGGCCGCGGCCTGGGCCCGGAAGTGCGCCGTCGACTCGGCCGACAGCCACTGCCCGGGCTTGACCACCAGCGCGATCGTCAGCCCGATCAGGATCGCCAGCACCGTGGTCGTGATGTAAAACGCCGCCATCCGCCCGCCGATCCGCCCCAGCTTCTTGAAGTCCCCCAGGCTGCTGGCCCCGACGATCAGGCTGAACAGCACCATCGGCACGGTGATGAACGAGAGAGCGCGGAGGAACATGGTCTTGATGAACGCGGCCGCGTGCCGTAGGAATCGCGCCCCCTGGGCGGCAAACCCTGCGTCCTGATTGATCGGCACCGTTTCGAGGTCATACCGCGCGATCTGGTCGCGCGTCAGTTGCCAGGCCTGCTTGCCCTTGAGCGTGGCGTCCGCGGGCGCCAGGTCCGCCGGCGTCGCCACGCCCTCTGGCAGCACGACCGCCCGATCCTTCCACTCAAAGAACGCGGGAACGTTGCTGACGCCCAGGCGATTCCAGGTCGAGGCGTTCCACGTCGCGTTCAGGACCAGCCCCACAAGGACGCCCGCGACCAGGCCGATCAGGATCTTCCAGTGCAGGGCGAGTCGCCTCCGCGGGCGTGGGGAGATCGGCACGGGAGTCGTCGGCGGCGTCGTCTGCATGGCGAGTCCTCCCGGGCCGGGCAAACCGGGAATGTAGCAGGTGCCAAGCCAGTTCACCGCAGCCGCGCAGCCCACGAGGCGGGCGGCGCACGCCCCCGCACCCAGCGCCCTGTGCGATCAGGCGCTGCTGCTGCTGCTCGCCCGTGCGGGGGCTCGCGCCGCTCGCCTCGCCAAGCCCGAGCCTCCCGTTGAGTTCCCGGTCACTCCCGCGTCAACCTCGCATGGAAAGACATCACCGGCTCCACCTGCTCGTTGTTTGCCTGCGTGTCCGTCACCGTCACACTCCCGTCCTCGTTGAACTCGAAGATCGACACGTTGGTCGTCGGGTTCTCCAAATCCGGCCCATCCTGCCGCGACGTCAGCACAAGCCGCCCATCCTCATCGAAGTTCCCCGTCTCCGCGAACCGGTACCCCCCGGACCCCACCCACACCGTCTCGTACTCCTCCCGGAACGGGTTGTACGACACGATCGCCATCCACTGGCTCCAGCGGTCCTCGGCCGGGTCGCCCACCTGCACCTCGAACGTAAGCTCCAGGTGCTTGTTCTCCCAGATCCACCGGTTCGACCATGTGCCCACCTGCGCCTCGCGCTCGCCCGCCGCGTTGGGCGTGCCCATCGTCCCCTCGACCTGCCACGCTCCGACCAAGGGCGCGAGGCGAGCCATCGCCTGCTCGCGGGCCTCACGGATCGCGGCCCAGTCGACCGCCGGCGCCTCATCGCCCTCGGGCTGCGGGCTGGTGCCCATCCCGTCCGACGCCGCCGCCATCGCGCCCGTCGCCGCCAACACAACCGCCATGCCCGCCGCCGCCGTCCACGCCCTACGACTCGCCATGTGATCCACTCCTTTCGATTCTTGCTCCCCGCCTCGCGCCCTTGGTC
>Ga0163147_10002992_pt1 | contig 23181 bp, 20 predicted proteins | sample OliLakLV19MP6G1_FD_148597 | JGI IMG/M metagenome (GOLD analysis project Ga0163147, IMG submission 148597) | Freshwater microbial mat bacterial communities from Lake Vanda, McMurdo Dry Valleys, Antarctica- Oligotrophic Lake LV.19.MP6.G1 | ecosystem: Environmental > Aquatic > Freshwater > Lake >...
GCGACCGGGGCGCTGGGCCGGTTCGCGGCGCCGCACGCCGGGCACGCGGATTCGAGCGATCCGCCGCACTCTTCACAGAAGACCGAATCGTCGAGGTTGTCGGTCTGGCACTTCGGGCATTTCATGGGCTTCGCGGACTCAGCCGAGGTTCGGGTAGCGCCGGCGCATCTCGTCCAGCATCCACTGCCGTGCCAGAACATTGCCCGCGACGACCGCCCGGAAGCGCTCGCGCGAGATCGCGTAGGTGATCATTTGCGTCGTGGCCGTCACCGTGGCGGCGCGTACCGTGTCGAGCAGCACGCCGCGCTCGCCGACCACGTCGTGCTCGGCGACCGTCGCGACGCCCTTGCGGCCGATGGTGACGACGGCGCTGCCTTCCTCGACGATGTAGCACTCGGGCGATTCGTCGCCCTCGCTGCACAGCAGATCGCCGGGCTCGAAGCTCATCGGGTACGCGGTGGCGGCGAGCTGCTCGAGTTCGTTCCTGGTGCAGCGCTCGAACAGGCTGTTGCGCTGCAGCAGCGCGACGGTGGCGGCGAGCTGCTCTCCCTTGCGCACCGGCACCGAATCCTGGCGCGCGGGGTCGGTCTCGATGCGCTGGCGCAGCTCGGCGCGCCAGCGCAGGTCGGCGCCGGCGTCGCCCGCGCGCGGTCGCAGCCCGCGCTCGACGTGCTCGGTCGCCGGTGTCGCTACGGGCGACTGGACGGTGGCGCTCGCTGCGGCCTGCGCAAGGCCCGGACGCGCACTCGCCGCGGTACGGCACACGACGTCGAGGCCGGTGAGGCCGCGCAGCGCCAGGCGGTCCTGGAAGCAGGGCTCGGCACCGGCGAGCTCGATGTGCGCGAAGCGCTGCAGCAGCGTGCGGAAGGTGATCTCGATCTCCGCCCGCGCCAGTGCTGCGCCGAGACAGAAGTGCACGCCGCCACCGAAGGTCAGCGGCTGGACGTCGGTGCGCGTCACGTCGAGGCGATCGGGGTTGGCGTAGCGTCCGGGGTCGCGGTTGCCGGCGCCGAGCAGGGCGAACACCTGCTCGCCGGCGGGGATGGTCACGCCGCCGACCTCGACGCTCGCCTCGGTGACGCGGTTCACCAGCTGCACGCTGCCGTCGTAGCGCAGGAACTCGTCCGGCAAGTTCACGAACAGCGTCGGGTCGCGGCGCAGCAGGGCGAGCTGGTCGGGCTGGCGCAGCAGCGCGAGCAGGCCGTTGCCGAACAGGTTGGTGGTGGTCTCGAAGCCTGCCGCGAATAGCAGCGACGCGAGCGTCGCCAGCTCGTCGTCCGTCAAGCGATCGCCGTCGACCTCGGCCGCGGCGAGGCTGCTCAGCAGGTCGTCGCCCGGCTGGCGGCGCTTCTCCGCAATCAAGCTCAGGAAGTAGGCGCGGATCGCGAGCTGTGCGGCATCGGCCGCCGCCATCTGCGCGTCGGTCGGCTGCATCTCGAAGATCGCCACCAGATCGCGCACCTGGGTGCGGAACTGCGGTCGATCCGCGACCGGCACGCCGAGCATCTCGCCGATGATCGTCACCGGCAGCGGGAAGCCGACGGCTTCGAGCACGTTGCCGCCGCCGGCGCCGGCCACCGGCTCGAGCAGCTCGTTCACGACGCGCTCGATGACCGGCTTCAGGTTCTCGATGGTGCGCGGCGTGAACGACCTGGTGACCAGCTTGCGCAGCCGGGTGTGCTCCGGACCGCTCACATTGAGCATCGAGTGCTCGCCCGCGGTCAGCGACGGGTGACGCCGCCAGTCCGCTCCGAAGCGCTGCTCGATCTGCTGCGCGTAGGCCTTGCCGAAGCGCGGATCGCGCATCGCGGCCCAGCAGTCGTCGTAGCGGGTGAGCGCCCACACCCCTATCGTGGCGCGATGTACGGGCTGGGTCCGGCGCAGCTGGTCGTAGAGCGGGTACGGATTGGCGCGTCCGTCAGGGGTCATGAACAGCTTGACGAAAACGGCGTCCGCGTCGGACGGCGACGAGGCGTCGGTCTGGGGATTCATCGACTGTCCTTGCTCTCGACGCGCTGCGTTGGCGGAGGATTCTGGCACGGTGGGTGACCGACTCCTATCGCCGAACCCGTGCGGCCGTCAAAGCGGCGCCGCACGACCGCGTCGCGTCAGTCAGCGCGCACGTGCACGACGACGACGCTCGCGTTGTCACCGCCGCCGGCCGTAAGCGCGCGCTTCACGAGCTCCTCGCCGGCCTGGCCGGGCGTCGGCATGTCGCCCAGGACCTGCGCGATGGTCTCCGCCGGGAGGAGACCGGTCACGCCGTCGCTCGACAGCAGGAACACGTCACCGCCGCGGATCTCCGCGCAGCCGACCGCCACGACGACGTCGGGGCCGACGCCGAGCGCCGAGGTGAGCTGGTTGGTGTGCGGCAGGTCGAGCGGCACGGTGCCGCCGTTGCGATAGGGCTCGCCGAAGCGCGTGTGGTCGGCGGTCAGCAGCTCGAGCTGGCCGTCGCGCAGGCGGTAGAGGCGGCTGTCACCGACGTGCGCCCAGGCGGCCCGCTTGCTCCACTCGTGCAGCACCACGGCAACGACGGTGGTGCCCATCGCCCGCGTCGCCGCAGCGGCGTCCTCGTGGCCGCGCTGGAAGATGCGTCGGTTGGCCTCCTCGATGGCACCTGCGAGACGTTCCACCTCGAGCCGGGCCAGCTCCTCGTCGCGTTTGCCCGTATTGCCGAGGCCGAGGCGGGCGAGCCACGCCATCGGCCCGCGCGTGGGCAGGAGGGTGCGGCCGGGCTGGGTGTCGTCCTCGCCCGCATAGGCGTCGCGCAGGATGTCGACCGCCATACCGCTCGCGATCTCGCCGTCCGCATGGCCGCCCATGCCGTCGGCGACCACGAACAGCCCGAGGTCGGGGAAGCAGCCGACGTGGTCCTGGTTCGACTCGCGGACCAGGCCGATGTCGGTTTTCGACCAGCTCTCGAACCTCATGGGCGCAGGGAGTATAGGACGTGTTTCGATGAGTACGTCAAACGACGTCGCGGAGCTTCTCGGCCGCATCGCGCGCGAGAAGACGGTACGGCTGGTGACCCGCGGGCGGCGCAGCGGCCAGCCCCGTGCGGTGACCATCTGGTTCGTCGTGGTCGATGGTGGCATCGGCCTCGGCACCTTGAACGACGAGCGCAACTGGGTGCGCAACGCGCGGCACAGCGGCGCGGTCGAGCTCGGGTTCTCGGCCGGCAGCCTGCGCGGGCGCTTCGCCGACGTGACCGACCCCGAGCACCACCAGCGCATCCGGACGGCGATGGCACGCAAGTACTGGCCCTTCCGCATCGCCTCCTGGTTCGGCTTCGGGCAGCGCACCACGTTCGCCGTGGGCGACCTCGAGGTCTCGACCGGCTGAGCGGGCGGGCGGCCGGGCACGCCGCAGATTCGCTACAGCGTCTCGACGCGGACCGTGTTGGTGCGGGCGCGGGCCGGGAAGGGCAGTCCGGCGGTCAGCACCACCCGTGCCCCCTCGGCGAGCCCGAGCTGTGCGCGCAGCAGCGCCTTGATGCTCGTCGTGGCCTCGTCGAAGTCGCCGCCGAAGTCGTCGATGTAGAGCGGGCGCACCGCCCAGGTGAGGTTCAGGCGTCGGCAGACCACGTGGTCGACGGTCACCGCGACCAGCGGCTGGCGTGGCCGCCAGCGCGCCAGCGAGCGCGCCGAGGCCCCGCTCTGCGTCAAGCAGACGATGGCGGCTGCCTGGCAGGCGTCCGCTGCCAGCACCGCGCCGCGCGCGGTCGCGTCCGGAACCTCGAGCGCGTCTGCCGGCAGCTCGACCGCGCCGCGCCGCGCGCCGGCGTACTCTTCGCTGGCGACGATGATCCGCCGCATGGTGCGCACGGTCTCGGTCGGGAAGCGGCCCATCGCGGTCTCGCCCGAGAGCATCACGGCGTCGCTGCCGTCGAGGACGGCGTTGGCGACGTCGCTCGCCTCGGCCCGGGTCGGCATCGGGCTCGACACCATCGACTCGAGCATCTGCGTCGCCGTGATGACCGGCGTGCCGCCGCGGCGGCAGGTCTCGATGATGCGCTTCTGCAGCACGGGCACGGTCTCGATCGGGCACTCCACGCCGAGGTCGCCGCGCGCGACCATCACCGCGTCGGCGATGCGCACGATGTCCTCGAGCTGCTCGACCGCCTGGCGCTTCTCGATCTTCGCGACCACCAGCGCGTCGCGCCCGCGCTGCGCGATGCCGTCGCGCAGCAGCGCGACGTCCGCTGCCGCGCGCACGAAGGACAGCCCGACGTAGTCGACGCCCGCCTCGAGTACGCAGTCGAGGTCGCGCCAGTCCTTCTCGGTGAGCGAGGGCAGGGACGTGCCGGCATCCGGCAGGCTCAGGCCCTTGCGGTCGCTCAGCGTACCGCCGACCTCGACCCGGGTGTGGACGTCGCTGCCACGTACCTCGGTGACCAGCAGCGCGAGCAGGCCGTCGTTCAGGAAGATACGCATGCCCGGGGTCACGTCGCCGGCGAGCCCGGCGTAGTTGACCGAGACCCGCGTGCCGTCACCGAGGACGTCGTCCTTGGTGAGGATCAGCGGCTGGCCGCTCTCGAGCTCGGTCGCGCCGCCGCGGATCCGTCCGACACGGAGCTTCGGTCCGGCGAGGTCGGCCAGGATCGCGAGCGGGAGGGCCGCGTGCGCGCTGCGCTCGCGCAAGAGAGCGATCGTCGCCCGCAGCTCGTCGTGGCTGCCGTGCGCGCAGTTGACGCGCGCCACGTCGAGGCCGGCCGCGAGCAGGGCATCGATGGCGGCTGCGGAGCTGGTCGCGGGTCCGATGGTGGCGACGATCTTGGTGCGCGGACCCGCGAGCGCGCTGGTGCTCACCTCAGTCGTCCGCCCGGCGCGCCCAGAGCAGGATGCGCTTGAAGGGATAGAAGTAGGGGTGCTCGTCGTGCAGCTGCGGCAGCAGGCGCGCGCGGTAGCGCTCGAGGAAGAGCGGAAACAGCTCCGCCGGCAGCGCCGTCTCGTAGGCGGTGAGCGTCGTGCCGCGCAGCCACTCGACGACGTCGTCGCGCGAGTCCAGATGGTGGCCGTAGACCTGGAGGCGGACGTTCTGGCGCGCGTAGCCGAGCTCGTCGAGCAGTACCGCGTAGCGCTCGGGCGCGAGCACGGCTGGCGGGCGCGCGGGTGCGGTCATGGCACTCGCGAAGGGCTCCTCCCTGGCGACCTCGGCGGCCACGACGTGCGAGGGGTGGTCGAAGTTCGCGGGCACCTGGACGGCGAGTTGCCCGCCGGGGGCGAGCGCCGCCGTGAGGCGGCCGAGCAGCCGGGCATGGTCCGGTAGCCACTGCAGCGCCGCGTTCGAGAACACCAGGTCCCACTCCTGGTCACCCCGGAAGTCGGCGATGTCGGCCTTCGAGAAATTGAGGCCGGGTCCGCCGAACGCCTCGCTGCTCGCCAGCATGTTGGCCGAGCGCTCGAGGCCAAGCGTCGCCCGTGCGCCGAGGCGCGCGTGCAGCGCCGCGGTGAGCTCACCGGTGCCGCTGCCGAGATCGACGACGCGCATGTCCGGTGCGGGCTCGACGAGCGCGCACAGATCCTCGAACGGCTGCCGGCGCTCGGCGGCGAAGCGCTGGTACTGCGCGGGGTTCCAGTGGTCCTGCGACATGCGCGGGATCCTGGCCCGTCCCGGCCGCCGTGGCAAGGTCGCGTGCGGGGTGGGGGGCGGGAAAGGGCATCGGCTGGGATGGAATGGGACCCTGCCCCACGGACGTCAGCCCATCGCCGCCGGGTAGACACGCCGCCCCGCGACCCAGGTCTCGCTCACGCGCGGCGGGTTCTCGGGGTCGAGCGCGCCTTCGAGCAGGACGAGGTCCGCGCGCAGGCCCGGCGCGAGGCGGCCGCGCTCGTACTCTTGACCGCCGGCGAAGGCCGCACCGGCGGTGTAGGCGCGCAGCCACTCCTCGTAGGCGAGCGCCTGCTCCGGGCCGACGATCGCTCCCGAGCCGCTGCGTCGCGTGCTGCCGCGCGCGGCGGTGAGAAGCGGCTGGTGGAAGGCGCAGGGATCGTCCGACGACGCCGCCAGCCGGACGCCGGCTCGCGCCAGATCGCCGAACGGCAGCCAGGTCTCGTCGTCGAAGCGCACGCCCGCGACCGCATTGCCGACGTGGTCGACGAAGCCCGGCTGCACGACCCCGACGAGATCGAGCGCGTGCATCTCGGACATCTGCGCCGCCGACGCGAGCATGGCGTGCTCGACGCGCAAGCGCAGGTCGGCGCCACCGCGCACCCGGCGCGCGCCGCGGAACGCGGCCAGCGCGTGTGCCAGGCCGACGTTGCCGATCGCGTGCACGGCGATTGCGAAGCCGCGCTCGACCAGGGTGCGCACGTCCTCCTCGACGCCCGGCAGCGCGATGCCGAGCTCGATGCGCGAGCCCGCCATGTGGACGTCGATCGCCGGTGCCGCACCGCCGTCGGCGAACAGCTTGACGGCACCGACGCGCAGCCACTCGTCGCCATCGCCGCTCGGCGCGCCGTCGAGGCGGGCGGGGTCGAGCCGCGCCAGCAGATCCTCGCCGTGCGGCAGCATCAGCACCGAGATCGGCAGCGCGTGCGCGCCGGCGAGCGCGCGATAAACGGCTTCCGCCGCAGGCGAGCAGGCGGCGTCGTGCACGCAGGTGATGCCGTCGCGGGTCAGCGCGCGGGCGCGGCTCACGAATAGCTCCGCCCAGCGTTCCGGATCGTGGTAGGCGCGCACCGAGCGCGCGTGCGCCGCACTCCACGCGCGCTCGACCAGCAGGCCCGCGGGCGTGCCGTCCGGCTGCCGGATGATCTGCCCGCCCGCGGGCCTGCTGGTCGAGCGCGCGTGCGCCGCACTCCACGCGCGCTCGACCAGCAGGCCCGCGGGCGTGCCGTCCGGCTGCCGGATGATCTGCCCGCCCGCCGGATCCTCGGTCGCGCGGCCGATGCCGAGCGCGTCGAGCCCGGCCGTACTCACCACCGCCTGGTGCAGCGTGTAGTGCGCCACGACGATCGGGCGCTCGAAGCCGAGCGCGTCGAGGTCGGCGCGATCGAGCGTCAAGCCGGACGCTTCGTTCCAGCCGAAGCCGCGGATCCACTCGGCGCCGGGCTCGCGCGCCACCTGCTCGGCGAGTGCGCTGCGCAGCTCGTCGAGAGTGTGCACGCCGGCGAGGTCGGCCCACAGCGGGTGCAGGGCCGCGATCGACAGGTGGTTGTGCGCGTCGATGAAGCCGGGCAGCAGGATGCGGCCGCGTAGATCGATCCGCTGTGCGTGCGGATGCGCCTCGAGGAGCGTCGCATCGCCGACCGCCACGATGCGGTCGCCCGCGGTGACGACGACCTCGGCGCTGCTGCGCGCGGCATCCATGGTCAGGATCCGTCCGCCGCTGAACGCAACCTCGCGCGGCGAGCCGGCTGGAGCGCCAACCATCAGTCGCCGAGGTCGCCGAGCCGCTTGCCCAGACGCGCGCGCGCCCGGGCCCGGGCGACGACCTCTGCCGGCACGGGCTCCATGCGGGCCATGCCCTGCCGCAGCACGGACGGGATCAACAGGCGCAGCAGGCGTGCGGTGACGAGCTGCAGGTTGCGCTTCGGGATCGTCATCTCGTGGATGCGCTTCTCGATCGCCTCGAACACCGCGTCGCTCACCAGCTCGGGCGGGTACTTCTTGCCGTCGTAAGCGACCGGCTCGTCTTCCTTGAGCCAGATCTCGGTGTCGATCGGGCCGGGGTTGATCAGCGCAACGTGGATGTTCGCGCCCGCGAGGTCGTTCCACAGGCCCTCGCTGAAGGCGTTCATCGCTGCCTTCGACGCCGCGTAGATGGCCTCGCGCGGCGGCGCGACCTTGGCGGCGAACGACGACACGTTGACCACCGTGCCGCCGCCCGCGTTCAGCAGGTACGGAATCGCGGCCAGCGTCGTCCATACGCACGACAGGAAGTTGACGCGCATCACCAGCTCGGCCTCGTCGGCCGACATGTGGAAGATCTGCTTGTGCTTCGAGATCGCGGCGTTGTTGACCAGCACGTCGAGTCTGCCGAAGCGTCGTACGGTCTCGTCGACCACGTGCTCGGCAAACGCACGCTCGCCGAGATCTCCCTGGAGATACGTCGAGCGTGGTGAGTGCGGCTGACACTCGGCGACCAGGCGCTCGAGCAGCTCGCCGCGCCGTGCGACGCCGACGACGACCGCACCACGGCGCGCGAAGGCGCGCGCCGTGACGTAGCCGATGCCCGAGGAGGCCCCCGTGACGATGACGATCTTGTCCTTGTAGTCCATGTGCGCTGGCGCTCATCTGGCCCTTCCACGGGCTGGTGGTCAAGGATCGAGACCTGCGCTCGGTGCGCCGTTCGCTGTCCGGTAGTGATGCGCCGGCGTCATTGTTCGGCCGCGGCGTACGGGCAACGAGGCATGGTGCCTTGCGAGCGCAGCCCCGCGTACTTCGTCGAGATCGTTCCCGCGCACTACGACGGCGGCATGAGCATGCTGCCCGCCGAGGACTACCTCGCGGGTCCGGCGAACCTTGCCATCGCTCTCGGTATGCGGGCAACCGTCGCGTGCCTGCCGCGCGGACGCACCGGGCTTGCTTTCTGCGGGCCGCGCGTGCTCGATGCGCGGGTCGGCATCGTCACGCTGGCCTCCTGGCCCGCGTATCTGCTCTTCCTGTGGCAGCATCGCGACGCCGTGCTGTACGCGAACTTCCGTGGTGCGGCGGCGCTCGCCGCGGCCCTGTTCGCCCGCCGCTCGGTGCTGGTCGGGCATGCGGCACTGCCGTGTGCGCGCTGGAAGCGCCGGCTGCTCGGCCGCGTCCTGCGCCGCTTCACGGTGCTGCGCGCCTTGACCGAAGCCGAACGTGACCAGCTCCTGGCGCTCGGCCTCGGCGCGCGGGTGGCACTGGTGCCGCTGGCGATCGACTGGCGCTTCTTCGCGGAGCCCGAGAGCTTCGCGGGGATCGCCGCACTGCGCAGCGCGCTCGATCTCGGCGGGGCGCGGGTTGCGCTGTGCGTGGCCAACGTACGCCGTCTGAAGCGAGTCGACACGATGCTGCGTGCGATCGCACGGCTCGGACGCGCCGGGACGTCGATCAAGCTGGTCGTCGCCGGTGCCGACCGGCTGCCTGCCGAGGGTCTGCCGGGTGTGCACGAGATGGCGCGCGCGCTCGGCATCGCCGAGCGCGTCGTTCTGACCGGCTTCGTCGAGCCGGCCGTGGTGCGCCGGCTACTCTACCTGGCCGACGCGTTCGTCAACAGCTCGCAGGACGAGGCCCAGTGCCTCGCCGCCTGCGAGGCGGCGGCCGCCGGGCGTCCGCTCTGCCTGGCCGACGTTCCGTCGCTGCGCTCGGCATTTCCGGGCGCGCTGTTCCATGCGCCCGACGACGACGCGGCTCTGGCGGCGAATCTCGCGCGTGTCCTCGCCGGTGGTTACCCCCAGGCCGTGCGCGATCGCGAGCAGCAGCGGGTAAGCGAGCGCTGCGATCCGGACCGCGTGCGCGCCGCGCTGGCGCAGCTGCTGCTCGGTGACACGTATCCAGCAGCTGGAAGGGAAGAATCTCGCGCCAAGACGTGGAGGCGCCAAGACGGATGCGGATAGCACGGTTACGAACGAGGTGCGTGTCGCTGGACCGGCCTCAGCTCGGGCCTGGACAACCGGAGCTCGCGCCGGCTGCGCCGTCTTGGCGTGGCGGCGCGAGGATCCCCTTTGCGACGGCGGAGAGCTTGCGCGTTGCAAGGATCGAGTAGATGCGCTCGATCCTGCCGTCGGCGTCGAGCGCGATGGTCGTCACCAGCAGCGAGGCCTGCCCGCGGGCGGCACCCGGGAACTCGGTGATCAGGGCCGGCAGGCCGTTCATCGTCGTCACGCGGAACGAGCCGCTCGCCGCCATGCGGCGCGAGATGTTGCCGTAGAACTTGAGCACGCGCTCGCGACCGACCACGGGTACGCGCGCCGCGAAGAACTCGCCGCCGCCATCGGTCAGCGCGGTCACCGTGGTGGACAGGAAGCGCTCGGCGCTGGCCGGATCGCCGCGGTTGAAGGCCGCCATCAGCTCGCCGAGCGCGACGCGGGTTCTGTCCTGCAGCTCGCGCGTCGGCCGGCAGCGCGCCTGATCGTAGGACTGCATCGCGCGCCGCGCGCGGTGGTGCGTCGTCTTGACGTCGGGCTCAGAGACGCCGAGCGCGCGTGCGGTCTCGGACACCGAGTAGTCGAATACGTCGCGTAGCAGCAGGACCGCGCGCTGCTTCGGCGTCAGCGCCTCGAGCGCGAGCAGGAAGGCGAACGACACGCTCTCCAGCATGTCGTAGCGCCCCTCGCGGCGGCGGGGGCTGCCGCGTCGCTGCCGGTGGCGGTTTCGCTCACGCAGCCACCGCCAAGGCTGCAACGTCGCGCACGTAGAGCTCGGCGGCGCGCCGCGCGCTCGCGAGGCTTGCGTCCGCCAGCATGCCCTCCTGGCCGACCCAGTCGCCGGCGACGAACAGCCCGGGTGCGCCTGCTACCTGCGGGCCCGGACGTCCCGCGAGCCCGCCCTGGGCGGCCGTGACCAGGCCGTGCGTCACGACCATGTGCGGCAGGAAGCGGCGGTGCACGACGCGGCTCTGCCAGCCCGGCTGCACGAGGTCGGCGAAGCGCTCGAGCTCGGCCAGATCGCGCGTCGAGTCGATCGGGGCTGCGGGATCGAGGTACCTGGCGACGTGTACCAGCGCGCCGCGGCCTGGGGTGAGCTTGGCCACGGCAGAGTGCACCGAGAAGTAGAGCGGCGTGTCGATGCCGAGCGCGAAGGTCGAGCGTGGCTCGGGCAGTGCATCGAGAGCGAGGTCGAGGCACGCCGCCTGCAGCGGGATCGCAGCGTTCGCCCAGCGGGTCAGAGTCTCCTGCGCCGGGCCGGCGAGCAGCGCCGCCGCGTCGGTGGGCGGGACCGCGAGGATCGCCGCCGCGCAGCTGATGCTGCTGCCGTCGGCGAGACGCACGCCGCGTACGGCCTGGTCGCCGGCCGCCTGCTCGACCGCGGCGACGCGCACGCCGCCCTCGATCGTGACGCCTGCTGCCCGCGCCGCGTCGCGCAGCGCCTCGACGAGCTGCTGCCAGCCGCCGTCCAGGTAGAGGACGTTGTCCTTGAGCGCGCCCTGGAGCTGCGCGAGTGCCGCGCCGCCGCTTTGCTGGTCGTGTGCGTTGCCATAGGTCGACAGGCGGACCAGCGCCTCGAGGAGCTGCCGTACGTCGCTGCGCCGCGTCAGCGCCGCGAGCCACTGGTCGACGGTGGACGACTGCCACGGTGCCGCATCGATCGTCTGGATCCCGGTGCGCCTTGTGGTGTGACGCCGAGCTGGGCGAGCACGCGCATGGCCGCACCGCCGCGGTAGAGCGCGTGCGGCCCGACGTTGAACGCGAAGCCCTCCTTGAGCTGCGTGCTGGCCCGGCCGCCGAGCTCGCCGGCCTTCTCGAATAGCCGCACGCGGCGTCCCTGGCGGGCGGCCAGTGCCGCCGCGGCGAGGCCGGCGAGGCCTCCCCCGATCACGACGAGATCCGTGGCAGATTCGCTTCGCATGGTCGCTCCTTCCTCTCCATAGCGCGCGTGCTCTGCCCGAGGACACCGGATCGGCGCCAGGACGCCCACGGGGACGCGCTTTTGCAACTATCACGCCCGGACCCTGGCGGAGGTTACGGCCGGCGCGGAGAAAGGTCTCGCCGCCAGCGCGCGCGGAGGCTGGTCACGGGCTCAGTCGAAGCGGACCTGCGCGTGCTCCTCGTAGAAGCTCGGGCCGTAGACGTCGCGGCCGCTGAACAGCAGCGGATCCTTGGCGGTCGCGAGCATCGCGCAGACGCGGCCCGGGTTCTCGACCGGTAGTCCCCTGGACGCGTCGAAGCCGAAGTCGCCGAGCTCGATCGCCATGCGCTCGGTCGCCACGAAGCCCGGCATCAGGCCGATCACCGCGATGTTGTCGGCGCGCAGCTCCTTGGCGAGCCCGGGCACCATGCGGTTGAAGGCCGCCTTGGTCACCGAGTAGCCGAGCCCCCAGCCGCCCTGGCCGATCGGCGCCGGAGTCTCCTTGTCGCCCGCGGTCGAGGTGACGTTGATCACGACGCCGCCGCCCTGGCGGCGCATGATCGGCAGGCAGAGCTTGATCAGGTGCAGCGGCGCGAACACGTTGCACAGGAACATGGTCTCGATGAGCTCGAGCGGCGTGTCCTCGAACGGGTCCATGTGGCCCGGCCCGATGTAGCGGCCGTTGTTGACCAGCACGTCGATGCGGCCGAAGCGCGCCAGCGCCGCCTCGATCGCCGCCGGCCAGTCGGCGCGCACCGAGAGGTCGAGCTTGGCCACCAGCGCATCGACGCCGAGTGCCGCGACCTCCGCGGCGGTCTCCTCGAGGCTGCCGGGCAGCGGCTTCGACGCCTTGCGCTTCAGGGTCGAGGAGTACTCGAAGTAGTCGCCCGGACGTACCGTGCGCGCGGTCACGACCACGTCGAAATCACGCCGCGCCAGCTCGAGCGCGCACGCGCGTCCGATGCCGCGGCTGGCGCCCGTCACGAGTGCAACCTTTCTGCTCATGGCACCGTGTAGCGCGGTGCGCACCCCGCACTCAACCGCTGCGCATCCTTGACGCGCCGGCTCAGCCCGCCGCGTCGTGTTGCGGTTCGCTGCTCGGCGGTGAGGTCATCAGCCCCGCGGCGCGACGCAGGTGCCCGACCGCGTTCATGGCGATCAGCAGGCGGGCGCCACGGCGCTGGTTGACCATGGCGCGCGCCTCGTCACCGCCGCGCCGCGCCACGCCCGCGAGCTCGAACCAGAAGAAGGGCGCACGGCTGCGTGCGCCGGTCTCGCGGACCATGGCGAGGCCATGCCGCAGCAGCCTCAGCCCCTCGTCCTGCTCGTTTGCGGTGCCGTAGCGCACCAGGATCCGGCTGTAGGCGAGCATCGCGTCGATCTGTCCGAGCCGCGCGCCGCGGGCGAACGCTTCGTGCAGTGCGTCGAGCGCGGCCGTGCGCGCACCGGTGCGGTCGCCGAGGCCGAAGCGCGCGAAGGACAGGATGAGCTTCGGGTTGAAGTCCAGGTAGAGCGAGTGCCCGACGTCGAGCATGGTCTCGCACGCTTCCTCTGCGCAGATGCGCGCCTCCTCCCAGCGCTCCTGACAGAGGCGCACGGTGGCCAGCGAGGAGATCGCGCGGCCGAGCAGGCTCGGCACGCCGAGGTGCTGAGCGAGGATACGCGCCTCTTCGACGCGGGCGACGAGGCCCGGCGCGTCGTCGCCGGAGTGGCGGATCGTCGCCGCCGTGAGCGCCAGGGCCCAGCCCAGCACCATCGGCGCGTTCTCGTTGCGCAGCGCGGCGATGATGCGCGTCAGCTCGGCCGCACCCTGGTCCAGGGCGCCGCGGTCGACCAGCACGACGGCGCGTGCGAGCTCGAGCTGGCGCAGCGCCACCAGGCCGGGTGTCGGGTTCGCGATCCTGGCTGATCGGTAGGCGGCGAGCATCGCGTCGGCGCGTCGCAGCGCGTCGCGCAGCCTGCCCGCGATGCGCTCGCTCAAGACCAGCCGTGCGCCGAGCGTCATCGCCAGCTCGGTTTCGTTGCTCTGCTCCGCCAGCGCCACGGCCTCGACGTGGTGCGCGATTGCGTTGACCATGTCGCCCGCCGCGGCGCGCAGGCCGCCGGCCGCGCTCACCAGCAGCGCGTTGGTGCGCAGGTCGCCCAGCCGGCGCGCGCTCGCCCGTCCTTCGTGGACGAGATCCTCGGCTTCGTCCGCGGGCAGCCCCTGATGGAAGCCGAGGCGCACGATCGCCTCGCAGGCGAGCAGGCGCAGCCGGCTCGCCTCCTCGCTGCCCGGCTGGAGCCCGGTGCACGCGAGCACGCGCCGCCAGTGCTCGAGTCCCTGCAGGGGGTCCCAGCGCACGGTGTTGCGGGCGGCGTGGCGATGCCAGCGTGCCGCCTCGAGATCCTCGCCGGACGCCTCGGCGTGCAGCGCGATCTGCGCGGCGTGCTCGATCGCGCGCTCGCCGTGCAGGCGCTGCAGCTCGCGTACGATGGCGCGGTGCATCTGCGCCCGGTGGTCGCGCAGCAGCGAGCGATAGACGGTCTCGCGCAGCAGCGGATGGCGGAACAGGTAGACCGCCTCGTCACCCCAGCCGAGGGCGGAGACGAAGTCCGCGGCTTCGAGATCGTGCAGGATTGGCGCGAGATGCTCGGACTCGTAGCCCGAAATAGCGGCCAGCAAAGGAATGGAGAACTCGGGTCCGATGACGGCTGCCATCTGCAGCACCGATTTCTGGCGCTCGCCGAGCTGGTCGATGCGCGCCGCTAGCACGGCGTGCAGGCTGCCGGGAACGACCACGTCCGCCTCGCCGTCGCGCAGCCGGTAGCTGCCGAGCGTGCCTTCGAGGGCGCGCGAGTCGACCAGCGCGAGCACGGTCTCCTCGACGAAGAACGGGTTGCCTGCTGCGCGCTCCGCGATCCGCTGCGGCAGCGTGGCGAGGGAGCGGTCGCTGCCGAGGAGGGCGCGCACCAGCTGCAGGGTGGCGGCGCGATCGAGCGGGCGCAGCGATAGCTCGCTGAAGTCCGGGTCGCGCATCCAGCGCCGGCGGTGCCCGCGCCGGTAGGTCACGAGGACCAGCACCGAGCTCCGCGCCGGATCGTGCACCAGGTCGCCGAACACGGCATCCGAGCCGGCGTCCATCCACTGCTGGTCGTCGAGGATGAAGATCGACGGCCGTTGCGCGTCGCGCTGCTCGACCAGGCTTCTGATCACGCGCGCCAGCTCGCGCGCCGGCACGCTCGACGCCGTGGCCTGGCCGGCCTCGGCGGGATCGGACAGGCCGAGCACGGTGAACAGGACCGGCAGGGCGGTGGCGAGGCTCGCGTCGATCGCCAGCAGGATGCTCTCGATGCGCGCGCGGCTCGCCTGCGCGCCGTCGGCCGGAGCGATGTTGAGCGCGTCGCGCAGGAACGGCAGCGTCGTGTGGAACGGGATCCAGCGCGCGTGCTCGCTGCATTGGGTGTAGTGTACCTGGACGCCTTGCTCGCGTTGTAGCTGGACGAACTCCTCGACGAGTCTGCTCTTGCCGACGCCGGGCTCGCCGACGATGCCGACCACGCGATGGCCGCTGGTGCTTGCGACCTGGAGCGCGGTGTCGAGCTCGGTGAGTTCGGCCTCGCGTCCGATGAACGGGCTCAACCCGCGCGATCGCGCGGCGTCGAGTCGCGAGCGATGCTCGCGCGCCCCCAGCAGCTCGAATACGCGCACCGCGGTGCGCGCGTTGCGCACCGGTAGCGAGCCCATCTCGCGCATCTCGAAGTAGTCGGCGACCAGCGCCGCGGTGTGCTCGGAGAGGTAGATCTGGCCTGGTCCCGCGAGCTGCTGCATGCGTGCCGCGATCGCGGCGGTGTGGCCCTGCGAGGTGAAGACGCGCTCGGGATCGCCGCCGACGCGGCCGAACACCGCCTCGCCCGAGTTGAGCCCCATGCGCACCGAGAACTCGACCCCGGCCCGCGAGCGGAACGATCCCGCAAACTCGGCGAGCCGGGTCGCGATGTGCAGCGCCGCGTGACAGGCCTGGGTGGCGTGGTTCTCGAGCGCAACAGGCGCGCCGAACAGGACCTTGATGCCCTCGCCGGTCAGCCGGTCGATGGTGCCACCGAAGTGCTGCACACCGATCGACACCACCGAGAAGAAGCTCTCGACGATGTCGTGCCACTGCTCGGCGTCGAGCCGGTCACCGAGCCCGATCGAGCCGAAGGCATCGACGAACAGGACGGTGATGCGCTTGTGCTCGCCGTGTGCTGCGGCCAGCGCACCCGGTGCCGGCCGCAGGCCCTTGCCGCAGGCGTGACAGAACGACGAGTCGGGGAGGAGATCGACGGCGCAGCCGTCACACCGTGGGGAAGCGCTCACTGCTTGTCCTGGCGGGGCGTCCCGCAAGAATCCGCAGCCTATGGCCCGGCCTGGCGCAAGGCAACCGTCGTTCTGGGGGCCCGTGACGTGCCGGGTTGCGGGCGTGCCTGGGCATCTGCGACATCATCTCCGTGCCAGAGCCGCGTTCATCCGCCACCTTTCTGCCACGCGAGCGGATCGACCGTCACCAGCGGCTCGGTGAATGGCCGTGCGCCAATCTCACCACCGCGCTCGCCCGGCGCCTGGCCGACACGCCGGAGCGGCTCCTGTACGTCGCCGGTGCTGCGCGCATCACGCCGAGCATGCTCGCCGCCCGGGTGACGCGGCTGGCGCGCGGCCTGCGCGGCCTCGGTGTCGGACCGGGGCAGGTGGTGTCCTGGCAGCTACCGAACTGGTTCGAGGGCGTCGTGCTGACCTTCGCGCTCGACCGGCTGGGCGCGGTCTCGAACCCGATCCTGCCGATCTACCGCGAGCGCGAGGTCGGCTTCGCGGTCCGCCAGGCGAGGAGCCGGGTGCTGGTCGTGCCCGGCGAGGTGCGCGGCTTCGACCATCGCGACCTGGCGCGCACCGTGCGCGCGGCGGCGCCCGATCTGGAGCACGTCGTGGTCGCGCGCGCGACGCCCGCAGCGGGGCAGCTCGCGCTCGAGGATCTCTCTGCCGGTGGGGTCGATGACGCTCCGCCGGCGCCGCCCGGTCCGCACGACGTGGCGACGTTGTTCTACACTTCGGGCACCACGTCGGATCCGAAGGGCGTGCTGCACACGCCGTCGACGCTGGGCTCGTTCCTGCGCACCCAGTTCACGATGGCCGGACGCAATCCCGACCACGTCGGCATCCTCTGGTTTCCGCTCAGCCACATCGGTGGCATCTGCGTCTTCGGCATGGCGCCCGTCGTCTACGGTACGCGGGCGATCTTTCTCGAGCAATTCGATCCCGACGCAGCACTCGACCTGATCGAGCGCGAGCAGGTGACCAGCGCGGGCGGCCCGACGCCGATCATCCAGGCCCTGCTGGCGGCCAGGACCTTCTCGCCGGAGCGGGTGCGCAGCGTGCGCACCGCGAGCCTAGGCGCAACCGACGTCCCGCCCGAGCTGGCGCGCGAGGTGCGCAGCAAGCTCGGCGCCTTCGTCAGCCGCTCCTACGGCATGACCGAGTGTCCGATGTCCACCGCTGGCGCACCGGATGACCCGGACGAGAAGCTGATCGGCACCGACGGTCGCGTGACGCCCGGCATCGAGCTGCGCGTCGTCGACGATGCGGGACGTGAGGTCGCAGCCGGTGTCGAAGGGGAGATCGAGCTGTTCGGAGCGCAGCTCTGCGTCGGCTATCTCGATGCGGGGCTGTCGCACGAGGCGTTCACCGCCGACGGCTTCCTGCGCTCCGGCGACCTCGCGGTGAAGGACGCGGACGGCTTCGTGCGCATCACCGGACGCAAGAAGGACATCATCATCCGCAAGGGCGAGAACCTGAGCGCGAAGGCGATCGAGGACGAGCTCTACGATCACCCGAAGGTCGCCGACGTCGCGGTGGTCGGTGTGCCCGATCGCGCCAGCGGCGAGCGCGTCTGTGCCTGCGTCGTGCTGCGGCCCGGCGTGGCCGCGATGACGCTCGCCGAGCTGCGCGCGTTCATGACCGAGCGCCAGGTGATGGCGCAGAAGATCCCGGAGCAGATCGAGATCGTCGCGGAGCTGCCACGCAATGCGACCGGCAAGGTGAAGAAGTTCGAACTCCGCGCGCGCTTCGCGCAAGCGGTGCCAGGGAGGTCCAGTTGAGTCGAGAGGTGACGCTCGATGGCATGCCGCGCGACGCCGCGGCCGGCCGTCTGATCCTGGTCCGGCACGGTGAGAGCGAGGGCAACCGCGCGCAGCGCTTCTCGCCCAACCCGGACATCAAGCTGACCGAAGCCGGCATCGAGCAGGCGCGCGACAGCGGCCGCGCGATCGCCCGGCACTTCCGGCCGTCGCGTCTGGTTGCGAGCTCCTACCACCGCGCGCAGCACACGGCGCGCATCATCGCCGACACGATCGGCTACGGCGGCGAGATCCTGATCGAGCCCGACCTGCGCGAGCGCGGCATCGGCGAGCTCGCCGGGCAGCCCTACCGCGCCATGCGCGAGCATCCGGAGTACGAGGTGTCGCGCTTCTGGGAGTGGCGTCCGGACGGCGGTGAGTCGCTGCACGACGTCCAGATGCGGGCGGCACCCGTGCTGGTGCGTCTGGTCGAGGCGCACCCGCGCGAGGACGTCGTCGTGGTGAGCCACGGTGGCGTGATGCTGGCGCTGTGCGCGCACGTCGAGGGTGGCTGGACGCGCCCGCGCGTGGCGCGCAACTGCGAGGTGCTGGTGGTCAGCCATGCGCCGGGCGCGCCATGGCGCCTCGCCGAGCTGTCCGAGATCGCCGCACCCACGGCGCCCGAGCAGCCTGACGGCGGCGCGGAGACCGGCTGAGGACCACGCGCTCGCCGGCGCACCGCTGCTGCTGCCGCACGGCAACATCTTCCACCCGTCGCCGTACGCGCTGTTCTACGGCTCGACGAGATGCTGCCGGTGCGCCGTCGCATCTGGGAGGATCTCGCCGACGCGCCGCCCGCCGAGCTGCAGCTCGTACACCGAGCGGGCGACGAGCTGATCTTCGTCCTCGCGCCGCGCTCGTGAGCGCACCTCAGGCGAGGCAGCCGCCATCGACCAGGTAGGTCACGCCCGTGATGTAGGACGCCCGGTCCGAGGCCAGGAACGCGATCAGGTTCGCGACGTCGCTCGGGTCGGCGAGCGTGTTGGCCGGGTTCTGCATGCGCGCGATCATGTCGGGGTCGAGCCCTTCGAGCACGAAGCCGGCGAGCATCGGCGTCATGACGCCGCCCGGGCACACCGCGTTGACACGCAGCCTGCGCTTGGCGAACTCGTTCGCGAGCCCACGCGTCAAGAGCGCGACGCCGCCCTTCGAGGCGTTGTAGGCGCTCGAGTAGGCCTGGCCCTTCAGGCCGGCGATCGACGAGATGTTGACGATCGAAGCGCCCTTGACGGCGAGCAGGTGGGGCAGGGCGGTGTGGCAGGTGAGGAAGGTCCCGGTCAGGTTGATCGCGATCACGCGGTTCCACTCGGCGAGCGTCATCTTCTCGAACGGCACGAAGCCGCCGACACCGGCGGCGTTGACCAGCGTGTGCAGCTTGCCGCAGCGCTCCACCACCCCGGCGATGGCGGACTCGACCGAGGCGGGATCGGTGACGTCGAGGCGCAGCGCGACCGCCTTGCCGCCCGATGCCTCGATCTCGCCAGCCACCGCGAGGACGGCGTCTTCCTGGACGTCGAGGCACGCGACGTGCGCGCCTTCCTGCCCGAGCAGGAGAGCCGTGGCCCGCCCGATTCCCGAAGCCGCCCCCGTCACCGCCACCACGCGTCCCCCGAGGTGCAAATCCATCCGTCCAGTCCCCTTCCTGTAGCTCCCGCTACAATGCCGCCGCCGCTTGAGTAACATGCAAACGCAGCGGCGAAAGCTGAAAAGGAGGGCCGTGCGCAGGCACGGCCCCCGCGACGGCGTTGACCCGCAAGCGGTGGCGTTGGTACGACCGTCCGATGATCGACGCCGCCGGAGAGATCCGCCCCGACGAACGCTTCGACGAGCACGCACTGCGTGCTTACCTTGGCGCGCACCGCCCCGAGCTCGGCGGCGACTTCGAGGTGCGGCAGTTCCGCGGCGGGCACGCCAACCTGACCTACCTGCTGCGCTATCCGGACCGCGAGCTGGTGCTGCGGCGCCCGCCGCTCGGACCGGTGGCGCCGAAGGCGCACGACATGGCGCGCGAGTTCCGCGCGCTGCGCGCGCTCGCGCCGGTGTACCAGCCGTCGCCGCGACCCGTCCTGCTGTGCGAGGACGAGAGCGTGATCGGGGCGGTGTTCTTCGTGATGGAGCGGCGCAACGGCATCGTCGTGCGCGCCGCGTGGCCGGACGAGCTCGGTGACTCGCCGGAGCTCAAGCGCCGCATGAGCGAGGCGCTGGTCGACGCGCTCGCCGACCTGCACCTGGTCGACGTCCGCCGGCCCGACGTCGCGGTCCTCGGCAAGCCCGAGGGCTTCGTACAGCGTCAGGTGAGCGGTTGGTACGACCGCTGGCAGCGCGCCAAGACGCGCGACATCCCGGCCATGGACGAGCTCTGCACCTGGCTCACCGAGCGCGTGCCGGCGCCAGCCGGTGTGAGCGTCCTGCACAACGACTGGAAGCTCGACAACGCGATGTTCGACGCCGCCGATCCGGGCAAGCTGGTCGCGGTATTCGACTGGGACATGACGACGCTCGGTGACCCGCTGGTCGATCTCGGCACCTTGCTCAGCTACTACCGGTGCGGCGCGCTGCCGTTCTTCGAGACCTTCGGCCTGTTCAAGACCGCGGTCGTGCTCGAGCAGATCTATGTCCGCTTCGTGCGCGGTCAAACCAAGGACGACCGCTTCTCGGCGCTGGGCCCGGTCGTTCCGATGCTCGCGGACCTGGCGCAGCGCGCCGCTTCGCGGCTGGGCTGAGCATGGCGACGGCGGGGCAGGGGATCGCGGCTACGGCGCTGATCGCACCCGACAAGCCGGCGATGATCTTCGGCGACGCCGTGCGAACCTACGGCGAGCTCGACCGGCGCGTGAACCAGATCGCGCACGCGCTGCGACGTGCGGGCATCGCCGAGGGCGATCGCGTCGCGGTGGCGCTGTTCAACTCCTTCGAGTGGTTCGAGGTGCTGAACGCGCTCGGCCGGCTCGGTGCGCTGCTGGTGCCGGTGAGCTTCCGCGGCAAGGGTCCGGAGATCGCCTACATGCTGGGCGACTCGGCCGCGAAGCTGCTGGTCGTCGATCCACGGCTCGCCGACGAGGTCGATCGCGCGCTTGCCGAGCAGCCGCTCGACGACGAGCACGTCTGGGTGACCGGTGCAGCCGCGCCGTGGCGCGGCGTGAGCATCGAGCAGCGCATCGCCGGCGAACCCGCGACGCCGCCGCCCGGCGCGCACCCCGGCGGCGGCTACAACGTGCTGATCTACACTTCGGGTACCACCGGCCGTCCGAAGGGCATCCTGCGCGCGCCGCTGCCGCCCGACCGCGTCGCGCTGCAGATGCTGGGCGTGGCGCAGATGTGGGGCTTCACCGCCGACGAGGTCCACCTCGTACCGGGACCCGTCTATCACACCGCACCCGGCTCGCAGGGCCAGATGCACCTCTCGCTCGGCGCGACCATCGTCATCATGCCGCGCTTCGACGCCGAGGACTTCCTCCGTCTGGTCGAGCGCCACCGCGTGACCAACGCGCAGATGGTGCCGGCGATGTTCTTCCGCATCCTGGCGCTGCCGGCCGAGGTCCAGCGCAGCCACGACTTGAGCTCGCTGCGCAAGGTCCTGCACGCCGCCGCACCGTGTCCGGTCGCTGTCAAGCAACGGATCATGGCGGTCTTCCCGCCGGGCACGGTGTGGGAGTTCTATGGCGCGTCCGAGGGCGGCGGCACGCGCATCGGTCCCGACGAGTGGCTGGCCAACCCGGGCAGCGTCGGACGGCCGTGGCCGGGGCTGGCGGTCAAGGTGCTCGACGACGACGGCCAGCCGTGCGCGCCGAACGAGATCGGCACGATCTACTTGATGCTGTCGCCGGGCGCGACGTTCTCGTACAGCGGCGCCGACGACAAGACCCGCGCGGCGTTCCGCGACGGCTTCTTCACCGTCGGCGACATGGGCTACCTCGACGAGGACGGCTACCTGTTCATCGCCGACCGCAAGATCGACATGATCATCTCGGGCGGCGCGAACGTCTACCCGGCGGAGGTGGAGCAGGTGCTCTACCGGCACCCGCAGGTGCTCGACGTCGCGGTGATCGGGGTGCCGGACGACGAGATGGGCGAGTCGGTGAAGGCGATCGTCGAGCTGCGCGCGGGCGCGCCTTGTTCGGCGCAGGAGCTGATCGATTTCTGCCGGCGCGACCTGGCGCACTACAAGTGCCCGAAGAGCGTCGACTTCGTCACCGAGCTGCCGCGCGAGCCGCAGGGCAAGGTCCTGAAGCGCGCCCTGCGCGAGCGCTACTGGGCCGGGCGTTCGACGCGGGTCTGATCTTCCGCTGCTCGAGCTGCTGAAGGCTAGCCGTTCGCGGCGGCCGCGCGCGCTTCGCCGGACGCGAGCGCGCGGCGTTTTTCGTAGCACTCGCGGACCAGGCGAATGTCTTCCAGGTACGGACCCAGTTCGTCGAGCGTGAGCGCCTGCGGACCGTCGCACAGTGCCTTCGCCGGGTTCGGGTGAAAGTCGACCAGCACCATGTTCGCGCCCGCGATCACGCCCTGCGCGGTCGCGTGGTGGATGTCGGTGAGGCCGTCGGGTGCGGGCTCCTTGCGACCGACCGAGTGCGACGGGTCGATGCACACCGGCAGGCGCGTCAAGCGCTTGATGACCGGCACGTGCGCGAAGTCGACGAAGTTCCGGTGCGGGTCGCCGAGGTTGGTCTTCATGCCGCGCAGGCACAGGATGATCTTGCCGTTGCCCTCGCTGGCGACGTACTCGCACGCGTTGAGCGACTCCTCGAGCGTGATGCCCATGCCGCGCTTGAACAGCACCGGGAAGCGCTGCTGCTGGCCCGCGTACTTCAGCAGCTCGAAGTTCTGCGCGTTGCGCGTGCCGATCTGGATCATGACGCCCGTCGGGCTGCCCACACCGTCGAGGGCCGTGTTGATCTCGTCGATGTGCGACTCGTGTGTGATCTCCATCGCGATCACACGGATTCCATGCTTGCCTGCCAGCTCGAAGACCCACGGCAGGCAGTCCTTGCCGAGACCCTGGAAGTCGTACGGGCTGGTGCGCGGCTTGTAGGCACCCATGCGTGTGGTCGTGATGCCCGCCTGCGCGAGTGCCGCGAACATGCGATCGGCGTGCTCCGGGGTGTCGACCGCGCACAGGCCCGGCAGGACGTGCAGCGTGTCCTGGTCGAAGGTGAGGCCCTGGTACTGGAAGCCGCCCGCGTCGACGCGGCCCTTGTGGCGTCCGATGATGCGGTACTTCTCGGACACCCGCACCACGCGCTCGACGCAGTCGAGCTCCTCGAACGGCTCGGTCGGAACCGTCACCGTCGAGCCGATCAGGTAGATCTCGATCAGCGAGCGCGTCGCGCCCTCGACCACGTGCAGGCGGGCGGTGACCCCTTCGTAGCGCGCGGCGATGTCGAGGATCTGGCGGACTCCGGCGGAGTCCTTCGGGGTGTCGGGCTTGAGGATGACGATCACGGCGGAAACCTAGCCGACGGCGCGGCAATTACAACGAGGGGGCACGCGCCACTGGCTACCCGATCCGCGCTCCCTTCGGTCGGCCGCACGCTGCGCGGGCCGGGGGCTAGCGGACGGGGTGGGTGG
>Ga0163147_10002994_pt1 | contig 23173 bp, 16 predicted proteins | sample OliLakLV19MP6G1_FD_148597 | JGI IMG/M metagenome (GOLD analysis project Ga0163147, IMG submission 148597) | Freshwater microbial mat bacterial communities from Lake Vanda, McMurdo Dry Valleys, Antarctica- Oligotrophic Lake LV.19.MP6.G1 | ecosystem: Environmental > Aquatic > Freshwater > Lake >...
CCGTCGCCGAGCGCCTCCGCGCGGACGGGCTGCTCGAGCTCCGCGCCGGGCGCTACGTGTTGAGCGCGACCGGCCTCCCACTCGGCGACTGGGTCGCGCGCAAGTTCCTCGACGCCTGAGGCTGCTTTTCAGAGCCCGATTCGAAACCCGAACCCGGGGAACGCGCTCGGGTCGGCGTCCTCCTCGAACACGGTGGCGCCGGCGCCGCGCAAAGAGGGGGGCCTGCGATCCGGCGACGACCGGCGACGACCGGCGACGAGCGCGCGGCGTACGGCGTGCCCTCGTCCGGAGAGCTCGTCACGGCCGAGATCGAGCTCAGCGCGCGGGCGCGCGCGCCACGGTAGGCGCGGGCGCGTCGGCGAGACGCCCGGCCCAGGCGAGCGCACGGCGTACAGCCCAGACCGTCGCGTCCATCTCGCGCCGGCCGAGGTTCGGGTCCACGCGGAAACCGATCGCCGAGCGGCACACGCGCTCGGCGACGGGGAACGGACGGAGGTCCGCGAACAGAGCGTGACGCGGCAAGGGCCGGTCGTAGGGCAAACGCACGTCGATGCGCTCCGCGGCCAGCGCGCACGCCAGGCCGTCGCGGTCGGCGGACTTGGGCAGCAGCGCGAATACAGAAGGAACGTTTACCGCACTGAACTATCGCGCGCGGGACGTTCGCTGTGCTGGGCCTCTGCGGGTATGGCCGCGACGACAGGCGGATCGACGGTCGATCCGAGCCCTTCGTGATCGACGTGAAGCCGAATCCGGACATCTCGCCGGATGCCGGATTCGCGCTGGCCGCGGCGTGCGCGGGATACGGGCACGCCGAGTTCGCCGCGCACGCCGAGTTCGTCGAATGAATCGCCGCGCGACGCGCTCGCACACTCAAGCTGACGGACCGCGCAAGCGCACGGACAGACACGTGACGCAGCCCTCGAGCTTCTGGAACTCGCCGATGTCCACGAGGACGAGCTCGTACCCGAGATCGGCGTAGAGCTCCGCGCTGCGTGGGCAATCGTTCGCGATCAACAAGCGGTCTTCCCCGAGAAGCACCACGTGCGCGCCCGATTCCTCCGGCGCCGCCAGGAATCGCGGGAAGAACGACGGTTCGTCGACGATCGGCCGCCAACCGACGATCGTGCCGTTCGGCAGCGCCGTGAGCGCCGACTTCAAGTGCAGCGCCTTCGTTATTGGCACCGCGACGACCTTCGCGCCGAAGGGTTCGAGAATCTCGGTGAGCTGACGGATCCCTTCGTCGTTCGTGCGACCGCCGCGCCCGACGTAGATCGTGCGGCCGACCTTCAGTACGTCGCCGCCGTCGAGCGTGCCCGGCGCGCGGATGCGCGCGACCGAGTAATCGAGAGCACGCACAGCCTGTTCCGCTTCGACGATCTCGCGCCGTCGCGCGTCCGCGCCGGGATTCGTGACCACCGCGACGTGCTCGTACACGACGAGGACGTCCTCGACGAACACGGCATCCGGACAGTCGGGCGCTTCGGCGACTTGAATCGTCTCCCAGCCGTTCTCGTTCAGCGCCACGACGTATCCGTGCCATTGCCGGAGCGCGAGATCGACGTCGACCGGCGAGCGCTCGATGTGCGTGACGATGCCCTCGGCCAGTCGCGTGCTCGGACGGCGGACGAGAGCGCGCTTCGTCGACATGCGGTCACGCTAGGTCCGACTCGCGTCGGCCGTGACGGAAAACCAGGGCAGTGCTCGAGTCGACCAGGATTCAGCGGGGCCGCTACTCCGCGAACTCGAACTCAGGAGCTGCTCGAGCGGGTGCGAGCCGCGGTGGCTCGGTCGACAGTCCGAGGGCTGCCACGGGTCTTGGCAGCACGACCAGGCCGTCGGTGAGGGAACGCGAGTCCGTTCAGGCAATCCGCCGCGATGCTGTCAGGTCAGGACGTCGCTCGAAAATACGGCCGCAGGCCTTGGAAGGCGAACGTCCTCGCGGCGTCCCCTTCCATCGTGGCGCGATGCTACTGGGGGTGAGGTGGGGGACAGCCGCGTCTGCGACCCGCGGCGCCGCGAAATCTCCCGCGAGTCGAATCCCGACGGCGTCCGGCTCCGTTCCCGGTGCGTTCGAGACGTAGCCAGAATGGACGTGATGCCGCCGATCGACCTCGACCGCCTGCTGGCGGACACTGCCTTCGTGCGGAGGATCGCGCGGTCGCTCGTGCGCGATCCCGACGCGGCCGACGATCTGGCGCAGGACGCGCTGGTCGTCGCGCTCGAGCGGCCCCCGCGCACGGGCACGAGCTTGCGCGGCTGGCTGACCGCGGTCGTCCGGACACTGGCGGTCGATCGCGCGCGCTCCGCGAACGCGCGCGCGCGACGCGAAATCGCCGCGGCCGGCCCACAGACCGCGCCGGGTGAGGACGAGATCGCTGCGCGCCTCGATCTCTCGCAGCGCGTCGCCCGCGCGTTGAGGGAACTCGACGAGCCTTACCGGACCGCGCTCTACCTGCGCTACGTCGACGAGCTCGATCCACCGGCGATCGCCGAGCGACTCGCGATCCCGCTCGCCACCGTGAAGACGCGACTGCGGCGCGGGCTCGAGATCTTGCGCGGGCGTTTCGACCGCGACTGGGGCGGCCGTGAAGCGTGGAGCGCCGCTCTCGCTCCGTGGATCGTGGAAACCGTGCCCCCGGCACCGATCGTGGAGACCGTTCTCGTGAGCACGACGACGAAGATCGCAGCCGCGCTGCTCGTGTGCGGCGCTGCCGCTTGGATGTGGTGGCCCGCGGCGCCGACCCCCGCGGCGGCGGACGGACCGGCGATCGCACAGGTCTCGAGCGCAGGCCTCGCGGCGCCGGGGGACGAAGACGCACGGCGCACGGAGGCCGGCGCGTCCGACGCGCGTGCCGCGGCCGTCGCAGATCCTGATCCGGGCGAGTCGAGCTCCGGTCCGTTCGTGCGCGTGCTCGACGAGCGGCGCTTCCCGGTCGTGGGCGCACGCGTCCTCCTGCACGCGCCCGGCTTGGGCGACGACGAGGCCACGAGCGACGTGCACGGCGTCGCGCGATTCGTGCGACTTCGCGGGCTCGAGACCGAGAAGCGCGGCGTCGGTCTGCTCGCCTGGCACGAGCGCGGGCGAGCCGGTGCGCGTGCCGGCGCCGTGAAAGTCGTCGACGCCGCGACGCCGCCGGCCGATACGGAGACGCGTCGCGACCTGGGTGAGATCGTGCTCGGCCCGGGCGGCGCGCTGACCGTGCGCGTCGAGGAGGACGGCCGTCCCGCGCCCGGCGCCGTTGTCTCGCTCGAGGTGGGCGCGCGCCGCGTCAGGGTGCTCGAAGCCGTGGCCGACGCAGCTGGGCGCGCGCGCTTCGACCACCTGCCCGCGAAGGCGATCCTGGTCCGCGCCTCGCGCGCGGATCGCGCGGGTCGCGCGGCGACGATCCTCGGGCCCGGCCGCGACGACGAACTCGTGATCGCGCTCGAGACCGCACGCATGGTCGAACTCCTCGTCGTCGACAAGGAGAGCAAGGCGCCGATCCCGGGCGCGCGCATCGCGCTGGCCGAGTCGTTCCAAGTCACCGACGACGACGGCGAATTCGGCGGGATGGCCGGCCAGACGTTCGGGACGTCCGTGCCGGTGGCGCTCGACGTCGCGCCCACCGACGCGCAGGGACGCACGCGCATCGTCGGTTTGCCCGCGCAGGGGAAGTACGAGTTGCAGGCGAGTGCCGACCTCTACGCGGGCATGCCGCCGCCGCTCGGACGACCGAAGGTGCTGCCGGCCTCGGATGCTCTGACCGTCGAGCTCGAGTCGCTGCACGAGCGCACTGCGCGCTGGCCGCTGGAGCAGGGCGAGGTCGATGCCCCGCCGTCCGGCACGGTGTTGACCTTGCGCAAGGAGACCGTGGATCGCTACGCGTTCGACCGTTCTTCGCCGGTGCCGACGCGCGCAAGCGTCGAGGGCGGATCCATTGTGGCCGAGGGCGTGCGCGACCGGATCTACGGCTGCTACGCGATCGCGCCCGACGGGTCGCTCGCGCGGTTGTGGATCGAGGAAGGCAAGGACGTCGGGCTGCCGACCTCCTTCCGTCGCCCGCGGCTCATCGACGTGAAGGTCCTCGACGCGGACGGAAATCCGGTGCGCGGCATCGCGGTCGAGGTGCGCAACGAGGGCAACAACCTGCTCCTGCCGGAGGGGACGACCGACGAGAAGGGCGAGTTCGTCTTCGCCGGATTGTGGGGGCGCCGCGCCAAGGTCTACGCACGCGGAGCCGAGATCGGGACCGTCGACCTCGAGAAGGGCGACGGGCGCGTCGAGGGACTGCTCGCGTCATCGCGCGAGATCGACGTGCGCCTGCGCGTGGACGGAGTGCCGCGCCTGCCGCCGACCTACACGATCTGGGTCGGTTCCGCGCTGCGCGTCGTCTCCGAGGATCCGGCCGCGGGCGTGGTCCGCGTGCGCTTCGACGACCGCGGTGACGCGACGACGCTTCGCGTCAGCGCGCCGGGCTACCTCGGCGCGTCCGTCACGTCGCTCTCGAGCAGCGCGCAGGTCGTCGAGGTCGGCCTGCGCAGCGGGGGCGCGCTGCTCGCGCGCGTGACGCCGCCGCGCTCGGGACGCGTGCGTTTGCGCTGCGAGGCCTGGGACGCCGAGAAGGGTCGCTGGCAGACGGGCAGCGCGGCCCAGGTGCGCGACGAGCGCTTCGATCCGAACGCACCCGACGGCGCGTACCTCTTCCGCGGGCTCGAGCCGGGTCGCTATCGCGTGCGCGACGTGGACGCGGAGACCTCGTCGGAGGCGGTCGAGGTGATGACGGCGGGCGCACCGGCGGAAGTCGAGCTCGACCTGTCCGGCATCGTCCGCATCCGCGGCGTGATCGAAGTGCCGGCGGGGACTCCACGCGGGCTCGCGCACGTCGTCGTCGAGGGCGAGCGCGTCGCCACGCACGAGTCGACGTGGATGAAGGGCAGCGAACGCGGGGACGGCCACTACGTCGACGAGGAGGGGCGCTTCCAGATTTCGATCGACGCATCGCGGCCCGTGACCTTGCGAGCCGCGCATCCGTACTTGTCGCCGGATCCGAAGCTCGGCTCGGTCGTCGTGCGCGGAGACGAACAGGAAGTGCGGCTGAAGCTCGTCGAGGGCGACGAAGTCCGCATCGGCCTGGCCGCGTTCGCCGATCCCTCCGCGCGCGAATCGCTGCGCGTCTACGCCTACGCGGGCGAGCCCGCCGGCGAACCGCACGCCTGGTTCCACGCGATCGTAGTCGGCGGCGTCGCGCGGTTCTCCGGCCTCGAGCGCGGCACGTGGACGCTGTGGATCGATCCGGAGCGCGAGTTCGCGCCGATCGTGTTGCGCGACGTGGCGGTGGGAGCCGGCATCACACGCGTGGATGCCGCGGCCGCGACGGGCAGTTCATTGCGCGTGCGAGTGCTGCACGCGCCGGGGAACGCGACGCCGCGGATCTACATCAGCGTGCAACAAAAGTCCGAGCCGACGTTCCTGCGCTCGATCAACTCGAGCGGCGAGGACCAGGTCGTGCTGTCCGGCATCGGCGCCGGTAGCTACGCAGTGGGCATCTCGGAGATCGACGGCCCGCAAGTGAAGCGTACGATCGAGTTCGACGGCCGCACCGATGTCGAAATCGAGTTCGACGCGCGCGGATCCAAGCGCCGTTGATGTCCCGATCGACGCAGGCGCGGGCGGATCACCCGCGCGCGCGCCGCGTCGGCAGCGTGAACGAGAACTTCGAGCCCGCGCCGGCCGTGCTCTCGACCGTGACCTGGCCGTCGTGCGCCTCGACGAACGTCTTCACGATCGCGAGGCCGAGCCCCGTGTCCGAGCCCTCGGTTTTCTGAGAGTCGCTTTCCAACGGCTCGAGTATCCGGTCGAGCCGCTCCGGGGCCATGCCCTGACCGTTGTCGCGCACCCAGCACACGACGCCGCCGTCCGGCGACATCTCGTGCGCGCCGATCCTCGCCGCGGGGCGTGTAGCGGATCGCGTTCGCGAGAAGGTTCTGGAAGAGGACTATCCGTGCCACTGCCGGAGCGCGAGATCGACGTCGACCGGCGAGCGCTCGCTGTGCGTGACGAGGCCCTCGGCCAGTCGCGCGCCCGGACGACGGACGAGAGCGCGCTTCGTCGACATGCGGTCACGCTAGGTGCGACTCGCGTCGGCCATGACAGAAATCTTGGTCCCGCTCGGACCGCGCTTGATTCAGCGCACTCTCGGTGACCTCGGGCCCCCGGGGCCCACGCGGTCGACATCGCACCGCGTCTTGCAGCCCGTCCTGGGCCGACGCGCGCAGCTTTCGCGAGTGGAGTTGTAGGGGACCCCCGCCGCGTGGGGCCGCTCCCGCACCCATCAGCATATGCGTGCTCCACTGTCCCTGGGCCTCCCAACGGGTATCTGGGCGTCGCTACGAAAAGATCGTGCCTTTTCTTTTCATAACGAGCGCCGCAGCGAAAGAGATTTTCGTTACCACCTGGGCCGTGGAACGCGGCCCCTCCCGCGACATCCAGGCCAGTGCTCCCTTAGGTGGCGAGAGCGTAAGGGCCTTCGTCCCCCACGCGCTTCCACCTCGGTCGCCGTTGGTGATCGACCCGGATCTCCAGAGGCGGATCGATGCTGCCCACCTAGCTCTGGGAAGACTCGACGGCGCCTCGAACCTGCTGCCGGAGACCTCGCTCTTCCTCTACATGTACGTGCGCAGGGAGGCTGTCCTCTCCTCGCAGATCGAGGGCACACAGTCCTCGATTTCGGATCTCGCGCTGTTCGAAGTCGGCGCAGCTCTCGGAGTTCCCTTCGACGACGTCCGCGAGGTCTCGAACTACGTCCGCGCGCTCGAGCACGGCGTCGCGCGGATCCGCGGGGGATTCCCGATCTCCAGCCGTCTCTTCCGCGAGATCCATGGCGAACTCCTGGCCAAAGGTCGCGGTAGTGAGCAGCGACCCGGAGAGTTCCGCACCACGCAGAACTGGATCGGCGGTGCCCGGCCGGGCGTCGCGAAGTTCGTCCCGCCCCGCCGGAACGAGTCCACGAGTGCATGGCCGACCTAGAGCGATTCCTTCACGACCAGCCGGCCCGGACCTCCACACTGCTGAAGGCTGCGCTGGCGCACGTGCAGTTCGAGACGATCCACCCGTTCCTCGACGGCAACGGTCGCTTGGGCCGGCTCTTGATCACGCTGCTGCTCGTAGCCGAGGGAGTGCTGCGCGAACCACTGCTCTACTCGAGCGTCTACTTCAAGGCGAACCGTGAGGCCTACTACGAACTGCTGCAGCGCGTCAGTACGCACGGCGAATGGGAAGCGTGGATCTCCTATTTCATGGAAGACGTGCGGGAAACGGCGGATCAGGCGGTCGTCACCGGGCAACGGCTGGCAGCGCTGTTCCTCGAGGATCGGGAACGCATCGCGAAGCTCGGTCGTAGCGCCGGTTCGGCGCTGCTCGTGCACCACGTGCTACAGCAGCGTCCCGCGCAGACCATCCGCAGCATGCAGGAACGGACCGGCCTCACCGGCCCCACGGTCACGACGATGCTGAAGGTTCTCGAGAAGGAGGGCGTCGTGCGCGAGGTCACGGGCAAGCAGCGCAACCGCGTGTTCGTCTACGACAGCTACGTGCGGATCCTCGACGAGGGCACGACGTCCGCGTCGTGAGGATCCAAGAGTGGGCGCGAGGCGGCGGCGTGAGCAGCGTCGCGAGTCCGACGATCGGCGCACTTGGCGATCCGTCCGGCGCGCTGCAACCCGGCGGAGGCTGCGGCAGCGGCGGACACCACGAACAGTTTCCACCCGAGCCGGCCTCGCCTCCGCTCACCACGCAATCCCGCAGGACCGTCATGCCGGCGGAGCCGGCCTCTGCGCACGGCGGGTGAAGAGCAATTCGCGGTACGGACTCGTGGAGTCTTCGCGGTATCCGCCGATCATGTCGAATCCGGCCATGCCGGAAGGCGTGTAGAGGTTCACTTCGCCGCAGCCGAAGCAGAACTGCATCTCGTAGTTCCCCGCAGGTCCTGACCAGCGCAGTTCGTAATCGGGGTGGAAGCCGCCGCACAGCTTGTACACGTTCCGATCCCGCGCGGAGAAGTTGCCGGGGTTCGAGAACGCGATGCGGAGCGCGTCCTTCTCTGCCGATTCGAGCGGCATCGGCGTCGCGTAGAACGGCCAGTCGTGGCTGCGGACCACCGACTTCGACGCGAGCTCCGACTCGAGCAAATCGCGCTCCCTCGTGTGATGAGGGAGGCCTTCGTAGAGCGTCACGTCGGTAGCTGATCGCAACGCGTCGGCCGCCTCGTCGAAGAGCGCATCGTCACCGAATTTCGGAAGCGCGGGCGGCTCGCCCATGCCGAACGCATCACTCTGATCTTCGCGACCGCAAGCGATCGAGCACGCGGCGGCGAGCAAAACAAGGATCCAGACTCCCCAATGCGTCGGCATCGCCACGCGCATACTACATCGGTCTCTGCTGCGGGTTTCGTGCGGGCGATGCCGAGTCCATATCGGAGACGGCGCCTACCGCAGAGGAATCGAGGTACCCATCACGACGTGAGGCGATCACGAGGAGGCGCTCGCCGTGCTCGTCGAGCGTGAAATCTCCGACGTCGCGTCCGGGCTGCTCCGTCTCGAACTGTTTCGTCCCGCTGTCGACGTCCCACACGGACCAGCTCACGACCCACGCGCCGGAATCCGGTGCGGAACTCGCGATCGCGAGCCGGCGTCCGTCGGAACTCCAGCGCAGCGCGCCGACCTCGCCTCGATTCACGGGCAGCCGCGTGAACGCGGAATCGCGGGCGGCGTCGACGATGCGCACGATTCCGAGCGCATCACCGACGGCGACGAGGGAACGGCGCGGGCTGGGATAGCAACACGTGACACGGACCGGGGCCGAAGTCCCGATCAGGCCGAGTGCGAGCAGCAGCACTGAGTTCATGCACTCGACAACGCCGCTCGACGCGAGAACTGTGCGCGAATCCGAGGTCGGCGAGTGATCGCGGCCTCGATGTGCCGCGGGGGCAGGTCATCCAAGCGCATGACCGATCCGTCCCCGGCCTTGAGCGCGGCGTGCGCAGGCTGTGGCTCGTAGCGCCGCAGAACGTCACTCGCCGCGCAAAGAGTTCCCTTCGACCCGCGGAGCCCCGCCGTTCAAGATGCCGCTCCACGTCGATCGCGCGCCGGCCGGCCAGGATCGCTCAGTCCTGAGCGAGTAACCGCTCGAGTGCCTGCCGCGCCACGCTCGGCCCGCGCAGTCTCATCGACGCCGAGCTCGTGCGCGGTCCGACTTGGATCGCGATGTCGTCCGGGCCGAGCGTCGCGAACAAGTCCTCGTCCGTGCGGTCGTCGCCGAACGCGACCAATAGCGCGTTCGGTCCGTGCTCGACGCGTGCCTCCGCCGCCGCCAGTCCCTTGTGCACGCCGTGCGGACGCACCTCGACGACTCGATCGCCGACGAGCACCTCGACCGCGACGTTCGACAGCATCTCGGCCAGATGCTGGCGCAGCTCGTTGCTCTGCCGCGCGCCGAATTCAGCGTCGGCCCGGCGCCAGTGCCACGCGAGCACCGACGACTTCTTCTCGACGAAGGCGCCCGGCGTGCGCTCGGCGAAGTCCTCGAGGATCGCGGCGATCACGTTTGCGGACGGCAGCGCGGCCGGCGCGCGGCGGCTCCAAGACTTGGCGCCGCGCGGGCGCGACCACAGGCCGTGCTCCGCGTGCAGCGCGGCGTCGAGTTCGCCGAACCAGTGCGTCATGTCGTCGCGCGGGCGCCCGCTGACCATGTGCAGCGAGATCCACGGCGTCGCGGCGAGTCGCGCGAGGAGCGTCGTCAGCTCCGCGTCGGGACGCGCCTGCTCGGGTAGCGGGGCGAACTCGACCAGCGTGCCGTCGTAGTCGAGCAGCAGCACCACGCCACGCTCGCGGCCGTTCTGGATGCGCGCGGCAACGTCGGCGGGATCGTCGAAGTCCGTGCGGATGGTCATGGGCGCCTCCGTGCGTTCGAGAGCGGCCAGGAAATCGCGCGCCCACGTGTGCACGTCCGCGGACGCGACGCGCGCGCGCAGGAGGCGCATGCGCTCGCGTCGCTCGTCGCGCGGCATGTCGAGCGCGGTCGCGATGCCGCGCGCGGTCGCTTCGATGTCGTAGGGATTCACGAGGACGGCGCCGGCGAGTTCCGACGCGGCGCCGGCGAACTCGGATAGAACGAGCACGCCGTCCTCGTCCGGTCGCGACGCTGCGAACTCCTTCGCGACGAGGTTCATCCCGTCGCGGATCGGCGTCACGACCAGAACTTCGGCGGCGCGGTACAGCGCCACGACCTCGTCGCGATCGAGCCCGCGGCGCACGTACCGGATCGGCGACCACGTCGGAGTCGAGAAGCGTCCTTGGATGCGGCCGACGAGCGCGTCGACTCGATCGCGGATGTCGCCGTACGCCGGGACGCTCGAGCGCGACGGCACCGCGACTTGGAGCAAGTGGATCTTCCCGTGCAGATCAGGGCGCAGCTCGAGCAAGCGCTCGTAGGACGCAAGCCGGCGACCAATGCCCTTCGTGTAGTCGAGTCGATCGATGCCGACGAGCAAGCGCGGCGCGGATCCGCCGCGGATCTCGGACACGCGCTGGAGCACGGCCGGTGTGCTCGCAGTGTCCTCGAAGGACTGGGCATCTACGCCCATCGGGAAGGAACCGAAGCGCACTTCGCGGCTGCCGATGCGCGCGCGATCGACGCTGACTTCGAGACCCAGCACACGCTGCAGCGCCGACGCGAAGTGGCGCGTGTACGACTGAGTGTGGAAGCCGACGAGATCCGCGCCGAGCAGTCCGCGCAAAAGCGCCTCGCGGTGCGGCAGCGCGCGCAGGATCGGCGTCGGCGGGAAAGGGATGTGGAGGAAGAAGCCGATGCGCGCGGTCGGCACGAGCTCGCGCAGCATCGCGGGCACGAGCAGGAGCTGGTAGTCGTGGATCCAGACCGTATCGCCCGGCTGCATCCGTGTTGCGGCCGCTTCGGCGAAGCGCTGGTTGACCGCGCTGTACTCTTCCCAACCGCCAGTGTCGATCGGCGCTTGATCGAGCAGCGAGTGGAAGAGCGGCCAGAGCAGTCCGTTCGCCCAGCCCTCGTAGTAGCGCTCGACCTCACGTTGCGTCAGGTAGACCGGCGCCAGCCGCAGCTCTTCGAGTTGCGTGTCGAGCCGTGCACGGTCGGCCGGCGTCAGATCCCACGTCGGCCCGGGCCAACCGACCCAGGTGCCACCGCCCTTCTCGTGCGGTCCGGCGAGACCCGTCGCGAGTCCGCCGCTGCTCTGCGTGACCTTCACCAGGCCGTCGCGCGCGATCACGGTCACGGGCAACCGATTCGACACGAAGAGCGTGCGTGTCACGGCGCGCACCTCACGACGAACACCAAGCGCGCACCCGTCCGTCGCGCGCGTCGAGAAGTCCCCCGATCGTCGTCGCCGCGTGGATCAAACCGACGTGCGTGTACGCTTGCGGAAAGTTGCCCAGCAGCCGCCGCGTCTTTGGATCGACGTCCTCGGAGAAGAGTCCCACCGGGTTCGCGTGCGCGGCGATGTGGAGGAACACCTCGCGCGCGCGGTCGAGGTCGCCGATGAGCGCCAACGCTTCGGCCCACCAGAACGAGCAGATCGTGAACGCGCTCGTGGTCTCGCCGAAATCGTCTTCGTTCCGGTAGCGCATCATCATTCCGCCTTCGACGAGCCTCTCCTCGTAGGCGCGAACGGTCGAAACGAAGCGCGGGTCGTGCGCGTCGATCAGTCCGAGGCTCGGCAAGAGCAGGTTCGAGGCATCCGGGTTGACGCCGTCGAGCCCTTGCGTGAAGAAGCCGAGGCTTTGGTTGTAGCCGCGCTCCAGGAGTTCGGCGCGCAACTCGTCGCTCGCGAGGCTCCAGCGCCGCGCGTGCTCCATCCGGCCGAATCTCTCGGCGATTCGCGCTCCGCGGTGAGCCGCGACGGCGCACATCGCCAGCGAGAACGTGTAGTGCCGCATCAGCGTGCGGAACTCCCAGATGCTCATGTCGGGCTCGCGCGCGGCGGCGATCGCGTCCTCGACGAGTCGCTCGATGACGGGCCAATACGCTTCAGGACGCTCGACGACGACGCGCGGGTCCGAGAGCATCGTGTCGAAGCACAGGACCAGCTCGCCCATCAAGTCGTTCTGGCGCTGGATCGCCGCAGCGTTGCCGACGCGGACGTGACCGTTCCCGGCGAAACCGGCGAGGTGCGGCAGCATTCGCTCTTCGAGGTCGCGCTCACCGCCGATCCCGTAGACGGGTTGGAGCGGTCCCGACTCGACCATGTCGCGCAGGAAACGCAGCAGTTGTTCGCCCTCGGCGAGGTGCGACAGTCGCCGCAACGCCTCGACGACGAACGCGGCGTCGCGCAACCAACAGTAGCGGTAATCCCAGGTGCGCTCGGTCCCGAGCGCCTCGGGAACGCTGGTCGTCGCGGCCGCGATGATCGCGCCCGTGTCGTGGTACGCGTGGAGCTTCAGCGTCAGCGCGGACCGCAGGACATGCTCGGGCACGAAGCTCGGCAGCGCGCACGTCCGCGCCCAGGCTCGCCAGCCCGCGATCGTGAGGTCGAGGTCGCGCAGGATCCCGGCCGTTTCGCGTCGCTCGGTCGTGGCGCCGTACCGCACGGAGAACCACGTGGGTCGCGTCAACGCGAACTCGCGCTTCCCGAGCACGTAGGGGATGGGCAGGTTGGTCTGCAGCGAGATCGGTCCGTGCGCACTGACGACGTCGACGCCGCACGTGCTCTCGCGCAGTTCGACCGGCGCTGCCGCATAACCCGGGCGCGGATCGAAATCGATGCTCAGTCGCGGCTCCCCGGAGATCGGTCGCAGCAAGCGCACGTGCTCGATCGGGACGCTGACGCCGAGCCCCTCGGGTACGCGCGGTGCGAAATCGAGGAGCTCCCAGGCCTCGTCGCCGTCGCGGAATTCCACGCGAGCGACGTTCGTGTTCACGAGGTACTCGAGCTTGCCCTCGATCTCGGCTCCGCGGCGCAGGACGCGGAATCGGCCGCCGCGCTCCTCGTCGAGGAGGCGGCCGAACACGCTCGGCGAGTCGAAGCGCGGCAGGCACAGCCAGTCGAGCGAGCCGCGTGGCGACACCAGCGCAAGGGCGCGGCCGTTGCCGACGGCTGCCTGGTCCAGGTTCGCGGCGTGAGGGATGGTCGGTTGCATCGGCTGCGCGGCTGTCGAGTCCGCCGATCTTGCCAGGAAATGGCCGCGAAACCACGCGCTGCAGGCTGATTCAGAGGCGCGGGCCGGGCGGCCAGTGCGCGTGCTCGAGCAGAGCACCGTGCTCGAGCACCGTCTCGGCGTCGAAACGCGGACGAACGCCGGCACCGAGTGATCCGCGGTCGCGTCCGTGCTCGAGGGACCGACGCACTGCTCGATACGCGAACCAGGCAACCATTGCGATGACGACGCAGGGCGCGGCGGTCGCCCACGGATTCCGCAGCATCGTCTGGCGGCGAGCGCCGAGCGCGACGGCGAGTGCGTCGAACGTGAACGACACCAAGGCGCCGCCGAACACGACGTCCCAGAGTCCCATTCCGCGCGACAGCAGGAGCACCTGCCCAGCGAACGTGCCTGCCCGAGCCTGCTCAGGAAGCACGATGAAGGATCCGGGCCGCTACTCCGCGAACTCGAACTCAGGACCGTTCGAGCGGACGCGCTGCATGGCGACTCGGTCGACGGTCCGAGGGCTGCCCAGGATCTTGGCAGCATGATCAGGCCGTCGGTGAGGAACGCGAGTCCGTTCCCGCCGTCCGTCGGAATGCAGGCAGGTCTGCACGTCGATGATAATGCGCGCAGCAGGAGTTCGGCCCGTGGCGCTCCTCGCCGTGCGTGCCATCCAGCGAACTCGGCGAGAGTGGCACGATGAGCTCGCGCCACTTGGTCGCCGGCGCCAGCACGACGTGAGACGTCAACATGTGCGCTCGCGGCCGCGGCGCGAGCGGGGCGAGGAAGTCGAGCTGCTCGAACGGAATCGCGGAGGTGCCGTCGCGCCCGCACCGACGAAGCGCGTTGATCACCTTGCCCTCGGGGTCGAGCGATAGCCGCTCGAGCTGCACGAGTGGGCGAGTGACCTACCGACACAGCCGCTCGAGCCCGTTACGATCGCCTGCCTCGGGCACGAAGGGCGTCCTGCGTGTCGACCAGGTCCTCTTCTAGGGACCGGTTTTCACGGATAGCGCGTCCGCTGCAGGAGCATCATGGCCGCAGGCGTTGGAACGACCGCGAGGACAGGCGGAGTCGCGGTAATGGTCGTATCCTCGCGGCATGAGGTCCCTCCACAGCGCCGTCTCCTCGTTCCTCGCCGCCTGCACTGCGCTGATCGCCACGGCCAGCGTCGCCCCGGCCAGCGTCGCCCCGGCCCAGGCGTCCGAAGTTCGCTCGTGCTGGCTCACGCAATACACCTTCGTCGGCAAGAGCGAGCCGCAGCTGCGCGCGATCGCGCAGAACATCCGCAACGGCGGCATGAACACGGTCTACGTGGCCATGTACTCCGGCCAGTCCACGCTGTGGCCGAGTCGCGCCTACAAGGCCGCGGGCGGCAACTGGGCCAGCAGCAGCATCGACTACGCACGCGATCTGTGCCGCATCTTCCACGACGAGGGCCTGCAGGTCGGCGCGTGGTTCGAGTACGGGCTCGCCGTGGGGCTCGGCTCGCATCCACTGGCCGTCGCGCACCCGGACTGGCTGGCGCGCGACATCGGCGGGGATCCGGTCACCAGTGAGAACGGCGGCTTCGTGTTCCTTTCGCCGGGCAGCCAGCCCGCGACGGACCTCTTGGTAGCGATGGTGACGGAGCTGGCCCAGGACTACGACTTCGACGACATCCAGCTCGATCGCATCCGCTGGGGCCGCAAGTCGACCGGGCGTGAGTACGGCTATGAAGCTCCGACCGCCGCGCTCTACTTCGCGCAGTACGGCGTCAATCCGCCGTCGAACGTGAACTCCGCACAGTGGGTCACGTTCCGCGAGGGGCTCGTGAACAGCCTGATGCAGCGCTCCTTCAACGCCGTGAAATCGGCCAACCCGACGATCGTCGTCTCGTCGGCGCCCACGGGCTCGTACGGGATCACGCAGCACATGCAGCGCTGGTCGAGCTGGCTCGCCGGCGGCTACATCGACCTCGTGATGCCGCAGATGTACCTGACGTCTCTCGCGTCGTTCCAGACGGAGTTCCAGACGTGCCGTACGCAGGCGGGCGCGTACCTGTCGAAGCTCGGTGTCGGCTATCGGGCCAGCGACGACACCGACTGGTCGCTCGTGCAGAACCAACTGAACTATGCGCGCGGCCAGGGTGTGCCGCACGGGGCGCTGTGGGTCTACCACCAGTACACCGCCCAGATCGCGATCCAGGACGAGATCGACAACTTGCCGGCCCCCGGCGGTCCCTGGAACGCGTCGGCAGTGAACCCGTTCGTGTCCTCGCGCAGCATCCAGATCGTCGGCGACGACGCGGACGGCGCGGCGACGTACGCCGAGACGTCGGCTGGTTGGCAGTCCTCGGCGCAGGCGGGCGCGATGCGCTTCGGTTCGCGCGTGGCGCCCGGGACCGCGCCCGTCTCCGTGGAATGGCGCCTCGCCGTGCCGCGCACGGGCACGTACGACGTCTATGTGTGGTACACGGCCGCGAGCAACCGCAACGACACCGCCCAGTACACGGTGCACAGCTACGACGAGACCTCCGTCGTCCCGATCGATCAGCGCGCGAACGGCAGCCGTTGGATCCGACTCGGGCGCTTCCTCTTCGGCCAGGGTCCCTCGGCCGTGCGCGTTGCGCTCACGAACACAGGTGCCGACGCGGCCGAGTGGACGTCGGCCGATGCGGTCAAGCTCGTCCACGCGCCCGAGGGCGAGAACGAGTGCGCCACCGCGCCCAACACCGCCGGACCGGGAATGCTCGTCGGCTGGTCGGGCACGACGAGCGTCTCCGCGAACAACCTGGTCCTCGTCGCCGAGGGCGGGCCGCCGAACTCGGTCGGACTCTTCTACTACGGAGCTGCCGCGACGCAGGTCCCCTTCGGGAACGGCTTCCGGTGCATCGGCGGGACCACTTGGCGCCTCGGCCCTCCGCAGTTCCTCGATGCGAACGGGAACACGCTGCGCTTCGTCAACTACACGAGCCCGCCGATGAGCGCGGGCGGCGGCGCGATCACGGCCGGTATCCAGCGCCGCTTCCAGTTGTGGTACCGCAACGCGGCCGCCGGGGGTGCGGGCTTCAACCTGTCGGACGCGATCGCGCTGACGTTCACGCCCTAGCCGGGTGATTCTGAAGTTCGCGGCCTAACTCAGGCTGAATGCGCCTTCCTGGCAAGGCGCAGCGACGACGCAGGTCCGTTGCACCCCCCGGAGGAGCTGCAGCGCAGTCCAGGGAGTCGCAGGTCGACACGCACGTCGATGCGATCGGCGCGGAGGTTCTCGGAGGAGCTGCAGCGCAGTCCAGGGAGTCGCAGGTCGACGCGCACGTCGATGCGGTCGGCGCGGAGGTTCTCGGAGGAGCTGCAGCGCAGTCCAGGGAGTCGCAGGTCGACGCGCACGTCGATGCGATCGGCGCGGAGGTTCTCGGAGGAGCTGCAGCGCAGTCCAGGGACTCGCAGGTCGACGCGCACGTCGATGTGATCGGCGCGGAGGTTCTCGGAGGAGCTGCAGCGCAGTCCAGGGAGTCGCAGGCGGCCTGAGTGATGCCGCGAACTTCGGGATCACCCGCTAGCGTTGAACAAGTCGGGTCACCCAACGCGCTGCGAAGCGGGCGACGGAACGACGGCGGAGGCGGCCTTCCTGGCCGCTCAGCACGGCGTCACGAGGCCGACGAAGTAGCGCGACGTCAGGTTGCGTTGGGTGACGACGGGCATCGATGCTCGTGACGTCGAGCGCGGCGACGCTCTCGTCCAAGGTACTGGTGAGAATGCGGCGAGGCGGACCCACAGGGGCCCGCCTCGCTCGACTGCTCGGCGCGAACCGGTCGTCCTCAGGTGGACCGGTTCGGCTCGGTGGAGTCACAGCGACCAGACGATCTCGCGTCCGTTCGAGAGGTTGAACGTCGACGCCGTGCAGAAGGCGGCTGCGTTCCGGTACCAGATCTGGTAGGTGCGCGTGCCGGGCACGCTCACGAGACCACGCACGGAGACCGACGGGTCACCCGCTGCGGGGTATTGCGACCCACCGCCGACGTTCGTCTTCGTGCCGAGGCGGGTGATCGTCCCGCCGGCGCAGCGCAGTCCGTCACCGAACACGGTACCGGCGCCGGCGCCTTGTTGGGACGTGCCCTGGAAGTACAGCGCCGAGCTGTTCGGCATGCCGCTCCCCGTCAGGACGACGCTGTCGCTGCCGATGCTCGCGACTCCCGTCGAGCCCAAGTTGGCACCGCTCGGGTTGACCGAGCTCGCACAGCCGTTCCCGGCCACACCGGAGTTGGCGCACGGACAGGCCGTGCCTGTCCCGTCACCCGAGCAGAAGGTCGTTCCGGCCTGGGTCGAGCCGACCGAGAACAGGAAGACGCTGCGGTTCAGGAAGTCGAGGATCGCCAGCGTGCTCGAGGCGGGGTCGTAGGAGAAGTCGTACCAGCCCGCGCTCGTCGGGGGCGTGAACGTGCCCGGCCACTGAACCGTCGTCGCGTTGCCGTTCGTGTTGAACGCCTGGACGACGGAGAAGAAGTTCTGGCCCGCGGTCGCCACGGTGCGATCGTTCGCCAAGAGGAACGTGCCGAAGTTCGTGTTCAGCACGGCCACGTTTTGGCCCGCGATCCCCGCAGCGGTCACCAAGCCGCTGATGGTCACGCCGGCAGCGCAAGCGTTCGTGCCCGAACGGACGGCCTTGACCAGGAAGTTGTCCATCCGCAGGTAGACGTCACCGGTCGCCTGATCGAACTCCATGCAGCGCCAAACGGTGGGCTGACCCGTGACGGCGATGATCATCCCGTTCGTGAGGTCGAAGTAGGATGCGCCGCTGTTCAGGTCGTTCAACGCCCGGCGCCCGGCGCCGAGCGTCGTCCAGCCGATGCCCGTCAGGCCGCCCGCGGCATTGAAGTCGGGGTCGAAGCCCGGTCCGCAGATCCCGCGCGTGTTCGCGGCCCACAGCGGCGCGAACGTCGTGCCGTTGTAGGCCGCGATGCCGTTCAGATCCGTGGCACCGCTGTCGAAGGCGGCGCCGACGATCGTGTTCTTGACGGTCAGTCCGCTGTAGCCGCGCTGGCCCGGCGTCGTGAGAACGGCGAACGCCGTGGAGACTGCCGGAGTCGTCGTGGCGTTGTCCACGCGGACGATTCCGGTCGTGCCCACGAGGCCTTGGTTGTTGAAGCCCGCGACCCAGAGCGTCGTGCCCTCGACCGCGATCGCCGAGGGGTTGATCCCCGCGGGCGAGCCTGTGAAGAACGTCGCGTTCAAGTCGACGGGCGGCGCGATCTCGGTCAGCGTGATCTGCGCCGATGCGCTGTTCGCCAAAGCGAGGAATGACAGAAGGGAGATGGCTCGTGTGTACATGGCTTTGAGTCGAGGACTTCGGGATGGTGGACCTGCAGGATCCACCGGGTCCGCCTCCGGCGATCGGGAAGCACTCCGGTCGCTGCGTCGGCACCTTCAGAGATCATGAACGAGCACCCGGGATCTGCGGGATTCCAAGTGCGGAATGCTTCGGAGGGCCCCGACTGCACGCCGGTATTCGGAGCACGGGCGCGGCGTGGCATTTTTCCGACCGATAGATCCGCTGGCTCGTCGCAGCTCACGCGCTCGCCCGGCACAAGCCCCCGAGCCCGGAGTCCAAGATCGGATCCTCAGCCGACGCTGCGGCCGTCCTGAGGTACGTTCCGCCCGCATGGGCATCGGCCTCCTCCTCCTCGCGATCTTCCTCGGCGCGGCCGTCGTGATGTTCACGCGCACGCTGCCGGCTGTGATCACGCTGCCGCTGATGGCGCTGGCCATCGCCGGTGGCGCGGCCTGGATCCACGGGGGCATCAGCTCGCAGGACGTTTTGCAGGGCGTCGTCGGCGACGGCGCGGTGCGTCTGCACGCGGCGATGGTCGTCGCGTTCTTCGGTGGCGCTCTCTCGTTCCTGATGCAGAAGTCGGGCGTGGCCGAGAGCGCGATCAAGCAAGGTGCGGAGCTGGTCGGCGCGGATCCTTTGCCGGTCGGCGTCTTCTCGCTGCTGCTCGTCGCGCTGCTCTTCACGAGCATCGGTGGACTGGGCGCCGTGATCATGGTCTCGATGATCGTGCTGCCGCTCCTCGCGACGGTCGGTCTGTCGCCCGCGGCGGGCGCGGCGATCATCCTGTTCGGGATGAGCTTGGGCGGCGTGCTCAACCCGTCCAACTGGATCCTGTACGTCGAGACGATGCAGGTCCCGGTCGGCACGGTGAAGAGCTATGCGCTCGTCGTGTTCGCCGCGGTGATGGTCGCGGGCTGCGCACTGATCGTCGTCGAGCTGTTCAAGAGTCGGCTCGTGCGCTGGGAACGGCGCTTCGTCGTCACCCTGCTGCTCTTCGCCATCGTCGTCGGCGCGATCTCGTTCGCGCTCGTGAGCTCGGCGCGGGGTCCCGGCGAGGAGGGCGCGGGCCCCGCGACCTGGCTCGTGTGGACGCGACGCATCGGGCTCGTGCTGTTCGCCGGAGTGCTCGCGGCCATCGCCCTCGACACCTTCCAGCGGATCCGCCGCTGGCGCCAGCAGGAGGTCAAGGTACGCGGCTGGGCCTACCTGATCCCGATCGTGCCGCTCGGCGCGATCCTCGTGTACGACGTGCCGATCCTCGCGGCGTTCGGGATCGGGCTCGTGTACGCCGTGTTCGCGACCCTGCGGCCCGGCTCGATGGCGCTGCTCGTGCGCTCGCTGATCGAGGGCGGTTCCAGCGTGATGCCCGCCGTGATCCTGATGATCGGGATCGGGATGCTCGTGTCGGCCGTGATGGGGCCCAGCGGGTGGAGCGCGGAACACGGCGGCGCCCAGTGGCCTGTCCTCGCCGCGATCGAGCCGATCCTCCAGCGGTTCACGCCCTCGACGCCGATCGCCTACGTGCTGGGCTTCGGTCTCGCCGCGCCGCTCGCGCTGTACCGCGGACCGCTGAACGTGTGGGGTCTGGGCTTCGGCGTCGCGACGATCCTGCTCTCGTCCGGCGTGCTGCCGCCGGCCGCGATCATGGCGATGCTGCTCAGCGTCGGGCAGATCCAGGGCATCTGCGACCCGACGAACACCGCGAACGTCTGGGTGGCGAACCACCAGGGCGTCGACGTGCACACGATCCTGTTGCGCACCCTGCCCTTCGTCTGGTTGGCCGTGTTCGCCGGACTGGTGGTGTCCGCCGCGTGGTTCCTCGGATGACGGGACGACGGCTGAAGATCGGCATCGACGTGGGCGGCACGTTCACGCACGCGGTCGCGATGGACGTCGATGCGATGGAGCTCGTGGGCAAGGCGGTCGTGCCGACGACGCACCGCGCGGAGGAGGGCGTCGCGCGCGGCGTGGTCGAGTCCATGCGCAAGCTGCTCGCCGAGGCGCGCATCCTGCCCGACGAGGTCGCCTTGATCGCCCACAGCACCACGCAGGCGACGAACGCCCTGCTCGAGGGGGACGTCGCGCGCGTCGGCGTGCTCGCGCTGGGCTCGGGAGCTCCGGGCCTGCGCGCGCGCCGGGAAGCGAACGTGGGCGAGGTCGATCTGGGCGGCGGCGCCAAGCTGGCGACCTCGTTTCGATTCCTGGACACGGAGAAAGGCCTGGACGAGACGCGCGTCCGCATCCTGGTCGGCGAGCTCGCCGCCGAAGGCTGCCTGGCGATCGTGGCCGCGGAACCGTTCAGCGTCGACGACCCGCAGCGCGAGGAGCGCGTCTGCGTCCTGGCGCGCGAAGCCGGACTCCCGGCGACGGCGACCAGCGCGCTCTCGCAGCTCTACGGCCTGCGCATGCGCACGCTGACGGCCGTCATCAACGCCAGCATGCTGCCGAAGATGGTCGAGACCGCCGAGCGCACGGCGCAGGCCGTCGCCGAGAGCGGCATCACGGCTCCGCTCATGGTCATGCGCTCCGACGGCGGGATCATGGACCTCGCGGCGATGCGCGAGCGTCCGATCCTGACGATGCTCTCGGGGCCGGCCGCGGGCGTCGCCGCGGCGCTGATGTACGAGCGCATCACGAACGGCGTGTTCGTCGAGGTCGGCGGCACCTCGAGCGACATCTGCCTGATCCAGGACGGTCGACCCCGGATCCGCCACGCGGAGATCGGCGGCCGACGACTCTTCGTCCGCACACTGGACGTGCGCACGGTGGGCGTAGCGGGCGGATCGATGCCGCGCGCGCGCGCCGACCGTCTGTTCGACGTCGGCCCGCGCAGCGCGCACATCGCCGGGCTGCGCTACGAGACGTTCGAGCGCGAGGACCTGGAGTTCGAAGTCGTCAACGTGCGCCCCAAACCGGGCGACGGCGACGACTACCTGGCGCTGCGATCCGGAGACGGACCCACCGCGACGCACGCCCTGACGCCGACGGGCGCGTCGAACCTCCTCGGACTGGCGACGGGCTACAGCCGCGGAGAGAGCCGTTCGGTGGAGCGCGCGTTCGCCGCGGCCGCTCGCCGGCTGGGTGGCTCGCCGCGCGACGTCGCCGATCGCGTGCTGTCCCTGGCCTCGCGCAAAGTGATCCCGGTCGTCAAGGCGTTGCTCGCCGAGAACAAGGTCAAGGCGCAGGCCTTCGTGATGGTCGGAGGCGGCGGCGGCGCGGAGGCGATCGTCCCTTACACCGCCAAGGCGCTCGGCATGGAGCACCGGATCGCGCGCCACGCGGAGGTCATCTCCGCCATCGGCGTCGCGCTCGGCATCCTGCAGGACAGCGTGGAGCGGACGCTGCTCAGCCCGAGCGAATCGGACCTGCTGGCGCTGCGCAAGGAGGCCTTCGACCGCGTGCTGCGCATGGGGGCCGACGCGGCCTCGATCGAGGTCCACGTGGAGGTCGACCGGAAGGAAAAGCGCGTCCGCGCGACGGCCCGCGGCAGTCCGCAGATGCGCACGCGCGATCTGGCGGGCGCGCTGCCGACCGACGCCGAGCTGGTCGCCATCGCGGCGAAAGTGCTGGGCGTCGAAGCGCGACACGTGGGGTGCCTGCAGACGGGCGGGTGGATGCGCGTCTACACGGCCGAAAAGACCGTGCGCGCGTTCTTCGGACTCGTCCCGCTGATCCGCACGCCGGTGTGCGCGCTCGACGCCGACGGAATCGTGCGCTGGTCGACCGACGATGCGTTCACGAGCCGCGTGCGCCCGGCCGAGTTGGAGGCCGGTCTCTCGGCGCAGCTCGAACGCTTCACGACCTGGGGAGATGCGGGGCTCGTCCTGCCCGAGGTCCACCTCGTGAAGCCCAGCCAGATCGTGGATTTGTCGGGCCTCGTCGAGGCCGTGCAGCTGGTCGCGCTGGCGCGCGCGGAAGCCGCCGCGCTGGGCGGCGATGAGCACGTCGTCCTGGTCGTCCGTCGGCGCGTCTGAGAGCACTGAAGACATCGGGGGCTTCGGGAAGTCGTGTGGGCCGTCAGCAGCGGCGCGAGGTAGGGGTACTCGCCACCGAAGTTCGGCCCCGTCGCTTGCACCGTCTCCGATCTCCGAAGTCCGTCCGACGTAGTGGGCGGCACGGCGAACCGAGGCTCGAGTCGAGAACCGGGCCGGACGGAGGAGGGACCGGCATCGGGCCGCCTACGCCCTCGAGCGCTCGAAGCGGCGGCGAAGTCCGGGTGAGCGGCTCGAAGCTCACGTGGACGGCTCGAGCTCTCCGTGAGCCTGGATCCGGGTGTTCCGCACACCCTTCCGGCCCGCGTCCGGCTGCGAGGCTAGACGTGGAGCGGATGTGCGCGGAATCATCGGCGGGACTGGACTGTGCGTGCGCACCGGATCGAGCGACCTCGGTTGCGGCGTCCTCGGTCGCTTGCTGGAGACGAACTGGGGTCGACATGTTTCCATCGGTCCGACGGTCCGACGGCTGGGGTGCGAGTGCTGAGTGCTGAGTGCTGAGTGCGAGCGTCGAGTGCCGAGCGCCGAGGGCGAGTGCGAGCGCGAGTGCCGAGTGCCGAGTGCCGAGTGCGAGTGCCGAGTGCCGAGTGCGAGTGCGAGTGCGAGTGCGAGTGCGAGTGCGAGTGCCGAGTGCGAGTGCCGAGTGCGAGTGCCGAGTGCCGAGTGCCGAGTGCGAGTGCGAGCGCGAGTGCGAGCGCGAGTGCCGAGTGCCGAGTGCCGAG
>Ga0163147_10003002_pt1 | contig 23119 bp, 19 predicted proteins | sample OliLakLV19MP6G1_FD_148597 | JGI IMG/M metagenome (GOLD analysis project Ga0163147, IMG submission 148597) | Freshwater microbial mat bacterial communities from Lake Vanda, McMurdo Dry Valleys, Antarctica- Oligotrophic Lake LV.19.MP6.G1 | ecosystem: Environmental > Aquatic > Freshwater > Lake >...
GCTTGTAGGTGTTCTTCGGCGGCGTCGCGTTCAGGGAAGGGCGTCACCGCATCCATATACGCTTTGATGTCGCCGCGCCGCCGCTGCACGAAGTAGCGTGCCAACTCCCGGCGCAGCGGTTCGTTCTCCACGCCTGACAAATCTTCGGGTAAATCAGCGAAATCAGGATTGAGCATCGCCAGCAGTGACCGGAAGGCTTCCTCTTTTCCGCTGTGGGGCGTCGCCGTGACCAGCACCAGATGGCGTTTGGGATCTTCTGCCAGTGCCGCCACCAGTTCATAGCGTTGATGTTTGCCACCGCGTTTCTCGGTCGTGTGCGCCACCGTATGCGCTTCGTCGATGATCATGAAGTCGGGAGCAGTTCGCAGGAATTCATCACGCCGCCGCTCTGACTTGATGAAGTCGGTCGAAACAACGACAAAGGGATAGCGTTCGAACAGGGACTCGCCCATACGCAAATGCCGCTCAAGGCGCGTCGCCGTGCTGGACAAAACGAGTTCCGCGTCAATGTAGAATTTGTCGCGCAGTTCCGCCTGCCACTGCTCTGCGAGCTGCGGGGGACATAAGACCGCCAGTCGGTCGATCTCGCCTCGGTCGAGTAGTTCGCGGGCGATGAGCAGCGCTTCAATTGTTTTGCCGATGCCCACATCATCGGCAATCAGAAGGCGTACGGTCTCCTGTTTGAGGGCAATGAGAAGCGGTACAAGCTGATAGGGACGTGGCTCGACGTTGATGCGCGCAAAGGATCGAAAGGGTCCAGCACTTGACCTGAATCCAAGACGCACAGCCGCCCGCAGCAGCCGCGCCGAGCGATGATCACCAATTTCTGCGGGATCTGGCAGGGAGAAACTCGCCGATTCAACCGTTTCCAAGCGTGTGTAGATGCCGGTGACTTCTTCGTCTGTGCCACCTAATGGACGCACCACAATTACATCGTCTGTGGTGTCTGGCAGCACCACCCATTCGCGCCCACGCACTCGCACCAGCGACCCGACTGTGAAACTCATAGTGCGCCTCCAAAGATATGCGTGTGCTGTTTCAAAATGGCACTCCAATCATCACGGTAGCCGAAACGAATCACCTGATAGCCGTAATCTGCCATGCACTCAGTCTGACTCGCGTCCCGCTGCTGGCGCCGGGGGAAATCATGATGCGAACCATCAATGTAAACGGCTACGTAGACGCCACTTCCGGTATACATGAAATCCGGGCGCGTTTTGCAATCCTCGATATAGACCTGTCCTTGATTGGGCAGACTCAGTCCTTGCTCGTGGAGATAAAAGAGCCACTCGCGCTCCAAGTCGGACTCGCACTGACGCAGTAGGAACTCCAGATGAGTCTCGCGCGGCGCACTATTCGGGCTGGATATAATGTCGGCATTTGCCAGCATCCCCAGAAGGGTAAGGATCGCTTGACGATCAAGAATCGGGTGTTCGCGCTGATTGCTATAGCTGAGCAGGCAGTCGTAGCAGGCAGCTTCGCAATCTTCACGCGCCCGCACCGCCCGCCGTAAATCTTCGCCCGTATCGGGGTCGAAATGACAAATCCGCAGCGCTTCTCGTGCGATTTGTTGTAATGCCGCCGGATCATCGACTAACTGACGAAGTACACCCGCTCCACCCTCTGCCGCCTCATAGAACAGCAGCATCCGACGATTGTCGCCATCGGGCAGCGGTTCCGCCGCCAGTTCATTCTCTTCGAGTTGATATACGGCTTCAATCGCCCGTTTTAATGCGGCTTGCAGGGAAGCCATCTGTGGCCCTTCCAGCCCGATCAACGGCTCAAAGAGCAAACAGTTGCGATTATCCTCCACATAAGGAATCACCCGACGCGTGCGTTCGGACATCGGATCGTCCGGGTCATCTTCGCTTTGTTCGTTGCGTCCCCAGTAGCCGCGCTCGATATCAAGGACGAAACCAAACTGCTGTTTCTGTTTACGGCGCGCCCAACCGAGGTTGATGCGCCACAGGGTTGCCGTCTGAGCATAAGTCAGGGCAATCAAATCTTGTCCAGCATGGCGCACCACCGCCGTATGCACATCGAGCTGACCATCACGCTCATTGAAGCGAACCCCGGTGCGAATATCATAGCCGAGACGTAAGCGATCTTCTTCGTCGGCGTTGATCCGATCGCGCCGTCGGGTGACAACGTTCTGTAATTTGAGCAGTGAATGTAAAGGAAGGTCGAGTGGCATCCCGCAGCGCTGACAGAGATCATAATCCCGCCCGCCTTTGACGGGATGAATGTAGCCACAGTGACTACATTGTTTGATCTGCGTGGTCAACGGACCATCTTCATCGTCAGTTACCGGCATGATCACCTGATTGATCAGATAGCGTGAGCCTTCGTGATACAGGATGGCACGCGGTCCGAATTCCGAAATCGCCAGGAAGCGTGGGCGCGACAGGAACTCATCACGCTGCTGTACACGGCGCGCCGGGATGAACGCCGAGATCGGCAAACGCGGGAAGCTGTAGCCCGGCAAAAAGCCCTCGGTGGCGAAGTAACGGTAGCTGTAGAAATCGGACTGGGCAAGGCTGCCCACGTCGGTCAGAAGATCGATCTGCGATAGCGCTTCGCGGCGCAGTCGTTCCGCCTGCCGTTTGTCTCCACTACTGCGCGTGGGGTCACGGCGGATATCTTCTTGGACTTTGGCTTGCTTAAGTGCTGACCAGTACAGTCCACGCCAGCGTTCGCAGGTCTGGTTAAAGGCATGGACGATATTGGCCATAGTGACTTCCAACAGTCCGGGCGCGTCCTGCACGTCCGAAATGGTCTTTAGTACCTGTTCTGCCCGCTGGCGAGCGGCGCTGCGTGCCGTCATCGATTCAGCTTGCTGGCGGATTTCGGGCAGGAGTTCGAGAGGTGGCGGATCGCCATTCATCGCTAAGATTTCCTTGAGCGTATCCTTCAGATCGATCCCCGTTTCTGCCAACCAGATCGCGTGGATATGAGCGCGCAGCAAATCCTCATTTGACAAATCGAGGCGCGGTGGCGCAACGGCACCCGCTACCATCCGTTCCGGGCGTTTGAAGAAATACTGGTCGTGCGGGCTGCCTCGTGAGCAGTAGGTAAAGACCAGCGCAGGTTGACCACTGCGCCCGGCCCGCCCGCTGCGTTGGGCATAGTTCGCCGGGGTTGGCGGCACATTGCGCAGATTGACGACATTCAACTCAGCGATGTCCACGCCGAGTTCCATGGTCGGCGAACAGTAGAGGATCGGTAAATCTCCGGTGCGGAACTGCTGCTCACGCTTTTCGCGTTCGGCGTAAGGCACTTGTGCGGTATGTTCGTGCGCGACCAGTCCAATCAGCAAGCCAGCGACGCTGCGATAAAACTCGACGAAGAATTCATTCGGTTGTCCCCCCGCTTGCGCTTCCTGTGGCACCCGGATCGGGTCATGGAAAGCGCGCGTGCCCTCGCCCGCGTACCAGCGCATGGCAGATGCTACGAGCTGATACCCCGGGACATCGCCTTCATGCTGCGGTTCGCGGATGACTTCGACCAATCCGGCGACCCGTAACCCTTCCAGCAGGTCTCGGATGATGTGTTCCGTTTCACCCAGACCGATGCGCCCGTCTCTGGTTGCATTGTATTCGGGGAGCGTCGTGGGGCGGCGCAAATAGATGCCAAAACCGCCTCGACCCGAAACATAGGTGTAATTGCCGCGTCCATCGTCACCCGCTGACGAGCGCGGGATCAGAATCGAGGCGTACTCCAGCTTCTCGTCTTCGTCAATTGCCCACGGATCGACCAGTCGTTGACTGCTGAGCTGTTGCAGTCGCTCCTGATAGCTGCTGTCGAGGTAATCGACTTTGATTGCCAGTTCGCGGCGCATGAAATCGAGGAGTGTTTTGGCAATCTTCATACGAGTCACGGGCGACGCAGTGACGAGCGCGGGATGGGTATCTTGCCAAACATCTTCAGCGTCACACACCGCATCGAGATCGGCATAGCCGATTTCCAGCAGCCCACACTGTTCAAGATTTGGCAGCGCAATGCGCCAGCCGCGGCGCAAGTCACGATAGATACGATAACCGAGGACTTGCCGTAAGGCACGCTGCGTCTCTTGCAAGGCTTGAAAGCGCACATTTGGATCGCTGGCATACAATGCAATCGGCAGGTTGAGCGCCTCGAAGACTTTCTCTGCGATCAGCTCATGGGAAAGACCTGTATCACCAGAGTCGGCAACCGCGTGATAGATCGCGCCACGCAAGAGACTCACTTCGATGAAGTCATTGAAATGACCGGCTTGCAGCGAGGCGTCCTGCCGGTTGTCCGTGAAACTGAGGAGTTTCTGGGCTTGCTGCGCGAGGTCGCTCATTTTCAGCGAGCGAATGGTGGAGAGACTCAACAGGGTGGTCGCACTGCTGCGCCCCTCAGAACTCAGAGTCGCCAATTTGCCGAAATCGTTCTGGCGCGGGCCATACGATACCCCGCAGTTGAGGCAGAAAAGAAAGGGGGTCGGGATGTAGACACAGGTCTGTCCATCTACCCCTTCTTCACCGGAAGCGCGTAGGCGGAGATGACGCGGCAATTTATCGCGCCGATGCCCACGAATCCGCCGGGAACCGCTGCGTTCTTCCAGCCAATCATCGGGCAGATAGTCCCCGTCGATAACGTCTTCGATATTTTCGGGCCATGGTTTGTGCGACCCGAGATACAGATAGCCTGCTTCACCGTCGTCATCGGGCAGTCGGTCGCTAAACTCGCGTGGCAGCACTTGACGCGGCGCATCCTGTGTCGTTTTCAGCCGCACCGTGTAGTATTCTTGTCCGCATTCACGACAAAAGCACAGCGGAAACAAGACACGCTCACGTTCACCGGGGACGAAATGTTGCCCGGTCAAAGTGATATGACGAATCGACTCTGATTCAACGGTGGCATAAACGGTGTCGCCCGGACTGATGAATTGATGCACGCGGAAAGCGAACGGAGCAAAGCCGGTGTCCGGGTTTGGTTCACAGTGGTAGCCAGCAAGCAACCAGCGTTGAATGACGTTGGCACAGGTAGGCTCATCAATGCCCGTGAGGTCAGCCAGTTCACGCGCTGCGCCGCCCTCGCCTTCGATGCTGCGTGGCTGCTGGCGAACCAACCGTCCATCGAGTTCCCGCAGCCCAAACGTCGCTTCGATCCAGATCGAGAGCGGATGGGCAATAAAGGTTGAATACGTCGCTGGCGCGACCAGTTCGATTCCCGCTTCAACGGCTGCGCGGAGATCACGCCGAAATGCTTCTACATCTCGATAGGGTAGGGTCGCTCGGTGCAGGGTTTCACCAATCACATGGCGGGGATCAACCGTGACACCAAAGATTTGCGTTCCAACCGTTGCTACTTGCGCGCGCTGCTCGGCATATGACCCCTCACTCGCTAGGGTCGCCGATGTCCCGACAAATTGCACCGGCTGTGTCGGTGTTTCTAGGCGGTTGCGTACCCGGCGCATGAGGAGTGCGACATCTGCCCCTTGTCGTCCCCGATAGGTATGGAGTTCATCCAGAACCAGAAAGCGCAGCCCTTTCGCCTGCTCAATCAGTTGACGTTCGCGTGGGCGCGTCATGATAAGTTCGAGCATGACATAATTCGTCAGCAAAATATCGGGCGGATGGGCGATAATCTGCTGGCGTTCTAGCTCACTTTCCTGCCCCGTATAACGAGCGAAAGTGACAGGCTGCTTCCCGTCAGGATAGCCGTCAACCAAGAACTTTCGCAGTTCACCGGCTTGGCTGTTCGCCAGCGCATTCATCGGGTAGACGATAATCGCTTGTATACCGCGCCCGCTGCCCCGGCGCAGGACATGATCGACAATCGGGACGATATAAGCAAGACTCTTGCCCGAACCGGTTCCGGTCGTCAGGATATAGGTGTGTCCTTGTCGCGCAGTTTCGATTGCTTCCCGCTGGTGACGGTGAAAGCGCAATCGCTGTCCGTCATGCTGCTTATTCTTTACAAAAATTCGGGCGCATTCAGGATGAAGCCGATCTTGATCGACTAACTCTCCGATCGTGCCGCCGCTCTCAAAGGTTGGGTTGAGCTGGATGAGTGGATCAGGCCAGAAGACCCCAGCTTCAAGACTATCATGCACAACGTGATAGATCTGCTCATCACGGATTCGAATGAAACTGCTGGCATAATTCGAATAATCTTGCGTCAGCCGATTGCGCAAACTGAAAACATCCATTACGGCATCCTTGAGAGAAAATGTCTATTCACAGCGATTCTGGCTCAATAGAACTCCCAAACACATTCGGCTAGTGCAGATTTCCTTAACCTATTTGAGTATGAAAGCACATTGTATTATTTTAACAGCACTTGTTGTCCGCTGAAACGAGAATCCTATACTGATGTTGACCTCTTCGCCATTTTTTGCCAACCATGCCGCTGCTGCGTTGATCCAAGCAACGCTGCAACCTGCTCAGTCGATCAGGATCGCCACCGCCTATTTCGAGTCATCGGGTTATCAAGTGCTGCAAGATGTGCTTGTTGGGAAAGAAGTTGCCTTACTCATCGGGCGCGAGGAGGGAGGACGGGATCGCCTCGAAACCGTTTTGGATGAATTTGTCGAACGTTTTCTCGCTCGCCCCCTGGATCGGCGCACTCATGCCATGCGCCAGATGCTCGATGCGTTGGAGAATAACAGGCTGTTGATTGCGGTCGGCAATGCTGCCGATTCGGGTTTGGGGGCGCTGCTGGATGCGCGTTACCTGTATCAACACGCCAAACTCTACATTGCCGATGAAACTGCTGCCGTGGTCACATCAGCGAACTGCTCCCATCACGGGTTGGTCAAGAGCATTGAGGCAGGTATTCGTATCACTGATCCTGAGGATGTGCGCTACTTCGTTGAGCGCTTCGACGCTTATTTCGCCCGTGCTGAATCGATCACCGATGCCCTGATTGAACGCCTGCGCCAACTCTTAAGCGCGTATCCGCCTTACACGGTGTACGCCCGCGCTTTGCTCGAATTATACGAATTACCAGACGAAGCTGTTCCCGCGCAGCTTCCGCCCTTGTCTGCCTATCAGCGTCCGGTCGTCTCGCGTACTTTGGAGGCACTCAATAACTATCAAGGGGCAATGATGGTCGCCTCTACGGGATTGGGGAAAACGGTCATGGCAGCACATATCGCCGCCTATCTTCGTATGCAAGGGGACATTGACCGCGTTCTCGTGATCTGTCCGGCGGGGTTGAAAGAAAATTGGCGACGCCATATGGGCATGGCGCGTGTGTCCAGTGTCGAGTTTTCGTATTCGACCTTTTCACTGAAGGACGCACAGAAGTTCTTCAGTCTACGTCAGCTTGAATATGAATTGCGGGCAACCGATAGCAAAACGCTCGTGTTGATCGATGAAAGTCACCATCTCCGTAACCCTGAAATTGCCGCGAACCGTCAGAAAGAACGGTATGAGCGCGTGTTCAATGCAATCCACAAGCGGGGTGCTTATGCCTTGTTATTGACCGCAACGCCGTTTAGCCGCGGAGTCAAAGATGTGAATGCCCAACTGCATCTACTTCCACAAACAGAACATGCGTCAAAACACACGCTGATGGTTCACAAGGCGCATTGGTCGATACAAACTGCTGCCGAACTGCCGGAGTTACCTCCTTGCCCAACGCTCACCACACCAACGGTCGTACACCAGTTCAGCGAAACCGATGATGAAGGACATCGTTACGTCATATTTGCAAAGGGCGGGAAGCGTTACTTTCCGCATCATATTCATCTCAAAACGATTCTGTTTGAGAATGACCTCGATTCACTGCTGATTGATCTTCTAGATGGTCAGCTACTGAATATCACTGACGAAAGCGTTATGCAAACGGCGCAACTCCCCTTCAGCGGTGTTGAGTGGCAACCGTTGCCTTCAGGGCGCGGCGCAGGCCTTCGCAAAGCCGAGGTTATGAAACAGTTCTGTTCGTCGCCCGCACAAATCAAAGACTTGCTCACTAAGCTCGCCAAACCAGATGGCTTCAAGAAAACACGCTTCGCCAATCAACTGGAGCTCACGAAATTCGTACGCCGCAATTTAAGTCGAGTTGAGCGTTCAGCTGACAATAATGCAAAGTTCCATCATCTGCTGCGAATTGTTGAATCCACCGAGCATAAAGTGGTGGTGTTTTGCTATTATCGCCAGACAGCACGAACTGTCGCAGAACAGTTGAAAGCTAAGGGAATCAAGGCAGAAACGACCGAAGGACACAAAGGTGAGCAGATCGACACGCTGCTTCGTCGTTTTGCTCCCATTGCAAACGAAGTCGTCGATGCGGAAACAGTCCACGACAGTATACAAGTACTTGTCGTTACTTCGACACTTGCCGAAGGGTATAATCTCCAGGATGCCGCCGTTCTTGTCAACTACGATTTACCGTGGACAGTGCTGATGCTAGCGCAGCGGATGGGACGTGTTTTGCGCCCTTGGCATCACCCCCGTGAGATCACGATTTATAATTTTGTCCCAGAAGCGATGCTGAATCAGAAGATTCAAATAGCCATGCGTTGGCATGAACGGTTGCAGGAACGAAACGCACAACATCGCGCACTTGCTGACATCCCGGTTATGCATTCGGGTAATCCTGATGAAGATGATGGTTACGAGATGGCAGCATTAGCTCAACATCTGCAACTGGAACATGACGAGTCTCTCAATTTGGATGAAATCTTGACCTTCATCGAAAAAACCGAGTCGTTTGGAACGAGTACATTCTTCACTGATCTTCTGCAAATCAAACCTGCGGACCGCGAGTACATCATGGGGCTACCGCCAGGTTTCAGAAGCGCACAGCGGGTTGCCAACGGAACGTGTCTGTTTCTCTTAGTACGCTATCGCCGTCGCTTATACGCGCTGTTATTTGACAAATCGAGCGTCATTGTTTTAGATGCCGAACAGCGCGATCAAATTATGGCAAAGATTCGTTGCTCTCTAAACACTCCCATTGCCTCTCAAATGCCTGATGATAACCTATTCGATCAGTGGATTGATACTGCACGAACAACCTGGTGTCAGCAGCATGATTATCTGGAAGATGAAGTGCAAATCATTTGCAGCATGGCGCTCATTGGCGGGTAGTCTAATCTTGTGTGCTTCCACCGTTGGCGCTGCCTCGCAGCAGCGCCGCATCGCGGACGCGATGCCGACCAACCCCGCCGCAATGCACCCGTCGTAGACGAGGCATTGTGGACTGCCGACGGTGTGTTCAGCGTAGCTGAATCATCGGCGGAGTTGGGCGCAAGCTAAAAGCTTGCCACCTCACGCGCCGGTGGGGGCTATGTGTCGCGCCTACGCGCGTCACCCCGCCGTCCCCTTCGGGTTCTGGCGGGTGTGTGAGCGCGACACGTCGCACTCACCGGATGCACCCCTTCGGCGTGCATCCGAAAAACCGAGATACGAAACGCATTCAAGATATTCATTGCATTGCAGACAGTCTGTGAAGCCCTCCTGAAATTTTGCGGCGCTGCCCCGTAAGTTTACTAACCCCAAACTGAAATTTTCCAGAGCTTCGCTGCATTCACTTTGCGACAATCACAAGGGAGCAAAATGCAGAGGGCAGCTAATGGCGGCGAAAACAGTTAAACGCAGTATCAGTATGACCCCCGAAATGCACGATTTACTGGCGCAGATGGTCGCCAAGCGCGACCGCGATGTGACCGAGGCAAGCCTGATTCGTGAAGCGATCCGGCAGTTTCTTGACGAACAGTCCGATCTCGTCGGCAGCCGTCGCCACTTTCAAAAGTCGCTGCAACTGCGAATTGACCGGCTCGAAAGCACGCTCACCTTCCAGATGAATGTCCTCGTCTATCTGCTCGCTGCCATCCTTGCGGACGAGTCTGCCATCGATGAGGCAATTATCGCCGCGAAGCGCGACGGTGCGGCACTGCTGGCACAAATCGACGCCATCCGCGACTTGAAAGATGAGCGATGAGCAAAGCGATCATCGTCGTGGATTTCGCCTACAAGGGGTTGAAACGCAGTGGGCGTGGTACCGGGCGGCAAGGCTTGAAAACCACCCTCAAATATCTTCAGTATCGGGATAAACGCAACAATCATCTCGCGCAAGCACCGGATTATGAACGCTGGCAGGATCACGGCATGGGACTTTCGCACGGCGAAATCTACCGGAACTGTGATGCCCTGCAAAGCAAGCATGTCCTCGCCTGGACATGGGTGATCTCGCCCGCGCCCGACCTGATGGCACTCGTGCCAGAAGCGCAGCGCCGGGAACTACTCTACAACCTGACCGAGCGTGTCGTTGAGGACTACTACACCGAGCGCGGCTTCGATGTACCCGAATACAGTTATCTCATGCACACGGCAAAAACGAAGGGCACAGATAAAGAGCCGCCACAGGAGCATCTCCATACGCACATTGTTCTGCCCGGCACTGCTCCCTCGACTGCCGACCGACTGCCTGTCTACAACAACGCGACCAAGGGTCACGACCGCCTGTTCCGTGAGATTGCCGCAGAGCATTTTGCCGACCTGCTCGACGAACGTGGGATTGATTGGCGACCGCTGCGCGAAGAACCAGAAGTTCAGCGTGACAGCGATGAGATCGACTTGGACGATTTCTTCTCCCGTTAGGAGGTACATTATGAATCGGTTTCAACCCCACACCTTGATCGGATTATTTGCGTTGCTGACCTTCATTCTTGCAGGTGCAGCTATCGGACGACTGTTGGGTTTGTCGGCGAGTGAAGGAATCTACCTGACGACCCTCACGTTGGCAGTCGTTGGGTGGTTCATGGGGAGACGGATACGCCGCCGAGAGGACTGCCGATGATCTACTGGCTGTTCACCGATGGACGTGAAATGCTTGCCGGGCTGCTCATGCCACTGCTGTGTGTAGCTCCCGTGCTTCTGCCGATAACAGCAGCGGTTATGGGTGCGGGTATCCGGCGCACCAGTGATGAACAGGCAAAACCGTCGCTCATTCAACAGATGCTGCTCATCGCCGCCTATGCTGTGGTTCTGCTTACGGTTGCCTCCCTGTATCTGACTGCGCTTGGTAGTCAAGCGGTGCAGCGCGGACGCTCAAATCCCTCTGGCATCATCGAACTGCTGGTCGGAGCGCCGCGTGGAATCAACATCATGCGCTTGTTCTTGTTCGGGATGCTGCTGACATTTCTTCTAATGGCGACGGTGATTGCCCTACACAGTCTGCTGCGCGATGGCGGGTGGTTGCGCGAACGCATTGATCGTCTGCGTTCACCCTCCGTCAAACGAGGGGCGTTGGGATCGTCGCACTTCTGCACCCTGCGCGAGTATCGACGTTTTCGCCGTCCCGATGAGGATGGTCTGGCGCTGCTCGGTGCATTCTGGGGCGAGAGCAAGCGGCGGCTCGATGTGGGGACAGGGCGATTTTGTTTGGATGGTGAGGATGTGGCACGCGGCATTTTGACGCTAGGCGGTCCGGGTTCGGGCAAGACGCAGGGCATTATCCTACCCGCGATTGCCGACCGGATGCTTTCTGGACATTCGCTTGTGGTCGCTGACCCGCAAGGGGAGATCACTGCACATATCCTCAAGTACGCCGCCGTCACCCGTCATCTGGTCGTCGTACATGACCCGACCAGCGCCGCCGGACCACGCTACAACCTCGCCGATGGGATCAACAATGTGTCGGACGCACGGGCAATTGCTGATGTGCTGGTGCCATCGGCAGCGGGTGATAACCGTTTCTGGACGGACAGCGCCGCTGCCCTGCTCGCCGCCTGCCTGATCCGCTTCGACAACTTGGGCGACATTTACAACGCCATGAATGATTTGAAGGGACTAGCGAACGCGCTGAAATCCAAGAAAGACGATGCGGCACTGCTGGCGAACAGTTTCATCGCCTCGGTCGGTTCGGACGGCAAGGTTGCCTCGAATGTGATTGCGACGCTGGCAACAGCGCTCACCGGTTGGGCTTCGACCGATGTGCGTGCGAATACTGCTGCGTCCGATTTTGATGCGGAACTGGTCGTCGCACAGCCGACGGTCGTGGTCTTAACATGTCCGGGACGGATGCGTGCCGTGTATGCGTCTTATCTGGGCGCGACACTGCGCAAACTGATGCTCGACCTCGACACCATTGGTGAGCGCAACAAAGGACCGCTACCTGTTCCGGTCGGCGTCATCCTCGATGAGTTCCCGACGTTGGGCAAGCTCGACAGCCTCGTGGCAGATGTCAACTTGGTTCGTAAGCGCCGCATCTCGATTCTGATCGGCGCACAGACGAAGGGGCAGTTCGAAATGATCTATGGGCGCGAAGGCACACAAGCGCTGTTCACGGGGTTAGCGACACAGGTCATCTACGGCGGCTGCGACGCGGATACCGCAGAGTTCTACAGCAAGGCGAGCGGCACCGCAACGACCGACGCGAACACCGACGATCCGAACAGCCATTTGCGCCAGCGCCCCTTGCTCACCGTCGATGAAGTGATCACGCCCCAGGTCGGCAACTGCACCATTTTCGCCCGTTATGTGGAGACGGGGTTCGCAACACAGGTGATCTTGAACGCACGATTGACGCGCTTCTACGAGCGCGCCGACTGGAAGCGCCGATTAGATTCATCTAGGGGCAGCGAACCATTGTTGTTGGAGCGTGGCATCGAAGTGGGTGAATTGGCAGAGGATACACCAGCCGAGCCACCGACTGCCGAAGCCATCTCAGGTGGTGCATCCAGCATCGAAATCGCAGCACGGGCAAAGTTGGACGAAATCAAAGACAAGACTGAAAAGCGATCAGGCGGGAAGGTGAAAATGGTGACCGTCGAAGAGCTGCGCGCCCGACGTAAGCAGACGAAGCTGGAGCTAAACCCATGACGATGACAAAAAATGCAACGGTGCAGGAGATCGGACGGCGAACGCGGCTAAAGAACCGCGATGTGCAGTTGATGCTGGAGACGCTGATTGAGGTGTGGGCGGAAGAACTGGTCGCAGGCGGGCGCGTTGAGGTTGAACACTTCATGGTGCTGGATGTCCAGACGATTGAGCGCGCCGCCAATCGGCTGATCCCAAAGCGTAGATTTCGCCAGATCAAAGTGCGTGCGAGCAAGACCTTGCGCCAGCGAGTGAATCAACCGCAGAATGATTAGGGAACCGATGTCATCAGCTGATTTACGTCCCATATGGCAGTTGCTCTCGCGCCGGTAGTGGTAAGAAACCGGCTGTCTTCGCTAAATTCAAGACGTTCGCCAAAGAAATTTAGTCGCGCGATGATGTGCCCATCTTCAGCAGCATAAAGCGTTGTCAAGCGAGACATATCGGTGATGGCATAGTAAGTACGATTCGGGCTGAGCGCGAAGACGATGTCTTGAGACGAAGGCTCTGCCACACAAGGCAATGCCGATGGAAGCGTGAATTCCAACACGCCTGTCGCCACGTTCACAACTTGATTTTGCTGACCGGTCTGTGAATTACACTCCAATCGATACGGATAGCCATCGAGCAGCAGGCTTCCGCCAAATACGGCAGTCGGCGAAATGGCGGTATAGGTGATCGAAAGCGGTGCTGGCAGAACTGAGGTTGCACTGCCCGGTAGTAAGGCTTCGATATTGACTATGCTGGGTAACCAGCCTACGCAGGCACTGAAGCCGCCGCAATTCGATATTTCGCGCGCATATCCAGTATTCCGATTGTAAATCGTCACGGCACCGACCACATTCGCGCAACCAGCGCGGCAAAACTCGTGACCAATAAACACCCATTCAAGAAACGGATGAGGATAAACACCCACTACACCCCCATCGTAGTCGATTGCAGGAGGTGCCAAGTATATATATGCCTGTGCATCCTGATCAATCCGCGAGAAGAAGTAGCCGGGCGGTGGCGGTGGGTTAAAAATGTCGTACGGTTCAGAGAAGTCATCAAGGGTAGTTGAGGTCAGTGCTAAAGGTGTCACTGCAACTGAACCATCCCGCCTTATGGTGACTTCAAGGGGACGAATGGGGTATTCGTCTGTGTGATCGATCAATTGGTCCACCCATTCCAGAAGACGGACACCATCCCCGGTATCATGCCATACAATATGAGGATAGGTTGGCACAGCAGCGGCATCAGACTCAGTATTGATGCTGAAATCCGCAATCATCCGTCCAGCGTCTGCATCAATGAGACGATACGTATTTATAGGGGCTGTGCTGCCCAGTTGACCAAAGACTAACAGGATGTTCTGCGAAGGTGACCACTCCATTGAATTGATGCGCGTGAAATCTGCTAGTTGTCTGGATAATGTGCGCTGACCGTCAATATGTACTGCGTAGGCACTGTCGGGGGTGGACCAACTCCAGAAGCCGGAGGTAGCTTTATGCCACGCAAACCATGTCCCATCGTGTGACCATCCTGGACCTTCAGCTCTGTCGAGGAGTTCGCCAACCAAGCCAACGCCCAGCACGCGACTATCCGACCCATCAGCACGCTCGATGACGAGTCCGTTGAGTGCGTCCGAATAGTAGTAAATGTAGGGCGCTTCACTTCCTAATGGCACATCTTGTGCAAGCACGGGGTGCAAAAGCAGAAGTATGGAGACAATAACACCGATAAATAACTTCACGGGGCACACCTCATCGTTCAATACCTTGATTATACAAACAAAAAGAAACCCGACACTGCGTCGGGCTTCCTTCTTCATAAGTCGATATCGGTCTGCGGGTTCTCTAAACTTTCCTCTGCCTCCCGTTCCGCATTCGGATCATGCAGCCGCCACTCGCTCTCGTCTCGCACCACCGTCCGCTTGCCGCTCATATAATCGACGATGCTGCGATAGTCCATGTCCTCCCACTCGCCGGACAGCCCTTCGAGCTTCGCCACCTCCGGCGCGAGTTCCGGTCCGTCGAGCAGCCCCGGCACGAGATAGCCGCGAAACTCCGCATCGAATTTCGCCGCATCTTTCTCATCTGCGAAATGTGCCATCTCCAGCGTGCGCGCTTCCGTCGGGTAAACGGTATCGTCCATCCCGTTTTCGTCGATGTAGTCATCAAAGTCAGGTGGAAGCTGCGGGAACTCAGTCACAAACAGTGCGGTTCCCAACTTTTCGCCGTCGGGCGTCTCGACCGGGCGGTAATGAGTCTGCCAATAGTGGCGCTCCGGCTCAGGCTCAACACGATCACCCTGCTGCGCGATCAGATCGTCCCAACTACCCTGTTCAGGTACGCTGACAGGGGGAAGTTCTTGCGTCTCGTCGTTGGTAATGTCCCGAATGGGTTCATCCATGGGTGCAGCGTTCATCAACTGCACTTCGCGCATAGTCGTAAAACGATCCGTCGGTCCTTCGGTAAACAGGCGCCCGTCGGCGCGATCCGCTTTCAATTCTCCGTTCGTTACAGCGATCCCCTCCGCTCGCCGCATAGCGGCTTCTAAACCTTCGTCCTGATAGGCGCGGTGCAGGTTCTCGACTTCCAGTGCCGCGACTTCGCGTTCGATCTCGCGTTCCCACTCGTAGGACTCCAACGAGTAGGTCTTGAGCGTCTGCCCCTCATGACCTATCTGCCCGTCGTTTTCTAGCCACCACTTATCAGCGGTCAGTTCCAGTGTCCACGGGTCAGCAGCCATGACCTCGAACGAATAGTTCACCGCCGGATCGACCGGTTCGAGCAGGCGATAGGCGGAGTCGTCAAAGTGATCCCGAAACTGCTCCACCGGGGTTTCAGGCGCAACGGTGATCGGCGTGAGAGGCTGTGTATCCTCGTCACCATGCTCATGGATGAACGCTTCCAAGGCGCGTTCCCGCTCAAGTTGGGTTGTGAACGGATCGGGCGGTCCGTCAGTGAACAGACGCGGATCGTCACGCCCGTTATGCAGATGCCCGCTGGCAACCGCCATACCTTCAGCCAGATTCATCGCCGCTTGCAGCCCGTCGTTTTCGCACGTCTGGTTCAGTTCATGCAGATCAACTTCCAGCTCCGGCTGCATTCCATAGCTGGCGAGGGTCAACCGTGCTTCCCGGTCTTGATTGCCCTCCCGCCATGCTTTGACGGCTTCGATGGACGGGTTGTCATCCCCCTCGATTCCCGCTTCGAAGCGGTAGTCCACACCTGTGTTCAGAGGTGGCAGGGTTTCCGGGTCGGGGAAATTCAGCCCGTGCGACTGAGCCGTGTGGTAAGCGAGTTCCTGCGCGTTGTCCAAATCGCCGTCTTCCAACATGGTCTGGAGCGTGGGCAGCGGGAACGGCGTGTCGCCCGCGTGTGCCAGCGGCATGACTGACTGCGAGTCGTGAACGAGCCGCCCATCGTCGGTCTGCGCCGCCCGAAAGTAGCGCAGCTCATAGGAGAGATCACTCGCGTCCGGTTCATTAGACACATCGACGGCAGCGAAGAAGTGCAGTGTCCCGTCAGCCTCCTGATGACTGGGGACATACATCCCCTCTCGATCCAGCAGGATCAGGTCGGCGGTCAGCGATACGGGCAGCGACGGGTCGTTGATGGCGGACGGGCGCGGTACTTCCTCGAAGCCATCGGCACTCCAGTTGAATTCAAAATCAGCGTTCTCGTGTAAAGTGTTATCCTTCGTCATTGCGGCTCCTTTCACAAATCAAGCGAACTGGAAAGTCACGCCCGACGCGCCCGCGCCTGACGGTGACGAAACGTCCATCGACAGCCAGCGCGACCGCCGCCCTACGGATGAGCAGTCGCAGCACACCCGTGCGATCCAAAGCGAAGCGCTCTGCCACCTGTTTCAACCGAGCGTGATCGTCCGCCGACAGGCGCAGCGAAAAGTTCTTGGTGTCATCGGTCATAGGTCAATCTCCCATTCAGCGCGGGTGAATTCCGCCAAATCCTGTGCCGCGTCCGCTTCGAGAGTCAGCCCGCGTTCCGCTTCCCACAGCTCCCGCTGATCCGTCGCCAATGCCATCCCCTCCGCGGTCTCGAAAGCGCGCTCGATGCCGCCCTTCTCAACCACACCGAGCAGATATTCCGCTGCGGTGTATGCCTTGTCCCAATCACCGGGAACACACGGCGCGAGCTGTGCTTCCATCTCGCCCGTGTCCGGGTCACGTCCGAGTGACAGGATACTGGTCACACAATTTTCAGGATCATCTTTGTCGGGCTGGAACACGCCAATCCAGTAGGCTGTCCCGGTGTCCGGGTCAATGAAGGGCGGCGGGTCGGCGTCCGGGTTGAAATCGTCAGCGGCGATGCCGATGTCGCGCAACGCCTTGAAGGTGGGCGATTCGACCGCTGCGAGGGGTTCATGTTCCCGATCGTAAGCTGCGAAAATCGCATCCAAATCAAGATTATCGGGTGGCAAGTCGGGCATCTCCGGTGTATCCAGCGAGCGCATTTCTTCGTAGGCGGCATATTCCACATCCCCCATCGCGCCCCACGTTGGGACGGGTTCGCCACGAGCGGCAGCCCGCTCCGCCGCTCGTTCGGCAGCGAAATCGGGCAGTTGAAACGGCAGCAACCCCTGTTCATGGATGTCGCCTTGCAGTTCGTGATAGTAAGCGGCAGCTTCGTCGAGGTCGTCGAACGTCCCCATTTGCAAATAGCTCCCGCCAAGATCGCCCGTGTGGGCATTGGCGTACAAGTCAACCGCGCCGATGCTGTACTGTTCGGTCTCGCCATCCGGCATGACTCGCTCAACCGCAATGATCGCCGCATCGTGCCAACCCCAACCCTCATCGGTGTCGTAGGTCGGCGCAGCGGCAGACGGATCGGATTCAACGGGTTCGGCATCCGGGAACGGTGCAAATAGATCGTCATCGGGCAGATAATCGAACGAGTCGCCCGTGAACAACTCGTCGGGGAACGGATCGTCCGGCATTGAGAAATCAAGTTCCGGTGGAGAGGGCAGATCATCCCAATCAGGCGGTGGCAGGTTGGACATGGCTTAGACCTCCTCTGCCGGGCGCAGGACGATGGGCTTGTATTCCGCCGCAACGCGGACGGCGGGCGTGGGGCGCAGCGTCTCACCGAAGCGTGACCAGAAGGTACGCAGCACGGTCAGCCGATCTCGTTCGCCCGCTCCGATCCGGTCAATGTCGGCAGTGAGTTCGGCGGCGTAGGCGGGCGATGTGAGATCGCCGAACGCTGCAGCGAGGTAGCCTGCCAGCACGCGCCCGTTTTTCGTCAGCGTGAGCGCATCGTCATTTCTCACGTATTCAGCCGTGACCACGCCTTCGACTGCGCTGGATGCCTCTTGAACCATCAGCCCGCTGTTCACCAGCGCGTCCATGAGCGACGCGGGGGTATACCGTGGAGGCGGTTCATCGCCGACCGTCTCAGCAAGAATGTCCTCAAGATCAAGCTCATCTCCGTTGTTAAGGTGCGGGAGCCGCTCTGCGTCTGCGTCGGGAGGAAGCACACGCCGCCAGCCGTCGAAGTAGGGCAGCACTGCCGTCGTTCGCAGTTCGAGCGGGTACGGTTTGCCGAGCGACGCGCCGACGAGAATGCGCGCACCGATCAGCCGCTCCTGAGCGGGAGGCATGTGGGCGGCAATGAAGTGCTTCCAGATGAGCGCGTAGAGTGCTGCGCCATCCCCCGGCAGGGTTTCAGGAACGCGGTTGACATCGGCTGGCATGATCCCCGACGTGACGAGCGCATCGACTGCGACGTAATCCGTGCCGTACTTGCGCCGGATATAGGCTTGTGCTGCTTCGCTCTCGGCGGCGGACAATTCAGCGTCAGGATGGGTAATCCAGCCTGCATCGTAAAGCGTCCTGATCAGCGGCAGCACGCGATCCGGCGTGAGTGCCAGGTCTTGCGCGGCAGTCTCGACCAGTCGGCGCAGGGTGAGCGTGCCGGGGGCGGGGTGCGTCTTCATCACCTGTCCGGTCTTGTCCACCCAGAATGTGCCGTCCCAGAGCAGCGTTTCGAGCTGCTCAATCTGCTCTTCGTTCGCTATCAAGAGCGGCGCACCTTTGGTGTTCATGACGTGGGCTGTGAAATAGTTGCCAGCGTGCTTGATGCCCACCGATGTTCGCCAGGCGGGTTGCGGCATGAACGCGGTGATCTCCGCTTCTTTCGCTGCCAGCAGCCGCAGCGCGACCAGTCCGCCGTAGGTGAGCGCGGTTTTGAATCCGACTGCTTTGCGTATCTGAGCGTTCATGCTCCAGCCAACCAGTCGATCCATAATGCGCCTGGTTATGTGGGCTTCAATCCGCTGCATGTCGAGCGGACGCGGCGCGGCGAAGGCGGCGCGGATCGCGTCGGGCGTGAGCGTGTGTAGCAGCACCCGATAAATTGGCTTGTCTTTGGCGTCGGGCGAGAGCGCCAGCAGATGCCACGCCAGCGCTTCACCCTCACGGTTAGGTGCGGTCGCAGTGTAGACCGCTTCACTCTCCCGAATGGCTTTCATCAAACGGCGCACCAGATTGCTTTTGCCCGGCACGATAGTAAAAGTTGGGCGGAAGTCGTTCTCCACATCCACACCCAGTTGGTCGGCGGGCAGAGCGCGCACGAAGCCATTGCACGGCTCGACGCGCCACCCTTCACCCAGTACATCAGTCAGCGTTTTCGCCTGTGACGGCGTTTCGACGATGACGAGCTTCATTCCGTTGTTCCTCCCAGTACAGTCGCTTTGCGTTCAGGTTTTTCAGCAGCAGGCGCAGCGCCTGGCGCGCGTTTATCCGCCCGCCCAGCAGCACCCCGTTCGGCAAGTTCTCGTTCGCGCAGCACGAGCCAGAGATGCCATTCCCGGTAGGCGTGGTACGCCTGCTTCTCAAGGTCTTGCCACGGCGCGGATGCCGTCGCTTTGGTTGGCATGTCATCACTCCCTCTTCTTTCTAAGTCGTGCGAAACCGCGCCAATTCACCCGGCGTCGCCTTGCCGTACAGGTACCACAGCCCTTCGTCTTGGATGTCGAGGACGAAGTGAAAGCGAGGCAGTTGGGCGATGATGTCCCGGTGCTGTTGGTTGAAGTGAGCGAAGGCAGCGTCATCGCGGAAGACGTTCATGCCCTGTCGCTGGCTGAAGATCACGCGGATGGGACAGTTCTCGAAGATCAGGCGGGATTTCCCCTCCAAAAAGACACTCATCTGTTGATGGAGCAGTAACTCGACAAGACTTGCGCCCATTTGACTTGAGTGAAGTCGCCCGCGCATTCGAGAACCGTTCTTTACCCAACTTAGTTCGTCCTACAGCCAAGCCCGATGACTCTCCTACGGAGGAAAGTTGATGTGGCGTTGGCTGTTTTCGATTCTTCAGGAGTGCAATGTGAGTAAGCGGAGAAACACCCCCAACACGGTCGCGCCGAACGGCGTGATCACTATCGGGCTGGATATCGGCTATGGCGTCGTCAAAGCCGTCACCAGCGAAGCCGTCATTACCTTTCCATCGGTCGCGGGTCACGCCCGTGAGATTAAGTTTCAGCAGGTGGAAATCGCGCAGCGGCATCCGGGCGACCAGATCAGCGATGACGAAGGAGAGTGGTTCGTAGGCGATCTGGCACTGGCACAGCTTCCGCCCGGCGAACTGCTGCGCTTGCGCGGACGTACCGCCAATGAAGCAGCGATGGGTAACTTGTTCCGGCTCAGGCTGGCGAAGGTCGCTATTGGCAAGCTACTTCAGGGGATGGGCAATCGGGATGCCGTCCACATTCGGATTGCCACCGGATTGCCGTGTGACCACATGCGCGATGCCGCCGAACTCAAAAAGTCACTGCTGGGAACGCACTTGATCAAGACCGATGCGGCGGAAGTAGTCGCGCATATTACGGAGGTCATGGTCATGCCGCAGCCCTATGGGACGATTTATTCGCGGACGCTCACTGATGTAGGCGATCTGAATCCGATGCACACCTATATGCGGACCGGCGTCTGCGATGTGGGAACGTACACGGTTGATGTAGCGCTGGATGACGACGGCGAGTACATCGATGCCGAAAGTGGCAGCGTAGAGAGTGGTGTGTTCACGGCACAGGAACGGATCGCCGAGGCATTGGAGCGCGATTATCGCCAGAAGATGCCCTTCAAGATCGTCGAGGATGTGCTGCGTACCGGTTTGTTTCGCGCCAGCGGCGAACGGGTCGATTACCGGGAGGAAGTCGAAGAAGCACTTGCCCCGCTCCGTAGCGCAACGTTGAACCTGCTCAGTGAGAAGTGGAAAGCCGGGACGACCGTCGATGTGGTCTATCTGTCGGGCGGCGGGGCAGAACTGGTGCTGCGAGAAGTCATGAGCGCCTATCCACAAACGCAGTTGGTCAAGAACGCGCAGCTTGCCAATGCACAGGGCTACCTGAACTACGCCCGGTTCGCAGAGCGTGCGTCATGAGCGGGTTTTACCAGTTAAGCGAGCGGTTTGACGGCGGTAAAACCGGAAAACGAGGGGGTATGAGCCAAAAGCGACCACCCAAGCGGGAGCATAAGTTGATCGCCTTCAAAGCCTTCTTTGATACTGACCGCGACATTCTCGAATGGTGGGAAGGGATGCAGGACGGCGAACGGAGTGAGGTAATCCGTGACTTGCTGCGCGGGTATGTGAAGGGGTTGTCCTTATATGAGGCACGCCGACCGAAAGTGGCAGTGGATGGAAATGTCGTGCTGCAAGTCCTAGACGATACCGCGTGGATTCGAGGGGCGTTGAACGACATGCCCGCCTATCTGGAAGGGCTGCTCGGACGGATGACCGTACATACAGTGCCGATCAACGCCGTTCAAGCTGCGCCAGTCCCGTCGGATAACAGTCTCAATGATGATGCGCTGGCACGCCGCAAAGCCAAGATGGGGAAAGCAGGATGGTAAGACTGTTTGCATTGCAAGAAATGGAGAGCAGCCGTCGTCCTGTGCAGTGCGGGGGTGATCCGCGTGGCGACGACGGCTCCTTCGGTCGAGGCAGGGGGCGCGTTTGCTTGTCGTCGTCCATGAATTGGACGCGCCCCTGTGCCTCACCCTCGGAGAGCCAGCTAAAACGCTGGCTGCTCAATCGCCGCAGGGCTTCGGTGCAGCGCCTCGCGGCGGCAGCACCGGTTCGGCGGTGCAGAGCACCCGCCGAACGTGTAGACGGTACATGTACCGCCTACACACCACACCCCGCGCCAATTTCGCGGGTCAACGTGAACCGGTTCGTTTATGAACCAGAAAGGCAAATTGCGTGAACCATCGAGAGGTGATTAAGCAGGTGGCAAGACGGTTTCCCAACCTGACTCAGCACCAGATTGCAGAGGTGCTGAAGGTGCTGGTCGAGGTCTGGCGCGCGGAACTGGCGCAACCGGGCGCGGAAGTGGTCATCCGCGACTTCGGCAAACTGACCGTCGAAGTCCAGCGGATGAAGAACGGTGGTGCCGTTCGGACTCAGATGGGCAGTGCCGCGCCGGAGCGTTTGACACGGCTGTATTTCCGTTTTCGTCCCACGCCAGGGCTGCGTGCGGACATCGAACAACTGATGAAGGAGGGCATATGACCCGCAAAGACAAAATCAAACCCCGCTTCAGTGTCGGGTTGACACCGGATCAGGTCAGCCGCTTGGACGAGATTCAGCGCACACGCAGCCGCAAGGGGGAGACGACCAACCGCTCCATACTGGTACGTGAAGCGGTTGGCTTCTACCTCCAGCACCAGCCTGATCTGGTCGGATCGCGCAAGGCAATTGCCAAAGACCTCGAAGGCAAGATCGATACGCTTGACGCGAAAATTGAGGATTTGCGGACACAGTTCACCGCGTTCGTCGAGAGTGTCACGCGCCGCCGGACGGGAGGCTAGTGGATGGATCGACGGCAGATGTGTGTCGCCAACGTGCAGTACAAGAAACCGACCGCGAACGAGGCGAAGCGGGCGCAAGGGCTGCTGCGCTATTTGACTTACCGCGAGAGCCGCGACGAGGCGGCGCGGTATGCTGCTGGGCGCGAGCGCTGGGAGGATCACGGCATGGGGGGATCGGTCGCGGAAATCGTGCAGCACTGCGAGGCATTGCAGAGCCAGCATGTGCTGTTGTTCAGCCTCGTCTACAACGTCAACCCTGATCTGATGGCGATGGTCGCGCCGGAGCAGCGGGAACAGTTCGTCCGCGAACTAACTAGTTAACCTTCACAATAATGGAATAGTTGAGATGAAATTCCTACTCTGCTAGAAACGCAAATTGGCGTGCTAAAGTGGATGTCAAAACGGCTCACAAAGGACACGATGCTCTCTTTTACAAGCTGTATCATTGTTCTGAACGCGCATAGCAAAACACATCTCAACTTTAAATCACCACTTCGCTATTGTGAAG
>Ga0163147_10003006_pt1 | contig 23109 bp, 19 predicted proteins | sample OliLakLV19MP6G1_FD_148597 | JGI IMG/M metagenome (GOLD analysis project Ga0163147, IMG submission 148597) | Freshwater microbial mat bacterial communities from Lake Vanda, McMurdo Dry Valleys, Antarctica- Oligotrophic Lake LV.19.MP6.G1 | ecosystem: Environmental > Aquatic > Freshwater > Lake >...
TCCGCGAGGAGGGTGAAAAAAAACGTTCCTTGGATGACTGTGAGAAGCAGTTAGAAAATTTGCTTGCTGATCGCCTGCCTTTTCACTTGGTATCAGCTGACCTTATGGAGTCTATCAAAACGCGCGTATCTGAAGAAAAAGTGCGACTTGATTGGGAGTCACATAAACAAGGTTTGGAGCCACAGAAAAACAAATTTGCCACTGCTTTTTTTAATACCAAACCACTGAAGGAGCTTGAAGAACAGAAAAAAAATGTGTTGGCTACGTGCATTACTCAGGCATGGGAAACGCTTTATTGGCCACAACCAGAAGGCTGTGCTGCCTTTGTGCTGCACAATTATTTTGAGCCACGTCAACGCCAGCGATTAGGAGAGTCGTTTTTTGCTATTCAAGTTGGTGCGAATGAAATTCGTAGCTTAGTTTCTAAAAGAAAAGAGATTAAAACTAGACTCAAAGAACTGGAAATGCGTCGCATCAAGCTTGAAGGGGCGCACGATGACGGTGTGCTGGAAAAACTTAATCAAGATTTAGCGAATGTGCAGGGTGAACTTGAGCAGCAACACAAGAAGATGGGCGACCTTGAGCGGCAGACAACTGCATTGGATGCAACGATTAGCCAAGATCGCGCTGCCTACGAACGTGAGAACGCCCATTACATACAGTCAGAGCCTGCCAAGTCAGTCGCCAATAAGGCACAAAAGGTTATCCACTTGATTGATGAGTTGTTGCCGCGCTTGTTTGATCTTAAGACCCAAGAGTTATCTGGGGCAGTTAGTAGCTGTTATAAACAATTGGCGCATAAACAACAGGTGAGCAGCATCAATATCCAGGCAGATGGTACCTGCCGTTTGGTGGATGATGATGGTAGGGAGGTTCGATTTGATCGTTCCGCTGGCGAGAATCAAATATTTGCCACAGCCTTGTTTGCCGGTTTGGCACAGGTTTCTGGTTATCACATACCACTGGTGGTTGATACACCGCTTGCACGACTTGATAGTAAGCATCGTGACAATTTACTGCGCTATTGGTATTCAGACCCTGACAGACAAGTCATCCTGCTTTCCCAAGACAAGGAAGTGGACGAGGCACTAATGGAATCAATTCGCCCTTATCTGAGTAAAACCTATTTGCTGGAGTCAACCTTGATTGGTGACGGGGTGTATCGAACCATTGCCAAGGAAAATGCTTATTTTGGAGGTCAAGCATGAGCGATATTGAAACTACCAAGGTGTGGTTGGCAAATTTTAATACCAGCGCGGATGCCGCTCAAATAGGTAAAGGTCTTTTTAATCGCCTTGGTTTTTCTGCCCACTATCAACTTGTTCGCCTAGCTATCGGACGATCACTCGGTGAAGCATCATTTCCAGAAACCGCACCAGATACGCGCGGTAACCCGATAAAAGGGAATTTACTATTTGGTGAAGAGCAGAGTGGCGCATTTCTTTGGCTGGGATTGTTGGTAGAAAATGCATATAAACAACAGCCAAAAAGGGCGATTACTTTGGAGGTTTTGCAAGGCGCCGTTAGAGATCATTGGCGGCGTGGCGTAATGTTGTTACAGCAAGACTGGGAGGAGGCGGGAGATTATGATAGCTTTGTGGAACTGCTCATAACACGAAGAGCTGCATTACCCAGCGATATTGAATTCACTTCTTCTGGCGAAAGGGCGGTACAACATGTTGCGCTTATTCCCAAACCCATAAGTTTGGAATTGGGGCACGATAAAGACTCCGGTGAACTATCAAACTGGATAATTAATGGGCAAGGGTATGCACCAAACGTGGCAATTATGGGGCAAAGTGGTTCGGGTAAAACGCGCATGATGCTCAAACTGTTGAAACAGTTGCGCGAGCAAACAGGTGTTCCCGTGTTGCTCATTGATGCAGGTAAAGATGAATTGGCGGATCGCGCTGATTTGGCAAAAGAGTTGGGGGCAACAGTGGTAAAGGTCCCAAGCCAAGCCATTCCGTTAGATATGTTTTTCGGCTCTACAACAAGTGCGGAAGTGGCAAGGGACGTAACGGTGGCTTTTCGCGAATCTCTCGATAAAGCGCTAAAAGACGGATTAACTGACAACCAAAAGATGCGGGTATTGGAGGGACTCAAGCCATTATTTAGCAAACGCAAGCAAGTCACCATGCCTGATATTAAGCAGGCGATGGATCGCTATTATGAGGACAACAACGTAAAACAAGATCGAGTCGTCACCATACTGAATGAGTTGTGCCAATATAAATTGTTTGAACCGAAAATGTCGCCGGCAGATTTTTTTGGGCAAAGCTGGATATTAACTTTTGGTGGAGCACCAGACGAGAGCAGACGTTTATCAGTGTTCTTGCTGTTTGATGCGCTGCATCGTTATTTACAAACTCTGCCAGAATCACCGATGGATACAGAGAACCACCGTGCCATTCGCATGGCGGTTGCGGTAGATGAGGCGCGTCCTCTATTGGATGCGAAGCATGACGGTTTGAGCAAGATGGTGCGTTTGCATCGTTCACACGGGTTAACGGTATTCATGGCTTCGCAAAGTCCCGATGATTATGCAGGACAATCTGATGACTACATGGAGCAGATCGGTTTGCCGATCTGCTTTAAGACTAATGCCACCAGCACGGCCGTGTTAAATAACATGTTTAAGTCAAAACCTAATTTTGCATCACTTGAGTCGGGGACATGTTTGACAGTCATAGAAAATGGCACCCGGAAAGTGCGCGCTTTCTGATACTGCCGGTTTTGTCGCACAGGTTATCGACTTCTGAGTAATTCAGTGCCCTCACCTTAGGAATAAGTTTTCCGGTTGGTGTTTTTAGCATCTCAATAAATTCTCTTTTACTATCTAGTTTGAAGCTAACGTGAATTGGACGATCCGCCCCGTAAAAATATAGCCGATCAAACGTAGTATTACTCACGATCCACTCCGCGACCTCTAACATATCTTCGTGTCCAACAATAAAATCGACCGCAGCTCCAAGGCGTTCGCAAACAAACTTGTTTTTCTTGTTTTTTTCATGCGCAGCGTGCTGATCTAATTTTGGTGCGATACGTGCTGGTATGAGTTTTTCGAGTTCGGGTGAGCAAAAACCATAAGTAAGCTTGATCATCCCAAAGTAATCGATCACGGGATCTAGAATATTTACGGCTAAGTCGTATAGAGCTGTGTAGGTTGCAGGTTCGACTGGGAGGTTAGGTAAGCCAGATTGAGCTTGAGTTTCACCGCATTCAATTAGGTGTTTATAGGTGAAATTATTACCGCAAGGTGCATCAATGTTCGGTATTGTCCGACAGCGGGTCAGTTTTAGGTCCTCAATCGCCCAGCGGTGTATTTCTAGGGCTTCGAGAAGCGTGCTCGGAGACGGGCCATAGCCAGAAAGATCTAAAAAGCTTAGTTGTTGTAACTGCTCGTCGAAAGCAAGCTGGTCCGCATAATTGGGAAACTCTTCGTTAATGTAGCGCGACTTGTTGTAGAGGAATGGCGGCTCGTATTGCTCGCCATAGACGTAGTAGTCGATATCCTGCTCGCGGAGCTTAATTTTTGTCCGCTCAAGCATTCGGGGTAGCGGCTGGCCCACAAAATCGTCAAATTTTATGAGGGTGAGCTTCCCGGATCGAATGTGGATCTTGATTAAATCAGCGCTCGTCACGTCACCGTAAAGAGCAGTTCCACAGGCTACATAGGCACGGAGCTCTGGAGGGAGCTGCGGAACTAGACTGGTGTGTAGTTGTAGGGAGTCGCTATTTTCATACCAGCCGATGCCGCGTGTGGCTGATTCTGCGCATGCTTTATTGATGATTTCTGGATCAGCTAAGCGGAATAATAAGTCGCGAGCCACCTGCATCGCTGATTTATAGTCACCAAAGAAAGCCTTAACGTCTCGTTGCAACTGTGTTTCAAGCTGGCGATAAGGTTTATTTTTTTGAAACTGCAGCTGCGCAAAATAAACGGTCAGATCTTCGGCTCGTCCACGGCGCGCTTCTTCAAAATAGTTTTCCGCTGATTCCTTTGTCGAGAATATGAAACGGACTGCGGCCTTAAGGCTGCCAAAGTGTTGCTTGATGGGCTCTGCGTCATCCACTTCGCTGATGTCGGGCACTCGACCAAATGCGAGGCAGTGTTGCCATATACCCTCTAGTAGCTCGCGATGCTCCTCATATTTAGCAAGGGCGCGATCTAGGCGGGTGGGCTTTGTAGGACGTGAGAGATAACTGAGCCGGAGTAGGGTGCGGCGGTTCTCCAAGCGGCCATACATGAATCGTTGCTCAGCAGCTTTATCCCTAAAGACATAGAAAATACCAGGTCCGACGGGTATCGGCGTTTCCTGTAGAACCTCACTGATATAGCTGCGGAGCTCGTCCTGAGAATAGTACTTTTGAAAGGTATTACGCCCAGTGAGCACGCCATCGCCATAGGGTGTGCCTTTGATCGATTCTTGGCTAGAGAGCATCGCCGATACGACCAGCAGTTCATCGGCTAAAGCGTAGGCGCCACGCAATGCCTCAGTGCGCTCTTCGACACTCTCTATGACATTGATTACAAAGCCTAAATTAACTACTTGCTCAGATTGCTTTTCGTTGTCGGATGCGTAGTGGGGGTCCCAGCCAGACGCCTGAATATTGTTTGCTTGCAGGTTACGTAAATCATCACCGCGTCCACAGCCGTAGTCGAAAACGGTTTTGGAGCCGTCGAGAAACCCAAATCGCGCCAATGTTTGCATTGGTGCAGAAAAATCGTAGCGTGTTAATGCCGTCCTATGTCGTTGAACGCGGTCAAACGACGAGTCAACGTCAACTTGCGAATCGGACTCATCATTGCCGATTGGCAGCAGCTCGTGGCCGACAACTTTATATCCCTTTTTTGTTAACAGAGCCTCCCAAGCCTGCTTGAAGCCAATACGGTGCGGGTCATCAAAAAGCCCAATTTGCTCAGCAGATTTGGTTAACGCTTCAAATTGCGTCCTTTGTGGATGTTTAGCGGGCAGCAGTAATTCCTTTCGGTGAAGGATGGGGGGGTTATATGAGTTCGAGTAAGTGCGGTGCCTTACTAGTTGGCTTTCTAAATTGATGCTCCAAGATCGTTTTAAGGTTGGAAACGCAATCTCGTTTAAATCGGAATATTCAAGAAAAGATATCAATTTTCCGGCGGCATCGAGTTTTACAACATTGAAATCCACACCCGATGCTAGTTTTACGATGTCGATCGCTTGATCCAATATCGCACGGGCGGCTTCGTCTAAGGAGTCAGCCAGGCTGACATGGAAGTACGTTTTGTCAGCTACTTGTTTTCCGAATGAATCCATGTTTGTTGCCGCCGCTTGTTGGCACCGGTTGAATTTTGACCACCAGTGCCGGTTGAAAGCTGACCAGGTACAACGGACTGCTTTCCCAGGGCTGGCCGCCTTCCGCGAACAGATATGATGGTCAATTCTGGATCGGCGCATTGTGGGGAAAGTGATCAGTTTGAGGGCGGCGGCAACATGCAAGCGAAAATGGTCAGGGTAGGTGATGAATTTAGCGAGTAAGCGCAAGCGCTTGTTGAATCGTTCTTCGACTTCCTTTGACGGAAAACTGCTCGACTGAAATTTCGGTCCACTGCCCGGGCCTGCCATCCAGCCATCTGAAATTCGCTGCATCGAATCGGGGTTAATGTTGAGTGACAGCGCACACGCTTGCCAAAGATGGACGTGCGGCATGTGTCGCCAGAAATCCCAATCTAGTGCTTTGGGCGTCGTTGGTTGCCTTGGTAGTATGTAACCCCCTCCGCCCGTGAGCGGCCTAATTGGCGGCGGCGCTTTCGATACCTGCTTCTTGTCGTCTGGCATGGTTATATCCCCAACCGTGCCGCCAGCTTTTCGCCGGTCGCCACGATATGCCCGTCACTCAGGTGCGAATAGCGCGATACCATTTGCATGGTGCGATGCCCCAATATCTTGCTGATTTCCACCAGCGAAACGCCGCTCATGGCGAGGTATGACGCGGCGGTGTGGCGCAGGTCGTGCCAGTGAAAATCAGCGATACCGGCGGCCTTAAGCGCCTTTTCCCACGGTTGCCGCAGGTCCAGGCATTCCGCTTTTTTCGCCTTGGCGCTCGGTGGGAATACCCGATCATCCTTGAGGTTTCGCACCTTGGCGCGTTCTTGCAACAGCGTGAATGCCGTGCTCACCAGCGGCAGGGCGCGAGTCTCGCCGTTTTTGGTTTGCGTCAGGGTGATAACTTGCCGGGCAAAGTCGATTTGCCCATAGCGCAAGGTCATTATTTCGGCCTGCCGTGCGCCAGTAGAGAGGGCCAGCACCACCGCCAGGTAGAGGTCGGTGTGCGGCTTGCAAGCGGCTAGCAGTGCGGTGCGCTCATCGTCGGATAGGAATCGCACACGGCCCTTGCTCTCAGCGGGTTTCTTGATGCTACCGCATGGGTTTTTTTCCAGCCATTGAAGTTCCTTCACGCCATAGGCGAGACAGGCGGACAAGGCGGCCAGGTAGCGATTGACGGTGGCCCCGCTGCGTTTCGACCGTTCGCGCTTTGCGTCCTGGTCGTCGTTGCCGGTGGCGGGTGTGGCGTACCGTTGCGTTTCAACTACCAGCATTTTGTCACGCTCTTTGGCGATACGCACTGGCGTAATCGCGTCGAGCAGGTCGGGGCCGAACACCTCGCGCCAGTGTTCAATGCCACGCTTGCGATGCGTGAAGCTCAGCAATCCGGCGGCGCTTATGAGGTATTCGTTCGCCAGTTCGTTGAACGTATGGCGCTTGCTCTGCCCGAAATGACGGCCCGCCTTCATGTCGGCCTCGGTCTTCTTGGCCCAATCTTTCGCGTCGGTCTTGCTCTCAAAGCTCGCCGTCTCTGGCGCAAACCCCTTGATGCGAACCTGCACCCGATAAGAGGTCTTGCCGTCCCGTCCTGCTCGCTTCTGAATCGTTGCCATGATGTTTTTCCCTTCGCTGGAACTGACAAGCGAAGCATAGAACAAACAGCAACAAATAACAACGAGGGATATATAATCTTATGAAAATATAACTTAACTAATTGATATATTTGTAATAATAATATTATCGGCACACTTATGGCACAAAATAGGTCAAAAACGGGCACTTATCTAAAACGTCGAGGACTTTGTCCAGAGGAAGGAACGGTGCCGAATGGGTAAAGCGAAGGCGAAGTAAACCGGCACATGACTAGCTGCGTATTTCACGTCATCGTGACCGGTGATTTCACCAAAGCGTGACCGACGTTTCACGGCATCGTGACCGCGATTTCACGCTGAGCGTGACCGATTTGGGGATGTTGCATGGATAGTTAAATGTAGGCTTGCCGCTTTTTTGAAAGCGAGCGGGCATGCCCCAGGACAAACTATCCATGCGCAAGATACGAGACGTACTTCGATACCGCCACAGCACCGACCTGAGCCTGGAGGCTGTTAGCGAAAGACGCAAAGATCGGCGCGAAGATGAACAACGCCCGAGGCGAGACGGTCGCGGAAAAGCCGTCATTCCGCAGTGCATTCAAACGCCGCCGCTGCATCGTGCCGATGGCGGGATTCTATGAATGGAAGGCGACGCCAGCAGGCAAGGTGCCGCACTACTTCAGCATGTGATGATGTGTTTGCGGCAGCCGGACTGTGGGAACACTGGCCGGGAAAGGATGGCGCGGAGTCAGTCGACAGTTTTACGATCATCACAACAGCGGCCAATGCGATCATGGAACCGATTCATGACCGGATGCCGGTGATACTACCGACGGATGCAATTGATGCTTGGCTTGATCCAGACAACGCCGACGACCTGCAAGAACTGCTGGTGCCCTACCCTGCTGACGCAATGCAGGAATGGACAGTCAGTACGCGGGTCAACAACGCACGGAATGAGAGCGAAGAATTAATTACTCCGATTTCGTGAGGGGGGCACTACATTTACTTCGCCATACCCACGGCGAAACAGGTGTGCGGATAAGATGAAACTCCTGCTCCTGCGGTTCGGCAACTCCGAGAAACTCTATCAGGCGAAGCTCAGTCGGTCGCGGGGTCAGGTCGCTTTCTTGCCCCAGTACGGATAACCAGTTCTCAATGACTGCTATTGGCAGCCAGAAGCGGTCCTTCGGCACGAACCATTTGAGAGGGGTCCTCGCCCTCACAGGATTGTAAAAGTCTGAGAACAGCCCATAATCAGCCGGGTGTTTCGAGGGGGAGAACATGCCTGAGAAATTGTTTCGCGTACTCAGTCTCGACGGTGGCGGGGCAAAGGGCTTCTACACTCTGGGAATACTTCGGGAGATTGAATCCTTAATCGGATGTGCGTTACACGAGCGCTTCGATCTGATCTACGGAACGAGCACGGGCGCGATCATTGCGGCAATGCTATCGCTCGGGAAGAGCGTCAAAGAAATCCAAGGGGTCTACACCACCCACGTCCCAACGGTGATGAAGGAGAGCTCCGCCGCCGATAAATCGAGGGCGCTTACCACCCTGTCGGAAGAGGTCTTCGGCGCCGCAAAGTTTGAAGAGGTCAAAACGAATATCGGCATAGTCGCGACCCGCTGGATTCTGGAGCGACCAATGATCTTCAAGGCGAACATCGCTCAGGCGCATGGGAGCAAGGCATCGTTTGCACCCGGCTTCGGAGTGAAGATCGGAGATGCGGTGCAGGCGTCCTGCTCTGCGTATCCTTATTTCGACCGCAAGCTCGTCGTTACAGAAAAAGGCGACAGGGTCGAACTGATTGACGGCGGCTTCTGCGCAAACAATCCCACGCTCTATGCGATTGCGGATGCAACCATCTTTATGGCAATGCCTCCGGAGAGGATCCGCGTTGTGAGCTTGGGTGTCGGCACGTACCCTCCGCCAAAACTGGGGATATTTTCGTGGGACCACTGGAAGAACAAAACGCCAGGCGTCCAGCTTCTCCAAAAGACGTTGGAGATCAATACGCAGTCCATGGACCAGCTTCGCGAAGTGATGTTCAAGCACGTCCCGACCGTTCGTATAAGCCAGTCATTCTCGGAGCCAGCGATGGCTACCGACCTGTTCGAGCACGATCTCAACAAGTTGAACATCCTGACCCAGCGCGGTGTGCAGTCGTTCGCTGAAAACGAAGAAGTGCTTAAAACATATCTTCTCTGAGGGGAGCCGGGGTAGTGCCAATTCCAGAAGCACAACTCACAACGTGGTCGCATATCGGCGCTATCCAACAATCCGCGCAAACGTATGAGGTGGTCAGAACGATCTTGAATGACAGCAGCTCCCCGTATTACTCAAAGGACTTCTCCATCTTCTTGCAAGGGTCGTACGGAAACAACACGAACGTCTACAAGGACAGCGACGTGGACATCGTAATCTGCCTCAACCAGACCTACTACACGGACCTCAGTTATCTTGAGCCAGGCGCAAAGGCCAATTACGAGAAGGTACGCAGTTCCGCGTCGTATAGGCTCGACGACTTCAAGGCGGAGGTGCTCTCTTGGCTTAAGACCAACTTCGGCGCGGCTGTGGACCCCGGAAAAAAGGCGATCTTAATTAAAGCCAGCGGGAACCGGCGCGACGCGGACGTTCTAGTCTGTGCGAAGCTTCGACGGTATCAGAAGAGCAGTAGTGGCGTCGACGGAAACTACAATGAGGGTATCTGCTTTTTCCTTCCCGATGGGACCCGCATCGTGAATTTTCCAGAGCAACATTCGGATAACTGCACCGCAAAGCATCAAGCGACGCACGAATGGTTTAAGCCAGTGGTGCGCATTTACAAGAACATGCGGAACCGCATGACTGATGAGGGAGTAGTCAAGACCGGTCTAGCACCTTCGTACTTCATCGAGGGAATGCTGTGGAATGTGCCGACGAACCTCTTTGGAGCAAGTTACGGCGATTCATTCGTAAATACGTTCAATTGGGTATTGAAAGCGGACAAGACGAAGTTCGCATGTGCGAACGATCTGTTCTGGCTCGTGCGCGACAACTCTCAGGCATGCTGGCCGACCGCCAACTTCGATGCCTACCTCGCGGCAGCGCGGAAATATTGGGATGACTGGGGCAAGTAGCCAGACAGAACAGCGAAAGCAATGACCATGGAACGCTTCGCGGTCGATGAAAGTGGCTATACAGGTTTTGACCTGATGAACACCGAGCAGCGTCTCCAGGGCGCCAGCGCCATAGCGATCAGTAACAACGAAGCGAAGCGCCTCATCAAAGAATATTTTCCGCAACTCCAGGCGCCCGAACTTAAATACGGTGCCTTGGCGCGCCGATCAAAAAATCGTGAGCGCCTCATCAGTTTGCAGAAGGACGTTCTAGCGCATCATAAATGCGTCACCTACATCTGCGATAAGCGCTTCCTCTTAATCTTGATGTTCCTCGATTATGCAACGGAGCCTTGGTATCACAAGCGCGGAGCTAACTTCTACGAAGATGGCCAGAATTACGCTATGGCCTCGCTGCTCCACTACATTGGGCCGAGCATGATGGGTGCGCTAACCTTCGAAGAAATACTGGCCGCGTTTCAGAGTGCAGTAAAAGAGAAGACTCCCGAAGCACTGAATGAACTCGTGCTCCGCGTTCGGCGGTCAAAGTGGGAGGAAACGCTTGCGGAAGGGTTCGGCCCCATTGCGATGGCCTCGCCTGAATGCCTGTCGGCCATTTCGGTTCCCGAAGTCTCGACCGACGCGGCGATAGTGGTATTGCAGTCCCTCATAAATCGAATGGAGGTCATGGCTGATGGCCCGTATCGGGTCGAACATGATCGGTCGAAGAATCTGCTCCAGTACAATGCACTGTTGCAGCGTCTCATCGCCCATGATGAAACAATCGAGTTCACCCAAACACAAATCGCGAGCATCAAGTTTCCGCTCAAATTATCGGAAGTGACTCAGGTTGATTCAAAGGACAGCCCGTCCGTCCAACTTGCGGATGTGTTAATAGGTGCAGCGATCGAAGCCGGGAATATGTTGACGGGACAGCGTCCGGCAGACATTGATCCTGAGCGGGTTTTGAGCTTGTATCGGGACGATCAATTCATTCACCTGATACCGTCGATCGATTTCGAGGAGCAGAAAAAGTTTCGTGAAGGCTCTCATGCGGCGGAAGTTATCGACTACTTTTCAAAGCACTTTAACAAGTAGGTAGTTCCTGAGCTTGCGGACCTCCACGATGAAGCTCTCCAAGCTGATGAGACACGTCTGCACGGATTCGGGTTGTTTTTCATGAAGCGGTTCAGGCGCGAGAAGGTGTACGGTTGAACCAAAGGAAAAGCCTAGGTTCTAGATGTCCTGTTTGGGTCGGAAGCAGCCGGCAGCTTACGGCCAGAACCGACATCGGGGCGACAGTCTGCTATCGGTCAGCGGACTGAACACGGCATCGTAGCTACTCATGGGGCAGGTCAGGGGACAAAAATATGAATTTCTCTGCCTTAGTGTGCCACCAGTGTGCCACACGTAGAAAATTGGCTAGGTATTTCTGCCATAACCAATTGATTTTAATGGTGGGTCGTGTTGGACTCGAACCAACGACCAAGGGATTATGAGTCCCCTGCTCTAACCGACTGAGCTAACGACCCTGTTGCAGAAAACGCGACCCCCCGCTGATCCTGAAGGAGCCGGACGTTATACGGATAATCGCCCGGACGTTATACGGATAATCGCCAAGTCTGGCCGACAACGGCATTATTTTATCATTCCGGCAACCATGACCCGTCATCGATCACAGACACCGTTACCAGCAAGGAGCCGCCATGGCTGTCACCGGCTCACGTCAAAAAAACGGCCGCGGGCTGGCTGTACGCTATTTCCTGGCGACGGGGTCAACCGAAACGGCAACCGCTTCGTCCTGTCCGTCATCTTTGACCCAGGCATCGATCAAGGTATAGGCCACAGCCAGCACTACCGGGCCGACGAAAATACCGACCAGACCAAAAGACAGCAGACCGCCGATGACGCCGGCAAAAATCAGCAGCAGCGGCAAGTCTGCGCCCTGCCGGATCAGGAAGGGGCGAATGACGTTATCGATGGTGCCGACAATCATCGTCCACACCAGCAGAAAAACGGCCAAGCCGGTGCTGTCGCTCCAGTAGAGCCAGCCCACGGCCGGCAGCAGCACCAGCACCGGCCCGAGTTGGGCAATGCAGAGCATGAACATGACGGCCGTCAGCATCGCGGCGAAAGGCACATCGGCGATTACCAGTCCGATGCCGCCGAGTATGGACTGGGCCAAGGCGGTCACTACTACGCCCAGGGCAACACCGCGTATCGCCTGACCGGCGAGCATCACCGCGCGCTCGCCGTGCACAGTTGCCAGTCTGCCGCCGAATCGAATCATCCAATGTGCCCAGGCTTCACCACTCGCGTAGAGCACGGCGGACAGGATGATCGTCAGCAAAAACTGGACGAACACCAGTCCAAAGCTGCCGACTTCGGCAATAAACCAGCGGGTGGCCGCGCCTGCGTACGGTTCGGCCCTGGTGGCAAGATCGCGCGAAGTTATGGCTGCAATCTTTTCCCAGAGCAGGACTACGTGGTCACCCACGAGCGGCAGATTACGCAGCCAGTCGGGTGGCGGCGGCAGGCGAAGCCCGGTCAGTTCTTTTGCCCAACTGACAATCTCATTGGCATGTTCGACGATGGTGGCAATCGCCATCGTCAGCGGCACCACAAACACCAGCAGCAGTACCAGTATCATCGCCGTCACCGCAAGCGCCCTGCTGCCCCACAGTCGGCGCTGGACACGGCGCATCAAAGGCCAGGTCGCGACGACGATCATGGCCGCCCAGATCACTGGCGCAAGGAATGGCCGGATGGTCCATAACGAGGCAAAAATCAGGCCGCCGATAAACAGCACGACCAGGGTGGTGCGCGCGAGGTCACGGCGCGGTTCATTCATGAGCCCCTCCGGGGCGGCGTTGATGAAATATCCGGCGATGCCGGGCTAGCCCGAAAGGCTGCAGCGAGCGAAATCAATTCCGGCTGGTGTCCGCCCGTAACCGCGGGCGGACGATTTCAGCTTTCGTTATCGAGAAAACTGCGCAGCCGCTCCGAACGCGACGGATGGCGCAGCTTGCGCAGCGCCTTGGCCTCAATCTGGCGGATGCGTTCGCGGGTGACGTCGAACTGCTTGCCGACTTCTTCCAGCGTGTGATCGGTGTTCATTTCGATGCCGAAACGCATGCGCAGCACTTTGGCTTCGCGCGGGGTCAGCGTGTCGAGCACGTCGCCGGTGACATCGCGCAGACTGCCGTAAACCGCGGCGTCGCTGGGTGCCATCGTCGACTGGTCTTCGATGAAATCGCCCAGATGTGAATCGTCGTCGTCGCCGATCGGCGTCTCCATCGAAATCGGTTCCTTGGAGATCTTGAGGATCTTGCGGATCTTCTCCTCGGGCATTTCCATCTTCGCGGCCAGCGTCGCCGGATCCGGCTCGGAGCCGGTTTCCTGGAGGATCTGCCGCGAGATGCGGTTCATCTTGTTGATGGTCTCGATCATGTGCACGGGAATACGGATCGTGCGCGCCTGATCGGCGATCGAGCGGGTGATCGCCTGACGGATCCACCAGGTCGCGTAGGTCGAAAATTTGTAACCGCGGCGGTATTCGAACTTGTCCACCGCCTTCATCAGGCCAATGTTGCCTTCCTGGATCAGGTCGAGGAACTGCAGGCCGCGGTTGGTGTATTTCTTGGCGATCGAAATTACCAACCGCAGGTTGGCCTCGGTCATTTCACGTTTTGCGCGCCGTGCCCGTGCTTCACCACTGGTCATCTGGCGGTTGATTTCCTTCAGTTCCTTGATCGGGATGCCGATCCGGCTCTGCAGGTCGAGCAGTTTCTGCTGCTGCTCGACAACCGCCGGTTCGAAACGCAGCAGCGCCTCGCTCCACGGCTTGGCGGATTCCACCTCGCCGCGAATCCACCGCGCGCTGGTTTCCTTGCCCGGGTATTCCTTGATGAAATGCTGGCGCGGCATACGCGCCTTGTCGATGCACAGCGCCATGATCGTGCGCTCGTAGGTGCGCACTTCTTCAACCAGCTTGCGCACGCCGTCACACAGGCCTTCGATCTGCTTTGCCCCGAAGCGGATTTTCATCAACTCTTCGGAAATGGCTTCGCGCGCCTGAATGTAGGGCCGGCCACGCGAGCCGTGTTTCTGCAGCGCGCGCATCATTTTCTGGTAATTGCTGCGGATGTCGGCAAAGTGCACCAGCGCAGCTTCCTTCAGCCGCGCCAGGTCGGCGGCGGCGGCGGCGGCGCTGGCAGCGCCGTCATCGTCCTCGGCGTCCTCGGCATCGACATCCTCATCGTCACCAGCCTCATCTTCGGCAACCTCTTCAACAATGGCTGCTTTCATTTCGAGGTCAGCCAGCCCGTCGACGACATCATCGACGCGGATTTCTTCCTTCTCGATTTTTTCGGCCAGCGTGAGGATTTCGGCAATCGTCGTCGGGCAGGCGGAAATGGCCAGGATCATGTGGCGCAGGCCGTCCTCGATGCGCTTGGCGATCTCGATCTCGCCCTCGCGCGTCAACAGTTCGACCGAGCCCATTTCGCGCATGTACATGCGCACCGGGTCGGTGGTGCGGCCGAACTCGGAATCCACCGTGGACAGCGCGGCTTCGGCTTCCTCGACCGCATCTTCGTCCGCCACCGCCGGCGTGGATTCGGACATCAGCAAGGTCTCGGCATCCGGTGCTTCGTCGTAGACCTGGATGCCCATGTCGTTGATCATGCCGATGATGTTCTCGATCGCCTCGGCGTCGAGCATGTCATCGGGCAGGTGATCGTTGATCTCGGCATAGGTCAGGTAACCGCGTTCCTTGCCGAGCACCACCAGATTTTTCAGCCGCAGGCGCCGTGCTTCGGCGTCCGCCGGCGAGAGTTCACGCCGCTCGAATTCCTTGACCAGCGCGCGTTCGCGCGCGGTCAGTCCGCGCGTTGGCCGCTGCTTGCCACCGGCCTTGACGGCGGCAACCGGCGCTGCCGGCTGCGGTGCAGTCTTGTCGAGTTTCTGCGCGGCCGCCTTGACCTTGGCCAGCGCCTGTTTCGCCACCGCCTTGAAGTTCGCCAGCCGCTGCTGTTCCTTGCGTAATACCGCCTTCGACTTGGCCGCTGCTTTCGGCGTAACCTTGCCCTTGGTTTTGGCCGCGCCCTTTGCTGCCGGACGCGGCTTGGCGGCGCGCTGCGGCGCCTTTGATTTCACCACCTTGGATTTTGTTGCAACGCGCGCCTTGGTTTTGACGGCGGATTTTGCGGATCCTGTTTTAGCGCGTGCTGCGCCTTTCGCTTTGGCGTTTTTCGCGCCGGCATTTTTCGCTTTCGCGTTTTTTGCCTTGGTTGCCTTGGATTTGGATGTTTTGGATTGCTTGGCCATGGATTAGGCTCCGCCGGGCGATGGTTCGGTGAAAAAGCCGGAAATTATACCGCAAACCACCAGCTCTTTCACTTGCTGGCTGGTACGTTAAGTGCTTGTTGCAAAAGACGATATTGTGCTTGTTCATCAGAATTCCAGCCTTGGCGTTTGGATTTTTCCAACAACGCATTGATTCTGGCCTTACGAATCAACACCATAGCCTGATCCCAGGCCCCGCGGAACTCCGCCTCAAACTCCCCCGGTTCCAGTGTCCGATCCTGCCAGCGCAAGGCCCCGGCCTCCGCCTGCCGCACCGCCGCCTCATGCGGCGAACCGCGAAATACCTCGCCCAGACTGACCAGCACCTCGCCGCTGCCGACAACTTCCAGCGCCGCGTCCAGCGCCAGCAGATCCCCTTGATCCACGCCGGGAACATCCACAGCCTCGGCCAGATCTCCGCGCTTGATCAGCGCAGCAAACCGCGGCTCCACAATCAGCAGTTCGAGCGCCGTGCGCAGAATCGACTGCGTCACCGGCGCTGCACGCCGGGCCGGTGCTGGAGCAGCCTGTGTCCTGATTTCAAAATTCGCGTCGAGTTCCTGCTGCGACACTCCAACCAGTTGCGCCAGTTCCTTGCGGATCAGCAGCGACAACATCGGCGCGGCAATCTGTTTGACCAGCGGTTTCGCCTGCTGCATCAGCTTGGCGCGACCTTCGGAAGTATGGCTATCGACATTCGAGCGCAATTCATCGATCAGAAACCGCGACAGCGGTTGCGCCTTGGCGAGCAGAGCTTCGAACGCGGCCTTGCCATTCGCTCGCACATAGGTATCGGGATCCTCGCCATCGGGCAGGAACAGGAAGCGCAGTTGCTTGCCGTCGACCAGTTGCGTGAGGCTGTTCTCCAGCGCCCGCCATGCTGCGCGACGGCCGGCAGCGTCACCGTCGAAACAAAACACGATCTCGTCCGACTGGCGCAGCAGTTTCTGCACATGGTTCGGCGTGGTCGCAGTACCCAGCGTCGCCACCGCGTACCCGACCTCCGCCTGCGCCAGCGCCACCACGTCCATGTAGCCTTCGACCACGATCACGCAAGCAGCATCGCGGATTGCGCGCCGCGCATGGAACAGGCCATAGAGTTCACGGCCCTTTTCGAACACCGGTGTTTCTGGAGAGTTCAGGTATTTCGGTTCGCCATCGCCGAGCACACGCCCGCCGAAACCGATGATGTTGCCTTTGACGTCGACAATCGGAAACATGATGCGGTCGCGGAACACGTCGTAACGCCGGCCCTCCTCGTTCTGCTTCACCAGCCCCGCGACATTCAGCGACTTGTCGGCGTAATCGGGGAACACCTGTTCGAGGTTCTGCCAGCCGTCGGGCGCATAACCGATGCCGAAATGCTTGGCGATTTCTCCCGACAGGCCACGACGCTTCAGGTATTCAATCGCCTGCGGCGCGTCCTTCAGCTGGTTGCGGTAGAACTGCGCCGCCTGCAGCAGCACACCGTACAGATCCGGGCCTTCTTCGGCACGGCGCTGGGTGTACTCCGAGCGGGCCTCTTCCGGCACCTGCATGCCGACGCTTTGTGCGAGATCCTTCACCGCATCGACAAAACCCATGCCGCTGTACTCCATCATGAAACCGATGGCAGTGCCGTGCGCGCCACAACCGAAGCAGTGATAGAACTGCTTGGTCGGACTGACGGTGAAAGACGGGGATTTTTCAGTGTGGAACGGACAACACGCCGAATAATTGGCGCCGCTGCGTTTCAACTTCACGTGGCGATCGACCACTTCGACAATGTCGACCCGGCCGAGCAAATCCTGGATGAACGACTGCGGAATCATGCGCGCGGCAACTTGCTCCACTCGGGAACCGGCGGCCCGCTGGCGGGCCGTGGCAATCAGGGAATTATAGGGTAGCGCGCTGCGTCAGCGACGGCAGTGACACCCGTAGACAAAGCCGGCAAAAACAACCACAAAAACAACGAACTATGATTTGGTGAGATGCGCTTTGACCGCAGCCGATACTTGTGACATGTCGGCGCGCCCGGCCAACTTCGGTTTCAGCACCGCCATCACCTTGCCCATGTCGGACGGCGCGACCGCGCCGGCCTCGGCGACGGCCGCAGCAACAGCCGCAGCGATTTCATCAGCACCCAGGGCCTGCGGCATATAGGCCTGTAACAGACCGAGCTCCTGCTTTTCCTTGTCGGCCAGATCCTGGCGGCCGCCCTGCTCGAACTGGGTGATTGAGTCGCGGCGCTGCTTGAGCATCTTTTCGATAATGCCCAGCACGTCGGCGTCGGTCAGCGTCTTGCGCTCATCGACTTCACGCTGCTTCAGCGCAGCCAGCAGCAGGCGGATGGTGTCGCGGCGCGCAACGTCGGCGCTGCGCATTGCCGCCTTGAGGTCGTCGTTGATCTGTTCACGAAGGGACATGGATGGGCTCCAGAAATGACAAAAGGGTGCGAGGCTGAAGCCCCTGCACCCTTTGACGGCCTGAACGGCGCGCCGGACTTAGTAGAGCTTCGGCGGCAGCAGTTGTGAACGCAGGCGTTTATACGTGCGCTTCACTGCGGCGGCCAGCTTGCGCTTGCGCTCGGAGGTCGGTTTTTCGTAGAACTCGCGGGCACGCAATTCGGTCAGCAGCCCGGTTTTTTCCACGGTGCGCTTGAAACGGCGCAGAGCCACTTCAAACGGTTCATTTTCTTTTACGCGTACTGTCGTCATGTAATCCCTCAAATACCCTGATCTATCCTGCCGGAATTCAGCAGATGAAATCGGAAAGGCGCGTATTATAACCAGATCCAGCCCGGATTTACAGGGCCCGGAACACCGCTGCCAGCCCGACCCTACCCGCCCCGGCCAGAAACCCGTGCTTGTACTAGGCATCGAAACCTCCTGCGACGAAACCGGCATCGCCCTTTATGACACCGGGCGCGGCCTGCGCGCCCATGCCCTGCACTCCCAGGTGGCCTTACACGCCGATTATGGCGGAGTGGTGCCGGAACTGGCCTCCCGCGACCACATCCGCCGGGTTTTGCCGCTGACCCGGGACGTGCTGCGCGAAGCCGGCGCAACCCTGGGCGAACTCGACGCCGTGGCCTATACCGCCGGCCCCGGGTTGGCCGGCGCGCTGCTGGTCGGCGCTGGGGTCGGCACCAGCCTTGCCTATGCCTTGGGCATCCCCGCGATCGGCATCCACCACCTCGAAGGCCATCTGCTGTCGCCGCTGCTGGCCGATCCTGCCCCGCAGTTCCCGTTTGTCGCGTTACTGGTTTCCGGCGGCCACACCCAGTTGATGCGGGTGGGCGGGGTCGGCGACTACACGCTGCTCGGTGAGACCCTGGACGATGCCGCCGGCGAGGCTTTCGACAAATCAGCAAAACTACTGGGCCTCGCTTACCCCGGCGGCCCGGCGATCGCCGCGCTCGCCGAATCCGGCCATGCTGGCAAATACCCCTTGCCGCGGCCGATGCTGCGCAGTGACAACCTTGACTTCAGTTTCAGCGGCCTCAAAACTGCGGTGCTCACCGCGGTACGCACTCTGCCATCGGATACACAAGCGCGCGCCGATCTTGCCGCCGAACTGCAGGCGGCCATCGTAGACGTGCTGGTTGGCAAGTCCATCGCAGCGATTGAACAAACCGGTCTGACACGATTGGTCGTCGCCGGCGGCGTCGGCGCCAACCGTCGGCTGCGCGCGTTATTGAGTGCAGCCGCGCAACGCCTCGGCTGCACGGTGTATTACCCGCCGTTCGAGTTCTGCACCGACAACGGCGCGATGATCGCTTTTGCCGGCGCGCTGCGTTTGCAGCGGGGGGCTCACGAAAAAAATCCGGGGTTTACCGTGCGTCCGCGCTGGGATCTGACCAGTCTGCAGCAAGCCTGATTAAATCCTGGCGCCGAGCTTGCTTTCCCTGCCATTGAGCAAATTGCGGATGTTTGAACGATGACGCCAGATCAGCAGCACTGCGATCACCGTCACGGCAAAGAAAAACGGATGTGCCGCGTTAAACAATAACAAGGCGAAAAACACGCTGAAGACCGCGGATATCAACGCGGCGAGCGAGGAGTAACGAAAAAACACCGCGATGGTGATCCAGGTGGCGAGCACGCCCAGCGCGAGGTACGGACTCAGCGCCAGCAGCGCACCCAAAGCAGTCGCCACGCCTTTACCGCCCTGAAAACGATGGAACAGTGGATACATGTGGCCGAGGATCACCGCCACCGCAGCGAGCGCCATCGCCATTGCCGTGCCCTCGGTGATCCACTGCCCGGCAACAAATACTGCAAGCCAGCCCTTGACGCTGTCACCGAGCAAAGTCAGCGCCGCCGCTGATTTGCGCCCACTGCGCAGCACATTGGTCGCACCCGGATTACCTGAACCGTATTCGCGCGGATCCGGCAGCCGGAATGCGCGACTGACGACCACCGCAAAAGAAACCGAGCCGATCAGGTACGCTGTAACCACAACGATTAGTAACGCCAAATGATTTCCCCTAGAATGGCGCGGTCATTTTAGCCCAACCGGACCCGTTGTTTCGGACACCCTTGCCGCACATGGACACCATATTCATCAGCGAACTGCGCATCGAAACCCGCATCGGCATTTACGCCTGGGAGCAGCAGGCGCCACAAACCATACAGCTCGACCTCGAAATCGGCCTGCGCGGCAAACATGCGGCCGACAGCAACCGCATTGAAGACACCATCGATTACGCAAAAGTCGTCGCCGCCATCAAACAACTCTTTGCGGAGCAGCATTTTTCATTGCTGGAACATGCGGCCGAATCGATTGCCGGCATGGTGATCAAGGATTTCAAGGCGCCGTGGCTGCGCGTCAGCATCGCCAAACTCACGCCGCTCGCCGGCGTAAAAAAACTCGGCATCAGCATAGAACGCGGCCAAAGAACCTGACGCCATATCGCAACGCGGTGCCGGTTTCCGCTCCGCGCACTGCTCTCCGCATTCCGCAGTGTCTTTTCACCCCCGCGGATGGTGCTTCGCATGCAACTGCTTCATCCTTTCCTGCGCGACATGGGTGTAAATCTGCGTCGTTGAGATATCTGCATGACCCAGCAGCAGTTGCACCACACGCAGATCGGCGCCGTGGTTCAGCAGATGCGTGGCAAAGGCATGGCGCAGCGTGTGCGGCGAAATCGGCTTGTTGAGCCCCGCCTGCAGCGCATAACGTTTAAGCAGGTGCCAGAACGCCTGTCGCGTCATCACCGCGGCGCGTGTGGTGACGAACAACGCGTCGCTGGTTCTTTCACCGAGCAGCACCGGCCGTGCTTCTTTCAGATAACGCTCGAGCCAGGACAGCGCCTCCTCACCCAGCGGCACCAGCCGCTCCTTGGAGCCCTTGCCCATCACCCGCACCACACCCATGTCGCGGCTGATCTGGGGCACTTTCAGTGTCACCAGTTCGGACACGCGCAGGCCGCTGGCATAGATTACCTCCAGCATCGCCCGGTCGCGCAGGCCCAGCGGCTGATCCAGTGCCGGTGCCGCAAGCAGACTTTCGACATCCGCTTCGGTCAGCGTTTTCGGCAACGGGCGCGGCAGTTTCGGTGTGTCGATGCGCAGCGTCGGATCCGCCTTGATCGTATTCTGGCGCAGCGCGTGGCGATAGAACCGTTTTAACGTCGACAGCAGCCGCGCCGCGGTGGACGCGCGCGCCTTGCTGCGGAATTTGTGCGCCAGATAATCCTGGATCAAGGCCTGGTCGGCGGCGAACAAACCGGTGCTGCTGCGTTGTTCGAGCCAGGCGGCGAACTGCTGCAGATCGCGGCGATAACTGTCGAGTGTGTTGCGCGCCAGGCCGTCCTCCAGCCACAACGCATCGCAGAACGCGTCAATGATCGGCTTTGAGGATTCCTTCATGCCGCAGCAGCCAGCGTTTGACGCTCAAGGGGAAGGGATCCTTGCCGCCCATGAATCCGCCCAGACCGCCGCCGGCCGCCAGCACCCGATGACAGGGCACGATCAGCGGCACCGGATTGGCACCGCAAGCGCCGCCGACAGCCCGGGGACCGCTGCGTAATCGCTGCGCCATGTCGCCATAAGTAATTGTTTTTATTGAGCAATTTTTCCCGCTGCTTTTCCCACCGAGTTTTTCAATCTCGCGCCAGACCCGCTGCTGGAATGGTGTGCCGTCATGACGATAGGCTACCGTGAAACAGTACTCGGGGTCCGCCAGATAACGCTCGACTTCGCGGCAGGCGCGTTCGGCGACACGATCCTGCGGCGCAGCCAGCGGCGTGCTGCGCGGCAGATAACGCAGGCTGGTGATCACTCTGCCGTCGGTGACGATGCCCAGAACGGCGAACGGCGTGGCGTACCGGGTTTCCGTCTGCCCCGCCCGCGGTCCCCGCCCCGTCATGCCGTGACAGTCTTTTTATCCGGCGGCCGCAGTTTCTGCAACACCACCACCACGGCGACCAGCACGACCCCGAGGATATCGGCAAAAGTCGTCGGATACACCAGCGCGAGACCGGCGATCATCAGCATCCAGCGCTCAAGCACGGTGGTCTTGCAGAACAGCCAGCCCTGCAAGCCGCCGGCCAGCGCGGCAATGCCCACCGCGGCAGTACCCGTCACCAGCGCGATTGAACCCCAGTCGGCAGCCGCCAGATTCTTGAAGGAACCGCCAAGCAGCAAGCCGGTGCCCGACGGGTCAAGCACGAACATGAAGGGCAGCAGGAACGCCGGTGCGCAGTATTTCCAGCTCTGTAGCGTCGTGCGGTACGGGCCGCCACCGGTAATCGCCGCCGCGGCAAACGGCGACAGCGCGGTGGGCGGCGACACTTCCGACAATACGGCATAGTAAAAAATAAACATGTGCGCGGCAAAATCCGGAACCCCGAGCTTGATCATCGCCGGCGCGGTGATCACCGCACAGATGATGTACGACGCGGTTACGGGCACGGCCAGCCCGACCACCCACACAATCAGCGAAGTGAAGAACGCCGTCAGCAGCAGCTTCATGTCATGCAGCAATTCGGGTGTTGCGGTCGCGCCGAACATCACCCACAGGCTGACCAGCCCTTTCGAACCGGAATCGGCGTAGTCCAGCACGATGGAACTGAACTTCAGCCCCAGCCCGGTCAATGTCACCACGCCGACGATGATGCCGGCAGAAGCGCAGGTCATCGCGACATTGAGTACGCCGACCGAACCACCTTCCAGTGCCTTGATGAACCCGGATTCCCAGAACCCCCTGATCCAGGGCATGCGACCGCAGAACCAGTCGTAGGGGATCAGCGCTGAGTCTCTCCGGAAGAACGAAACCAGCGCGGTCACGAGGGTGGCATAGAACACGGACAGCACCGGTGAATAGCCGACGAGCAGGAAAACCACGATCGATACCAGCGACACAAAGTGGTACCAGTAGCGCTTGGCCAGTTCCAGGGGGCGATGATGCTTCTCGAGGGCGACCGCCTTCATGTTGAATTTGCGCGCATCGATCTCGACCATGATAAAAATGCCCAGATAAAACAGGATGGTCGGGATCGTCGCCATCAGGATCACGTCGAGATACGAGATCCTGAGGAACTCGGCGATCAGGAAGGCCGCCGCGCCCAGCACCGGCGGCGACAGAATCGCCCCCAAGCCACCCGCCGCCAGCAAGCCGCCGGCAGCCTCCTTGCCATAACCCGCCTTGGCGAGCAGCGGATAAGCCACGGCGCCGATGGTCACCGTGGTCGCCACACCGGAACCCGAAGGACCTCCGAGAAGAAATGAGGACATCACCACCGCGCGTCCTGCGCTCGATGGCTTGCCGCCCATCGCCGCA